>Ga0134101_1000223_pt1 | contig 71831 bp, 54 predicted proteins | sample 12_3_2metaG_FD_94446 | JGI IMG/M metagenome (GOLD analysis project Ga0134101, IMG submission 94446) | Switchgrass degrading microbial communities from high solid loading bioreactors in New Hampshire, USA - 12_48_3.3_201_A2 metaG | ecosystem: Engineered > Bioreactor > Semi-continuous > Anaerobic...
CAGGGCTTTGCCGCGGATGAGGCAACCATAATCGAAGGGGCGCCCTACGACGCCTTTGTTTCATTCAACTACCTGGAACACCTTCCCGACCCGAACGGCCACCTCAGGTGCATATACGGAAATCTGAAGGACGGCGGCTGCGGGCTCATCAGCGTCCCGAGCCTTGAGTACATAGCCGAGGAGGGGCGCTGGTACGAGCTTGTCCGAGACCACCTTGTCTACCACACCGAGCAGAGCCTCCGCTCTCTGCTTGAGCGAAACGGCTTTGCCGTCCTCGAGTGCAGGAGAGAAAACGAGGACTCCATACTCGCGACGGTGCAAAAGAGGGGCAGATGGGACGGAGCCGGGCTCAAAGGCGCGTTTGAAGCGCTGAAGACGGAGCTTCGGAGCTTCATCGAGGAGAGCACGAAAGGCGGGGGGCGCGTCGCCGTCTGGGGCGCAAGCCACCAGAGCTTCACGCTGCTTGCGACGACGGGCGTTGCGGATAAAATCGAGTTCATCGTCGACTCCGCGCCCTTTAAGCAAAACAGGTTTTCGCCGGTCTCGCATATAAAAATAGTCCCGCCCGAGCGGCTCTTCGAGCGCCCGGTCGAGACGGTAATAATCATCGCCCCGGCCTATACGCAGGAGATTTACGGGATTATCAGGGAGAATCTCGGCTCCAAAGTCAGGGTCGCGGCAATCAGCAGGAACGAAATCACCATTTTAAGTTGAGGTCGCATATGGTCAGACTCAGCGTCATCGTGCCGGTGTACAAAACGCCGTATGAGTTTTTAAGGCAGTGCCTGGACTCGCTTGCGAGGATAGAGCTTCAGGACATCGAAATTATCATGGTCGACGACGGCTCGCCCGACCGCTGCGGAGAGATTTGCGACGAGTACTCGGTGAGGGACGGGCGCTTTGTCGCAATCCACATGGAAAACGCCGGGGTCTCGGCGGCGAGGAACGAAGGGCTCAAAGCGGCGAGAGGCGAGTGGATATGCTTTCTGGACGCCGACGACTGGGTGGAGCCCGAGGGAATAAAGAGGCTCGTCGAGGCGGCCTTCGAGCTTAAGCCCGACATCCTGCTTTTCGCCGGCTACTTAAATACGGGTTCAAGCCAGCGCGAGGGGCGCTTCAGATTCGGGGAGAGAAGGTTCTTTTCGCCCGGGGAGATACGCGAGCTTAGGCGCAGGGTCATGACCGTATACGCCGGGCCCCCTGCCAAAGAGGAAATCCTTCCGCTGGACGGGGTGTGGGGGAAGATGTACCGCGCTACCCTGCTTAAGGATAACGGCATCGCCTTCCCGGAGGGGCTTCCGGTCTCCGAGGACGGGCTTTTTTTCCTCCATGCTCTCAGAAAGGCTGAGAGAGTGGTCTATATAGGGGAGAGCGCCTATCATTACAGATTCAACCCGGACGGCGCTATGCACAGGTTCAGGCCCCGGGCGGACATGGAGCAGGAGAGGTATCTAAAAAAGCTGTACGAGTATGTGCTCTCTTCCGGCGATGCGGAGCTTGAAAGAACCTATTACCTGCGCGCGCTCGTTTCGCTCCGGCACTGCATGGAGCAAAAGTTCTTCCACCCGCAGAATCCCGAGGGCTACCTTGAAAGGAGGCGGGAGTTCCTGAAGCTCGCGAAAAAAGAGCCTTACAGGACCGCGCTCGGCTTAAAGCGGCTTTACAGGGTGTCGGGAACGCTTTTCCTGCGGACGCTGCTCATAAGGCTGCGCCTGCCCGGGCTCCTGCTTCTTTTGCTTCGCTTAAAAAGGCTCGCATCGCAGAGAAAGAGAGTAGAGAATGATGACAAGGGTTCTGCTTGTTTCAGAGTGCTGCACCGACAGAAGGTATGAAAATATGCTAAGGTCCGGTCCCGCTCGTCTGTCGGCCTCGCAGTACATGTTCAGCGGCCTAATTAAGGGCTTTGCGCAGTGCGGGGACGCGGCGGTCACGGTGCTCTCTGGCCTGCGCTTGAGGGGAGAGGGAGGACTGTACCGTAAAAGGGAGACGGAGCGCGAGCACGGCTTTGAGTACATCTACCCCTCCGAGATAAAAATCTCGGGCCTGCACTTTCTGTGGCTGTGGCTCGGGATTTTCATCGAAACCGCAAGATGGTGCGCGAAAAACAAAGGGAAAGAGAGCTTTGTCCTCTGCGACGCCCTGCTAAGCTGCGCCGTGCCGGCGCGCTTGGCCGCAAAGCTCTTTAAGGTTCCGACCGTGGGCTATGTGACGGACCTGCCGCAGCTTATGAAGGAAATCGACGAGGGCAGGTACGGGCTTAAAAAAAGGCTCTATGCAGGCCTTCTGTCCCGCATGGCGGAGCGGGACATAGTCAAATACGACCGCTACATAGCGCTCACCGAGGGCTTAAACCGGGAGGCAAATCCTAATAGGAGGCCGCATCTCATCGTCGAGTGCGTCATGGAGGCCCTGCCCGGTGACGAAACGGCGGAGCGGGCCGATAAAAAGGACTTTGTCGTGATGTTCGCGGGAAAGACAAACAGGCTCTTCGGCATGGAGCTGCTGCTTGAGGCTATACCGCTGATTAAGCGGGAGGATATAAGCTTCCATATCTACGGCAGCGGGAATTATGTGGAGCAGATTAAGTCGGCGGCGGAAAGGGACAGGAGGATTGTCTACGGAGGGGTTCTGCCGCGCTCCGAAATCCTCGCTAGGGAAAGAGAAGCGGACCTGCTGATTAACCTGCGGCCGAGCGGCTACAGCTTCGCGGTTTACTCCTTCCCTTCGAAGGTCGCGGAATACATGGCCTCGGGCACCCCTGTCCTGACCACGCGGCTCCCGGGGATTCCCGAGGAGTACGGGCCCTATCTCTGGTTTCTGGACAGGGAGGAGCCCGAGTGCGTCGCAAGGGCGATTGAGGAGATAATGGACACGCCGAAAGAGGAGAGGCTGAGGCGTGGGCGCGGGGCAAGGCGCTTTATCGAGGAGAACAAAAATCCAAAGCGGCAGGCAGCGCGCATATTAAGTTTTCTGACGGGCAAGGAGCTTGGGGAGGCAGTATGGAGCATTTAAGGGTTCCTATTTTGGTTTATGCCGAGAGAAGAGAAAAGCCGCCGCTGCTTATGGCGGCGCTCATGGTCTTTGTTTCGACGGACACGCTGTTCTTTGGGACGAACATCTCGGTTCTGGCGAGGTGGGTTCCCTACTTCTTCTACTGCGGCGTCGCGATTGCCGTCGGGAGCAGGGCTATTGTCAAAAGAGCGCTTACGACAAGGGCCTTCAGCTTCTATGCGCTGACCGTCGTCCTGCAAATCCTGACCCTGGTCGTCAAAGACGACAACTTCAACATGAGCTGCTTCAGGCTCGCGCTGCTGACTGCGGCCTTCGCCGTAGCGATGAACTACTCCTTCTACAGTTTCGCGCATGCTTTTGAGAAAGTCGTCTTTTTCCTCTGCGCCTACTCGCTTATCGTATACGCGCTCTGCTACATCGCGCCGGCCCTGATATCGAAATTTCCCGCCGTTACCAATGTCAGCGGGTATAGGTATCATGTGGTCGGACCCTGCATAGTCCCGGCGCGGCGGCTCGGCGGGTTCTTCAGAAACACCGGGATATTCCGCGAGCCCGGTGTTTACCAGATGTACATAAACATGGCTCTGTGCTTCCACCTCTTTTGCAACGAGCATAGGAGTATTAAAAAGGTCTCCCTGTATGTGATTGCCATGCTGACGACCATATCGACCGCGGGAATCGTCTGCCTTGCAATATGCCTTGCCGTATACTTTGCAGGCAGGTCGAGCGGCAAATCGGAGAGGCAGTTTAAGCTGCTTGTAGCCCTGTCGCTTGCGCTCTGCGCTCTCTTTGTGGCCCTGCTGTTTCCGCAGGTGGTCGACAGCGCCGCGAACATGATGTTCGACAAGCTGGACAAGGAGTCCTCGGCCCACGGCTCGGCGGTCGCCCGGATGTCCTCGATAACATCGAATATAGCGATGTGGAAGACATCCCCGCTCTTCGGCGTGGGGCTTAACAACTCCGACCGCCTCTTCGACTATTTCACAAGGCTGCACTACGACTACTACTATTCGGTGAACGTCACGGGCACCCACAACACGAACACGTACCTCTACCAGCTCTCAACATACGGGCTGTTCTTCTGGGCGATTTTTACCTGGGGGCTGATTGGGCTCTCAAGGCTTATCGCCGCGCGGACGAGGGGCTTCATAATGCCGGCGCTTATCTTTGTTCTTTTCCTGTTTATCTACTTAAACGAAAACCTTTACTACTCCCTGCTGCCGCCCGTGCTGATGTTCTTCGGCCTGAAGGAAAGGATTCCCGCGAGGGCCGGGCAGGGGGGCAGGGTGGTTATTGGAGTGTAAAATGAGAGTTTTGTGGGTCTGCAACCTGATGCTCCCTTCGGCAGGCGCGTATTTCGGAAGGCGCGCTTCGCCCTACGGCGGCTGGCTCACGGGCGCCTTAAGCGGCCTGCGCGGGATTGGCGGCGATATCGAGCTCGGAATATGCTTTCCGCTTGAAGGTTTGGGCGAGGTGGAAAAGCATGAGGCCGAGGGAGTTTCGTATTACGGCTTTCCGGGCGGCGGGCGCGCGACGGACAAGGCATGGTTTAAGCCGTACCTTAAAGCGATAATCGACGATTTTAAGCCTGAGCTATTGCACATACACGGCACGGAATACGCCCATTCGCTCGCGGCGGCGGAGGTCTTCGGCTCCCCCGGCAAAACGCTTGTAAGCATACAGGGCCTCTGCTTTGAGTACGCAAGGCACTATTTCGCTGATTTGCCGCTGTCCGTCGTGCGGGGCTTTAATCTGCGCGACACGCTGAAAAGGGACACTCTCGCTTTTCAAAGAAAGCAGTTTGTCTTGCGGGGCGAAAACGAGATTGAGCTGCTAAAGCTCGTCGGGCACGTCAGCGGCAGGACGGACTGGGACAGGGCCTGCGCGCTGAGCGTAAACCCGGGGCTTAACTACCATTTTTGCAGCGAGACGCTGCGCGATGCGTTTTACGCAAAAAGCTGGGAGCCTGACAAATGCGAAAGGCACACGATATTCGCCAGCTCCTGCAGCTACCCGATAAAGGGCTTTCACAGGCTTCTGGAGGCCATGCCGCGGATACTCAGGAGCTTTCCCGACGCGCGCGTATTCGTCCCGGGGCGAAGCCCCCTTGATATTCCCGCGTACAGGCTGCCCGCGTATCCCAAGTACCTAAGGCGGCTTATCCTGAAATACGGCCTTGAGGATAAGGTAAGGTTCTGCGGCACCCTGGACGAGAATCGGATGGCGGAGCGCTATCTGAAATCGAACGTCTTCGTGCTGCCCTCGGCAATCGAGAACTCCCCGAATTCGCTCGGGGAGGCCATGCTGCTGGGGCTGCCCTGCGTCGCCGCGGATGTCGGCGGCGTGAAGAACATGCTTTCGCACGGGCAGGAGGGCTTTGTGTATCAGCACGATTCGATTACTATGCTCGCCCACTACATATGCGAGATTTTTGAAAACGAGGCTCTTGCGCGGCGCTTATCTTTAAACGCCTCTAAGCACGCAAGGCTCACCCACGACAGGTCAAAAAACGCCTCGCGGCTTTTGGAGATTTATAGGGCTATACTGGAGCATCCCCGGCGAAAAGATTAAAGGCTGGTGTTTTGAGTGAACAGGAAAAAGATGATAAGGAAAGTAAGAAGGGCCCTGAGCCCATATTACCGTAAATATCTGAGCATGAGGGAGGAAATGCACGTCTATGCCGACACTATGCGGCTTATCAGAATAGCGGTGGTCAAAAGGCCAAAAATTTTCCACTTCGGAATAGTCGAGCACTCGAACCTCGGCGACATGGGTCAGTATTACTTAATCCGCCGCTGGATTGAGGAAAACTTCCCGGGCTACCCCGTTTTCGAGTTCGCGGCGACGACCATAGTAGCCGAAAAATACGGCTTTCTGGACAAACTTGAAAAAGCGCTCGGGCCCGAGGACATAATCATTTTCCAGAGCGGCTACACCACACAGGACCTAGGCGGCGTGCACGACCTTATGCACAGGATGGTTATCGAAAGGTTCCCGAACGCAAAAATGCTCATGATGCCGCAGACAATCTTTTTCAAGTCCCCGCAGCGCAAGGCGCTCACTGCGGAGATATATAATCTCGCCAAAAGGATGCTCTTTCTCGCGAGGGACAGGGTATCGTTTGAAATGGCGCAGGAGATGTTTCCGGATGTCCCTGTGATGCTGTTTCCCGACATAGTCACTACCTTAATCGGAATGTACGATTATTCCTTTCCGCGCTCCGGCATACTGCTCTGTTACCGCGACGATGTTGAAAAATACTACTCGGATGAGGAACTGAAGGAGCTGAGTATCAGGCTTAGCACCCTTGCCAGGACGGATTTTGTGGATACGACAATAAAGGATTCTCATAAGGAAATCAGAAAAGATATTATGTTCTACCTTGAACGGGAGTTTGAGCGCTATGCCAAATACCGTGTGCTGGTTACGGACCGCTTCCACGGGATGGTGTTTGCGCTTATCGCGAACACTCCGGTGATAGTTTTAACGACCAGCGACCACAAGGTGACGGCAGGCGCGGAGTGGCTGAAAAGCGTTTATAAGGACGCGGTCTATCCGGCACAGTCTCTGGACGAAGCCTGTTCTCTGGCCGAGCAGCTTTTAAACCGGGAGCCGATGCCGCCGCTAAGGCCCTATTTTAAGGAAGCCTACTTCGACCGGCTTAAGGGAATCGTAGACAGATTCTGGAACGGCTACCCAGTACGGCAAAATGAACACGACATATCGTCAGAAACAGGAAAGAGGAAAAGCAAATGGCCGACAACTCGCGCTCAAAAAACGTCGGAATAAACGTGGCGGCGGGTCTCCTTGCCCAGATACTGCTGCTTTTGCTCTCCTTCATCGGGCGCACGGTGTTTTTGAAGTACTTAAGCGTCGATTACCTGGGCGTCAACGGCATTTACTCGCAAATCCTGACGGTCTTGTCCCTCGCGGAGCTGGGCCTTGGAAACGTCATGGCCTACAGTCTCTACCAGCCGATAGCTGAGGGGGACGAGGGCAGAATCAGGTCGCTGCTCGGGGCCTTCAAAAGGCTCTATCTCATAATCGCCGCGGTGATTATGGGCATCGGCCTTGCGCTGGTGCCTTTCCTGAAGTACATAATACAGAGCAAGCTTGGCCAAAGAGAGCTGATAATCTATTACCTCATCTTCCTGCTCTCAACCTCGGCCTCTTATCTTGCGGCGCACAAGAGCGCCTGCATAAAGGCGCATCAGGAAGTCTATGTCACTAAGAAAATCGACATTATCTCATCCCTAATCATACACGCGCTGCAAATCGTGCTGATTGTCGCCTTCCGCAATTACACTTTATATTTGAGCACGCTGGTGCTAAACGCCCTGCTCAACAACTTCCTCGTCTCAAGGGCGGTGAAGAAGAGGTACCCGCGCCTGCTCGGAAAGGGCGAAAAGGTTCCTCTGCCGGAGAGGATGATAAGCGACAACATCAGGGCGACCTTTTTGTACAAAATCGGCATTACGGCTCTGACAAAGACGGACAACATCCTGATTTCGGCGATGATAGGCACGGCCTGGGTCGGCTACTACTCGAATTACTACATGGTAGTGCGCGCCGTGCAGGCCTATATCGACATCATCATAAGCTCGCTCATGCCCAGCATAGGCAACCTCAATACCGAAGGGAACAGGGAGAAATCGCTTGGGATATTTTTCGCCATGCTGCTCTTTTTCCACTGGTGCGCGGCCTACGGCGGAATCTCCCTCTACCTCTTGTTCGGCGACCTTATCCCCCTGTGGCTCGGGCCTGAGTATCTTCTAACGTCGGATACAGTACTTGCGATAGCCTTCAACTTCTATATCGTAAACATCGTAAGCCCCGTCTGGATGTTCAGGGAGACGCTGGGTATGTTTACAAGGGTTAAGTACCTTATGCTCGAGGCCGCCGCGCTGAACATAGCGTTCTCGATTGTTTTGGGGAAACTGTTCGGAATAGCGGGCATCCTCTTTGCAACCGCGCTGTCGAGGATACTCACTCACATCTGGTACGAGCCGCGGATACTCTTCGGCGAAAAGCTGGGCGGCGGGCTCTGGCGCTACTGGCGGACCCAGTTTAAATACATGGGGCTGACGGCGGTCTCCTTCGCCCTCTGCTATCTGATTTCGCTGTACCTGCCGCACACTTTCCTCAGCATGGTCGCAAAGGGCTTTATCTTCATGGCGGTCACGCTCGCGGTCTTCGCGGTGGGCTCGTACCGCAGCGAGGAGTTTATTAGGCTCTCCGAATATGCGAAGTTCATGCTCGCAAGGCTGAAGAGAGGCTGCAGGGTGGTTCTGAAGCATTGAGCGCAGGACATTTACAGTGCGAATTAAATAATTGGAAATGTTAAAGCCGGAGTATTGCCAAAGACTCGTTGTTCTTGTACACTAAGAACAACGAGGCTTTGTATCGGGGGTGCTTCCGGTTGCCGGACGATTTCGGTTATTTTGGAAAGGGCATCAGCGGCTACATACACTATATGGAGGCCTTCGAGAGTTACCAAAAAGGCGGCGGGGGAGGAAGGAAGCCGTCTAACTCCGGCTGCGGCTGCCTGACTTCGATCGTCATGCTTTTTTTCGTCCTGCTTATAGTCATCGCGCTGTTGTTATAAATCTGCTCCTGAGCTTTGAATCTGAGGGAGCGCGGAAGCTGCCGCCTGATTAAAGAGCTTTCTCAACATTTCCGCAGCCCTCTGCTGATAAAAGCGAATAAAAACTAAGCCTGCCGCGACTCTTCGCGGCAGGCTTTTATTTTCAGCTTGCTTAGGCTGAGGTTTTGGCGGCTTCCTTGCGGAGCCTGTTTTTAACAATCTTCGTCAGCTCGCCGAAGACAAAGGGCAGGACGCAGAGACCGACAATCCAGTCCCAGTCGTGCAGGCTCAGCTTTGCCAGCGAGAAGATATCCCTAAGCCCGGGGACGAGCACGATAATCACGAGCAGGAAAAGGCAGCCTATTGTGGCAAGGTTCAGCTTCGAGTTGCCGAAGAAGCCGAGCTTGAAGGCGGTATGCTTTTCCGAGCGGCAGGTGTAGGCGCGCAGAATCTCGCTTAAGCACATCGTCATCAGCGCGTAGGTCCTGCCGAGGACCTCGCCGCCGCTGGTCCAGCCGATATAGAAGGAGCCGAGAATTGCCGCGGTCATGACCGCGCTCTGGACAATGATGCTTACAATCATGGACTTGTCGATGATTGCGGCCTGCGGGTCGCGCGGCTTCTGCTGCATGAGGCCGGGCTCCATCTTCTCGGTCCCGAGCGCAAGGGCCGGGAAGGCGTCGGTCAGGAGATTCACCCAGAGCAGGTGAATCGGCAGCAGAGGAATTGGCCAGCCGAGCAGCATGGAGACAAAGATGATGAGGACCTCGCCGACGTTGCAGGACATGAGGAAGAAGACGAATTTGCGGATATTGCTGAAGATAACCCTGCCTTCCTCGACCGCGGAGACTATGCTCGCGAAGTTGTCGTCGGTGATAATCATGTCGGCGCTTTCCTTCGTCACGTCGGTGCCGGTTATGCCCATCGCGATGCCGATGTCGGCCCGCTTTAAGGCGGGCGCGTCGTTCACGCCGTCGCCGGTCATCGCGGCGATGTTGCCGTGTTTCTTTATGGTCTGCACAATCCGCACCTTGTGCTCGGGCGAAACTCTCGCGTAGACGTTTACTGTCTTCACGGCCTCCGCAAACTCTTCCTCGCTGAGTTTATTGAGTTCGGCGCCGTCGAGCACCCTGCTGCTTTCATCTATAATCCCGAGCTGCCTTGCAATCGCGGCAGCGGTATCCTTGTAGTCGCCCGTAATCATGACGACGCGTATGCCGGCCGTTTTGCATATCTTGACGGCCTCAATCGCCTCCGGGCGGGGCGGGTCTATCATGCCGACAAGGCCGCAGAAAACAAGGTCCTTTTCATACTCCTCCGAAGTCGGGTCTTCCGCGACGGCCTCGAGCTCTTTAAAGGCCATCGCAAGCACGCGCAGAGCCTCGCTTGCGAGCTTGTGGTTTTCCTCGAGCACGGCGCTTTTGTCTTCATCCGTAATCGGCTCTATTGTCCCGTCGCCGCGCATGATTTTTGTGCAGCGCTCAATCAGTATGTCGGGCGCGCCCTTCGTGCAGGCGAGGACGGGGCCCTCGTTTGTCCTGTGGAAGGTGGTCATCAGCTTGCGAGCGGAGTCGAAGGGAATCTCGTTTATACGGGGGTATCTGCCGTTAATCTCCTCGCGCCCGATTCCCGCCTTGGCCGCCGCGACAATCATTGCGCCCTCGGTGGGGTCGCCGACAATCCGCCACTCCTCCGCGGCGCCGCCGGCTTGATTCTCAAGCCGCGCGTCGTTGCAGAGCGCCTGGACCTCCAGAAGGCGGCGCAGCGCGGGCTCCCGCTCCAAATCTATGGGCTTGTCGCCCTCGTACATTCTGCCGACGGGCTTGTAGCCTTCGCCCTCGACGCTGATTTCCCTGCCTGGTATATACATCTTCACTATGGTCATCTGGTTCTGCGTGAGCGTGCCCGTCTTGTCGGAGCAGATGACCGTCGTGCCGCCGAGCGTTTCGACGGCGTGGAGCTTTTTCATTATCGCGTTTCGCTTGACCAAGCGCTGCATGCCTATGGCCAGCACGATGGTCACGACGGCGGGAAGCCCCTCGGGAATCGCCGCGACGGCCAGGCTTATCGCCGTCATGAACATATGGAGAACTTCCTCGCCGCGGGCAAGGCCGAGCACGAACACGAGCGCGCAGATGACAAGACAGCCGGTGCCGAGCAGCTTGCCCATCTGCTTGAGCTTCTTCTGCAGCGGCGTATCCTCCTCCTCGGCCTCCTGAATCATCGCCGCGATGCCGCCGATGACGGTGTTCATCCCCGTTTTGGTGACGACTCCCGCGCCCCTGCCGTAGGTTATGACGGTGCTCATAAAGCCGAGGTTTTTCTGGTCGCCGAGCGCGACCTCGCCCTCGAATACGGCGTCGGCGTGCTTCTCGACGGGCACTGACTCGCCCGTGAGCGCGGCCTCCTCGACCTTGAGGTTCACGGTGCTTATAAGCCGAAGGTCCGCCGGCATGTAGTCGCCCGTCTCCAGTATGACCACGTCGCCCGGGACAAGCTCGCGGGAGGGGATTGTCAGAGTCTCGCCGTCGCGCAGGACCTTCGCGTTCGGCGCCGACATCTTTTTCAGCGCCTCAAGCGCCTTCGAGGCCCTGTACTCCTGAAACACGCCGAGACAGGCGTTTATGATGACAATTGCGATGATAATCAGGGAGTCCGTTATCTCTCCAAGGAAGATTGAGATGACGCTTGCAATCAGGAGGATAATGACCATGTAGTCCTTGAGCTGCTCAAGGAACATCTGGAAGATACTCGGCCCCTTCTTCTGCGCAAGTTCGTTAGGGCCGTATTTCTCGAGGCGAATCCTGGCCTCCTGAGAGCTCAGCCCGCGCTTAGGGTCGGTATCCAGTTCTCTGCATACCTCGTCGATGCTTTTGTGGTACCAGGGTGTTTCCAAAAGTGCTCAGTCCTTTCCGCCGCATTAAGTTGAAAATTCACAGCATGTCGTCGTGGAAAATTATTCTCTATATGCGCTTTATGCAGACTCATACATATTCTGCACGATTTTTTCGCAGAAGGGAAGCCGCATAACTTACAAAATTATAAAGCATATCCCATAATTTATATCATTATTTTGCGAGCAAAAATCAAAAAATTGTAATAAATACGGATGTTTTTGTAATATCAGCTTTTCGGGCTGCCTCAAATCCCCCGGGGGAGCTTGCGCCCAGTACAATTTTCTGTTTACTTAAAAACAAAGCAAATCTGCCGGCGGGGAGAAGCGATGAGTGTAAGGAAATATATAATCAGAAAAATCGTCGTATCGGTTTTGGTGCTGCTGGGAGTGTCCCTTCTCACCTTTATTATGGGCAGGCTCGCCCCCGGCGACCCGGTTGACACGGTCCTCGGCGGGATAAGCAGCCCTACCGAGGAGGAGATTGCCGCCGCGCGGAAATATCTCGGGCTCGACGAGCCGCTGCCCGTCCAGTACTTAAAGTGGCTCTCGCATGTTCTGAAAGGCGACCTCGGAGTTTCCTACCAGAGCGGGCGGCCCGTTTCCAGGGAGCTTGCCGTGCGCCTGCCGCAGACGATGCTTTTGACCCTCGGCTCGGCCGTTGTCATGCTTGCCGTCGCCTTCCCGCTTGGAATCGCCTCGGCTCTTAGATACAACGGCCCCCTGGATTATATCATACGTTTCATCAATGTGCTCGTTATCTCCATCCCCTCGTTCTGCCTCGGCATACTGCTTTTGCTCTTTCTTGGGGTAAGGCACAGGCTGCTGCCGACGATAGGGAGCGGGAGCGTAAGGCACCTTGTTATGCCCTCGCTCGCGATAGGACTGGGGAGCGGGGCGGGGCTGTCAAGGCTCATCCGCAGCCAGATTTTGAAGCACATGGAGGCCGAGCACGTCGTTGCTGCCCGGGTCTTCGGTGTAAAGGCCTCGACTTTACTCAGGAACCACGTGCTGAAAAACGCCATTCCGCCCGTTATAACCAATATCGGGCTGACTATCGGAGCCATGCTCGGCGGCTCCGCGATAATCGAGACACTGTTTTCCTGGCCGGGAGCGGGGAGCTATGCTGTTTCCGCTATATACGCAAGGGACTACCCGGTAATTCAGGCATACGCCCTTATTATGGCATGTATATACATCCTAATCAATGCACTTATCGAAATTTCCTACTGTATCACGATGCCCTCGCTATTTATGCCAGGAGGAAGCGATGAAAACTAGAAAAAGAATCCCGCTTACGATAATAATCGGGGCCGTGTTGGCAGCCTTGCTCATTGCAGCCGTGGCTCTGGCCCCGCGGCTTGCGCCTAATAATCCCCTGAGGGTGAATATGGCGCTCTCGCTCTCAAAACCCAGCGAGCAGTACCCGCTCGGTACCGACCAGCTCGGGCGCTGCGTGCTCTCGAGGCTGCTCTACGGCGGCAGGACCTCGCTCGGCGTGACCTGCCTTGTGCTGCTGATAACCCTGCTCATAGGGACTGTCATAGGGACGATTTCCGGCCTTTTCGCCGGCAGGTGGCCCGACAAGCTCCTTACGGCGCTCAGCGAGGTGGTCCTCGCCTTTCCCGGGCTTGTGCTCGCGCTTGTCATATCGGGGCTTCTCGGGCCCGGGATACTCAAGGTCATGCTCGCAATAGCCCTGGTCTCCTGGGCGAAATACGCAAGGCTGGTGCGAAGCCTTGTCATAGGCATACGCAGGGCGGACTACATGAGGGCGGCGAGGGTCGCCGGCAGCTCGACTTTTCGCCTGGTTATAAGGCACATTCTCCCGAACATAGGCGGGACGCTCGGCACGATAGTCGTGACCGACTTCGGCTCGACGATTTTGAGATTCGCGGGGCTGTCCTTTATCGGCCTCGGCGCGCAGCCGCCAGAGCCCGAGTGGGGAATGATGATTAACGACGCCCGGCTCTACATGGAGACAAACCCCATGCTTATAATATATCCGATTCTCGCCGTGACCCTCTCCGTGCTGGCCTTCCATCTTCTGGGCGACGGGCTGCGCGACAGGCTCGACAGCAAGGCCCTATGAGGGAGAGGAATGCTATGGAATTTCTGATTGTCGACAATTTAAGCGTCCGCTACTCGGGCGTTCCCGTAGTAAAGGATGTAAGCTTTACCCTCGAAGAGGGCAGGACGCTGGGGATTGCGGGCGAGAGCGGCTGCGGGAAGAGCACAGTCGCAAGGGCGATTTTGGGCATACTTCCAAGGAACGCTCAGGTTTCGGGCTCGATAAGGTATAAAGGCCGGGAGCTTGTCGGGCTTAGGGAAAAAGATTTTGCCGGTTTGCGCGGCAGGGAGATTTCGATGGTCTTTCAGGACCCTTCGGCGGCGCTCAATCCCGTCAGGAAGATAAGGCACCAGTTCTACGACATCTTCGGGGCGGGAAGGCGGGACAGGCGCGCTATGGACGGCGAGATTGTGCACTTTCTGACCCACGCCCATGTCCCGAATCCCGGGGAGATAATGGACAAATACCCGGGCGCGCTCAGCGGCGGCATGAAGCAGCGCGTCGTGATAGCGATGGCAATCAGCAAGGTGCCGCGGCTCCTTATTGCCGACGAGCCGACCTCGGCCCTCGACGCCGGTATTCGGCTCCAGATTATCGAGGAGCTTATGGCGCTAAAGGAGCGGCTTCGCTTCGGGATGATATATATTTCTCACAATCTGGCCGAGCTCTCGAAGGTCTCGGACTCGATAATGGTCATGAAAAACGGCCGCGTAGTCGAATACGGGAGCGCGCGGGAGATATTTGCGTCTCCGAAGCAGGAGTACACAAGACAGCTAATCGCCGCCACTGAGTAAAAAAGATTAAGTCGCAATGCTTGATTATCGCACTTTACAGATAAGAAAGGGGGATGGCCGGATATGGGCGCCCTGCTTGAGGTGAGAAACCTCACCAAGCTGTTTCCAAAGCGCGTAGGGCTGTTTGCGCCCGACAGAAAAACGATGTTCGCGGCGGTCGAGGACGTGTCCTTTTCGCTGGAAGGGGGCGAGGCGCTGGGCCTCGTCGGGGAGAGCGGCAGCGGAAAGACGACGATAGCGAACCTAATTCTGAGGCTCCTTTCGCCCGACAGTGGCGAGATAATCTTCGACGGAGAGGACATCACCCGTCTTAAAACGCACAGGGAGCTTCTCCCGATACGGCGTAAGATGCAGGCGGTCTTTCAGAACAGCGGCTCCTCGCTCGACCCGCAGATGACGCTTGGAAGAATAATAAGCGAGCCGCTCAGGAACTTCGGCCTCCCCGTCAAAGGGCAGGCCGAGAGGCTCCTCGAGCTTGTCGGGCTTCCTCCCGAGTGGGTTTCGCGCAGGCCCCACGAGCTGTCCGGAGGGCAGCGGCAGCGCGTCTCAATCGCCCGCGCGATGGCGCCAAGGCCAAAGCTCCTGATTCTCGACGAGCCGACCTCGAACCTCGATGTGCTCACCGCCTCGCAGATACTTAATCTATTGCGCGGGCTTTTTGAAGAGCAGGGCACGGCCGTCCTATTTATATCGCACGACATCGCCGCGGTCGACAAGCTGTGTAGGAGAAAAGCGGTGATGAAGGACGGCAGGATAATCGAAACCCTGCACAGCCTCAGCCTCGGGGAGGCGAGCCACCCATACACGAAAAAGCTGATTGAGTCGAAACTGTCATTTTCTAAGTCATAAAGGAGAGCGAAGATGAAGAGAAAATTATCACTTGTCCTTGCAGTTTTGCTGCTTTTTTCCCTCGCGGCCTGCGCCAAAACTGAAGCGCCGCAGCAGAGCACGCAGCCGGGCCCGGCGGGGAAGGCTGCAAAGGAGATAACCATTGCGGCGGGCCGGAGCTTCTATCAGGGCCCGACGACGAACATTTTTGTGCACGGGAGCACCAACGTCTGGCAGGCCCTCGTCATGCTCGACGAGAACATGGGCCCGGAGATGAAGCTCGCCGAATCCGCCGAGCAGTCAGAGGACGGGCTTACCTGGACAATCAGGCTGCGCCCCGGAATTACCTTCCACGACGGAAGCAGGCTCACGAGCGAAGTTGCGATATTCAACCTAGACAGGCTCTATCACTGGAACAGCGGCTCGCAGTCCTACGACCCGGATTTCGAAAAGGACGGCGAGTACGGCAAAATCGTGGACATTAGCGCAGTTGACGAGCTCACCTTCACCGTCACACACGCAGAGCCGATTCCCGACTTTGACCTGCGTCTAGCCTACGAGAACAGCGCGATGTTCGCGCTCTCCTCCTTCGACGAAAACAGGGCCATAAACTTCCCCTACGGCACGGGGCCTTATAAGTACGAGTCCTACGACGAGGTCACGCAGTCGCTGACCCTTGTGAAGTTCGACGAGTACTGGGAGGGCGAGCCGAAGCTCGACAAGGTCGTTTTCAGGAACATAGCCGATGCGACGGCGCGGCTCTCGGCGCTTCGCAGCGGCGAGGTCGACGTAATCTCCGACGTCGGCGGCATAATGCCCCAGCAGGCGGCGACCGTGCTTTCGGACGAAAACCTCGTTATGAAGCAGCGCCTTGTCAGCACCGTGCACTATTACGCGCTCAACACGAAGGAGGGCAGGCTCTTTAACGATGTCAGGATGCGCAGGGCGCTGAGCCTCAGCATCGACCGCGATACAATCGTCGACAAGCTGCTCCTCGGCTACGGCGAGCCTGCGGTGAGCGTTTTAAGCTCGGCGGGCGCGGAGTGGGTTGTCGACTGCGGCTACGAATTTGACCCCGTAAAGGCCAAAGCCCTGAAAGAGGAGGCCGTCGGGGAAGGAGAGGTCTCCTGCACGATACTCCTGAACTCCTCCCTGCTCGGGCGCTGGCCGTATCAGGACGCAGCCTCGATGATTCAGGCCCAGCTCAAGGAGATTGGCATAAACGCGGTAATTGAGACCGTGGACGGCGCGACATGGAACAGCAGGCTCAAGGAGGGCTCCTACGACATCGCGCCGCAGCCCTTCACGGTTTCCGCGGGCGAGCCGAACTACTTCTTCGTGAGGAATATAGAAAGCCGCGGGGCCAACAACGTCGCGCGCAGCTACGGCATCAGCGACCCCGTGCTCGACGAGCTGATTCAAAAGGTCGCTGTCGAGCCGAACAAGGCCGAGCGCCGGAATCTTTACAGGACAATCCAGGAGCGCGTCAAGGAGTACGAGTATATCATCCCGCTGTGGTACGACGTGACGCTCTACGCCATGAGGAAGAACGTCCAGAACTTCAACCTGGATGTAATCTTCTGCCCGGACCTGTTTGAAGTGGATGTTGCGTAAATGAGCGGGAGCATGAAGTTTGAGCAGTACGCGGATTTCGCCGCGGAGCAGTGGAAGCGCGCGATGAGCGAGAGCGAGCACTTCAGCCTCGAAAGGTGCTCGGAGGCGGAGATGGTCGAAATCTGGGACAGGATGGCTCAATCCTACGACCTCGGCGCCGGCATGGACCTAAGGCGCGTCGGGCTTGCGACGGAGCGGCTCGAGAGGCTCGGAGCCTTCGGCCCCGACAAAACCGCCCTCGACATCGGCAGCGGGACCGGGGCCTTCGCCCTTGCGCTCGCCGAGAGGTGCGGGACAGTTTACGCGCTCGACAGCTCCGCCGGCATGCTGAAGGTGCTTAAGGAGAAGGCCGGGCGGCGCGGCCTTGACAACATCGTGCCTCTGCTCGCCGACTGGAAGAGCATAAGTCCGGACGAGCTTCCGGGCAGGTTCGACATAGTCGTCTCCTCGCTGAACACCGGCATAAGGGACCGCGAGACCCTTCTTAAGATGAACGCCGTTTCCCGGGGCTTTTGCTGCTATGTCGCTCCGCAGGGCTCAACCTTTCACTCCTCGCGCCCGGACTTTCAGAGGATAGTCTTTGGCCGCGAGCTTCGCGCCGCCGGCGGCAACGACATAATCCACCCCTTCAACATCATCTACGGGCTGGGCTACAGGCCGGAGCTGACCTATGCGCCCTGCGAGTGGTCGAAGGAAGAGCCGCCGGAAGCAGCGCTCGAAGCTGTCTGCCGCGAATACGGGCGGTACAGGAAAATAGACGTGGCGCTGCGGGAGAGGCTGCGGGAATACATTATGGGAAATTTAAACGAGCGCGGCCTTTTCGCCCAGTCTCAGAGGAGTACGGTGGGCATAATGATTTGGGACACAAGGCAGGGCTGAAGCTAAAAAAGCCGTCCGCGGAAATTCTTCCGCGGGCGGCATGCTTTTGCTCCCCGGCGCAGCTTTGACCGCGCTTAAGGGAGCGGCGGGTGAGCGGTATAGCGCCGGAACCTGCCCCGGCGGCTGTGTCCGAATAGGGGAGAGCTTCCGTCCGGGGAGCTTCATCGGCAGTGTTTTCTCCGGAAAAATTATTTTGTTTGCTTTTTTCGACGGCAAATTATATATAATACTTACAAGAAATTCCCACCCGTGCCGAACAGAGAATATTTAAAAAATAAGGAGGGGTTTAAGTGGAGAAAAAGATAAAAATCGCGGCCTTTACCGGCAGCCTGAGGCGGAATTCCTACAACAAGGCGGCGCTGAGAGCGGCGGCCGCGCTGCTTCCCGAAAACGCCGTTCTGGACATCATCGATTTGGCCGATATTCCGTTTTTCAGCGAGGACCTTGAGGCCGAGGGGGTTCCGCCTTCGGTTGCCGAGTTTAAGCGCAGGCTCGCCGAGGCGGACGCAGTTTTGATTTCGACGCCGGAGTACAATTATTCCATACCTCCGGTATTGAAGAACGCGCTGGACTGGGCCTCCAGAGGCGAGGAGCTGCCGCTGTCGGGAAAGCCGGTCGCGATAATGAGCGCCTCCATCGGCATGTTCGGAGGGGCGCGCGTGCAGTACCATCTGAGGCAGGTCTGCGTAGCGCTCAACATGCTACCTCTCAACAGGCCGGAGGTGTTTATTGGAAATGCCGACACGAAGTTCGACAAGGACGGCAATCTGACTGACGAGAGGACGAAAAGCTCCATCTCGCGCCTGCTCAAAGCCCTCGTCGAGAGCGTGGAGAGTAAAAACGGATAGCGCGCCTGTGGCGCGGCTTAGGGGCCTGAACCCCAGCCCCCCGCCGCCCCATTCGGGCGCCGGGGCGGCGAAAAGGTTTGGCGCCGAGATGGAAAGGAGCTTAATACAGGATTTATGACAAAAGGGAACCAGACAAAAGTCCGGTTCCCTTTTTATATACAGGCGCGGGTTTAGTCCTCCATCGTCCTCGGCTTTCCGTAGAAGAATGCGGCCATGAGGCCCGGGCCGGCGTGCGAGCCTATCGTCATGCCGATATAGGTGTAGTAGACGTCCTTAAAGCCGAAGCTCTCCTTGAGCCCCTCTCCGAACTCTCTCGCCTCCTCAGGTATGTCGGAGTGGCAGATATAGAGCACCTGCTCCTCGGGCTTTTCGACGACCCCTGCGATGATTTCGTGGATGCGTTTTATCGTGTTCTTTCTGCCGCGCACCTTCTCAATCACTTTAAGATGGCCCGCAAGGTCGAGCTTTAGTATGGGATTTATGTTCAGCGCATGGGCTATCATCATGCCTGTACGGCTGACTCGGCCGCTGCGGTACAGGTATGTGAGGTCTGAGGTCGTGTAGTAGGTGTTTATTCTGGACTTGTTCTCTTCGAGCCACTCGACGCACTCCTCGGCCGTCCTGTTTTCGTCGCGCATCTCGGCTGCCTTGAGCGCCAGCATACCGTATCCGACGGATGCAAGCGTCGAGTCGACAAGGTGTATTTTCGCCTCGGGAAGCTGCTCTTTCAGTAGATTTACCGCGTTAAGGCCGTTTTCGTAAGTTCCGGATATTCCGCTTCCGAGACATACGTGCACAATCGGAAGGCCCTTTTCCGCAATGGGCCGCCAGAAGTCGACAAACTCCATTATGTTTATCTGGCTTGTCTTCGGCACCGCACCCCTGCGCATGTTGTCGTAAAACTTCCTGCAGTCCTCATGCAGCATGCTGTCCTCATATACTTTGCCGTCAAGCTCGTACTTGATGGGGAAGGGAATAATATCGCGTTCCTTCAGCAAAGAATACGGAAGGTCACATCCGGAGTCCGTAGTTACGATGAAGTTCATTGCAAATACCTCCTTAAAATATACTGCACTTCCTCGGGCTGAGCTTGTTCGGTATGCTATAGCTAATAATACACCTATTTTCCTTTAACTTCAAAAATTTTTTATATATTGTTATTATTTTGCCAAAAATCCATTAAAGGAAACATATTGCCGTATACGCTTGCACTGTTTATGAGTTTTAAATTAATTATAAATAATATATAAACAAAATGTAAAAGAATTTTAAGCGGGGTGCCAAGCTCTTTAAATGTCATAAATTTTATGCTATATATTATGTTGCCTGTCCGCCCGCGGCGGCTTTTGTGCGCCGTGTCCGGGCGGAAATCCGGCGGGAGCCGAAAGAAAGTACCGAAGCCATAAGAGCCGGAGAGGCTCTTTTTGCGGGGCATGGGGCCCGCTTTCCCGCAGCTTAAGACCAAGGCCGGGCCGCAATTTTTTTGACGCTTTTTTAGGACGTATAAGTTTTCGCGCCCCGGGCGGCGCGGGTACTCCGCCGCCGGAGGAAGGCGGCAGAGCGCCACAGGCTCAGCAATTTTGAAAAGGAGCTAAATGAATGCTTAGGCTTAAGAATATCAATAAGACCTACGTGACGGGAGAACTTAAACAGGAAGCGCTCAAGGACATCAGCCTCTGCTTCAGAAAAAGCGAATTTGTTTCGATTCTCGGGCCAAGCGGCTCAGGCAAGACGACGCTCCTGAACATAATAGGCGGGCTTGACCAGTACACGAGCGGCGACCTAATCATAAACGGGAAGAGCACGAAGGAGTACAGCGACAGCGACTGGGACACCTACCGCAACCACTCGATAGGCTTCGTCTTCCAAAGCTACAACCTCATACCCCACCAGAGTGTGCTTGCCAACGTGGAGCTGGCCCTGACGCTCTCCGGCGTGTCGAAGGCCGAGCGCCGGAAAAAAGCCCTGCGGGCCCTCGAGCGGGTTGGCCTTGCCGACCATGTCCACAAGAAGCCCAACCAGCTCTCCGGCGGCCAGATGCAGAGGGTCGCGATTGCGCGCGCGCTCGTAAACGACCCCGACATCGTGCTCGCCGACGAGCCGACGGGCGCTCTGGACTCCGAGACCAGCGTGCAGGTCCTCGATATTCTGAAGGAGATATCGAAGGACCGCCTTGTCATCATGGTCACGCACAATCCGGATCTGGCAAACAGGTATTCGACGAGAATAATCCGCCTTTTCGACGGAAGGATTACGGACGACTCGGACCCCTACGAGGGAGAGGAGGTCCGGATCCTCAGCAAAAAGGAGCAGAGGAAACGGAAGGGCGAGAAGACAAAGCGCTCGATGTCGCTTTCGACCGCGCTCTCGCTCTCGCTCAACAACCTGATGACGAAGAAGACGCGCACCTTCCTCACCAGCTTTGCCGGGAGCATAGGCATTATCGGCATCGCGCTGATACTCTCGGTTTCGACGGGCTTCCAGGCCTATATCGACCGCGTCCAGGAGGACACCCTGTCCAGCTACCCGATTATAATAGAGGCCGAGTCTGTGGACCTTTCAAATCTCATAACCTCCCTAAGCAATCTCAGGACCAGGGCCGGAGAGAGCGAGCACGGGCTTGACGCCGTGTACGAAAGCCAGATTATGTACGACCTTATGAACTCGATGAACTCGGCCGAGGTATCGAGAAACAACCTGACAAAGTTTAAGGAATTCCTCGAGACGAACGAGGAGATAAAGCAGTATATAAGCGCCTGCCAGTACTCCTATGACATCGGCTTCAACATCTATTCGAAGGACTCAGACGGCAGGGTCTTTAAGTCCGACGTCATGGAGCTGCTTGAAAACTTAAGCGGCGGCTTCGCTCCGACCGACAGGCCGGGCTTTTCAAGCTTTACATCCACCTACGAAGTGTGGCAGGAAATGCTCCCAGGGCCTAACGGAGAGCTGATTCACGACACGCTGAGGGACCAGTACGAGGTTGTCGCCGGACGCTGGCCCGAGGCCTACGACGAGATAGTAGTAATCGTAAACGAGAACAACGAGGTCAGCGACCTTGCGCTCTACGCGCTCGGCCTTAAGACCTACGACGAGATGCGCGAGATTATGAGAAAATCCCAGGCCGGCGAGGTTATCGACACAAGCGTACAGCGCAAGTGGCCCTATGAGGAAATCATGAGCCTGCCCTTCAAGCTGGTACTGACCTGCGAGTACTATCAGAAGAACGCGGACGGAACCTACACCGATTTGTCCCGGACCGAGACGGGAGTTGACTTTCTCTACAACAACGATGAAATCGGCACGCCGCTGAAGGTTGTGGGCATTATCCGCGCGAGCGGTGACGCCGTCTCCTCGATGCTCTCCGGCGCCATAGGTTACACCTCGGCTCTCAAGGACTACGCGATGGAGAAGATGGCCTCCTCCGAGATTATCCGCGCCCAGCTTGACGACCCCGAAACTGACGTCATCACGGGACTGCCCTTTAAGCCCTTGGAGGGCGAGGAGCTCACCACTGCCGAAAAGGCGGAGAAGATGAGAAGCTATATCGCCACGCTGACGACCGGGGAGAAGGCGGCGCTGTACAGGGAAATCGCCTCGACGCCGAGCGAGGCCGAGCTTGAAGCGGCGGTAAGACAGCAGCTTGCGATGCTCGACCGCGCGACGCTTGAGAACATGATTATTCAGGCCTACGCCGAGAAGATGGGCCTGAGCGACACCACGCAAATCAGCGGCTATGTGAAGAACATGAGTGACGAGGAGCTCTACTCGGCGGCCGCCGAGGGCATGAGGGAGTCAATCAAGGAGGCCTACAGGGCCCGGGCAGAAGCGCAGCTGAGCATGGTCGACGATGCGACCCTCGCCGCTATGCTCGACAGCGCGGGCTATACCGAGGAGGAGTACGCCAGGTTCTACGATGAGTATATGCCCTCCGAGTACTCCGACTCGACCTATGAGGAGAATCTGAAGCGTCTCGGCTACGCGAGCGTAAACAGCCCGTCCTCGATTAAGCTGTACGCGATAACCTTTGAGAACAAGGACGAGATTGCAAAGTTAATAAAGAAGTACAACGAGGCTGCCGAAAGCGAGGCGGATGTAATCAACTACACCGACTACGTGGGCCTGCTCATGTCCTCGGTGACGACGATAATAAACGCAATTTCCTATGTCCTGATTGCCTTTGTCGCAATCTCGCTCGTCGTCTCCTCGATTATGATAGGCATCATCACATATATTTCGGTGCTCGAGAGGACAAAGGAAATCGGCATCCTTCGCGCCATCGGCGCTTCAAAGAGGGACATCTCCCGCGTGTTCAACGCCGAGACCATGATAGTGGGCTTCGGCGCCGGAGCGCTCGGAATAGGAATCTCTCTGCTGCTGCTTATCCCGATTAACCTCATTCTGAACAAGCTGACCGGGATTGCGATACTGAAGGCCCAGCTTCCCGCCGCGGGGGCCGTGATACTGGTGGTCATAAGCGTCCTTCTTACCTTCATCGCAGGGCTTATCCCCTCCGGTATCGCGGCGAGGAAAAACCCCGTCGAGGCTCTGCGCACCGAGTAAGCTTAACTTGCAATCGCGAGAGGAAAATATGCGAAGGCTTTTTCGAGCCGAAGCACAAAAAGCTGAGAAGAGGTTTTGCCTTTCTCAGCTTTTTGCCTTTATTAGACTCTTTGCAGTGCATTGATTTAATTGGATGCTCAGGCTCTACAGATACTCTACCTCGAAGTACGCCTCGTTGAAGTCGAGTTTCGACAGGCTGTTTAGGCTCCTGAGCACCTCGGGATTAAGGGTGGTGTTGCCTTTGAGGCTGAAGCGGACGGAACAGTTCCTGCCCTTTTCCTTCGCGCGGTACAGCGCGTAGTCGCTTATCCTGATAGCCTGCTCGAGGCTAATCAGCTCGGGGTACTCGTAATCGAGCGGGATTTCGCAGTAGCCCAGCGAGCAGGTTTTGAAAATCACCCGGTTCTCAGAGATCTTGACGGGCGTGCTTTCAATCTGCTCAACGACCTTTCTCGCAAACTCCCTGTAGTCCTCCGAGCTTCTGTCGAACAGGACAATCAGGAACTCCTCGCCGCCCCAGCGGATAATGACGTCCTCTTTGTGGAGCATCTGCTTCAGCGCTTTCGACATCCTAATCAGGACGCTGTCACCGACCGCGTGCCCGTAGGTGTCGTTTACTTCCTTGAAATAGTCGATGTCGATGAGGAATACGCCTATAGGATTTGCCTGGGGCTGGAAGGTTTCCCGCCCGTCCTCGCCCGGCTGCATATGTTTTTTAAGGTAGGCCGACACCTTGTCCGCGACCGCGCCGTAGAGGTACCTGCGGTTGTAGGTGCCGGTAAGGGAGTCGCGCAGCGAAAGCTCCCTGAGCTTTTCGTTGACTGCGTTGAGCTGGGAAGTCCTCTCCCTGACCTTTTCCTCCATGTTTTCGTAGAGCCTGGCGTTTTCGATGGATATGGCCGCCTGCGAGGCGAGTATCTTTATCGTCTCGAGCCTTGCCGCTGTGAAGACATTGTCCGAGAGGTTGTTTTCAAGATAGACTATGCCCTTGAGGCGGTTTTGGTACTGAATCGGTATGCACATCACGGACCTTATGAGGTTTTCCCTGACGTAGGGGTTGTTCTGCAGGATAAGGTCCGAACTTGCGTCCTGCACCACTATTGCCTCTTTGGTCCTTATTGCGTAGTTTACGATTTCAATGCACAGGTTCTTGCTCTCGTACAGGGGCAGGGAGTGGACGACCTGGCTCAGCCCGGACTCCGTGTCCTGAGAGGCTTCGACGTAGAACTTGCCGTCGAACTCGTTTTTCAGCAGTATGCAGCCCCGCTGCGCTCCGGCGTTTTCAATGAGAATGCGCATCAGGGTGGTAAGCAGCTTTTCAATCTTTATTTCGCAGGAAATTGCCTGCGTGGATTTTAATATGGAGTTCATATCCACAAAGCAGGCGGTGGAGGAGAGGCTTCTGCCTTTTTCCGTCCTCGGCGCCCAGTGGCCGCCAAGGCCCCGCTCCTTTTCCATCAGCGCGAGCTTCCTGTCCGCGCCCCATTTGCCGTAGAGGTAATAGGCTTCGCGCAGATAGGCCTTTCCGACAGGCTCGTCTCCTCTTTCGAGCCAGAACTTGCCGCACTGTTCGTTAATCAGCGCTTTCATGTGCAGGAAGTCGTCGGCCGCTATGGAGTCCGAGGCCTTCCTGTATAGCCCGATTACGGTTTCAAGCGGCTTGTTCTGGATTATCGCCGCCTCGGCCGCGAGAAGATGGTATTTGTGCCCGAAGTTGTCGGGGCAGCTCTCGGCGCAGAACTCAAGCCGCTTTAAGATTTCGCCCAAGTCCTCCTCAATCCGCGCTCTCTCGGCGGTCGAGGACATTTTCCACCTCGCTGCAAGTATAAGGCCCTTGACCAGGTAGTGGTCGGGGATGGGGAAGTCGGTGCTCACGGCGTAAAGGTGCTCGTCGACAAGCCTGCTCCACTTTTCCGCGGCGTCGATGTCTCCCAGTATATAGCTGATGAAGGCGTTGAACTGGTAAAACCTGCAGAGGAAGACGAGGTTTCTGGATTTTTCTATGCGTATCCTCATCGACCTGTCCCGCTCTTCGAAATCCGGGATGTCCAGGGGCGTCTTGAGCTTCTCCATCGAGTGGAGCACGATTTCGCACAGAAGCTGCGGAGCGGGGACATTGGCCTGCTTAATGAAGGCCGCATAGCCCTCAGTCTCCTCCCTGCACTCGTTTAGGCTCTTGCCGGCCCAGAACGAGTAAAGGGACTTGTTTGCAAGGGCGTAGGTCGCGTGCAGAAGGTCGCCGGTCTCGAGGCCGGCTCTGTACGACATGTCGTAATAGTCGAGGGCTTCCTGATAGTGCTTTACCCAGACCGAGAGGAAGGGGAAGATGAAGTACACGGCCGCCTTCTGGGATTCCGCCTTGAATCTTTCTATAAGTGCAAAGGCCGTCTCTCCGAACCTGTAGGCGGTTTTAAAGTCCGAAAGCGCTATGCCGACGATGGTGCCGCAGTCGCACACGGCCTTGCAGGACAGCGGCGTTACGCCGTATGTCAGCGTGAGATTCAGCATCGTAATCGCCGACAGGTTAAACAGCTTGGGGCTCACCTGTATCGCGGGAGGATTGAGCTGGAAGAAAAGCTGCATGGCCATGCTCTTTTCAGGGTCTATCATGAGAGGCAGGTTGACTATCTCCTCGACTGGGTTGTTGTCTATAAACTGCCGTATCTTCCCGATACCCTCCTGAGTAGCCCTGTCTATCTCCTCGTCGGTCCTGGGGAGATTTATGCCCAACAGCCGAAGCGCCTTTCGCAGCTCCTCAATGCTGTCGGAGAGCCTGCCCTGGAACATGTAAAGGCGCGCCCTGACGCTCAAGGCGGAGCATTTCTGCAGTCTGCTCTCGGCCGAGAGGCTCAGCTGCTCGCATAGAGCCTCCGCCTTCTCAAAATCGCCGGATAGCAGTGCGGCGCTGGAAAGGTCCATAAGCAGATTATAGCGCTTTGACGGCATGGCGGCCCATTCCTTTTCGCTGAGCGCTTTTTCAGCCTCCTCGAAATAGGTCAGGGCGTTGGAAAAGGCCGACGATTTCATGGCCTTCTGGCCCGCCCTGATGTTCAGCTCCGCAAGTTCGAAGCGCTCATGCCTGCTTTTTATCAGGGGCCTTGACTTGTTAAGATGGTTGACAAGGTCGAAGATTATGTCCTGCCTTCCGGTCTCGCGGTAGGATTTAAGAAGCCTGCGACCTATTTTATGGTGGAATTTTATCTTTTCGTTTTCGGGGATGAGGGTGTAAATGGCCTGTCTAATCCTGTCGTGCGCAAAGCAAAAGCGCATTTCCAGGTTATTGAGGATGGTCTCGTCCCTAAGCGTGTTGATATAGCGGTAGTTGCTGTCCAGGGGCAGAAGCAGCTCTTTTTCTATCGCGACCCAGAGGTCCTCGGCGAGCTTTTCCGGCCTGTTCCTGCTGATTGACGCAATGGTCCTCAAATCGAACTGGTTTCCGATGCTGGAAGCGAGGGAGAGCAGGCTTCTGGTTCCCTTAGGCAGGGATTCCAGGCTTTTTACCAGCAGGTCCACGACGTTGTCGCTTATTTCGGCGGCCTTTACCTTCTCCAAATCATAGGCCCAGCAGCCCTTTTGCGGCAGGAAGGTGAAGGCCTTCTGCCGGTAGAGGGTGTTTAGCATCTGGCGGATGAAAAACGGGTTGCCGTCCGTCATCCTCTGCACTATCTTTGAAAGCGGTTTGGCCTCCTCAAGACCAAGGCGCAGGGTGTCCGCGACAAGCTGGTTTGTCGCCGGGAAATCGAGGGGCTTTAAGTTCATGCGCCGAAGCCTTATTCCTGCGCCGTCCGGCTCGTCCTCTAGCTTTTCCAGTTTGCGAAGGTGAGGCAAAATCCCCTCGGCCTCGTTGTCCCTGTAAGCGCCGATGATGAAGACGTACTGTATGTCGCCGGTCTCCAGAATGTATTCCATCAAATCGAGCGTGGAGTCGTCGCTCCACTGTATATCGTCGAGGAAGATGACGAGAGGCAATTCCGGGCCGGTCAGGGCCTTGAAAAATTCGCGGAAGGTTATTTTGAACCTGTTCTGGGCCTCGCGGGGGCTCAGCTCGGGCACCGGGGGCTGGGGCCCGATTATCCTTTCAAGCTCCGGTATTATGTCGATGATAAGCTGGGCGTTGCCGCCGAGCGCGTGCAGCAGCCTGTTCCTGAAATAGTCGAGCCTCTCCTGCGGCTCGGCGAGAAGGTGCTTTATCAGTTCCCTGAAAGCCTGGGCGATTCCGTAATAGGGCGTGCTCTGTATGAACTGGCTGTACTTGCCGCTGACAAAGTAGCCCTTTCTCGCCGTTATCGGCTTGTATATCTCCTGTATCAGCGAGGATTTTCCGATTCCCGAGGGGCCGCTGACGAGCAGAATCTCCGCGCCGCCCTCGGAGGACCTTTCAAAGGAGCTTATGAGCTCCTCGACCTCGGCCTCTCTGCCGTAGAGCCTTCGCGGGACTTCAAACCTGTCGCTCACGTCGCCCTGGCCCGGCACAAAGCTCAGATAGCCGAACATCAAGGCGTCGAAATTATTAAGGCAGAACTCAAGGTCGGTTTTCAAACCGATGGCGGTCTGGTACCTTTCCTCGGCGGCCTTGGCCATCAGCTTCATGATGATTTCGGAAAGAAAGAGCGGCACCTCCGGGTTTACCTCGTGCGGGGGCGGAGGGGTTTTCGCTATATGGCAGTAAATCAGCTCGGACCTGTCCTTGCTCTCAAAAGGGAGCCTTCCCGTAAACAGCTTGTAAAAGCACACGCCGAGGGAGTAAAGGTCGGTCCTGTTGTCAAGGGGTCTGTTTATCCTGCCGGTCTGCTCCGGGGAGATATAGGCCAGGTTTCCCTCGAGATAGTTTAAATTGACAAACTGCGGCGTCTCGACGCTCAGCTCCGTGGCGATGCTGAAGTCAATCAGCTTGAGATTGCCGGTTTTGGGGTTCCAAATGAAATTGGTGAGGTTGATATCCTTGTGGATTACGTTCTGCCTGTGGAGCTGGACGAGGGAGTCGGCCATTTTTATCGCAAGCAGCATTTTCTCGCCGACGCTCAGTCTGGCTCCTTTAAGCGCATCTGTAAGCTGCTGTCCCCCGATTTCCTCCATGACGATGGCGTAGTTGTCTCCCTTGATAAACTCCAGGGCTTTTATGATGCCGTCGCAGTCGAACTTGGCCATAATCTGGTACTCGTGTATGAAATCGGTTAGCTCTTTGGCCGTAGGATATTCCTTGGACAGCAGCTTTATCACGACGCGGGTGTAGTCAGACTCCCTTATTCCCCTATAAACTGTGTAATTGCCTCCCCTTGAAATCCGCTCTGTTAATTTGTAGCCGGGCAAACGAACCATGACAAACCTCTCTCATTCTAACTAAGGCAAATCTAAACTTTGCATACCTCTGTATATAAGCGCATATTGCGTGTGTCTGTCCTGACGGTGTGAACAATATTATATCCCGATAATATTCAGTCTGTGCGGAAAGCAGATTATTGACAAATCGGCAATCCGGCATAAGCATTGCCAAAAACAGGATTCGATAAAGTGTGTATCTATAAGTATATACTAATTTTAGGGAATATTCAACAAAAAACAACTAATTTGTTGTTTTTTATTTATTTCTTTTGCCGTTGAAATATATAAATTGTCGGCGGCGGCTGCGATGTCCGTTAATAAGCAGAGGAAGACAGGAGCTTTCCCGGGAGCTTTTTGGAGCAAAATGGCCGGCAAGGCGGGAAAAAATAAAAAGACCCGCTTTCGCCGGTCTTTTTTTGATGTATGTTATTTTTTCTTTTTGCGCTTTTCAAAGAAGCCCTTCTCGCCTCCGGAAAGGCCCTCGAACTGCCTGAGCAGCTCCTTCTGCTCCTTGGTGAGATTTGTCGGGGTTTGCACCACGACTGTTACGAACTGGTCGCCGCGCCCGAAGCCGTTTAGATGCGGTATACCCTTGCCCTTGAGGCGGAACACCGTACCCGTCTGGGTGCCCTCCGGGATTGTGTACTTGACCTTTCCGTCCAGCGTCGGCACCTCAATCTCGGCGCCCAGAGCGGCCTGGGCGAAGCTTATCGGCACCTCGCACAGGACATTAGCGCCGTCGCGCTCGAAAAACGCATGGGCGCGCACTTTTATGGAAACCAGAAGGTCACCCGGAGGCCCGCCGTTGAAGCCCGCGTGGCCCTGACCGCGCAGCGAAACCGCCTGGCCGTTGTCTATGCCGGCCGGTATTTTTACGTTTATGGTCTTGTTGCGCTTGACCTTGGTCTTGCCCTTGCAGGTCTTGCAGGGCTGGTGGATTATTTTGCCCGTGCCCCCGCATTTGCCGCAGGTGACAGTGGAGGAAATCATGCCGATTACTGTGCGCTGCTGCGTGCGAACGGTGCCCGTGCCGTTGCACTGCGAGCAAATCTCGGGCGTCGTGCCCTTCTCGGCTCCGCTGCCGCCGCAGTCCGGGCAGTCCTCTATGCGCGCTACGGTAATCTCCTTTTCGCAGCCGAAGGCGGCTTCCTCGAAGGAGATGGTGAGGTTTACGCGTATGTTCTCGCCCTTTATCGGGGCCGTGCGGCTGGCTCCGCCGCCCATGCCGCCGAAGAAGGATTCGAATATGCTGCCAAGATCGAAGCCAAAGTCGCCAAAGTCGAAGCCTCCGGTCCAGCCGCCCGCACCGGCTCCGAAGCTGGGGTCAACGCCGGCGTGGCCGAACTGGTCGTACCTTGCGCGCTTTTCGCTGTCGGAAAGCACCTCGTAAGCCTCGTTTATCTCTTTGAAGCGGGCTTCGGCTTCCTTGTCGTTCGGGTGCAGGTCGGGGTGGCATTCCTTGGCCAGCTTTCGGTATGCCTTTTTTATTTCCTCCTCTGAAGCGCCCTTTTTAAGTCCGAGCACCTCATAGTAATCTCTCTTCTGGTTAGCCATCAGCCTGGTTCTCCTTAATGCCACAATTGCGGGCGCAAAGGTTTGCGCCCGCAAACATTTATATTACCCGCCATCCCGTTTCGTGTCAACAGTTTGGCGTTTTCTTACTTATTTTTTGTCTTTGTCGTCGTCGATTACCTCGTAGTCGGCGTCGTAGTATTGGCCGCCCTGTGTGCTGCCGCCGCCGGCAGACGCGTTCGGGTTGAAGTCCGCGCCCTGCTGCTGCGCGCCCGAAGCCTGCGAATAAATCTTCTCGCTGACGGAGTAGAAGGCCTTGGTGAGATCGTCTGTGGCCTTCTTGATTTGCTCGATGTCGCTGCCGGAGAGGGCGGACCTTACCTTCGCAATGGCGTCTTCGATGGTCTTTTTGTCCTCGGCGCTAATCTTGCCGGCCATGTCGGCCAGCGTTTTTTCGGACTGGTAGACCATCTGGTCGGCGCGGTTTCTGACCTCGGCCTCTTCCTTGCGCTTTTTGTCCTCGGCCGCGTACTGCTCGGCTTCGCGGACGGCTCTCTCAATTTCCTCCTTGCTGAGGTTAGAGGAGGAGGTTATCGTGATGTGCTGCTCCTTGCCGGTGCCGAGGTCCTTGGCCGAGACGTTGACTATGCCGTTTGCGTCGATGTCGAAGGTGACTTCAATCTGGGGAACGCCTCTCGGCGCAGGCGGAATTCCGTCGAGGCGGAAACGTCCTAGCGTCTTGTTCTGGGCAGCCATCTCGCGCTCGCCCTGCAGGACGTGAACCTCGACCGAGGTCTGGTTGTCGGCCGCGGTGGTGAATATCTGGCTCTTTTTTGTAGGGATTGTTGTGTTGCGCTCAATGAGCTTTGTGAATACGCCGCCGAGCGTCTCGATACCGAGGGAGAGCGGGGTTACGTCGAGCAGGAGCAGGCCCTGAACGTCGCCGCCGAGCACGCCGGCCTGGATGGCCGCGCCAATCGCGACGCACTCGTCCGGGTTGATGCCGCGGAAGGGCTCCTTGCCAGTAAACTTCCTGACGGCCTCCTGGACCGCCGGGATACGGGTCGAGCCGCCGACGAGGATGACCTTGGAGATGTCGTTTACAGTCAGTCCGCTGTCCGAAAGGGCCTGCCTGACCGGACCCATGGTCTTTTCGACAAGGTGCGCCGTGAGCTCGTTGAACTTCGCCCTCGTCAGCGTTACGTCTAGGTGCTTCGGGCCGCTCGCGTCCGCGGTTATATAGGGCAGGTTTATGTTGGTCGTGGTCACGCCCGACAGCTCAATCTTGGCCTTTTCCGCGGCCTCTCTGAGCCTCTGCATCGCGACGCGGTCGGTGGAGAGGTCCACGCCGGTATCCTTTTTGAACTCGCTGAGTAAATATTTTACTATGCACTCGTCGAAGTCGTCGCCTCCGAGACGGTTGTTGCCCGCGGTCGCGAGAACTTCGATGACGCCGTCGCCGATTTCAAGTATGGATACGTCGAAGGTGCCGCCGCCGAGGTCGTAGACCATTATCTTCTGGTCCTCTTCCTTGTCAAGGCCGTAGGCGAGGGCGGCCGCCGTGGGCTCGTTGATGATGCGCTTTACCTCAAGCCCGGCTATGCGCCCTGCGTCCTTTGTGGCCTGGCGCTGGCTGTCGGTGAAGTAGGCGGGAACGGTGATGACCGCCTCGGTAATAGTGGTTCCAAGGTAGGCCTCGGCGTCCGCCTTGAGCTTTTGCAGTATCATCGCGGAGATTTCCTGCGGCGTGTAGCGCTTACCGTCGATGGTGACCCTGTAGTCGCTGCCCATCTCGCGCTTGATTGAAATAACGGTGCGCTCGGGGTTCGTTATGGCCTGGCGCTTTGCAACCTGGCCGACCATGCGCTCGCCAGTTTTGGAGAAGGCAACCACCGACGGGGTTGTTCTGCTGCCCTCTGCATTTGGTATTACGACCGGCTCGCCGCCCTCCATGACGGCTACGCAGGAGTTTGTAGTCCCAAGGTCTATTCCTATGATTTTACCCATTATGATGTTTCCTCCTATTTATAAAAGAATGTAAAATCAGCTTCCGTATATAGTCAGTTTGCCACCTTTACCGTGGAGTATCTTATGACCTTGTCGCCTATCATAAAGCCCGCCCTGAACTCCTCTACCACGACGTTCTCGCCGACGGAATCATCCTCGACGTGCATCACGGCCTCGTGCAGATCGGGGTTGAACTTTTCGCCCACGCTCGGAATCTTCCTGACGCCGAGCTTCTCAAGGACCTCCATGAACTGGGCCATCGTCATCTCGACGCCTTTGTAGAAGGCCTCGTCCGTGCAGGGGGCGGCGAGAGCCCGGGTGAGATTGTCGTAAACGGGCAGAATTCTTGAAATGGTATCGCATACGGCGTCCGTGTAAAGGGCCTCGCGCTCCTTCTGGGTGCGCTTGCGGTAGTTGTCAAACTCAGCCGCGAGCCTCAGATAACGGTCCCTTTCGGCTGCAAGCTCGGCGCGCAGCTGCTCCGCGGGGTCAGGCGTTTCGGGAGCGGGCGCCGCCGCCGAATCCGGTTCGCCCTCGGCCTTAGCCCTGGCCTCAGCCTCGGCTTTGGCGTCGGGTTTGGGCTTTGCCTCGGCCTCGGCCGCTGCCTCACTGCGCTCGCGAGCGTTTTCAATTTCAGGATTTTCATTCTTCTTAGGCATGTCGTTTACTCCTTAGTTATTATTCTTCTTCTCCCTTATTCTCGCTAAGGACGGGAAGGTCGGATTTTCCGTCAATAATCGCCTTGAGGGTATTGGCCATGTACGAAAGGTTCGCCGCAACCTTTGCATAGTCCATTCTGGTCGGGCCAACCACGCCGAGCAGGCCCTCCATTCCGCCTCCAAGCTCGTACTTTGTGACAACGACGCTGGAGTCCTTCAGCTCTTCGGCCACGTTCTCCGGCCCTATTAAAATTTTAACGCCCGATTTTGACTCGGGCTCCGGCAGATTGAGCACGTTTCTGCCGTCCGACAGGTAGTTCATCAGCCTGTGCGCCTTTTCCCAGTCCCTGTACTCCGGATGCTCCAAGATGCGCGATGTTCCGGCCAGGAAGGCCTTCTTGGAGGCCGTTTCGCTCAGAGTGTGAATCGCGAAGGCGGCAACTGCCGAGACGATGCCGTAGACATCGCCCGTAGCTCGTTCGGCGGAGGAAATCAGGGTAGAATCTATCTCGGACTCGGGCCTGTTTGTGAAATTCGCGTTAAAAACGGCGCCGAGCTTCAGAAGGAAGCCGTCATCGAGCGGCCGGGTAATGGTCATCAGCTTATTCTTTACCGTATTGTCGGAAAGCATTACTACGGCGATGATGGTCCTGTCGTCCACGGGGATAAAGTCAAAGCGCCTTATCGTAACGGGTGAGGCGGTGGAGGCAAGAGCGTAGGCCGGGTAGTTTGTAAGGTCGGAAACGAGCTTGCCTGCCTCCGAGATAATCCTGTCAAGCTGCTGAACTTTAATCTTGAGAACCCTGTTAATCTCCTGGGTTTCCTTCATAGTCAGCTTGTGGGCATGCATAAGCTCGTTTACATAGATGCGGTAACCCTGCGGGGTTGGCACGCGCCCTGCCGAGGTGTGCGGCTGCTCTAGATAGCCCATGTTGGTCAGTTCCGCCATTTCGTTGCGTATCGTGGCCGAGGAAAGCCCCAGCCCCGAGGTTTCGCTTATCGCCTTTGAACTGACAGGCTCGGCCGTGTCTATATAGTTTTCTATTACCGCTCTGAGTATTTGCTTTTTTCGCTCGTTTAGTTCCATAATCCCACCCGTCTCGGCACTTGAATTATGTACTTTTAGCACTCGCTTTATACGAGTGCTAAAGATAATTTAGCATTCCTGGCTATTGATGTCAAGGGGTCGTATATGAATTTATTGTAAATATAAAAACCTATTATTGCTAAATTTTACCGCCCTGTGGATGTGCAAAGATGCACAGGAATGACGGGACAGTTTGCATTATTTGTAAACTTACTTTAAAATAAAATACATCATTAGTTACATATTACATGGAAAGAAGGTTTCCCGGGCAGTGAAGCAGGTGCAGGACGGATTGCAGGTTCAGGAAAGGCTGGCAAGCTGCGATCAGGAGTCCACGATTTGGAACCGCACATTTATCTGCGCGATGGCCTGCCAGCTATTTATCGGGCTGTCGCAGTACATAGTAAACCCGCTTGTATCATCCTACGCCGCGTATTTGGGCGCCGGGCCGAAGCTCGTCGGCGTACTGACAGGGCTGTATTTCGGCGTATCCCTGGTCCTAAGGCCGGTCACCGGTCCCGCGCTGATTCGCCTTGACAAGAAGGCGCTGCTGTTTTTCGTCTTCGGGATGGGCATTATAGTAAATTTCCTTTACGCCACCTTTGCGACGGTTCCCATGTTCGTGGCCGTGAGGGTGCTGCACGGCATACAGTTCAGCCTTGTCGGCTCGCTGCTGATAACGATAGCGGGCGACAGCCTGCCCAAGGAGAAGATGGGCTCCGGTCTCGGCCTCTACGGCCTCAGCAACGCCCTGTCCATGACGCTCGGGCCCTCGATAGGGCTTGCGGTAAGGTCCTGGGGAGGGGCAAACTACGGCGAGGCCGGCGGATACAAGGCGATTTTCTATACCGCCACGGCGATTATGGTGTTCTCCCTGATTCCCTGCTTCATAGCGCGGCCCAAAAAGCACTCCAAAGAGGAGATAGCGGCCGCGGGCGCCTGGTACAAGAACATCATAGCCCTGCCTTCGATACCCTGCGCTCTTTGCAACATGCTGTTTTCGATGGCGTACTCGCTTTTTAACGCATATATGGTCCCCTATGCGGAGGAGAAGGGCTTTGCGGGCATCTCGCTGTTCTTCACGATTTACGCTCTGGGGCTTCTCGTATCCCGCCCCGTTTCGGGCAAGCTCACCGACAAGTACGGGCCGACGACCATCATCTATCCCGGCGCGACCGCCCTGCTTATCGGCCTGCTGCTGGTCTGGAGGGCGCAGAGCATAACCACGGTGTACATAGCCGCCGCGGTTTCGGCCCTGGGCTACGGCTCGGCCTACCCCGCATTCCAGGCCGCCTGCCTGCAGTCCATGCCCCCCGTAAGGCGCGGCGTCGCAAGCAACACCAACTACCTGTTTGTGGACCTCGGCCTGTTTGCCGGCCCCGCGCTCGGCGGCCTTGTGATTTCGCACTATCTGAACACGGGCCACGCCTATTCTACGCTCTACCTCTACGGAATCATCCCGATAGTAATCTCCCTTGTCGTGCTCACCGTGTTCAGAAAGTACATAAACCGCAGGCTTAAAGAAATCGCGGAGCTGTGTCAGTAGCGCCGCCGGAATGGCAAAACGATGGATTTAAGACGCCCGGAATTGAGTTTCCGCGCGCTGACCTGGAGCCTGAGGCCTGTTTGGAACAATAAAATTATTATTAATGTATGTCAGCCGAAAGGGCGTCTCGTCGGGGGACGCCCTTTTAGCTTTGCAATGTTACAGTTGTGTTACAGATGGCTCCGGATTATTGACTTAGCTACACACAGAGGTTATATTGATTCTGTTAATAAGAGTGGAATACTCTGGCAAGCGGTATAATCACCCGTGTGGTGTTTATACATAACAAATTTGGCCGCAAAGGCCGAAAATATTAAAAAGGAGGATGTCTTAATGAAGAACCTGAAAAAGGCGCTCGTTCTTGTGCTGGCTTTCGCAATGGTCTTTAGCCTGTTCACATTTAACGCAAGCGCTGCCAGCTTCTCTGATGACGAAGATATCGTCAACAAAGAAGCTGTTGAAACAATGGTCCAGCTGGGCATCATTAACGGTAACCCGGATGGCACATTCGCTCCGAAGCGCATAGTTACCCGCGCCGAAATGTGCAAAATGATCTGCGTCGCTATGAGCGGCGGCAACACTCCGCTTCTCGATAGCACCTCCCTGTTCAGCGACACGAAGGGTCACTGGGCAAACAGCTATATTAACTACTGCTATAACAAGGGCATAGTATCCGGCGACTCCGGCAAGGGCGGCACCTTCCGTCCCGATGCTCCCGTTACCGGCATCGAGGCTGCCAAGATGATGCTTGTCGCTATTGGCTACAACTCTACACTTGCCGGCTTTACTGGACCTGAGTGGGCTATCAACGTAGCATCGGCTGCAAGTGACAAGAACCTGTTTAACAGTATCGGCACCCTGAATGTTTCTGCCGGCCTGTCCCGTGACAATGCCGCTCAGCTGATTTACAACGGCATCAGGGCTGACATGGTCGAGTACACCAGCACACTCACGACCGATCCCAACGGCCAGCTAACTTCCACCCCGACACTCAAGAACCGCCCCGGCGTGACCATGCTCACCGATAGGTTCGGAGTCAGCGTTCTTGAAGGCTACATCGTCTCCAGCGAGTATGCCACAATAAATATTGCAGATAATACAAACGTTGCCGGCGAGACCACAATGTTTGTAAAGACAAAAGGTGCTGAGAGTGTAAACGAAATCTATACTCTTAAGACCTCTACACCCGCTGACATGGTCGGCAAAACTGTTAGAGTTTATGTTAAAGACAGCAGTCTCACAGGAAAAACCTACAATACCGTTTTTGGAACCCCTGTTGTAACCTCGACCAACAGAGTAAAGACCTTCACTGGCGATGCCTATGCCAAATCCAGTGACCTTATGACAGCTCTGAAGACTGTCGGCATCAACGGCTTTACTCCTTCTGCTACTGCACCTGCTGATGGTGTTGTTATTGCTTATAACAATGGCCATACCATTGATAGAAAATATTACAATTCCGCTACCTCACTGGACGATGTCGAAGCCAATAAGCTTCTTGGCCGCGGCAAAGAGGTCACCTTCATTGACAATGACAACGACGGTCTCGTTGATATTGTCAAAATCATGGCTAAGCATGTCGGCGAGGTAACAGTTCTGAATTCCGCCGGCAATAGCGGCAAGGGCTCCATTACCGTAACTCCCAAGAACGGTTCCCTAGCTACCACTCATCCCCTGAGCTCCAAGACATATGATGTTGTCTACGGCGAAGAGGATGTCGCACTTAAAGACTATGTCCTCTACTACGAGCTCAATGGAAAATACTATGTCGAAAAGGCTTCTTCCGAAACCGTTGAAGTAAGTAAAATTACGCCAAACGCGAGCAAACCTGAAAACGGCACAGTAACAGCCGGCAGCGTCGTTTATAGACAGTCCGCGCTTGTTAAAAACATAAACGGCTCTAAAGTTCTTGCTGAAGGTGTTGATCTGGGCAAGACGGCGACCTTCTACTTTGACAACTACGGCAACGTAATATATGCTAAGGCCGCTACTGCTGCTGCGAAGTACGCAATTGTCACTGCAGTTGGCACATACGATCCTCTGAATGGACTTAGCGTAAGAATAGTCAAGGAAGATGGCACATCTGAAGTTGTAAAGCTTGCTTCCGTTACGGACACTAAGGGTGTGAAGACTACTGCAGGAGACATGGTGAACGCTCTTAATAACACCGCTGAAAGCAAGGCGGATACTCATATCTTCAGCTACACCGTAAAATCCAATGGCGATTATGAGCTTACCGCTTTAGCCACCGACACAAATACCACAGAAATTAAAACAAACAATCCTAAGCTTGAGGGGTCCAACCTGATTGCTAATAGCAATACCATATTCGTAGTCAAGACTGGCGCAACTACTTATTCAACTTATACTGGAATAGCCAACGTGCCTTCAGTGAGTGGTGGCTCGTTTAAGGCACTGGCCTACGTAAAGAACAATGCAGTTGCCATTGCCTTTGTCAAAGATGGCACAGTAAGTACTACCGGAGCAAGTGGCGTGTTCATCTGCAGCACCGTTTACTCCAAGGTTCTTGACGGTACCACACCTGTTTACGAGTATCCCGCCATTGTTGACGGAGTAGCAACAACCGTTACCGCCACCGATAGCAACGTATTCGGTGCCGTCGGCTACTACAACTCGGGCATTAAGGTCAATGCCAAGGGTTACTACACCGCAGCTGGTGCAACTCCTGGAACACCGGATAAGACCGGACTTACCCTCATCAGAGTTGGTAATGGCATCATATCTGACACCGCTAAAGACTATACCTATGATGACAATACTAAGGTATTTGAAATCAGCGCAACCGGCGCTGTTACCGAGAGCGCAATAGGCAATCTCAGCGATGGCACAAACGATCTTAATGCGCAGGTAGCGATTATCGTACCTAAGGGCAATGCTGCTCCCAACGACACCGTTGCAAAATATGTCTTTGTAGTTGGCGATGCTGCTGCAAGACCTGTTTCTGTAACGCTTGGTCTGGGCACAGGTAGCGACCTTGTTCTTGGAAATACTGACCTTACATCCAAGGTGGCCGGAACTGTAACCGGTTTTGATGTAGCCACAAATAAGGTAATCACAATAACTGTTGCCAACGCTGCTGGCACAACTTCTACTGTAAAAATCAATGGTACAGACTATACAAGCGGTGCAGACTACACTGTTACTGCAAAGGGAACATACACCGTAGAGGTGACAACAGTAAAAGCTGGAGTCCCGAATGGTGTCTACAACTACACCTTCATCGTTTCCTAACCCCTAGCATAATCTAATCGCACATCGAATCCCGGGGCTTTTGCCCCGGGGTTCTTTTTTGCTTCGATAATCATTCTTGGGGCGCGGCCGCATCCTATCTCTTTTATTAAAACTGTTCCCTTTTTCCACCCCTAAAAATATTACCTTGCAAATGTCATAGCCATCCTTTAAACTAAAAATGCTGATATCCGATTTAACTCAGATAACAGTATAATTTATCGTGCAAGGCGGTGAGGGACATGCTTTATTCCCGTGCTTACGATACCCCGCTCGGCAAAATTACGATAACGGCGGACGAAAACCATATAAAGCGCTTGGACTTCGGCCCGGTTTTGCGCGGCGAGGAGCGCGAGAGCGAGCTTATCTCACGCGCGCACAGTGAGCTTATGGAATACCTCTCCGGCAGGCGCCGCCGCTTTACGGTGCCGCTCTCGCCCGAGGGCACGGAGTTTCAGCAAAAGGTCTGGAGCGCGCTCTGCGAGATTCCCTTCGGCGAGACGCGCACCTACGGCGAGATAGCGGCTGCGGTGGGGAATATGCGCGCCGCCCGCGCCGTCGGCATGGCCTGCAACAGAAACCCGATTGCGATTATGATACCCTGCCACAGGGTTCTGGGCAGCGGCGGGGAGCTTACCGGCTACGCCTCGGGGCTTGAGACTAAAGCGAAACTACTTGACATCGAGAAAAGAGCTCCCAGGCACTTTAAATACGGGGAGAGGGAGCTAAATTACCTAAAATCACGCGACGAGAAGCTCGCAAGGCTCATCGACGAGCTCGGCTTTCCGGAATACGAGGTAATTCCCGACCTCTTCGAGGCGCTTGTGTACAACATAATCGGCCAGCAGATTTCAATTAAGGCGGCAGACGGCATATGGCGGCGTGTCCTCGGAATGTTCGGCGACATTACGCCGGAGAGGATAGCCTCCGCTTCTATTGATGAGCTGCAGAGCGCCGGCTTATCAAAGCGCAAGGCCGAGTACATACGCAGCGCGGCCGAGAGTATTGTCAGCGGCGCGCTCGATATCGCGGCGCTTAAATCCATGCCGGACGACGAGGTCATAAAGGAGCTTACCAAGCTGCGCGGGGTGGGGAAGTGGACCGCCGAGATGCTGCTTATTTTCTCGCTCGAGCGGCCCGACGTTTTCAGCCGCGACGATTTCGGGCTGCGCCGCGGCCTGTGTAAACTCCACAGCCTTGACAGGCTTGGCGATGAAATCTTCGAGCATTATCGACGCCTGTATTCGCCGTATTGCTCGGTGGCCTCGTTCTATCTCTGGCAGCTTAAATGACGTAAGGGAGAAGGTTATTTAATTGGGACAGTTTTTTGAGATGTGCATGGTAGTCTGCTTCGGCGTTTCCTGGCCGATATCGGTGCTAAAGTCGCTGCGCTCGAAAACCGCGAAGGGTAAGAGCGCAGTATTCGGCTTCTTTGTCTGGATTGGTTATGTCTGCGGCATAACCGGTAAAATCCTGACCGGCAACATTACATATGTGCTTATTTTCTACGTCATCAACCTTGTGATGGTGACAATTGACATCCTGCTTTACTTCAGAAACGCCAGGCTGGACAAGCTGCGCGCGGAGGGATGCGAGAATGGACGAGGCTAAGAAGCTGCTCAATGAGTTTGAGGCTAAAATCCGCGAAAACAAGCTGCGGCGTTTCCGCGGCATGAACCGTTATGCGAAGAAGGGCGAAACCGTGCTTGTCGGCTCCTCGCTCATGGAGCACTTTCTGATACACGAATTTCTGCTCGCCGAGGGCATGGACAAGGTAGTCTACAACCGCGCCGTCGCCGGCTGGCGCACCGACGAGCTTTTGAAGAACATGGACGCCTGCATTTTTGAGCTTGAGCCGCGGAAAATCTTCATAAACATCGGCAGCAACGATTTGGACAGGCCCGGCGACGCAATCGGGCGGCTTGTCAAGCAGTACCGCAAGATTCTGCGCAGAATCAAAGAGCGGCTGCCGGAGTGCACCGTTTACGTCATGGCCTACTATCCCGTTTTGCGCGACGAACCCGGTGAGGACCCGCTGGGGGACAAGACGCGCACCCGCGAGGGGATAGAGGAGGCGAACAGGGCGATAAAGGAGCTCGCCGCCGAGATGGGCTGCGAGTTTTTAGACCTGAATCATGTGCTGAAGGACGAGGACGGCTACCTGAAGCCCGAATTCGGGGCCGACAAGGTGCACCTTCTGCCGCCCGCCTACAAGGCGATATTCGACGAGCTGAAGCGGTATTTGTAATACTGCCTGCGTTGCAGGATAAACAATTAAGGGGTATGTCTCGGCATTGAGACATACCCCTTTTGTTTTAAAGAAAGTCTGGGTTTGCAGCGGGCAGGCTAAGCCCCGCACGAAGCGCGGGCGGCGTTTTCCCGCCGCCTATAGCGCCGTCAACCTGCCGCATAAAGCGCTGTTAAGCAGCCTTGCCGGGCCGAAGCCTTCCGCAGTAGCCGGTTTTAAGACGCGCGGTTTTGCGCTCATTCGAGCTCGAACATTCCGGTGTAGAGCTGGTAGTACCTGCCGCGCTGCGCTATGAGCTGGTCGTGGTTGCCGCGCTCGATGATTTCGCCGTTTTCGATGACCATTATGGCGTCGGCGTTCCTGACCGTCGAGAGCCTGTGGGCGATGACGAACACCGTCCTGCCCTCCATCAGCTTATCCATGCCGCTCTGGATAAGCCTCTCGGTCCTTGTGTCTATCGAGCTTGTCGCCTCGTCGAGGATGAGGACGGGCGGGTCTGCGACGGCCGCGCGGGCGATTGCAAGGAGCTGGCGCTGGCCCTGGCTGAGGTTCGCCCCGTCGCCAGCCAGCATGGTGTCGTAGCCCTGCGGCAGGTGCGAGATGAAGAAGTCGGCGTTTGCGATTTTGGCCGCGCGCTCGACCTCCTCGTCCGTCGCGTCGAGCCTGCCGTAGCGGATGTTGTCGCGCACGGTGCCGGTGAAAAGGTGGGTGTCCTGCAGGACCATCGCGAGGCTGCGGCGCAGGTCGTCCTTTTTGATTTCTCTTACGTCGATTCCGTCGTAGAGTATCCTGCCGCTCTGCACGTCGTAGAAGCGGTTGATGAGGTTTGTTATCGTCGTCTTGCCCGCGCCGGTCGAGCCGACGAGCGCGATTTTCTGGCCGGGCTTGGCGTAGAAGCTCACGTTTTTCAGGACGGTTTTGTTCTCCTCGTAGCCGAAGACGACGTTTTCAAAGCGCACGTCGCCGCGCACCTGGACATAGCTTACGCTCCCGTCGGGGTTTACGCGCTTCCAGGCCCATTTTCCGGTCTTCCTGTCGGTCTCGCTTATGGTTCCGTCCGGCGCGATTTCGGCGTTGACCAGCGTGACGCTGCCCTCGTCCACCTCGGGCTGCACGTCCATCATCTCGAAAATGCGCTCGGCGCCGGCAAGGGCGGCAAGGAGCGTGTTAAACTGCTGCGACACCTCGTTGATGGGCCGCGAGAAGGAGCGGGTATACTGCAGGAAGGAGGCTATGGAGCCTATGTCTATGCGCCCCGCTATCGCCAGGGCCGCGCCCACGGAGGCGGAGAGGGCGTAGTTGATATAGGAGAGGTTTGCCATAATCGGCATAAGTATTCCCGCGAAGGTGTGGGCGCTGCTGGCGCTCCTGCGCAGCTTTTCGTTCAGCCTTTCGAACTCTTCGACAGCCTTTTCCTCGCGGCAGAATACCTTGACGACCTTCTGACCGACTATCATCTCCTCGATGTAGCCGTTGAGCTCGCCCAAATCGCGCTGCTGCCTTACAAAGAAGCTCGCGCTTCTGCCGCCTATCTGCTTTACGGCGAAGAGCATGAAAAAGAGCATGATGACGACAAGGATAGTTAGAATGGGGCTTATGACGAGCATCATCACGAACACGCCGACAAGCGTGACGGCGGATGTGACAAGCATGGGCAGGCCGCGGCTTAAGATTTCGCGCAGCGTGTCGACATCGTTTGTAAAGCGGCTCATGAGCTCGCCGTGCGTGTGCGTGTCGTAATACTTTATGGGGAGGTCCTGCATGTGCTGGAACAAATCTATGCGGATTTTCCGCAGCGTCCCGGTGGACACGTTGAGCATGAGCCTGTTGTAGAGGTAGGTGGCGCCGGTTCCAGCGGCGTATATTACGCCCATGATTACAAGGGTCCTTATGAAGCCCGAGAGGTCGGGGTTGTCCTGTCCCACATAGGCGACAAGGCCGTTTATTATGGGCCTTAGGAAATATGTGCCCGCGACGCCCGCAAGAGAGCTGATTATGAGGGAAAAGAAGACAATTACAAGCTGGAGCCTGTACTCCTTCATGTAAGCCAGAAGGCGCCTTAAGGTCTTTTTGACATCCTTCGGCCTGTCCATGCTCCTGAAGCCGGGGCCGCCGCGAGGACCGCGGGGACCGCGGGGACCGGGGCCAATGCTCGGAGCTCTGTCTCTGACTTCCGACATTTACGCCACCCCCTTCTGCTGCGACTGGAATACCTCGCGGTAAATCTCGCTTGTTTCGAGCAGTTCCTCGTGAGTGCCGACGGCGCTTATCCTGCCCTTGTCGAGGACGATTATCCTGTCGGCGTCGGCGACGGAGCTGATGCGCTGGGCTATTATAATCGTCGTGATGTCGCCTCTTGTTTCGCGCAGGGCCCTTCGTATGGACTGGTCCGTCGCCGTGTCGACGGCGCTTGTGCTGTCGTCGAGTATGAGTATCTTCGGGTTTTTGAGAAGAGCGCGAGCTATGCACAGGCGCTGCTTCTGGCCGCCGGAGACGTTGACGCCTCCCTGCCCGAGCCAGGTGTCGTAGCCGTCGGGGAAGGACATGATAAAGTTGTGGGCCGCAGCCACCTTGCAGGCGGCCTCAATCTCCTCGTCGCTCGCATTTTCGTTGCCCCAGCGCAGGTTGTCCTTTATCGTGCCGGAGAAGAGCACGTTGTTCTGGAGCACCATGGATACGGCGTCGCGCAGGGTTTTGAGCTTGTACTCCCTGACGTCGTGGCCGCCGACAAGAATCCTGCCCTCCAGGACGTCGTACAGGCGGGGGATGAGCTGCACGAGGGTGCTCTTGGCCGAGCCGGTTCCGCCGATAATGCCTATGGTCTCGCCGCTTTTGATTTCGAGATTTATGTTCTCAAGAACCAGGTTGTTCTTGTCCTTTACATAGCTGAAGGAGACGTTTTCAAACACTATCGAGCCGTCTTCGACGGCAAGCCCGGGGTCCGCGTTCTCGTCGGAGATGTCGGGCAGCTCGTCAAATACTTCCACAATACGCGAGATTGACGCCCTGGATATGACAATCATAACGAAGGACAGGGAAATCATCATGAGCGACATAAGTATCTGGGTTATATAGCTTGTAAAGGTCATCAGGTCGCCCGCCTGCATCTGGCCTGCGATGATGAGATTTCCGCCGAACCAGGAGACGGCTATCATGCAGAAGTACATTCCAAGCTGCATAAACGGCATATTGAGCACGAGCAGCTTTTCGGCCTTCTTCTGCGCGACCATGAGCTCGGTCGCGGCCTCTACGAACTTTTCGTTCTCGTAGTCGCGCCTTACAAAGGCCTTGACGACGCGTATCGCGGCAAGATTCTCCTGGAGCGAGGCGTTCAGCTTGTCGAATTTGCCGAGCATTTTCATAAACAGCGGGTGGGCCTTGGAGATGGCTACGGCAAAGACGACCGCCATAACCGGTATTACGGTTAGAAACACAAGCGAAAGCCGCGTGTTAATCCGAACTGCCATTATGGTGGTCAGGACAAGCATGAAGGGGGCGCGCACCGCGATTCGGATGATGGTGGTCAGCGCCATCTGGGCGTTGTTTACGTCGGTTGTGAGCCTCGTTATGAGCGAGGCGGTGCTGAACTTGTCTATGTTCGCGAAGGAAAAGGACTGTATTTTATCAAAGACCCTTGAGCGGATGCCTGCGGCAAAGCCGGTGCTCGCAAGGGCCGCAAAGCGGCCCGACAGAGCGCCGAAACACATGGCAAGCAGCGCCATGAGAACCATCAGCGCGCCCTGCCTCAGCACGTAGGAAATGCCGGCCCCGCCGAGAATGCCGATATTTATTATCCGCCCCATCAGTACGGGGATATAGATGTCAAGCACGACCTCCAGTATGACGCACAGAGGCGTAAGAATTGCGTACTTTTTGTATTTCCCGAGACAGGAAATAAGCTTTTTGTACATTTACTCACATCCTTGTTTGCTGTGTTTAGTATGAAGTTCTTTTATATCTTTTATAAGGGCATGCATGTCAGGTTCTCTGCCTTCACAGGCACCGGCGAGGAGACTGCCGAGTATCTCGTACAGGGCTTTCTGCTCCTCCGGGCTGATTCCCGCAAAGAGTCTTTCGTTGTACTGGTCAAACTCCTGCCTGCAGAGTTTTGCAACCTCAAGGCCCCTGGGAGTTATTTTGAGGACGTTGCGGCGGAGGTTGTCCTTGTCGCTGTATTTTTCAATCATCCCCGCCCTGCTCAGCCTTTTCGTGGAGAGAGCCACGGAGGCCGGGGAGACACCCATATATTCTGCGACTTCCGCCTGCGTGCAGCCGTCGTTTTCAATGATGTACTCAAGAAGGCGAAGCTGGCCGAAGTGCAGGCCGTGCTTCTGAAATATCCTGCCGAGCGTTACCCGCCTGAGCAGGGAGAGCTTGTCTATCCTCAGGCCGAGTTCCTTAAGCTCTTGCCGTTCCATTGCGCACCCCCTAAGCAATTGTTAGCCGACAAACAGTTAAGCGGTTAATAAAAGACATGATAAACCATACGGATTGACGTGTCAATCGCTTTTTGTAAACAAATCAAAAACAATTATCTGCTTTCTTGCAAAAACGGCGAAGCTTTTGCCGCCCTGAAAACTTGTGCTTGTTGACAAGGGCTGTTAAAACGTATATCATAAGACATATTCAGTAAATAAAAGGCTTTAGCGGCAGAGGTTGTTATGTTGCAGAAAATACTCGATAATATATACAAAATAGAGGTGCCGATGCGGGACGGGGCGCTCAACTTCCTAAACGCCTATCTCATACTCGGGGAGAGGAACCTGCTAATAGACACGGGCTTCGACCGGGACGAGGCATACAGGACGATTACCGAGGCGCTGGACAGGCTCGGGGCCTCCATGGAGAATACGGACATCTTCCTCACGCATATGCACCCCGACCACGCCGAGCTCGCGGGGCGGCTTGCGGTGAAGGATACCAAGGTATACCTGGGGACAAGGGACGCAAAGCTCCTCAACGAGAGCGAAAAAACCTTCAGCGTAAGGATGCAGAATCCGGAGAAAAAGGGCTTTCCGCCCGAGGTTATCGCCGACTATGCGCGTTCATTTGCAAAAAGGCGGCCCTTCTCTTCGGCGAAGAAATGCGCCTATACCGAGGTCTTTGACGGCGATATTCTCGAATACGGGGGCTATAGGCTAAGATGCATAGACTGCGCGGGGCACTCGCCCGGCCAGACCTGCCTATATATAGATGAGAGGAAGCTGTTTTTCTGCGGCGACCATATCCTGTTCGACATCACGCCGAACGTAAGCTCCTGGGAAGACAATGTAAACCCGCTGAAAGACTATATTAAAAACCTTGAAAAGCTCAAGGCCTATGAGATAGAGATTATTCTGCCGGCGCACAGGGGCGTCACCTGCGGCGCGCACGAGCGCATAGACGAGATAATCGCCCACCACCACGAAAGGCTTGACGAGCTTCTCGAGGTGCTGAGAAAGAACGGACCGCTGAGCACCTACGAAATCGCATCGAGGCTTACATGGAACACGCCCTGCACTTGGGAGGAGATGCCGACCTTCCAGAAGTATTCCGCGGTCGGGGAGGTTGTGGCCCATCTAGCCTTCCTCCTTGACAAGGGGCTTGTTGAAAAGGAGATTCAGCAAGGGGTGAACCTTTACAGCGTACGAGCGGTTGTCAGCCCGGCACCTTGCCGGTGATTTTTAGCGGAAACGAGCTCTATAATGAAAGAAAGACGGCTGGGGGTCCTGCGTTAGGCTTAGGTGCAAATCAGGCTTAAAGCATCGCTGGCCGCTTTGAGCAAAAAACAGGGGTGTCTCGATTTGAGACACCCCTTTGTTATTGTAAGGGTAAAGCCCGTCCGCGCTGAAGTCAAATGCGCGGATTTGCTTGAAATTTTCCTAAGGTTTAGACCTCGATGCCGAATACCTCTCTGTTGTACTTGTCTATCTCGTCGTTAATGAACTGGTCGGCATGCGGGTAGAGGGTTCCGCCGAGGCCGTAGGTTATGCAGGGGATGAAGTGGCCCTGCGGGCAATAGGTCTCGAGCACGCGGCGGGTTTCGCGGCGGATTTCTTCCTCGGTGGAATCCGGCCTGTCGACTATAGCAGCGTCAATGCCGCCCATAAGGGTCATGCGGCCGTCAAGCTGCTTCTGAATCTTTACGATGTCGTTCTGCGGGAGGACGCCCTGCCATACGTCGATGTGCAGGTCCACCATATCCTCGACAATTTGCTCCATGAAGGAGTCGGCGTGGTGGATGATTATTACGCCTTTCTCGTGGACGTAGTCGTAAGCCTTCTGGTACTGGGGCTTTATAAACTTGCGCCAGAGGTCGGGCGGGATAAAGAGGTTTGTCTTGCTGCCCCAGTCGTCGTGGGAGAGCAGGACGTCGGGCTTGAGGTGGTCGACGAGGAGCTTCATGCCGGTATAGCGGTACTCGCCGATTGCCTCGCAGAGGTCCATCATTGCCTCGGGCTCCTCCATGAAGTTGATGAACATGTCCTCAAAGCCCATGAGGAAGTGCAGGCGCTCAAAGAGGCCGGTGGGAGCGAAGGCCATTATCAGGTTTTCCTCGCGGTCTACGTTCTCAAGCTGCTTCAGGCAGGGCTCCCAGAGGTCGTCGGCGGAGCAGTTGGCTATCAAATCAGGCACTTTGGTATAGTCGCGCCAGCGGGTGATGTCCTTGATAACCTTTGTTTCCTCGGTGACGTGCGGCATCGCGGCGATGACACCCTCGGGCCAGACTATCGTCGTGCCCCATTTGTCCTTCATGGGAGGCATGCCGGGATAGCGGGTTCCACGGACATAGGTGTTAACCGGGTCGCCGCGGAGGAAGTAAAGACCCTCATATTGCTTGACAATTCTGTCGGGCTTACCGTCTTTTTTAATGGTCTCAAGGAAATTTTGCTTTTTGGTCAGCATCTAATATACCTCCTATTAATTGTTTTCGCTATCACGCTAAGATACGGGGGGGTTATGCATCCCCCCCGTATTTAGGATACAGTTACTTTCTGGCGTTGATTTCGGCCTGATACTGGAGGACCTTCTCCTTAGTGAGTCTGAAGCCGAAGATGAGAAGCACTGCGCCAACCGCGAGGAAGATTCCGGGTATAAGTGCGAAGGAAACCGTCAGACCCTGTCTTGCAGCCTCGCTCATTGTGGCGGGGTCGAGGTCGGGTCTGTATCCCGCTGCGGCGAGAGCGACGGGAACAAGAGTACCTCTCAGAAGCACGGCGGCCTTGAGGGGCAGAACCTGGAGACCCATGATCCAACCGGAAGCGTCCTTGCCGCTCTTCCATGTGGCGTAGACGACTGTGTCAGCATAGAGAGCAGGAGCGGCGGCGAACTGTACGCCGTAGAAGAACATGGCTATCGTCATAAGGATGATGACGATTGTGGCGTTCGAGTAGAGCACGTACACGAGAATCAGGCAAACCGCTGCCAGCACATAGGCAAGAATCATCGATGTGCGGCTTGTCAGGCTCTTGGACATGTAGCGGAACAGATAGGCGCCTATTGTTGCCGCTATACCGGTGGTGAGCAGATATATGGCCTGAAGACCTTCGTTGGCTGCTGTGTACCTGAAGTAGTAAATCGCGGAAGCGGAAACTACGAAGTTCATGCACCATTTAGCAAGGTCGGCAATGATGAGGACGATAAGGGTCGGGTTCTGGAAGAGGGATACGAACATATCCTTGACGTTTGTCTTGTTCCTCTTCGCGGCTTCGGAGCCTTCGACCTCGATTTCCTCGTAGCCTTCGGTCATCTTGAAGTGAGCATAGTAGGTCGCGGCCATGACGAGACCGAGAACGAAGACGGCGGCGGCAAACTTGTTGTTTTCACCGACTATGCTGGCAAGCAAGTTTGCAAAGGGAAGTCCCAGATAGGAGAAGAGGATGCCGCCGAGGTTGTTCCATGCGGCACGAGAGGAAGCCAGAGTAGCCTTATCTTCCGGAGTCTTACCGACTACGTTAACCAGCGCCGCGTTGGCAGTGTAGGGGAAGTTCCACACGATATGGCTTATAATACCTGCGGCGACGATTACGACCGCGGAAGCGGTGGGATTGGAGCTAACGTTCAGGAACTGGAATGCGAACAGGAAGGGGACTATCCAGGGCATTACGCGAAGCCATGAACGATAGCGGCCCCACTTCTGCGCCTTGACGCTGTTGATTATACCGCCATAGGTCCAGGAGAGAATGGTGTCAACTATGTTAATAGCGGTACCAACGACACCGGTCAGAGTGTTTGAAAACTTCGCGATGTTCGTCAGGAAGAAAGTGAAATAGAATGTCTCAATGTTCGTCATGAGCTTGAAGCCGGCGTCACCGACTCCGTAGAAGTACCGTAGAGCTGTGCTGAGTGGCTTTGCTGTGTTTTGCGCATTAGGCTGCATTAGTAATTCCTCCCTTTAGCTGAAATATTTAATATCCCATTGCTGGGAAATTAACTAAGTAAGTTGCTGCAGGGGAAATTGGTTATAACTGGCACAGATTCGGGCATAATTACTATTTTGACTTTTACCTCCTATGTACTTTTGTAATTTATCACCATTAGTAATTCTTGTCAAGCTGAGCAAAAAGTCAATAATCGGCCTACACGTAACTATTTATATTCACAATTTGTTCAAAAATAGAGAAATCGTTGAGAAATGATAATTTTTTTTATTAAATAGCTACTCCATTAAAAAACTTTTTAGCAGGGAAATTGGGGCAAAATATAAGGAAAATATATAATATAACGGTTAAATTCTTTAAAAAAATAACTTACTGACCGTTTTTGTTTCTCAAAAATTATGCTTCAAAGTTATCATAATATGCAAGTAAAAATACTTTAAAGCAAGGAAAAATGCCCGCGACTGCCGGTGCCGCAGCCGCGGGCATTAATACTCTCCGGATACCCCCGGAGATTGCAATAAAGGAAAGGACAGGACCTTACTGCAGGGGCGGACGCGCCGGCCCGGGTCCCGGAGAGAAAACTTGGATGTAAAGCCCAGTGCCTTGCCCCCGGTTTCTTTGCATCCCCCGGCGGCTCAAGTTTTATCAGATTATTTGCATAAACCGTCGGGTGTCCGACCGTTTAAACTATTATCCATTGTTACGAGGTAAGCGCCCGCGTTTTCGTTTTACTCGCTGGGTTAATGTCCGACAGAATTATACAGCGATAGACAAATTATTGTATTGCAAATTGATTATAGGTTGAATGGAAACGAATGGCATGGTATTATGCAAGCAATACGTATGCTGTAAGAGGGCTGGACAATATGGACAGAAAACTTGACGAATTTTTTGAAAAGCTGTATTCGCTCTACTTCAAAGACTTATATAAATACGTATACAGGCTTACATACGAAAAGAATATGGCCGAGGAGATAGTCCAAGACGCCTTTGTAGCAGCATACAGAAAGATTGAAATGCTGTCTCGGCATGAAAACCCCGCGGGCTGGCTTTACCTTACTGCAAGGAATATAACAAAGGCTTACATGCGGGAGTATATGAGAATAAAGGCGCTGCTTCCGCTGGAAAACCAGGATGCAGGCGCAATCGATGAGGAAAACGAAGATATGTTTTTGTCAAATTACTTAAACCGGGAAGAAGCAAAAATCATGATAAAGTTCTATGTGGAAAAGAAGTCTCTCGCCGAGATAGCGGAGGAATACGGGATATCGCTGTCCGCGTGCAAGATGAGGCTTAAACGCGCGAGAGATAAGTTAAGGGCGAATTACGAAAAAGATAAAAATAATTTTTAAGGCAAGTGACTTTTCGATGTTTTATCGACATTTATACATAAGGGGGGTCCTGATGCATATGGGGAATAGTTCTTTTCCCGATAAGGGGGTGAATAATAACGACAACAGATTAGCCTGCCTTAGAAGCTTAAATACGGCCAAACTGCAGGCTATGCTGCAGCAGGAGTCGTTTTTTGGCTCCGATGATAGGCTCGATGTCGATTTGATTCAGCATATCCTTGAGATTCTGGACGAGCGCGAGCCGATTGTCGAAGAGCCCGATGCGGAACTCTCTTATAAAGTCTTCAAGGAAGAGATTATACCGCAGCTAAAAAAGGAAAAAGCCGAGGCAAATCCGGCCTCCCTCACCCAGGTCTCCGCAGCGCCGAGGAGAGGAAGCGTGAGGCGCAGAATAGCTGTTGTTCTCATAGCCGCCATTGTTTCCTTGCTCCTGGGCGGTACTCTTGTCGCCAGCGCCTTCGGGCAGAATATATGGTCGTCTTTTATAAGGTGGGGAAAGGATACCTTCCAAATCGGCCCCGAGGTTCAGATAACATCAGGCCCTTCAACCGACCCTTCCCCTGAAATCAGCGCCGAGAGCACAATATCATTGCTCGAACCGGAAGAATATCAGTCTTTGGACGAAGCGATTGAGGCGATGGGTCCGGAGGTTTTAGCCCTCAAATGGATTCCGGATGGTTTTGAACTCAAAAGAGCCATGGTCACGAAAGGCAGACAAGTTGAGTCCCTGACTGCTCTTTATAAAGCCGGGGATAGCGTTCTTATTTACGATGTGTCTTTCTACTTCACAGGCAATGCCAGTTTTTCATATGAAATCGACGAGAACAGCGTAGAGCCGATTAACATTTCGGGAAATACCTGTTATATCGTGTCGAACTTAGATAAGAAGGGTATCATCTGGATAGACAAGGAAGTTGTATACAACATTTTCGGAAACGTTGATAGAGACACCCTTATTAAAATGGTCGAATCTATTTACGAGGGGGACGCCTAGGCAAGGGCAGTCAAAACTACAAACAGGGGATAAACTGCGTCGTGCTGCCCCTTAAACGAACACTTGGAGGGAAAATATGAGAAAGACGATTTTAGCTCTACTGGCTTTACTTATTCTCGCCTTATCGGCCTGCGGTCAAAAAAACTCCGCCGCCTTTGAAGATATTCCCGAGGAGATTACAGAGATATATGAAACATATATGGAGGCACTCAAAACGGGGACTAAAGAAGCGGTGCAGTATATGCATTTCGAGAATGACCGCAGGATTGCTTATGTCGATTCAACCGGCAAACTGGTTGATTATAAAATAGAGAATATTGAAAAAATCAATGATAACCTATATGCTTTTACGGTTTCAGTTAAAACTACGATAGAGAAAGATTATCATACTTCTTACAACTTTGTGGGAAGAATTGACGGCGAGCTCTACGTCATGAACGGCGTAAGACAAATACCCGAGAGCATAAGTGATAATCTCGACCCCAATAAGTATACATACGATGACGAGAACATCATAGGTTAATAATCATATGTGTATCCTACCCGCAAGGACATTTGATGGGATTTTAATTTTATACATAAATATAGCATACGACATAAATGAATGAAACGGAGGTAAGGTATGAAAAGAGTCTTTGCGCGGGAATATTAATCAGCATAGATGCGCTCGGCGGGTTAATTGGAGTCGTGCTGGCCTGGACAGTTTATTACTTGGTTAAATTGTATAACCACAAAGAAACGAATAGAAAATGATTAGTACTAACGAATATTGTGAGTATTTGGGAACCCGGCGGTATTGACAGGCTGAAAATCGCAAAAGACGGCGGCACATATACATATACAATGACGCATTTGGGAGATATGGAACCATAGGAAAAAGGAAAACGAGCCGCAATTCTATGCCGGAACCCTGCGTTCGCTAAGGTTCCGGCAGACAAGGGGATGTTAATATGCGAAAAAAGCTTATTTCTTTTTCGGCCTTGTTAATTTCATTTGCCTTCCTTTTCGGATGCTCAACCCCCGGCGGCTCCGAAGCCTCCACCAATGACGACGACGATATCACCGTAATCGAACGGGGCGGGCTCAGCATTGGTTTCCCCGGCGAGTATTACGACCTGCTGCTCTTCAATCCTGAAATTAATCTCTACCATGAGGACGGAGCTCTAATCGAAGTCTTCTACAAGCCGACTTATGAAAAATCGATTAAAGAAGGATTTACTGCAGGCTATCTGTTTTCCATTGTCCGTTATGATCAGGCGCAATACGAGCAGTATTTGTGTAAAGGCAAAATGTATGGACGCTTCTTTTTTGCCAGAGACGATACATATTATTACGGCTATTTCTGCCCAATAGATGCCCAGCATTTTGATAAAAGCGATATGGATGTTTTTAATAACCTGAAAGAAAATCTGGGTGAATTCGTCATGCAGGACATGATTGCCCGAAATGGCCTTACTCCGTACAGCGACGAAGAGTTCTGGAGCAAAGCCTACACCTATGACGGCGAGCATGTCTACCTGACCTATTACCCCTACTACGCCTACCAGGACATCGCGGCGCAGCAGAACTTCAGCTGGCAGGACCTCGCCTATACCCTTGTCCTCTCCCAGCCCGCGAGGCAGGGAGAAAAGGGAATCTGGTGCGTTGAGCGGATGTACGACGACCCCAAGTACGGCTATATCTACGTTTATTTCCCTCGAGCGGAGGGCCTTAGCGCCGCCGAGTACTATGTAAAGCTCCAGGAGGAATGCGACTCGGGGCTGCACCCAGAGCTCCTCGACCCAATGCAGGTGGCCCTGGCCTATGTTAAGGAGGTTCACGGCCATGCGGCGGCTACAACCGACAGCTTCGTGGAAGCGGACGGCCTGCCCGAAGGAAACTACAGATATTGACCCGCAAAATCTGCATGCGATTCTGGCAGCAGATATATGAAAGGCTAGCTTAATAGGTTAAGCAAGGCAAAATGCCGCGAACGGAAACAAAAACGCCCGGGAATGCCTTTTGGCATTTCCGGGCTTTCTAGCACTTGGCACGCCTGAAGGGATTCGAACCCCTGACCTACTGGTTCGTAGCCAGTTACTCTATCCAGCTGAGCTACAGGCGCATAACGTGCCCTACTATAGTAGCACGTTGGGACTAAAAATGCAACACCTTTTTTCATTTTTCCGCAATAGAAAATGACGAGCCTAATTGTCCTGCCAAATCAGCGCTGCGCTTGGGCCGCCTGTCCCTGCTTGCTTGGTAAATATTCTTCTTGGACGGGAATTTTTCGCTTTGGCCCTAACTTTCTTTCGCACATAAGGACAGAAGCCGCGGCACATTTCCCCGGTGGAAATGTGCCGCGCTTTTTTTATGGTTTTGGTTTTATAGTCCTATGGCGTCGGTGATTTGCTCGAGCACTTCTCCGGCGGTCCTCAGCGCCTTGGCGGCCATGTTCTTGTTGTTCTTTCTTCTGGGCATAAGCGTAGCCCCGACCGCCGCCCCGGCAATCAGGCCGATGCAGATGCCTCTGACGAATTTCATATCGGTCATATTATTACCTCCTGAAATAAGCTGGGCAGATATAGAAGGATGCTAGAGTAAGTATGCCCTCAAAAGGTAAATTAATGCCTGATTTCTAAGGCGTGTGCAAATTTTTTTGCCTTCTCCGGAGCCGGGCAAATTTGCTCGGAGGGCAGCCTTGTCCATCATAATTGCGCGGACAAGGCATATATTTAAGCAGGACGTGTTGTGCCCGTACGATTTTGCTTATGAAGGGAAGAAACGATGAGGCATAAAAAGGCTAGGATTAAGATTTGCTCGATAAAGCTGCCTTTAAGGGGAAAGGGAGTAAGATTTGCCGCCCAGACGCTGCTTTTGGCCTTCGTCCTGTGGCTTGCGTTTTCCTCCGGCGTCGCCGGCACGATTGAGCGCCTCGCAAGACGGGTGGGGGAAGACGACAGGGTCGCCAGAGCCGCCTTTATGATGGAGCTCGGGGTGAACCTCAAGGGCGACGACAGCCTGATAGACGCGGTGCTCGCGGTGTCGGTGCCGAACAAGATTCCCGCAGAGCCGGAGAGGACGCCGGTTCCGACTCCCCAGCAGCCTACGGAAAGGCCCATAAGGACGCCCTCTCCATCGCCCACGACATCCCCTAAACCAAGCCCGCCGCCCGCTTTATCGCCGGAGGATATAGAAATAAAGGGCGAGGCGGAGGACATAGACGTGGCGGCGATTTTCAACGAGCCTCTGGGCCTTAAATTTAAAGGCGCGCCGCAGATTCTGATTATCCACACGCACTCAACCGAAAGCTATACTCCGGACGAGGGCGACGTATACATAGAGACGGATATAACAAGGACGCTCAATTCCAACTACAACGTGGTGAGAGTAGGGGAGGAGCTTGCAAGGGCCCTGGGAGAGCGGGGCTTTTCGGTAATGCACGACAGGGGGGTGTACGACTACCCCAGCTACAGCGGCTCCTACAGCCGCTCGCTCACGGCCATTGAGTCCTATCTGAAGCTCTACCCGAGCATAAAGGTCGTGATAGACCTGCACAGGGACGCCCTGATGGACGCCGAGGGCAATATCTACAAAACGGCCGTGAAGATAAACGGGAAAAGCTCGGCTCAGGTTATGCTGGTCGTCGGAACGGGCGACGGGGGCTCGAACAACCCCCGCTGGAAGGAGAACCTGAAGCTCGCCTTCCACCTTCAGGCGGCGATGAACACAAAATACAAGGGCCTTGCCCGTCCGATAAACATCTCGCCCGAGCGTTACAATCAGCACGTCGCGGAAGCCTCCATCCTTGTCGAGGTGGGCTGCAACGGCAACACGCTGGAGGAGGCGCTTTACGCGGCAAGGCTGTTTGCTGACGCGGCGGCGGATGTGTTTGATAAGCTGAAATAAGACGGGGCTGCCATGTCGCAGCCCCGCTTTGCTTTTTAGATTCTTTAGTATTTCTTAAGATAGTATATTTTGAATACTGCTCCCGCGAGTGTGTGTACGCATAGGACCGCTATAAGGGTGAAAGCCACGGTTTCGTTATAAAAGCTTGCGACGGTTGCCCCGACTACAAGGGCGCCGGTTGTGAAGAAGAAGCTCTTTCCGAGCGCGCTTTGGCGAATGAACCTTTTCCGCTCGTCTTTTTCGGAGATGTACATTTTTTTAAGCGCCGCTTCGCTCCTCAGAGCCCTGACGTGCCGGGCGATGTAAGCAAGCAGCAGTGCGCAGAAGGCCGTAAACAGTCCCAGGACAAACTCGCCCGCGGAACTGCCGGCGGCGCTGTCGCGGACCGTAAACTCTTCTGAGAACCTGAAGCCGAGGATGACCGCGGCCAAGGCAACAAGGGTGCAAATCGCGAGGAGAATCAGTCTGCCCTTTAATACTTTCTTGTACTCGTCCATTTAATTATCCTCCAAATCAGAAAAATCAAATACTTCCTCGATGGTCTTTCCGAAGAACTTTGCAATCTTATAAGCCAATACCAGCGAGGCCGTGTATTTGCCCACTTCTATTGATGTGATTGTCTGCCGCGTTGTCCCGACTGCCATGGCGAGCTCCTCCTGCGACATCTTGCGTTCCTTCCTGAGCTCCCTTATTCTTGTTTTCAACGGACCCCTCCTCTCGGCAGATGAATATGCTAAGTTAACTTTGCATTTTAGTATAGTTTGCTTTGCAAAATTTGTCAAGTAGACTTTGCATTTTTTGCTTAAATTTTTTTAATCGAGCGGGCGAGTCCGACTGAAAGCGAAAAAGCGCCGCTACGCGCGGCGCTTTTTATGCTCGGACCTTACTCCCTGACGAGCGAATAGAGCTTCATATCGAGTATTTCCCCGTTTTTTACGGCGTTTTTCCTGAGAACGCCTTCGAGGGTGAAACCCGCCTTTTCAAGAACCCTGCAGGAGGCTGTGTTCCTCGCGAAGGGCTCGGCGAAGATGCGGATAAGGTCCGTGTTTTCAAAGAGATATGAGCAGGCCTGCCTTACCGCCGAGGTCGCTATCCCCCTGCCCCAGTACGGCTCGGCTATGTAATACCCCATCTCGGCCGTGCGCCTGTGTATGTTGTCCTTGCGGAAGACGCCCAGACTTCCGACAAGCTCGCCCTGATAGGTGACAGCCCAGGTGTACTGGCTGTCCCTCCCCGCGCTCAGTGCAAAGGAGATATAGTCCTCCGCGTCCTTTTTCGTATAGGGATAGGGAATCCCGTCCCTCAGGTTGTCCAGAATCTTTTTGTTGTTCAGGATTCCGGCGAGGCTCTCGGCGTCCTCCAGCCGCCACTGACGAAGTTTGACATCCATTTTGTAATCCTCCTTGAGGATTTAATATATAAGAAACTAGCTACGAAGTCAATATTTTCCACAGTTATTCTGCTGTGGGAGCTTAGCTTTGTCATTTTTTTAGATATTTGGCTGAGCTATGGAAAATAGTTTTGCTGCTATGTATTATTAGGAATAGTTGCCCGTGAACCGGGTCTAAAACAGAATCAAGGAGTGGGATAATGCAGTTTAGAAAAATCGCAGGAATCTTGCTTGTTTTACTGATTCTCCTGTCCGGCTGCGCGTCGAAGACCGCGGCGGAGCCTAAGGAAGCTCAAAATAAGGAGACGCCGAACATCGCGAGCGGCGAAAACGCAGGCGGGCAGGGCGGAAAGGAAGATAGTCCGACGACTGCGCCGACTGAGGGCGGTGTTTCCGAGAGCGAGGCGCCTAAAGCAGGCGGTGTTTCCGGCAGCGGCTCGGGGAAAACGGACGAAGGCAACTCCGAAAGCGGCAGCGCGGCGGGGAAGGAAGATGGAGGCGCAAAGGTCGTAAAAATCATACCGATGGCGGAGCTTCCCGAGCTTACGCTCGAGCCGCAGGAGCCCTTTGACTTTGTCGAAATGTCGTGGACTAGGAATTTAATGCTCGCTCCGGTTTACCATAAGAACTTCAGATATCAGGTCCGCGAGTTTACGGATCATCCGGCGAGACTTGTGATTGACATCGGCAACACGGGCAGCGAGACGCTCGTAATTACAGATGAGAACTTTTATTTTACAATCATGGATGCGGAGGGGAACGAGGCGGCGGACTCCAAATTGCAGGGGGCGCCGGTTTCAATCGCTCCGGGGGAGATAAAAAGAGTGGTCCTCACCGCGGGGAACCCCGATTCGAGGCTTGTTATCATTAATTTCGGCGGCGAATATTATTCCCTTGGCAATCCCTTCTACTTCGCCGTGGAGGGCGAGGAAACGGACGTAAGCGACACAAACCCCTATTACGACGGATATGTCATTTACGACGACAACGGCGAGCCCTTCGTGATGGAGGACTACGCAATGCAGGTGGTGGGAAACGGCAGGGCGAAGATGGTTGCCTGCGGCCTGACACCGGTTGAGAACGAGAAAATTGGGCCATTTGAGAGGGGAGAAGGCTTCCTCGCGCTCGTGAAGTTAAAGATAGCCAACACCACCGGCGATGCCATGACAATCGACAGGCTCATTATCGACAGCGCGGGAGTGAGGCTCGATTTCACGGAAGAGGATATGGCCGTTTTGGGCGAGCTTGCTCTTCCGTACTACATAGAGCCCTACTCCATAGTCGAAGGCTGGATTCCTTTCAAGGTAAGCCACGGAAAATATCCCAGCGGAATAGTTTTATACACCAGCCACGGAGGCTTTGTTGTAAGCGGTCTCCTGACCTACCCGGTTTTCTAGCCGGAACGAGAGGCTAAGTCCGTATCCATAACCAAATTGTAAATTGTGAACCGCCATTGGCCTTCGCCTCTGGCGGTTTTCTTCTATAGTTTAGGCTGCAGCCGCGGCGGGGTGCGGTACGCTTGAAAAAAGAACAGGCCCCGAAAAACTGAGCTTTTCGGGGCCTGCGGTTCTGTTTCTTTGAGATTATCTCTTTGAGAACTGGGGTGCGCGGCGTGCGCCCTTGAGGCCGTACTTTTTGCGCTCCTTCATTCTCGGGTCGCGGGTGAGGAATCCCGCCGCCTTCAGGGGAGCGCGGTAGTTCTCGTCAAGCTGGAGCAGGGCTCTCGCTATGCCGTGGCGGATTGCGCCCGCCTGACCGGAGACGCCGCCGCCCTTGACGGTGGTTACGATGTCCACCTTGTCGGCCGTACCGGTGAGGGTAAGCGGCTGGCGGACGATGAACTTGAGCGTCTCAAGGCCGAAGTAGTCGTTGATGTCGCGTCCGTTTATTGTGATGTTTCCGGTTCCGCCGGGGAAGAGATGTACTCTTGCAACGGAGGTTTTCCTTCTACCGGTTCCATATACATAGGGCTTCTTGCTCTTATACATTTTCCGTTAACCTCCTATTCCGCCCAAACGACAGGCTGCTGAGCCGCGTGCTTGTGCTCAGGGCCTCTGAAGAGCTTGAGTCTGGTAAGTTGCTTCCTGCCGATTGAGTTCTTGGCGAGCATGCCTTTGACTGCAAGGTACATGGCAAGCTCCGGACGCTCGGCCATGAGCTTCTTGTACTGCGTCTCCCTGAGGTGGCCGATATAGCCTGTGTGCCTGCGATAGTACTTCTGGGTGAGCTTATTGCCAGTAAGCACGGCCTTCTCGGTGTTGACGATAATGACAAAATCTCCGCAGTCGACATGCGGTGTGTAGGTGGGCTTGTGCTTGCCGCGGAGCAGCGTGGCGGCTAAGGAAGCGGTGCGTCCGAGCGGCTTTCCGGCCGCGTCGAGGATGTACCATTTCCTGACCACGTCGCCCTTTTTCGCCATGTAAGTGGACATTTTTTGACCTCCAATTGTATCGAAACAGTAAATTTTATTTTGACAATATAAATTAAAACACATAAAATGTTCCCGAATAAGAGCCTTACCTTTATACCATAACCCAATCATCCTGTCAACAATAATTTTATCATTTTTTGATTTATTTTACGCAAACTCGTTTTTTTGTCTTTTTTCGCTCAAATACTCCCGAATACTCCGTTTCATTTTTAAAATTTCGTTTCGTTTCTGCGAGGGTTTTTTCTATGAACAGGCTTACGAGCATCATGAGACGCTGCGTGGATGACTACAGCATGATAGAGGAGGGAGACCGCATAGCCGTCGGCGTGTCGGGCGGCAAGGACTCGCTCGCCCTTCTGTGCGCGCTTGCAAACCTCAGAAGGTTTTACCCTAAACGCTTCGAGCTCTCGGCCATAACCATACATATGGGTATGGAGGATATGGATTTTACGCCCGTTGCCGAGCTCTGCGAAAGGCTTGAGGTCCCGTACACGCTGGTCAGGACCCAGATACAGAAGATAGTCTTCGAGGACAGAAAGGAGAAAAACCCCTGCTCGCTCTGCGCGAGGATGCGAAAGGGCGTGCTGAACGAAAAGCTCCTGGAGCAGGGGATACGGAAAATCGCGCTCGCGCACCATTTCGACGACGCGGTAGAGACCTTCTTCATGTCGCTTGTCTACGAAGGGCGCATACACTGCTTCAGCCCCGTGACCTACATGGACAGGAGGGGCGTGACGCAGATAAGGCCGTTTCTGTACGTAAGGGAGGACCATATACGCTCGGTCGCCGAGCGCTATAAGCTCCCGGTGATAAAAAACCCCTGCCCGATGGACGGCACAAGCCGCAGGCAGGAGATAAAGGACCTTATAAAAAACCTCTCCGCGGATTACCCCGACCTTAAGAGCAAGGTCTTCGGCGCGATGCAGAGGCTCCCTCTGAAGGGCTGGGAGACGGAATAAACAGGTTCCGGGCGGCTGAACGGCCGCCCGGAAGTGCTGTCTGCAACATGCTGAACTTCTCTTTTATTACCGCAGCAGCTTCCAGGGATTAAGCGATGTGAACTCAGCAGAATCCGGGTCCCATGCAAAGGTGCCAATGTCTTTTGGCGGGTCCGGTCCGGCGCGATGGGGCCGATGCTGAACTGCCGTACCGGATATCTGTGAGCACAGGGTCTCCCGGACTTCTATACGTGTCTTCAGGCAAGGAGGCGAGCTGAGAGAAAAGCGTTCTGTATATTTCGTCAAGGGATATCGGCTCATCCGTGGGTGTTGCTGTCCCTTCGGGAGCCGTTTCGCTGACGTATCCTCCGCAGGAGCTCATAAAGAGAATAATGCATGCAACAAGAAGTGCAAGAAGTGCAAGGCAAAGCCGCCTTCCTGCTTTAACAATGTTCTTCGGCCCTGAGGCGCAGCCGGACAGAAGTGCTGCGGCGGCCACCTCTAACCTTATTTGTGCAAGAATTTTTTCTCATTGTCAAAACCCCTGAACAACTAGATTTTGCCTGCCCGGAGCAGCACCGAGGCCATCTCATAATCCCTGCGGTGAACATAGATTTTGTATTCATGGTTATTAAGGCTCCCGAAACGGTCGTTTGCAAACAGGCCGCGGGAGCCGTAATTCCTGATACCGACATTCCTAACCATTACCCGGGACTCTATGCCGTTTTCATCAAGGAAGTTCCGGACGCGTATTTGCCGTTCAGACGAATAGGTGCACAGGACTTCTTTTCGATTAAAGATTGTAATAATACGGAAGCCCCCCTTACAAGAGTTCAGAGATAAATCAGCGCCTCAGCACAACTGCACATACGCCCAGTGCTCGTTTATCCACTCGAAGTAGTCGTAGCTTGAAATCAGCTCGGCGCAATCGGGCTCGGGGAAATATGTGTATGTATATATGTCAAAAAGGGTGTAGACCGTTATAAAGCTGATAAGCAGGCGGTCGCCTTCCTTTTTGTATATTACCTCGTTTCCGAATCTGGTTAATAAAGACCTGGGAAATTTAAGCTCGTATGTGCCCCAGTCCGTGTCTTCCGCCGTGCTGAGTTTTTCCGCGAGCTCCTCCGCCGCCTCCGTATACTGCCTTTCAAACAGCTTTAAATAGGCTTTGTCCAGGTCAATATCAGTAATGAGGAAGGAAAACGCCAGGACAAGAGAAAATATTAAAACGGAGATTATCTTCTGCATTAGGCCGTTTTTGCGCCTTGCGCAGAAAACTATAAGGAAGATAAAAAACGCCGCGAGGGTGATGTACATAATTATCCTGCTCAGAGGGAAAAAGAGAGGGGTTAGAATTTTAAGCAGCAGGCATAGCAGCGCGAAAACAACAACGGGGGTTAAGGACTTGTCAAATACTTTTATGTCTTTCATTTTTTCACCGTTTCCTCAGGTCGGCAATCGTTTCGGGAGCGCTGCATATGCCGCCGGTTAATTCACGGCAGCAGCCGCGGCACTATGGCCGTATGCCGACATTAACTTTATCTTTAGGTCTTGAACAGATAGTGCCTGTCGCCGCCGCGGGTATAATACAGGCCGCCGATTGTGCCGGACTCGTCGCAGAGAATCTCGCCCCTCGTGCCGTCGTCAAAGAGGACGCTTCCGTCGCTTTGCGTGACAAACGGCTCGAACCGCGTGTCGTATTCTTCAATCGAGCACAGGCCGGTGTGAAGGTCGAGATGGTAGGCCCGCAAAGAGGTGCCGCCTAAATAGCTGTCCAGCTGGAGTACAAGGTGCTCCGAGCCGTCCGCAGACTGGGCTTTTGAATACGACACTATCGGGTTTCTCAGATAATATCTGGTGTCAAAGGATGCTGTGATGCTATCCGACTTAAAATTATACACAAACAGCCCGAAATTGCCGTGGAAGACGAGAAAATCGTCGTCAGCGTAGTCGATTGATATTCTGCCGGGCTTATCGCTATGGCTAAATTCTCTCGCGGGAAAGTAATGATAATACTCGTACGGAAGCATATCAAATTCGCTGCAGCCGTCCAGCAGCTCGTCGAGCAGCGAGCGGTACTCGCTCTCGTCTATGAGGTAGGGGCTTAGGTCAATCGGAGAGCTGCCGGTCCCCCATTCATAGATGATGAGCTGCTCGTTGTACCTGCCGTCGTAATAGCTGCTTATATCTATGTAGTTTTCCGTTCTGTCGTCAATCAGATAATAGACACTATCATCGGAGGACACTCTGGTAAGGCCAAGAGAACTCCGGTATTCGAGGAGGGGATTTTCGGGGGAAGCGATGGTATAAAGGTGGTAACAACCGTCCGAAACAAATCCCGTGTGCGCGACGAGCCTGCCCTTTCCGTCTATGTAGAACCTGTCGCCTCTCGCCGCAAGGACGCACTCTTCGCCGGTTTTCTCAAAAATGCTCAGTGTATTAAACTGTGCGCCTATTTTGTTGGTGACAAGTTCGTTTTCCCCGTCTCCGTCAATGTCAAATATCGCATACTGAACGCCCATGGGATAATAATTGATAAGCTCTTGCAGCTTGCCGCCAAAGACAGGGTCGAACTCCGAAGGCGCAAGCTCCGAAAACGGCGGAGGGAAGTCGGGCGCTGAGGCTTGAGGTGGCGTTGGCCGTGCTGGAGTCGGAATTGGAGTAGTCGGAACCGTCGTCGGGGAAAAGGGGCTGGGTTCCACCGTCGGAAGAGTAATAGTAGGCTCGACCGCAGGCGGCGCCGAAGGAGCGGGCGTTTCCGGCGGAACGGTCGGCGTTACCTCCGGTGGCACGGAAGGAGCCGGGGACTGCGCACCGGGCGTCGCAGTCGGTGCGGGGGATTCCGTCTTGGGAGGCTCGCTGGCGCAGGCGGACAGCAGGAGCGCAAACACAATTAGCGCTGCGGCAGCGGCTATTGCTCTCTTTTTCATTTCAATCCTCCAAAGATTAATAATTAATTTGCTATCTTAGAAAATTTTAACATTACCAATAATTACTGTCAACAGCAACGGAGGAAAGAGGGCAGGAGCTAAAAAGTTTGATTGATTTATTCGACCGGATACGCTATAGTGTAAGGTGAGAAAATATGGGCATATGGGTACAGGCTTGACGGAGGATTTTGATGAAAGCTTCAAAGAAGAAAACCGATTACGGAAACGAGAGCATACAGTCCTTAAAGGGCGCTGACAGGGTCCGGAAACGCCCCGGGGTCATCTTCGGCTCGGACGGGCTGGAGGGCTGCCAGCACGCCGTATTCGAGATACTCTCAAACTCCATCGACGAGGCGAGAGAGGGCTACGGAAACCTCATCATCGTCACCCGTTACGAGGACAAGTCCATAGAAGTCGAGGATTTCGGGCGCGGCTGCCCGGTCGACTACAACCCCGTTGAGCAGCGCTACAACTGGGAGCTTGTCTTCTGCGAGCTTTACGCGGGCGGCAAGTACAGGACCAACGACGGCGAGAACTACGAGTATTCTCTCGGCTTAAACGGCCTCGGCGCCTGCGCGACCCAGTATGCCTCCGAATACATGGACGTCACGGTATGGCGCGACGGCAAGAAGTACAGCCTGCATTTTGAAAAGGGCGAGAACATCGGCGGGCTTAAGGTCGAGCCTATGGACAGGAAGCAGACCGGCTCGCGCATACGCTGGAGGCCGGACCTTGAGGTGTTTACCGACATAGACATCCCCGAGGAGTATTTCCTCGACACCTTAAAGCGGCAGGCCGTCGTGAACGCGGGCGTGACCTTCCGCTTCAGAAACGAGAAGAACGGCAAATTCGAGGTCACGGATTTCAAATATGAAAACGGCATAATCGACTATGTCGCAGAACTCGCCGGCGAGGAACCGCTCACGCAGCCGGTGTTCTTTGAATCGGAGCGCCGCGGCCGCGACCGTGAGGACAAGCCCGAGTACAAGGTGAAGCTTTCGGCCGCCTTCTGCTTTTCAAACAGGACCTCAATCATAGAGTATTACCACAACTCCTCCTGGCTCGAGCACGGCGGCAGCCCCGAGAAGGCCGTTAAAAGCGCCTTCGTTTCGGCAATCGACGCCTATCTGCGCAAAAACGGCAAGTACCAGAAGAACGAGAGCAGGATAACCTTCGCGGACGTGCAGGACTGCCTTGTTCTGGTCACAAACTGCTTTTCAACCTATACCTCGTATGAAAACCAGACGAAGAAGGCCATAACGAATAAGTTCATTCAGGAGGCCATGACCGACTTTTTCAAGGAAAAGCTCGAGGTATACTTCATCGAAAACCCCGCCGAGGCCGAGAAAGTCGCGGAGCAGGTCCTGATAAACAAGCGCAGCCGCGAGACCGCCGAGAGGACGAGGCTCAACATAAAAAAGAAGCTCTCGGGCGGCATCGACATATCGAACCGCGTGCAGAAGTTCGTCGACTGCCGCACGAAGGACGTAAGCAAGCGCGAGCTGTATATTGTCGAGGGCGACTCGGCCCTCGGCGCCTGCAAGCAGAGCCGCGACGCTGAGTTCCAGGGCATAATGCCGGTCCGCGGCAAGATTCTAAACTGCCTGAAGGCGGACTACGCGAGAATATTCGGCAGCGAGATAATAACTGACCTTATAAAGGTTTTGGGCTGCGGCGTCGAGGTCAGGCACAAGCAGATGAAGGATTTAAGCTCCTTCGACTTAAACAGCCTGCGCTGGAGCAAGATAATAATCTGCACCGACGCCGACGTCGACGGCTTCCAGATTCGCACGCTTATACTCACGATGCTGTACCGCCTTGTGCCGACGCTGATTCAGAAGGGTTATGTATATATAGCAGAGTCTCCGCTCTACGAGATTGAGTGCAAGGGCAAGACCTACTTTGCCTACTCCGAGCGCGAAAAGAATGAGATATTAAGCGGCTTAAACGGCATGAAGTGCACGATAAACCGCTCAAAGGGACTCGGCGAGAACGAGCCGGAGATGATGTGGCTGACGACCATGAATCCGGAAACGAGAAGACTAATAAAGGTCATGCCCGAGGACGCGAAGCTCACGGCCGAGGTATTCGAGCTCCTGCTCGGCGACAATCTGGCAGGGCGCAAGGAGTACATCGCCGAGAACGGCTACAAGTACCTAGCCATGGCGGACATATCCTAAAGCGGGACAGGTACCCGCTCCCCCGGGCGTTTAATATAAGTTGTATGTCGGACATCTGATGCGATAGAGGAGAAGAAACAGCAGTATGACTTTTTTTGATTTGCTTACGCTTATCGGCGGCATCTCGCTCTTCCTTTACGGAATGAAGCTCATGGGCGACAGCTTTGAAAAGCAGGCCGGCTACAGGATGAAGAACATCCTGGAAAAACTGACTTCAAGCCGCCTGAAGGGAGTCCTGATAGGCACGCTGATAACCGCGATAATCCAGTCCTCGTCGGCGACGACGGTCATGGTCGTCGGCTTTGTAAACTCGGGGCTGATGAAAATCTCGCAGGCTACGGGCGTCATAATGGGCGCAAACATAGGAACCACGATAACGGCCTGGATTCTGAGCCTGACCGGGATTCGCGGCGACAGCTTCTTTGTCCAGCTATTGAAGCCGAGCTCCTTTACGCCGGTGCTGGCCCTGATTGGCATCATACTTACTCTCGGCGCGAAGAACCCGAGGAAAAAGAACATAGGCTCAATTCTGCTCGGCTTTACGGTGTTGATGTTCGGAATGGAAACTATGTCCGGCGCGGTGGAGCCTCTGAGGGACGTGCCGGCGTTTACGAGCATCCTGCTCAAGCTCTCAAACCCGCTTCTTGGCATTGTGGTAGGAATGATTTCCACCTGCATTATCCAAAGCTCCTCGGCCTCAATCGGAATTCTGCAGGCCCTGGCGCTTGCGACCGGAGCGATTCCCTACAAGAGCGCGATTCCCATTATGCTCGGCATGGACATAGGGTCCTGCATAACCGCGATACTGTCCTCGATTGGAGCAAACAGGAACGCCCGCGCGGCGGCCCTTGTCCACCTCTACTTCAATGTCGTGGGCGTAGCCGTTTTCCTCGCGCTCTTAAACATACTGCACGCAGTGTTCGGGTTTGAATTTCTGCCGAGGCCGGCGTCGCCGGTGGGTTTGGCCCTGATAAACTCGACCTTCAAGGTCTTCGCGGTCTGCGTCCTCTTCCCCCTCTCGTCCCAGCTTGAAAAGCTCGCTGTCGCGACCGTCGAGAGAAGCAGGTACCACAGGGAGACGGAGCTCCTCGACCGCAGGCTCCTTTCAACCCCCAGCATGGCCGTCGAGCGCTGCCGCCAGCTCACCTGCGAGATGGCAAGGGAGGCAAGGGACGCCCTTCTGCTCTCGATTAAGAACGTGGGCAATTACAGCGAGAAGGACGCGGCGACGGTCCGCGCCTCGGAGGAGAAGTCTGATATGTACGAGGACAAGCTCGGAAACTACCTTGTCGAGCTGAGCAGCCTCAACCTATCGAAGTACAACGTCGAGGACATCTCAATGCTGCTGCATATAATCGGCGACCTTGAGCGCATAAGCGACCACTCGGTCAATATCATGGAGGTCGCCGAGGAACTGCACGAAAAGAAGCTGAAATTCTCCGAGGAAGCGCAGTCGGACGTAAAGGTACTCTCCGCCGCCGTCGAGGAGATTCTGAAGATAGCGATAGACGCCTTCTGCAGGGGCGACACCGAAGCTGCGAAGAAGGTCGAGCCGCTTGAGCAGGTCATAGACGAGCTTTGCCTCGAGATGAAAAAGAGGCACGTTTTGCGGCTCCAGGACGGAAGGTGCACGATTGAGCTCGGCTTCATTCTCGCCGACCTTCTCAACAATCTCGAAAGGGTCGCCGACCACTGCTCGAACGTGGCGCTGGGGATTATCGAGATTGGCCAGGGCAACTTCCAGATGCACGAGTACGCCCGCTCCCTGCGCTACACAGGCAACGAGGACTTCAAGAGAATGTACGAGGAGTACAGCAAACGCTTCAGCGTATTGGTTTAGCGGCTATTTTAGCCCGGAGATATGATATAATTTCTCCGATAGGATTGCTTCGCGCCCGCTTATGCCCCCTCGACGGGCGCGGCTCCGGCGGGACAAGCCCTCGCCGGAGCAAATAACAGACAGATAAAGGACGGTTAGCGTGGCAAGGAAGAAAGACGAACAGGCTCCAAAAAAAGCGGATAATCCGAACGTTGTCGGGCTGCGGGCCGAGATACTAGAGCAGGGCATAACGGAGACGCTCGAAGTCAACTACATGCCCTACGCGATGAGCGTCATCGTCTCCCGCGCGATACCCGAGATAGACGGCTTCAAGCCCTCGCACCGGAAGCTCCTTTACACGATGTACAAGATGGGGCTGCTCACCGGCGCGCGCACGAAATCCGCCAACATAGTCGGACAGACGATGCGCCTAAACCCACACGGCGACAGCGCTATTTACGAGACCCTCGTGCGCCTTTCCAAGGGGCACGAGGCTCTGCTTGTGCCCTTTGTCGACTCGAAGGGCAACTTCGGCAAAATCTACTCCCGCGATATGGCCTACGCGGCGGCGAGATATACCGAGGCCAAGCTTGCGCCGATTTGCAGCGAGCTGTTCCGCGACATAGAGCAGGACGTCGTGGATTTCGTGGACAGCTACGACGGCACGATGAAGGAGCCGACGCTTCTGCCGACCACCTTCCCGAACGTGCTGGTATCAGCTAATATCGGCATAGCCGTCGGAATGGCGAGCCAAATCTGCGGCTTTAATCTAGCCGAGGTATGCCAGACGACGATAGATTACATAAACGACCCGTCTCACAATATTATGTCAACCTTACTCGCCCCGGATTTCCCGACGGGCGGCGAGATAATATACGACCCTAACGAAATCGAAACGATTTACAGGACGGGGCGGGGGAGCTTCAAGATACGCGCGCGCTGGCGCTATATCAAGAAGGACAACATAATAGAGGTTTACGAGATACCCTACACCACCACCGTCGAGGCGATAATGGACAAGGTGGCGGAACTTGTCAAGCAGGGCAGGATAAAGGAAATAAACGACATGCGGGACGAGACCGACCTAAACGGCCTTAAGCTCGCGATTGACTTAAAGCGCGGCGTCGACCCGGAAAAGCTCATGCAGAAGCTGTTTAAGATGACGCCGCTCATGGACAGCTTTTCCTGCAACTTCAACATACTCATAGCCGGCGTGCCGAGGGTAATGGGCATAGCCGAGATACTAGACGAATGGACCGCATGGCGAATCGACTGCGTAAAGCGCCGCGTTTACTTCGAGCTTAACAAGAAGAAGGAAAAGCTCCATCTCTTAAAGGGCCTTAAGAAAATCCTCCTCGACATAGACAAGGCCATCAGCATCATACGCAACACCGAGGAGGAGGCCGAGGTCGTCCCGAACCTCATGATTGGCTTCGGCATCGACGAGGCCCAGGCCGAGTTTGTCGCCGACATCAAGCTGCGCAATATAAATAAGGAATACATCCTAAAGCGCGTAGAGGAGACCGAAACGCTCGAAAAGGAGATAGCCGACCTCGAGGATTTGCTCCAGAGCCGCCGCCGCATAAAGGCTGTGATTATCGAGGAGCTCAGAAACGTCATGAAAAAGTACGGCGCACCCCGCAGGACGGGCATCGTCTACGCAAACGAGGTCGAGCAGTACAGCGAGGAAGAGCAGGTGGAGGACTACGAGGTTAAAATCTTCCTCTCGCGCGAGGGCTACTTCAAGAAGATAACCCCGCTCTCGCTGAGAATGGGCGGGGAGCAGAAGTTCAAGGAAAACGACGGCCTGCTGCTCTCCTTCGAGGCGACAAACCGCGACGAGCTGCTAATCTTTACGGACAGGCAGCAGTGCTACAAGGTGAAGGTCTCTGATTTCGAGGACACCAAGGCCTCGGCGCTCGGGACCTACCTGCCCTCGCATCTCGGCATGGACCCGGGCGAGAACGTAATCTACATGGTCAACGCGAGGGACTACAAGAGCAGCCTGCTCTTCTTCTTTGAAAACGGCAAGGCGGCGCGGGTGCCCGTATCGGCTTACGAGACGAAGTCAAGCCGCCGCAAGCTTACAGGCGCCTATTCGGACAAAAGCCCGCTCAAGTCGGTGATTGAGCTGACGGAAGATATAGAGGTCGCGGTATATTCGACGGACGGCAGAGCCATTATATTCAATACGGCGCTGATAGCGCCAAAGACAACGCGCTCGACGCAGGGCGTCTCGGTCATGTCGCTCAAGCCTAGGCACAGGTTGAAAAAGGCCATACCGCTCTCGGCAAGCGGCATACAGAACGCCTCGCGCTACAGGGTCCGCAATCTCCCCGCCGCGGGAGCGCTCCTCCGCGAGGAGGACATGGAAGAAAAGCAGCTGAGCCTGCTGTAAGGCAGGGTTCGCCCGGGGCCGATTCGATTGCAGGCCAGTTTCCGAAAAGGGGAGTATACCTTATATCGAATACTTTCGTTTTGTTTAAGGCCGGTGCGTTAAGCCCTTCCGAGTCTCAGGGCGGCAGATAAGGGCTCTGGAGGGGGGGGGACCGGCGGAAAGGAAATCTGTTTTGAACGGGGCAACTAAGCGATACACACTGATGTTTCTGAAGATACTGGTAGGCGCAATACTTGACGCCGCGGGTATCAGCTTTTTGCTCTACCCGAACGGGGTAATCATGGGCGGAATCATGGGCATCGCGATGATACTCAACCGGCTGCTCTCGACCCCGGTCGGCCTTGTTACCATCACACTGAACATTCCGCTCTTCATCCTAGCCTGGAAGAGGATAGGCACGAACTTCCTAATCGGCTCGATTATGGGCCTTGTCCTGAGCTCGGGCATACTCGACCTGTTTGAGCTTGTTCCCCCCATAGTGCTCACGACAAACCCGCTCCTTGCCGGTATTTTCGGCGGCGTGATAAGCGGGTTCGGACAGGGCCTGATTTACTCGGCGGGCGGGAGCACCGGCGGCGTTGATATAATAGCGAAGGTTCTGCGCCACTACTTCCCCTATATAGACTACGGCAGAATAATCATGGGGCTCAGCGCCGTGATTTTCATAGCCTACGCGCTGGTGTTTGAAGCCTACGAGAACGCGCTGTACTCGGTCTTCACCTCCTTTATAGTCTCAAGGATGGTGGACACCGTACTGTACGGCCTTAACTACTCGAAGGTCTGCTACATCATCTCGGAAAAGAGCGGCGAAATAAGCGACGCGATAACGCGCGAGCTCAGCAGGGGAGTGACCCTGCTCTACGGGCGCGGGGCCTTTTCCGGCAAGGATAAGATGATACTGCTCTGCGCGATAAAGAAGCAGCAGATATTGGACCTAAAGAGAGTTGTAAAGCGCATTGACCCCGACGCCTTTATGATTATAACGGAGGCGCGCGAGGTGCTCGGCTACGGCTTCCAGTACCTGGAGGACAAGGCCTGAGGTTTTGCTTTAAGATTTAGACTGTCTGCGGAGGACGGAGAAAGGAGGTGCTGCCGTGAGGAGAATAATATGCCTGCTTTTGCTGGCGGCCATTTTGCTGGCTGCACCGGGCTGCTCCCCGATAATAGACGGAGAGTATTATGTGGTCACCGACCACAAGGACGAAAACGGCCTCGGCAGCGCCGACTCCGACGTGATTGAGGTCAAGACGTATCAGGGCATAAAGACGGCGATTCTGACCTTTATCAAGGAGGGCAGGGAACAGGGAGTCATCAAGGTCAGCGGTTACGACGGCGACGTCTCCGAAGCCATATCGAAGGCGAGCCTTGAGATAATAACCGGTACCGCGATTGGCGCCTACGCCGTCGAGTACATCACCCACAGCTATTCCCGCATAGTCTCCTACTACGAGGCGAACGTCTTTATAAACTACAGGCGCCCTCAGGAGCAGGTTAAGAATGTGATGTACTTAAACTATGTCTCGGCGGTGCAGGGCGCGCTCGGCACCGCGCTCAACACGCATAGGGACTACCTTGTCATCTCCATATCCTCCGAGCTTGTGACGCCCGAATATATAAAGAATTATATACTCGAATACTACAGGGAAAACCCGCAGTCTGTAATCGCCCCGCCGGAAGCTGAGATTACCGTGTACGAGGGCGAGCAGCTGCCGAAGATACTCGAAATCGAGCTCAGCTACCCTTACACGGCGGAGCAGAGCGCGGAGATGAGAAAGGCGCTCGGCTTAAGGGCGCAGAAGCTACTGGAGGGGGCGCAGGCCCCCTCGGACGAGTACACGGCCCTGAACATCTGCTCTGCGCTTATCTCGGCCGTCGAGTACTCTCCGGAGGGCCCGGGCAGCGCGTACGGAACGATAATGGAGGGCGTCGGCAACAGCGAGGGCTTCGCGATGGCCTACAAGCTGCTCTGCTCGATGCTCGGCGTAAAGTGCATGGTCGTCGAGGGCGAGCTGAACGGGGAGAAGCATTATTGGAACATAATCGGTCTCGGCGGCTACTACTACCACGTCGACCCCTCCGTGTGCAGGCAGAACGGCATAGAGAGCGCGTTTTTGAGGTCCGATTACTACATGGAGCGCAGCTATACCTGGGATGTCTCCGCCTACAAGGTCTGCGACGGCCCGCTAACCTACGACAAGCTCGTTTCCGAGAACCAGCGCTAAATAAATTTGATAATTAATAATTACAAAACTTTACAATTTGTTAAATTTATGTACACAAATTATTCATATTTTCGTTTGTATTTCTAGTTAATATATTACTGCGACGAAGTCCGGGAAGAAGATGAGTATAGCGGAACGGGCTGCTAGCAGAGCGTGGCGCCTACCGGGAGGGCGCCACGCTCCCCCAACAACAGCAAAACCGCCTCTCTTAAC
>Ga0134101_1000228_pt1 | contig 70451 bp, 66 predicted proteins | sample 12_3_2metaG_FD_94446 | JGI IMG/M metagenome (GOLD analysis project Ga0134101, IMG submission 94446) | Switchgrass degrading microbial communities from high solid loading bioreactors in New Hampshire, USA - 12_48_3.3_201_A2 metaG | ecosystem: Engineered > Bioreactor > Semi-continuous > Anaerobic...
CCCCAAATGTATATAAGCTGTCATGTTCTTGATTTGACCTGCTATTTACATAAGCGGCGCGAAAAGTCTTAAGAAGCCTCTGGCGATACGCTTTAACGGCTTAACTTTCAAGCATTCTTCAAGCGTGATTTCCTTGCATTTTTCAAATGTCTCAATAAAATCATTCTTTATAGCCTTTACGGATTTGGTTTTATACAGCCATACACCACATTCAAAGTGAAAGTATAAACTTCTGTAATCGAGATTGATGGAACCGACGATCCCCAAAACATCATCGCATACAAAAGCCTTCGAGTGAAGGAACCCGGGACTGTACTCAAAAATCCTTACTCCTGCTTCAATGAGAACTTCATAATAAGACTGGGTTACCAAAAAGACATACCATTTATCCGGTATATGCGGAGTTACGATCCTGACATCTACCCCGCTTTTTGCGGCTAGTTGAAGTGTCGTGATAAGTTTATGATCCAATACGAGATATGGGGTGAAAATATAAACATATTCCCTGGCTCTGCTTATCATGTTTATATAAGTATGTTCACCCACCGATTCGTTGTTAAAGGGACTGTCTCCGAAGGGTTGGATATAGCCGTCCGGTTCACATGGATCATCAAAAACCGTAGATGTTTTAAGTAAATCATAATCTGCAGGTTCATTAGAAAGAGATGACCACAGCTGCATGAAGATTACAGTCATATTCCATGCTGCTTCACCTTTGACCATAATAGCGGAATCCTTCCAATGTCCGCATCTTTCATAAACATTTATATACTCATCGGCAAAGTTTATGCCTCCGGTAAAAGCCGTATGCCCGTCAATCACAATGATTTTTCTGTGATCCCTGTTATTCATCCTGATTTCCAGAAGAGGTGCAAACGGATTGAATGCATGACATTTTATTCCCTTTTCACGAAGCCTGTTATAGTATTTATGGGGAAGAGTCGTCATACAACCTGCGTCATCGTACATTACACGGACATCTACTCCCTGGGCCGCCTTATCCTCCAGAATACTCAAGACAGTATTCCACATCAGGCCTTCCCTGATTAAAAAAGTCTCAATAAATATAAATTTTTCAGCTCTTTTAAGCGTTTCCAAAAATGTCACAAAGAACTCTTCACCGGATGAAAAATAAATGGAATGCGAATTGTTGTACACCGGAAATCCTGATGCTCTTAATATATATCTTGACTGATTGACAGCATTTTTGTCCTGTTGCTCAAGCTCATCCATGACATTGGCCTGTTGCGTCAAATAAGGTAATGCTTTGTCATGGGAAGCGTTTAATTTATCACGGAATTTCTTATTATTTCCGTTGGTCATTATTAAAATATATAAAACACCGCCGAAGACAGGAAATATAAGGATGGGAATGACCCAGGCCAATTTATGGGCAGGATTGCTTCTTTGACTTGCAATAAAACATACCACGATCAAACTGAATAAACTGAAGACAAAATATAGGTAAACAAACGAAGCGCTAAGCTTAACAGTAAGGATAATCAACAAAGCAATTTGAAATATCATTAGCGCAGACATAATCATAAGCCTGCTGAATAATATCTTTAATACTTTTCTCAAGTTTTTACTCCCTCTGTTTTTTGTGTATGCAGAAAAGGCAAATGTATAGGACAATAAATATAATTATTTAAAATTAAAATGTGTTATCGTATTTGTATTATTTATTTTCTGAAAACAATACTTTAATTCAAATTTATACATAAAATTTTCGCTAAAATTTGCAATTATTCTCCCTCTTTTTAACATGAAAGTTTTATCTTTTTCTGTTCACACTATTTCATGGACATCTTTTTTAGATGTTCTAAGTGTTACGGTAAGGAGGTGAGAAACATGTCAAGGCCGAAAACGCCTATCGTACCTTCGAGCCGCGAAGCTTTAACGAAATTCAAACTGGAATGTGCCAAAGAAATCGGTCGTCTTCAATATTGCAAAGAATACAATGACCACTATAAAGGCGACCTTCCTTCCAGAGTTAATGGTAGCGAAGGAGGGCCTATAGGTGGCCAGATGGTGAAGCGAATGATTGAGATGGCTCAAAAAAGCATGATTCAATGACTAAAGTAAACATGAAAGGAGAAAAAATATGGAAGACAACAGACAGAAAAACAAGAATAAGAACAACAATAACAACAATAACAACAATAATAACAATAATAACAATAACAGGAACAATTGCAACGAAGAAAATAGGTAACCAACGATACAAACTATGGCAGACAAAAAATACAAGGCACGCAAAATGCGTGCTTTGTATTATGGATGCGAATATAATACTTGTTACATGCATAAAAAATCTATATACTTAAGTTCATCGAGTTTTATCTTTAACTAATAAATATGGGGGGGCTCTTATGGCAAAAAGAAAACGACGGTTCGGAGACAGGTATGACGGCAGGAAATTAAGGACTCTTGATCCGTTTTACAAGATTATTCCATATATTATGAGATCTCGTATTGACGCTCAGAACTACTTTGAAGAAAAAATTGAGATCAGCGAAACCGAAGCGTTTATAATAAAAAAACGAAAAGAAACAGGTGAAAAGATTTCCTTTCTTCATGTAATAATTGCCGCAATGGTTCGCGCAATTTCTCAAAAACCCGGGATGAACAGATTCGTTGCAGGCCAGAAAATATATGCCCGCAATGAAATTTATATATCCTTCGTCTTAAAGAAGGAGTTCAATGAAGAAAGCCCCGAAACTACTCTGAAAGTAAAGTTTGAGCCCACTGATACATTTATGGATGTGGTCAGAAAGGTAAATGCCGCAATAGAAGAAAACCAGGGTACAGATACAAAAAATGACACTGATAAGTTGGCTAAGCTGATTATGGCCGTACCGGGGCAATTGGTAAGATTCTTTGTGTGGATCATGAGATGTTTGGATTACATAGGTCTTATGCCAAAGGTGATAAACAGGCTGAGTCCCTTTCATACCAGCGTTTTCATCACCAATTTGGGTTCGATAGGAATCCAGCCTGTGTACCATCACCTCTATGATTTCGGAACCACCAGTTTATTTGTGGCTTTCGGCATTAAAATGAAAGAAAAGGTCATTGATTCCAACAATGAAATAAAAACAAAAAAGTATGTCCGTGTTTGCATAGTATCGGATGAAAGGATCGCTGACGGCCATTACTTTGCTACAGCATTCAAGCTTTATCGCAATCTTATCAAAAAGCCTGAGGTTTTGGATCTGCCTCCACAGCAAGTCTACGAAGATATAGATTGATAGGCTAAATATTTACCCGCTTCCAGAATGTTGGGGCAAACAGTATCAGCATCGGATATATTTCCAGCCTTCCGAACAGCATGATAAAAGAAAAAACAATTTTACTGAAATTGGAATAATCTGCAAAGTTACCCATGGGTCCGACAACTCCAAGACCGGGTCCTATGTTGTTTATTGTCGCCGCAACAGCCGTGAAATTCGAAACTAAATCAAAACCATCAAGAGAAACGAGAAGCAATGCTACAGCAAAGACAATAATAATTATGAAGAAATAGTTCATCACACCGAACAGTACATCACCGTTCACTGTCTTTCCTCCATACTTGACAGTATAAACGGCTCTTGGATGTATTATTCTCCTAACCTCACGTTTGATAGTCTTAAACAACAAAAGAAAACGAAGACACTTTATACCGCCGCCGGTTGAACCTGCACTGGCGCCCATAAACATAAGAATAATCAGAATAGTTTTACTGAATGCAGGCCAAACATCAAAATTGGTTGTCGAGAATCCTGTGGTAGTTATAACAGAACTCACCTGGAAAGAAGAATACCTCAGGCTTTCCCAAATTGTACCGAATACTGAGCCCCAAAGGTTCCACGTAATTAGGACTATTGCGCCGACTACAGTAAAAAAGTAAAAACGGAATTCTTCGTCTTTGATTATACTCTTTATGTTTCCCTTAAGGGATAGGTAATACAGGGTAAAATTGATCCCGAAAAGAAACATAAACAAACCGATTATAATTTCATAATATACATTGTTATAAGCACCCACACTTGTATTCATATTTGAAAAACCGCCGGTTCCCGCTGTGGAGAAAGTATGAATCAGGGTGTCATACAGCGGCATTCCGGCAATCAGAAGCAACACGGCCTGAACCAATGACAGGCCGATATACATGCGGTACATTATTTTTGCGCTTTGTCCTATTCGAGGAACCAATTTCCCGGGATCAGGACCTGGGCTTTCAGCCTTCATGATATGCAGCGTGTTGGCTCCCGCAGCCGGCAAAACTGCCAGCATCATTACCAGAACACCCATTCCGCCTATCCAGTTGGTAAAACTCCTCCAAAACAGGAGTCCTTTCGGAAGGCTCTCAACATCCCTCAAAATAGAAGATCCGGTTGTTGTGAATCCTGAGACGGTTTCAAATAGCGCATCTATATACGAAGGTATAGCACCGCTTATGACAAAAGGAAGAGCTCCGAACAGAGAAACTAGTATCCAGCCCAAAGATACGATTGCAAATCCGTCTCTGGCGTAAAAGTTCTTATTTCGGGCAGGGATACAATACATAAGAAAGCCAACGACTATCAGGATCATCATTGTTATAATAAAAGCCATAATATCAAATTGTTTATATATTATAGCAACCAATAATGACGGCAGCATACATGCTGCCTCAACTATCAGCAGAATACCCAGGTTTTTTAATATCATTGCGAAATTCATTGTTATCCTCCGATTGAAACAACAATTTCATTTAGATCCAAAACCAGCCTGTCAACCGAAATGACAATAACTGTGTCCCCCTGCTTTATCACATCATCTCCATGAGGAATGATGATCTCGTTCTTCCTTGCTATAGCGCCGATAATTACTCCTTTTAATAGCTTTAGTTTTTTAAGGGGGATATTTAAAAACTTCGTGGTTTTATTTGCAATAAATTCTAGAACCTCAGCCTGGCCATCAACAATTTTATACACTGTTTCGGCAGGGTTACCTACAGCGTTGTTGAGGCCTCTGACATATTTCAGGATATAGTTTGCGGTTATGAGTTTTGGGTTGACAACACTATCCACGCCCAAGTCGTGGAATAATACCGGATTGTCAATTCTTGTAGTTTTTACAATAACCTTTTTTACTCCGCTTTGCTTTGCCAGCATTGCGGATATGAGATTTTCCTCATCACGCCCTGTCAGAGCGATGAAGGCATCCATTTCACCAAGATTTTCTGAATCCAAAAGAACTTTATCAGTTCCGTCACCGTTTATAACCAGAGTATCCGGAAGCATCTCTGCAAGTTCAACGCTTCTGTTTCTGTCGATTTCTATGATTTTAATCTTTATATCATTCAACTTAAGGTTCGTGGCCATATAATGGGCTATCATTCCGCCGCCCACCACCATGACCTTTTTGATTTTCTGTGTATATATGCCGATTTTTTTGCAAAATGCAAAAACATCATTAGGCCTTCCAATGATATTCAGTCTGTCATCAGTGGCTATTTGGAAATCGCCGTTGGGTATAATGATTTGATCTCCTCTTTTTACAACTCCAATCAGAATGTTCTCAATATTCTTACGGGGTATATTTTTAAGTGGGACACCAATAAAAGGCATATCCTGAGTAGCGGTTATTTCTATAAACTCAATTCTTCCTTTTGCAAAGTGTTCGACATCAGTAGCAGAAGGGAATCTCAATAAGCGTGCTATTTCACGCGCCGCTGACTGCTCCGGGTTTATTACAAGATCCAGTCCCAATTCTCTTTTTAAAACTGTAAGTTCATCAGCGTATTCGGGATCTCTGATCCTGGCGACGGTATGACTTGCTCCCAGCTTTTTCCCGGTCAAAGCGCATACCATATTCATTTCATCACTGGAAGTCGCCGCAATTAAAAGATCAGCATTTTTTATCCCCGCTTCCAGCATAACTTTCGTGCTTAAACCGTTTCCCTTGATGCACATTACATCCAGCAATTCACTGGTCTTCCTGAGTGGTTCCGGATTCTTATCGATAATGGTAACGTCATGATTTTCCTGTGATAAATGTTCTGCTAAACTGTAACCGACCTTACCATCTCCGATTATGATAATTTTCATTTTTAACCCTTCTTTTAAAATATATCGTTGTTCCTGATTTACTTTTCAGAGTATTAATTAAACAGATTTTTGTCAATAGTATTTTGGCTATATCTTAAAAAACTTCTCTGATTGTAAAAGATATATATATTTGGCTTTTACTTTTTTGCCTGTAATCTGTTCCACTGCTCTTGAATAATAATCCAGCTGGAACTGATACCTGTCTTTTATAACATACTCTTTTCCTTCAGGGACATAATCTGTTTTATAGTCTATAATCACAACACCGTCATCTTCTTCAAAAAAGCAGTCAATTACACCCTGAAGCAATACTGTTTCTTCCTCCATGTATTTCTTATTTCCTTTTGAGTAAAGTTCTTTAAAAGGGATTGCAATATTAAACGGTATCTCACGGCTGATATTTTTTGCGGTCAGCATTCTTTCGCCCAATTCCGACCCAAAAAATCGTTCGATCATTCCCGTATCAACGCTTTCAACCTGTTTTTCCGTAAGGAGGTCTTTTGAGACCATTTGCTTGATCTGATTGTCTATAATATTTTTATAATTCGCTTTAATATGCATTTTTATTTCATCCAGGTCCAAATGCTGCATGATAAAATGTATTATGGTCCCTTTTTCTGCCGCGCTTAAGCCTTTCTTTCCTTCCAGAAACATCGGCTTTTTAATAAGTTTGGCAGTAAAGTATGGCATAGATGTACCTTCCTCAGATGATTGAACGCTGAATCTTCTTTTTAGTTCTGTAACCGAAATCTTCGCAGGGATATACGCCGCATCGATGTATTCATACTCCCAGCCCAGTCTTTTGTCTATTTCTTCAATAATTTTATTACTGATAGTAATTGAATCTTCACCGGCTTCGGCTGTTAAATCTTCCATCCAGCTGATAAAATCATTGTCCATAATTTCATCGGATTCTTTGCCCATCAATATATCATTTTTGCTCCATAGCTTTATATCCCATTCGGATGAGTCTTCTATCAACGAACCTATAAATTGGCCTTCTGAAGCAGCTTGTTTACGGAAATCCTCACACCGGCTATGACGAAGGATTGCCGGTACCATCCAGTCAAGATAATTCCGTCCGTTCAGCATTTCATAGTCGGAAAGCTTTTCTTCATTAGTATTTGCCACAGAAAACCATTTATTTAAAGCCTTATCCTTATCGGCGGTCGAACCGGTTATAATGAGTTTTTCACGCGCTCTGGTAAGGGCGACATACAGAATCCTCATTTCCTCAGACAAAGTCTCGTTTCGAATTTTCACCTTTATTGCTTCCTTGGCGGCCGAAGACCATGAAAGCCTTTTTTTATGATCCACCACATCAGGGCCGAAACCCACATCCTGATGCAGCAGGATGCTTTTGTTCATATCCTGCATATTAAACATTTTACCGCAGCCTGAAAGAAATACGACTGGGAACTCCAATCCCTTGCTCTTATGAATGCTCATGATCCTGACCACATCGTCATTCTCGCCTAATATTTTAGCACTTCCCATATCCCCCTTGCTGCTTTTCAGCTTGTCAATAAAATTGATAAAGTTAAACAACCCTTTATAGCTGGTTTCTTCGAATTGTTTCGCTCTTTCAAACAGAATCCTTAAGTTGGCCTGTCTCTGTTCTCCACCCGGCATGGCTCCCACCATGCTGTAATAACCTGTATCGCTGTAAAGTTTCCATATCAGCTGATCGGCGGGCAGATATAAAGATGCTTCTCTCCACTCAGCTAAACTCTCAAGAAACCTTTTTGCTTTATTGCAAACCTCTCCGGACCCCGCCTCTGAAAGCTTTATCAAGCCGTCAAACAGCAAACCTTTGCGCCGGGCGAGCCTTATATCAACCAAGTCGTCGGTGGTAAAGGAAAAAATCGGAGACCTTAATACCGATAAAAGCGGAATATCCTGATACGGGTTATCTATTATCTGTAAAAGGGACAGAATCACCTGGATTTCAACGGTTTTGAAAAATCCGCTCCCGGTATCCGCAAAAACTGGTATTCCCGCCATAGTCAATTCGTCGACAAACACATCTGACCAATTTTTTGTCGTTCTTAACAGAATAACGATATCCCGGTATTCCAATTTTCTATACTTCTTTTGGTTTTTATCAAAAACAGCAAAGCAATTACCATCTTTATCGGGTTCCATAAGCATTCGTATTCTTTTTGATACCATTCTGGCTTCACATTGTATACTATCAAGCATTTCTTCCTGTTCGGCTGCTTCACTATCATTTTCTTCTATATTGTTATTATTATCGATGTTATTGGATTGGTTATCTGAATCACCGGTATTAATAATATGCAGCTCGGTACTTCCGCCGAAGATAAGACCTTTTTGTTCACATTCCGGAAAATCCGCGCCCGGATTCAGAGCTTCATCTTCGGTGTAATCCAGCTCTCCGGCATTTACCGACATTATTTGTCTGAAGATAAAATTCACGGTATCCACAACATTTTTACGGCTTCTGAAATTCTTATACAGAAGTATTTTCCTGAAGGGACTGTCCTTTTCAGTGGAATATGTATTATATTTCTGCATAAACAGCTCCGGCCTTGCCTGCCTGAACCTGTAAATGCTTTGTTTGACATCGCCTACCATAAAGATATTGGGCTTGGGGCTGTCCACCCTGGATATCATGTTAATAATGATTTCCTGAACCAGGTTACTGTCCTGATACTCGTCCACCATTATTTCGTCAAAGCGTTCTCTGTATTTCAGGGCTGTATCCGACGGCATAAGTCTTCCGTTCTGATCTTTTATCGTCAGGATCTCAAGACAATAGTGTTCCAAATCGTTAAAGTCCATTATGGATTTTCGATTCTTTTTTTCGTTGTACCTTATCGACAGCTCAATAACCAGGTCGGCAAGGCATTTCATCCTGGCATATAGAGCATTCATTTCATTTACAAGCTCTGCCGAATCGGCGTTTACCATTTGCCCTCTAAGCTTCTCCAGTCGTTTCTTTACATTGTCCCGTATGCCTCTTACCGTATCCTTTTTAGTTTCATCCGCTCCCTTGCCGGTCCTCGGGAGAGTTGAAAAAGTAAAGGTATTCAAGCTGAAATAAAAATCGTCCCATACCTTTTCGGAATGTAATTTTTCACCGTTTTCTATCAGCATGTTGAGATTATTTATATTTGATACATCCTCTTGATAAACAGGCAGATATTTTTCCAACCCCGGCTCTGTCTTTATAATATCCATAGCGCGGGTAAGCATATCCCTCATACCCTTAAGTTCAATTTTTACCGATGACAGGAGTATCCTGCCCCATACAGTGGAAGCAAAATCCGTACCTTCAGGGATCTTCAAGACTTCCGTCATGTCCTCCAGCCATTTTTCCGGCCAGGGACTGCTCTGTATAAATGTATGCAAATTAAGAACTATGTCCATCAGCTGCTGATCGTCCCGATTGCTTCCATAGCTCTCCAAAAGCTCGTAAAAGTCCTGGTTGTTTTCCTTTTCATATTGCTCTTCAAAAATATCGTTAAGGGCTTCCAATTTCATCAGGTAGCTTTCTGTCTCATCGGCGATCCTGAAATCCGGATCGATGTTGAGAAGATGGAAATTGCTTCGGATAACCTCGGTACAAAAAGAATGAATAGTGGTTATACTGGCCTTCCCCAGTAGTGCCATCTGTCTCTGTATAGCTTTAGATCCGGGATTGTCTTCCAAATATTTGGATATAGCATTGGCAATTCTTTCCCGCATCTCGGCCGCTGCCGCATTGGTAAAGGTAACCACCAGAAGCCTGTCTATGTCGACAGGATTTTTTTCGTCGGTTATTCTCTTTATAATGCGCTCAACCAAAACAGCAGTTTTACCCGCACCTGCGGCGGCTGCCACCAGGAGATTGCAATCCCTTGCGGTTATGGCATCCCATTGTTCATTGGTCCATCTGGTCTCACTCATTTACGTTTTCTCCTTAATACTTTCCCAAACCTCATCATTATCTTTGTTAAATAACAGTCTGAAAGAGTTTTCCTTTCGTGTCGTGTCAAACTGGCAGACAGGCAGATAACTGCAATAGGTACAAGCGCTGATATCCTTCTTCTTAAAGGGTTTAATATCTATGCTTCCTTTCATTATTTCTGTGCAGATATCTTTCAGCAGTCCTTTTATATATTTCCGCATAAGTCTGAACTGTTCCTGCGATGCTCCTGAAGTATTTTTTCCCAACACGTCCCCCTTATTTAAAGTTGCGGGTATCAGCATGGAAGATCCTTCAATGGTATTATCCATCTCTTTGATAAGCTTAACATCGGCCAGGACCAAACCTTTCATCTTCAGTTTTCGCATTATGGTTTTCTCTATTTCTTCCTCGGAAAGATTTTTATCGCTTCTGATAATGGGATCATCTACTTTAAAATACAGAATGCCCCCCGGAAAAACCGGACTGTCTCCTTTCTGTTCCTCGCTTTCCCAGATAGCATCCATATAAGTGATAAGCTGAATCTGCAGGCCGTAGAAAACATCCGACAGTTTGAAATCCTTGGTTCCCGATTTGTAATCAATTATATTGAAATATCTTCCGTCCTCAGACTCAAATGCGTCAATCCTGTCTATTCTTCCGGTCAAATGTATTTTCTGCCCTGAATCCAGCTGGATTACTATGGGAGGATATTTCTCATTCTCACCGAACCCCACCTCGTAATCGACAGGATTAAAGCTGCTCCTGCGTATATGCTGGGCTATAAGCAATACCGCCCTTGTAACCACTCTCTTAAGCCGCACTGTAAGGGCAGTGTACCTCTTTGAAGCGGCAATACCCTTCCCCTTCATGCCTTCAAGCATTTCATCAACAATTTCTGAGATTCTTTCTCTGCACCAATCATCAGTAAAACTTCTCCAGGTCATTTCTCCTTCGGACACCAGTCTAGAAAACTTTTCAATGACCGTATGCATAAATGTTCCTATATCCGGAGGACTAAGCTGATATATCTTCCTTTCCTTAGCCTTTAATCCGTACTGAACAAAGAAAGAGAAAGGACAGGAATTGTATTTCTCCAGTCTTGAAACGCTTGAGTAAGCTGGATTCCCATATAAGGCCAGAATTTTATCTTCACTTATCCTATCGGCTGAATTGGTATAACTGAAAGCTTTTATTGCAGTATCAATGCTTTCTTTCCACTCTTCACGGCTTTTAAACCAGCTGTAAACATCCTTCCATACGGGGTTTATTTCTTTACCGTCGGCTTTTTGTCTCAACGATACGATAAGCTTATTAAATGCGGGCTTTTGTCTTGAGATAGCTTCTATATCAAATCCATCAGACGAAGAAGGAATAATATCGCTTTGTTGAATCAGCTTTGGAAATAGTTTCTGCATACGGGACACTATAATTGAAGGTCTCATAGTCTTGCCCTCACTGTCCCCGATCGGCCAGCTTATTCTTAAATATTCACCGGCAACGGTAAGCGTCCGGTAAACAAGGTACTGCTCATCAAAGGCCTGTTTTTTAGTGTCGCTGGCCAGCTCAATGCCCATATGGTTCAGGACTGAACGATCCTGATCTGATAGAATGCCTTCTGTCAGGGCTGCTGATGGGAAGACACCGTCATTGGCACCCAGTATGAACATGGCTTTTATTTCATGGCTCCTGGAACGTTCCACGCTGCCTACAAGTACCTGATCAACGGCAGCAGGAATCGTTCCAATTTTGTATTCCGCCAATCCTATTTTCAGGATCTCGCTGAACCCATCAAGGCTGCAGGTTTCGTCTCCTAGCACCTCCACAGTCTGATCCAGAACATCCATAACTATATTCCAGACCTGTGAATACTCATCGGCAAGTTTAAGCCTACCTGATTCTCTGAAGTCATCAATGTTTTTTTCTATGGATTCTGGAACACCTAAATCGCATAAAAACTCGAAAATGCCCGTACAGAATTCGGCAGCGGTTCTTTTTCCCTTCGTCTTGTTTCTGAAATCAAGTAGAGGCTTCACTACTCTGTTTCTTATATCATTTATTTCATCAAGTTCACTCTGATTTTCATCAAGTTGATCATTGGGTATAAGATCCGGGCTCATATCCCAGGGTTTTTCCCTTGTCCAGTAACTGCCCCGGATCCCGCATGCCAGTACATAGTTTTCCAACAGGTCGATACTTCTCCGGTCAATACCCGTCAATCCTGTTTTCAAATAGCGGAATACAGCTTCATAGGACCAGTTGTCAATAAAAATGTCCATCATCGACATAAGGAGGCGGACTAACGGATGATTACTTATTTCGGTCTTTCTGTCAATAAAGTACGGGATCTCATAATCTGAAAAAATCAGCTCAACAAGTTTTTCATAAGCCGGAAGGTTCCTTGAAACAACCGCTATGTCGCGAAAACGCATACACTGATCTCTGCAAAGTCTAATGATCTCACAGGCTGTGGCTTCTATTTCGGAAAAAATATTTTTGGCAGCGTAAAGAGAGATATCTTCCATCTCTTTATCCAGGGTTTTATATGGAAATGCATAAAGATTCTTTTCCAAATGCGCTAATTCTACGCTGTTTCTGAATCGGACAGGTTCACCGAAAAAAATCGGGTCTTCCATTACAACGTCATTCTCTGTGGCTAACCTTTTCAATTTCCTGTAGACATTCCTGACAGGTGCGAATACATCGGCTTCATTCTCTGAGCTGTTCTCAAGGGTGTCTGTACACAGGCTTATAGTAACGCGGAAAGCTTTTTTCAATAACTCGCCGATTATTTTATACTCCTGCGGTGTAAAGCTCACAAAACCGTCAATCCAGATTTCGGCGTCATTATATAAGGAAGATGCGGCAATTTTTTTAGCCGCCAGGGTGAGGTCATCATCCGAATCCCTGTACCTCTTTTCAATAAGGGAGTCAAATTCGCCATATACAAGATTGATCTCTGTAAGTTTTTGTTTCAGAGGATCATCCTCTTCAAGAGCGTCAATGGCATCCTGAAGCCTGTCGGGTGTTACATTGTATCTTTTGAGCTCCGTAATCAGGGTGGAGATGGTATTTACGAAACCTTCCCGTTCACAGGTCTCGGAAAAGACTCTGAACCTGTTCTTCATTTTATTGAGAATCTGATATATTATCATTGACTTTCCGGCTGGATGAATGTGGGGGTATGTGATTCCACCCGTCTCATTAAATACTCTGTATGCCATTCTTTGAAAGCTCAGTACTTCGGTCTTGAGTATGCCGCCGGTTTTGGTAACTGAAACAAGGTTCTTTTCTGCCTGAAAAGAAAACTGTTCCGGAACCAGTAATACCAGTGTTCTTCCCGAGTTTTCCTCTATCCGGGATTTGATTTCATTTAAAATAAAATGCGTCTTGCCGCTTCCGGCACGACCGTATACTATACGTAAACTCATAAGTTTCCCCGTTATCTGCATTTTTTGTTTTTTTATTATTTAATTATATCATAAGAATACAAGGCAATTGATTGCTCAAAAATGTAGCTGCCGCATGTTATCCATGCGGCAGCAGTATATTGGTTCAATGTTTATTTATGTAATCCTGAGCATTCTTGTCATTCTGAGCACAGCAAAGAATTTTGCTTTCCCTGTCATTCTGAGCGAAGCGAAGAATCTTTTTGTTATCACATAAGATCCTTCACTAAGCTTCGCTGCGTTCAGGATGACACCATGGGGATATTTGATCAGAATACTATATCGCTCTTCTCTTTAATTTTCATCTCTGTAAAATACCTGTTCTCCATTGGTATCCATATTTCCTTGAATTTTCGGGCAAGAGCCTCTCCTGACCTTTTGGTTATTATTTCAATCTGCTTTTCATGGTCAATACCAAGGAAAATTTTATAATCATAAATATCAATAAGAGTGGGGTGCATACTGTAAACACCTTCCACAATGTTAAGTCTTTTTTCCTTCACATGTACTGTCCTGTCAAAGCTTAAGGTATGGCAGTTATATACCCGGTACTCAAAATCGCCACCTTCAATAAGGCGGTCGGCAACCTCATACCTGAATCTGATATAATCCACATTTCCACCGGCTTCCTTGAGTCTTTCCTCTGTTTTCAGCTCCGGCGGCAGAAAGAAGTCGTCCATATGAAATACATTACAGTCAAAATACTCTTCTAAATATTTTGCCAGCGTGCTTTTCCCGGCTCCGCTGTTACCGTCAATAGCAATTATTACAGTGTCTTTTTCCTTTAGAAGTGTATCGATTTTTTTCAGTATAATTTCCTTATCCTGTTTATTCAACATTTTATTAATCCTGCTCTCTTTTATCTTTATGATACAATTCATTCTGTGTTAAGCAAAGAATCCTTATCCCGATGTCATTCTGAGCGTCAGCGAAGAATCTTTTCCGTAAACACTTAAGATCCTTCACTGCGCTTCGCTACGTTCAGGATGACGAAAGGGTAAGTTTCGTTATAGATGACACCATTGTATCACAGATTTTCTTCTTTCAATGCATCAATCAGATTATCCTTTTTAATTTTTTGCATAGAATAAATCATTGTTGCAAATACGACCGCAAATACGCTGCCCACCGAAATCACAATACTGTACCACGGAATGAAGAAACTTATTTTCAAACCATTCAGAATACTTCTGTATATCAGCCAGGTAACTGCTATTGCCACAGGGATACCGTATACAAGTCCTTTTATGCCATAGAGCAGACATTCGTAATTCATCATTCTGTTAAACATCTTCTGCGTCATTCCAATCGATTTCAACATGGCAAACTCTCTGCGGCGTAAACCTATATTGGTTGAAATAGTATTGAATACATTGGCTGCAGCGATCAGAGATATTAAAACTATGAATCCATATGAGAAAACATCCAGCACTGTTATCATAGCCCTGTCGGATTCGGCCATTTCAGCGTAATCTATAAGCCTGCTATAGTTTAAGCTCATATCGCTTAAAGTCTTAACCATATCGTCATAAACTGCCTTATGATTTTTAGCATTAAAGTACATTGCTGCTGTGGTTACTTCATGATCTTCACCTAGTACTTTATTTATAGCACTGTAAGGATAGAGAAGTGAAATAATTACCCCTTGATTGGTATTTACCATAAATGGTTTTTTATCTGTCAAAGTGCCGGTTTCAACTGTATAGTCAATTGCTGCCTCGGAAGCTGTAAACTGTTTTCTGTTACCATCTTCATCCATATATATATAATAAGTCTGATCGTTAATCTTCTCAGTTTCTCCGGTAAAATATAAATTTTCAATTTGATTAAACTTCCTCATATCAATCTTTTTTAAGTCATTTTTAAGAAGATTGATTGTGTAATATCGGCCTTCATTATAGTCAAATATTTTGCTGAAACTATATATTACCGGTAAAGGTTTGTCCGGATTCATATGAATATCAGTATCCATGGAATTATCCTTCAAATACTTCTCAAAGGATGAATCATCAATAAAATACTTCATAACATTAATATTAGTGTATTGGCCTTCTTTCATCTCACCGTAATATGTCTTTGCATACTCAATATACTCGTCGCTGAGGTCGTCCACAGCTATCTCGGTATAATCCGAATAGCTGATAGCTGCATATCCGCTTTCAGTCACACCACTGAGATTTTTGAGATTGCTGAAAACTTCCTCAATAGAGTGCATCCCATTTGAATCAGATGTATAAGTATAAATAATATCATAATCTTCCGGATCGATCACTCTGTCGGTACCCTCTTTAAGGTAAGCCGAAAAGCTGGAAGCGGAAATAAAAAGGACTATACTTAAAAAGAGTGAAATAACAGTCGCACGATATTTCCTTTTATTACGCTTAAAGTTTTTACGTGCAAGCATCCCTTCAAATCCAAACAACTTGTAAACAAGCTTTGATGTCCTGACTTTACCGGCCTTTATCCTAACATCCTTAGACATCCTTATAGCGTCAATGGCCGTTACTTTAGCAGCCCTTTTCGCGGGAATGTATGCAGAAATCATAACAGTGATGAGGCCTATGATTACTGCTATGATTACAGCCTCCCATGAAACCGACAGGCGGAATGTTACGTCCGTTCCATTCCCTAAAAAAGTGGTGAATATGTTCCCAATAAACTTAAAAGTAACACCCATCCCCAAAATACCCGCAAGTATCCCGAGAGGGATCCCTATTATGCTTAATGAAAGGGCTTCAAACAACACGCCTTTTGTCATCTGCTTCCTGGTAGCCCCAACTGAAGATAAAATCCCGAACTGTTTCGTCCGCTCGCTTACAGATATTGAAAAAGCATTATATATCAGCGATATGGAACCGAATACTATGATCCCTATAAGAATAGCAGCAAGGCTGTAAAATACCTTAAGATAACTACCTATATTTGATATTCCGATCAGACGCAGATAATCATTATTGGTCATATACTCGTATCCCGAGAAATTCTCTTCCATAAAATCGAATATTTTTTCAGGATGTTTGAGTTTTAAATACACATTATAGCTATATGTCCTGTCGCCGTTATCCAGAGTGAGGGCTGTATAACCGGGAGCGGAAAAAGGTTCAAAGCTGGGCCTTTCATAAAACCCCACAACGGTATAGCTCCTTTGCTCTTTTACGGTCAGGCTTTCGCTTTCACCATCATCAGGATTTATCAAAGGAACGTTCTGACTTAAGATGGCACCGTTAATTTCCCTGATGCCGATGTCCAGTTTCAGCACATCACCGATTGAATAAACGACTCCCCCGTTTGATTCCAGATGGTTAGGCAAAATTATCTCGGTTGTATTGGCAGGAAGCTTTCCGGCTGTTAGACGTACCGGCATGATTTCAGCAAAGGTTTGATCCATTCCTGCAATGAACAGGTACGGCTTATCTTCATTGATACAATCCTCCAATAAAGCATATCCTAAATTCTGAATGGTCGTCATGCTCTCTGTCTCAGGATTGTTCCTCAATTCCTCCAGCTTTTCATACGGAATAGATGAAGCAGACCCATGCCAGTCCCCATCCTGTTCGATTATTATCTCCAGCAAATAATTCCGCAGACTGGATATGCTGGTTGTAACCGCAGTTATCATTGAAACAGACAGAATAATTCCTATTATCGTAACAAGAGTTCGAACCTTGTTTTTCCACAGAGTTTTCAATGTAACCTTATTGATGATATTCATTAGTCTACCACCCTTCCGGAAAATCCTTCGGTTGCCTGAGTGTTTTTGCTTGACGACATCTTCCCGACGGTTGACGATTTTCTTATGGTTTCGTCCCGGATGATCCTTCCATCCTCAATGGATAGGATCCTATCTGCCTGAAGCGCTATATTTTCATCATGGGTTATGATGATAAGTGTCTGACCATACTTCTCATTTGACAGTTTAAGAAGTTCCACGATCTCCTGACTGTTTTTGGAATCAAGATTCCCCGTCGGTTCATCAGCAAGAACTACCGCCGGTGCATTCATAAGAGCGCGTCCAATTGATACCCGCTGTTGTTGGCCTCCCGAAAGCTGGTTAGGCAGATGATTTTCGCGGTCCTTTAAATTTAGTATCCTTAAAAGCTCTTCCAGCCTTTCATTGTTTACTTTCCTGCCGTCAAGGAGTACCGGGAGCGTAATATTTTCTGTTACTGTTAAGACCGGTATCAGATTATAAAACTGATATATAAGGCCGACCTGCCTGCGGCGGAATATGGCCAGGTTCTCATCACTCTGGGCATAGACGTCTTGCCCGTTCATATAGACTTTTCCGCTGGTTGGCTTATCAACACCCCCAATAATATGAAGCAATGTGGATTTGCCCGATCCGGACGGACCAATTATCGCTATAAATTCGCCCTTCTGAACCGAAAAAGATACATTGTCCAGCGCTTTAACAAGATTTTCATCTTTCCCGTATATCTTTGTTAGATTTTCAACTCTTAATATTTCCATGTTAACCTCCAAAATAGATTTAACTATTATGTAAACAGGGATGGTCCACGCAAACTAAAGGAACTCAAAGCCGCATAAACAGCAGACTTACCCGTTGCGTACGTTCAGGACCATAAACAGGGAACAACATTATCAGTGTTCTCTGTAGGCCCTTTTACATATTTTAATTTTATCCACTGGAAGTGACATATAGGTGACTAAAATATAACTAAAATGTCACCTTAAGCTTACACAATGTCCTTGTAGAATCGGATCGTAAACTTCGCTCCGCCTTCCTTGCGATTTTCGACCTTTATTGTACCGTTTTGGTTTGTTATGATCATGCGGGCAAGGGCGAGGCCTATACCGATATTATTATTGCTTGAATTTTTACCTTTATAGAATCTTTCAAACAAATGAGGCAAATCCTCAGGATCTATACCGGGACCATTATCGGATATGATGATCTCGGTGAACAGAGTATTTTCCTGTGCCGATATACTTAATTTACCACCCTTTTGTGTGTGCTCCATGCAATTTTTCAGTACATTTTCAACTGCCTCAGCGGACCATGCCAAGTCTCCCTTGAATGATGCACCTGCCTGGATTTGAATATCAAGTTCCTGTTCTCTGAGCTCTATAGGTATTGCTATGGGATCAATAGCCTTCTTAACCAGTTCATCAACATAAACCGTCTCATTTTTTTGCTTCACTGTTCCAGTGTCCAGTTTCGATATTTTAAGAAGCGCAGTAATAAGCCAGTCTATTCTTGAAAGCAGCATATCCATTTCTTTAATAAGTTCCAGTCTGCGCTCCTCCGATAAATCCGAATTCGACATGAGAGACAATAATATATTTATTGATGTAAGTGGTGTTCTTAATTGATGTGATATGTCTGCAATGGAATCCGCCAGGTATTGTTTATCCTGTTTTAATGACCAGGCCTGGTTTCTGAGCTGCACTGTGAGTTTTGATATCTCGCTTTGCAGAAAAGACAGTTCTCCTTCGGAATATTCGGACAAATCAATGGTTTCATCTCCGTGAAGGATCTTATCAATATCACTTCCCAGTTCAGCCAGTTTTTTATACCTTCTGAAAGTGATCCAAAAATGCAGAAAAGTAAACAGTGTTGATATGGTCAATACGGTCAGTCCATCGTAATATCCCCACAAAAAGCCTGGAATTGTCAGAATCAGGATCAAAATGATGTATAAGATCAAACTTTTTTTGATTTCAGGATTCCTGAAAAAACTCATTTAATCACCGACCTTATATCCCAGACCACGAACAGTCTTAATAAACGTCGGGTTTTGAGGATCATCTTCGATTTTGTCTCTGAGTCTTTTTATATAGACCGTAAGGGTGTTATCGTTGACATATTCTCCGGCAATGTCGTAAATTTCCTCAAGCAGTTTGTCCCGCGACAATATAACTCCTTTATTATTCAGGAACACCAGAAGCAGCCTGTATTCAAGGGCTGAAAGAAATACTTCCGCACCGTTTTTTGTTACGGTTCCCTTAGCGGTATCCACCCTAATAAACCCATGCTCAATTACAGAATTGGATTTACTGGTTCGCCTTAAAACGCTTTTTATGCGGGATAAAAGCTCTCTGGGGCGGAAGGGTTTGCTTATATAATCATCAGCTCCCATGTCAAGACCTGTTATGACGCTGTATTCATCCGCCGATGCGGTCAGGAATATTACAGGGGTATCGCCCATCGCCCTGGCAGCCGCACAAACAGCAAAACCATTGCCGTCTTTTAAGGATATATCCACCAATAGCAAATCATATTTATTGTTCTCTATTTTACTGACAGCCTGTTTCTGGCCTGTAGCCGAGTCAATTTCAAAGCCCTCGCCACGGAGGTACTCAGAAAGATTATTAACGATACTTTCATCATCTTCTACCAGCAATATTTTAGCCATGTTCTTCTCCTTATTCAGAGAGTATTTTCATTGTTCAATCCATAGAACTTTCGTCAAAACCATGCTGTCATATTCCAAGTTGTATTTATTATATCATAAGCCCCCGTCAAGCGGCTTATGATTCAATGCTCCCGGGCTTATTTTAAATTGTCTATGTCATTCTGAGCGTCAGCGAAGAATCCTTTGTATCGACATATCATATCCTTCAACTCCGCTTCCCTTCACTCAAGATGACATCATCGGTGATGGGTACCCTAAAACATTTTAACAAAGTATTCCCTTCCTATGTTATTATAGAATCGTCATAAAATAATTTTTGATCCAGAGAAACACAACCGGGGAGGAAGCATGAGCAAGGGTAATATAAAGAAGATTTTAGTTATAGACGGTCAGGGCGGTAAACTCGGGAAACAGCTTATTGAAGCTATAAAAGCCCGTATTAATAATATTGAAATAACAGCGATAGGCACCAACGGCATTGCCACCGCCACAATGCTTAAGGGCGGTGCCGATTATGCCGCCACCGGGGAAAATCCGGTAATCGTAGCCTGCAGAAAGGCAGATATCATAATTGGACCAATAGGTATAGTCATCGCCGATTCACTTATGGGAGAAATTACACCAAAGATGGCAACTGCGATAGGCCAGAGCAATGCACTGAGAATACTGATCCCTGTCAACAAATGTGATAACATTATTGCAGGAGTTCCGGACCTTTCAATGTCGGCTCTTATCAGTGATACGATAAACAAGCTTACTGAGTTTATTTCCTCCTATGAATGAATATACTTCCGACGTTACGATAAAACAAGAAATGAAAGCGGAGAATCATCCGGCATATTGAAAGGATCAATTTAATAATTATTTTATAATGAGGTTTGATTTACGTTCATCAATATGCTATATTTTAATAAGCGTCCGGCATGAAGCCGGAAAGTAAATTTCAGTTTTCCAACAATATTTTTTATTTATGTACCATGAAGGTATTAGCTGTCAGAAGACGGCTGATACCTTTATATTTTTTGAAGGAGAGAGTTATATGACATCAACGGCTAAGAAAATTTCTTTTGCAGGCATGTTTCTTGCATTGGCATTACTGCTTCCTTTTCTTACGGGACAAATTCCTCAAATCGGCAACGCTCTGTCTCCAATGCACATACCGGTATTATTATGCGGTTTTGTATGCGGTGGCCCCATAGGTCTTGTTGTCGGATTTATCGCGCCATTACTTCGTTATTTGCTTTTCGGCATGCCTCCGATTTTCCCTACAGGTACGGCCATGGCTTTTGAACTGGCTGTATACGGTTTGACTTCCGGCCTGCTTTATAAAATGTTGCCCAAAAAAATCCCATACATATATGTCTCCCTTGTGTTTTCAATGCTTATAGGCAGAGTTGTATGGGGAATCGCAAGATTCGTAATCGCATTTTTAACGAAAGATCAGTTCGGTCTGGCTATATTTTGGGCTCAAGCTTTTGTTAATGCACTTCCCGGCATCATCTTGCATATAGCACTCATCCCTGTTATTGTTATTGCTTTAAAGAAAGCCAGGCTGATATTTAATGAATGATTTGGCAATAATATTAACTCAACACGCGTTAAAATATCCCTTGATGGAACCTGCGGACGCTGTCAAACTCATTTATCAGAATGAGTTTGGCAGCGGCCATCTTATTTCCGACAAAGAAGCCTGTTTAAATCGCCTGCAAAATGAATATCAAACTGTAATTCAAAAAACAGATATACCTTTTCTTGAGGATATTGGAAACGGGATGACCAGGGTAAAGCTGGCCGCTTTGGATGCCAACGGCTTGACCATTGAGATGTTAAACGATATCTTTGTTGCTTCATCTGAAAATTTAAACGGGACAAAAGAATCCTTCCTCAATAAACTTAATTTTCTGGAAAAGCTGACCCGGGAAGGCATATTTAAATTTGATAATTATTCGCTCAAAGCCTATCTTAAGGAGTATATCAGTCTCGGCTGCCCTCCGGTATCCCACAGCAGGATATACAGAGACGCTTACAAACCTGCATATAGAGTAATTTACAGAAATCTGCTGCCGGAAATATATTCATCCCAATAAACCCATATGTTCCAGCAGAATCTTCAGCCCAATAAGAACAAGGATTATTCCTCCGGCCAGTTCGGCCTTTGACTTGTATTTTGTTCCGAATATACAGCCTGCCTTTACACCTATAACAGACAACGTAAATGTTGTAATGCCTATAAAGACTACAGCAGGCAAAATATTTACTTTAAGAACAGCCAACGTGATCCCCACCGCCAACGCATCAATACTCGTGGCAACAGCCATGGGGAGCATGTCCATAAATTTAAGGGATCCGCTGTTGACATCACATTCATCCCCATGTTTTATGGCTTCATATATCATGTTAATACCTATCAAAGCAAGCAGTATAAATGCTATCCAATGGTCATAAGCGCTTATCAGCGTTTCAAACCTTGAACACAAAAAGAAGCCCAAGAGCGGCATAAGTGCCTGGAACCCGCCAAACCACAGTCCTACCGTGCCGGCCTTTCTTAATGATGCTTCTTTCATTGCCAGTCCTTTACAAACAGATACAGCGAACGCGTCCATTGAAAGGCCGACGGCAACAATAAATAATTCCAGAATGGTCATTTAGTTATTCCCCTTTATAATTAAGAAAATCAGGCACCAAACTGTACCTGATGATTTATTTTTCTGATGTTGGAACAGTTGCCTTACATGAGTCGCATTGATTAAAGCAAACCGGGATTCTTAAGCCGGTATGCTGATTTGCTACGCTGTAATGCGCGAACTACTCCCCCCAGGAAATCTCTTGTATAATATCATATGCAGCAGATTTGTACAAGCATTACGTTTTGTCCAATAATATTCGTATTTTGTCATGATACATTCGTCATTTGTGAAAATTACATTATTGTTGATGCAATTTTAAAGTAGTACAATGTACACTGACATCAAATCATATTATCAACATAAGGACACGTGGTAAAAATGAACAGTTTAGACGCAAAATACGTAAAAATGACTCAAACGCCAATTCCCAAACTTGTGATGAATCTTGCGATCCCCAGTATAATCAGTATGATGATTACCGCTATATATAATATGGCTGATACTTATTTTGTAAGCCAGATCAATACGAGCGCATCCGGAGCAGTAGGAATCGCCTTTGCACTGATGGCATTAGTTCAGTCGATCGGGTTTACCATGGGGATGGGTACCGGAAATTGTATAGCGCAGCATCTGGGCCGCAAAGATGCTGACAACGCCTCTAAAGTCGCTGCTACGGGCTTTTTCACCACATTTGGCCTTGGAGTGGTTTTCTCGATTATCGGCATGATTTTTATAGATCCATTGGTGCGTTTATTAGGTGCAACTCCCACTATTTTCCCCTATGCCAAAGATTATGTGCGCTATATATTCCTGGGAATCCCCTTTATTATGTCTTCCTATGTCCTTAACAACATCTTTCGTTTTCAGGGCAGCGCCCTCTATTCAATGTTTGGAATAGGTTTTGGAGGCATTCTCAATATAATTCTCGATCCCATTTTTATTTTCAAACTTAACATGGGTACCGGCGGTGCCGCACTGGCAACCAGCATAAGCCAGTTCGTGAGCTTTTGCCTTCTGCTTTTTGCTTCAGGCAAGGGCGGAAATCTCAGAATAAGCTTTGCAAATTTTGCACCAAAACTTACAATGTACAAAGAAATCATAAGAATAGGCATGCCATCATTTTACCGACAGGGGCTTGCAAGTATAGCCGGCATTATCCTAAATCAATCGGCAGGACCTTTTGGAGATGCTGCGATTGCTGCAATGTCCATCATAGCACGTGTTTTTTACCTGGCTATATCCGCTTTATTAGGCTTCGGACAGGGTTTTCAGCCTGTCAGTGGATATAACTACGGGGCAAAGCTATACAAACGTGTGGTTGATGCATTCTGGTTCTGCATCAAGGTTTCCGCTATCGCCCTTACAATTGTCTCCATAATAGGTTTTACATTCGCTCCGCAAATCATTGCTCTTTTTAGAAAAGACGACCCCCTGGTCATTGAGATGGGTTCAACAGCCATGCGATATCAATGTATATTTTTCCCTCTTTCATCCTGGATAATAATTTCCAATATGTTCGTCCAGACGATCGGAAAATCGAAAGAAGCTTCCATATTATCACTTGCCCGGCAAGGTCTGTTCTTTATTCCTACTATATTGATCCTGCCTTCTTTCTTAGGTTTGACGGGAGTCCAGCTAAGTCAGCCAATTGCCGATCTTGCTACATTTATTCTGGCGTTGCCTATTAGCATCAGAGTGATAAAAGAACTCAATCTACTGCAAAAAGAACAGGACACGGGAATTGAATCCGAGATAACTAGCGTTAGCATAGAATGATTTTTGTGGATCGTATTTATCGACAGAATACTGGAACAACCTATTAACGTATATAAAAGGACGGAGCATCTATAACTCCGTCCCTTTGTTTATGTAAGATCAGAACATCGGCACAACTGCCCCGTTGTATTTTTCCAGCATGAAGTTTTTGACTTTTTCACTCTTAAGCGCCTTTATAAGTTCCTGGATAGCCGGATTATTCTCATTCCCTTGCTTGACGCAGAGAATATTTGTGTAGTTATTCTTGATAACGTCGGAATCCTTGTCTTCGATTGCCAGAGCATCGACGGTGGCGTTAAGTCCTGCCTGTATTGCATAATTTCCGTTAATTACGGCCATGTCCACATCCTGCAGGGACAATGTCAATTGAGCGGCTTCTATTTCTTTAATAACAAGGTTTTTAGGATTTTCTTCAATGTCCAGGATAGTAGCGGTAAAATCAGCCGTATCCTTCAGCTTAATCAGTCCCTGGGCCTCTAAAAGCATCAGCGCACGGGCTTCGTTTGTTCCGTCATTTGGAACTGAAATCACAGCACCGTCTTTCAATTCTTCAAAAGATTTTGTTTTGCCCGGGAATATACCGAAGGGTTCATAGTGAATAGCGGCTACCGATACGATATGTGTGCCGTTATCCTTATTGAACTGCTCCAGGTACTGAACGTGCTGGAAGTAATTTGCATCCAACTGACCATTTTCAACATTGGTATTGGGCTGTACATAATCTGTAAACTCAACGACTTCAAGAGTTATGCCTTTTTCAGCAAGTATTTCTTTCGCAACATTAAGTATTTCGGCATGAGGTGTTACGCTTGCGCCGACTTTAATGGTGGAAGAATCTTTCTTTTTTGAGCCGCAGCCTGCAAATATCGTAAGTGTTAGTGTAAGTATCAATGTCAGAGCTAAAGCTATTTTTACTATTCTTTTCATAATCTCTCTCCTTTTATATAAATTTTATTTTTACCGCCAATAAAGCGGAGATTATTGATTCCTGCGATTCCTGCTTTATCAAAAATTACTGCTTTTATGAAGTTCTATTACTTATCTGATGCGTTTATCACATTTATTTGATATAAAATTACCTATTTCCTGTATTACCTGCACTATCAAAACCAGAATTGCGACCATTACAAGCATTATATCTGTCTGGGAACGATAGTACCCGTAATTTATCGCAATATTTCCAAGGCCGCCGCCCCCAACAAATCCCGACATGGCTGAATAACTCAGAATAGTGGTGGTAGCTATTGCCGCACCAACTATCAATGACGGCTTGGCTTCAGGCAGCAATACCTTGCAGACGACTTCCATGGTGGAAGCTCCCATTGATAGGGACGCTTCTATAACGCCCCGATCTACCTCCTTTGCTGAACTCTCCACCAAACGGGCAACGAATGGCGCCGCTGCTATAACCAATGGAACGACCGTAGCGGAAGAACCGAGTGATGTTCCGGTAATTAATCTTGTAATCGGCATTACAGCAACCAGCAGAATGATAAATGGCACTGAACGCAATACATTGACTATTCCGCCAACTGTTCTGTTGATGGTAGGCGACGGTCTTATACCTTCCTTATCGGTTACTGCCAGAAGCATTCCGACAGGCAGCCCTATAACATATGCCATAACGGTTGAAACAATGGTCATATATAAAGTTTCCAAAAAGCCCTTACCGACTAATAACAACATGCCTTCACTAAACATAATCCTTTTCCTCCGAATAAGTAATATTCTCAATCTCAAGATAGGTTGTTATCTTCCGGAAAACTTCTTCATCGTCTGGCAATTTGATGATCATATGGCCGAAAATCTGACCGTCTATATTCTTGGTATTAGCAAATACTATGCTTACAGGCGCACCGCATTTCAAAACCATGTTGGCGATTATAGGCCTGTCGGCGGAGCTGCCGTCAAAAACCAAACGCAGACACTTTCCACCGCTGGATATGCTTTCAACATATTCCCCTTTGGGGAATATAAGTTTCTTGGCGGCTAAAGTCTTGGGGTGACGGAATACCTCATCCACCGTACCGATTTCCTCAATGCGGCTGTTGGCTATAATTGCGACACGATTGCATATCTGCTCGATAACCTTCATCTCATGGGTAATGATTATTATGGTAAGGCCAAGTTTTTTATTCAATTCCTTTAACAGCGCCAATATGGACTGTGTTGTAGTAGGATCCAGGGCACTGGTGGCCTCGTCGCACAATAATACTTTTGGATTGGTGGCAAGGGCTCTGGCTATTGCCACACGCTGTTTCTGTCCCCCTGACAGCTGGGCGGGATAGGCTTTTTCCTTATCGGCAAGGCCGACTGTTTTTAGCAGTTCTTTTGCTCTTTCCTTGGCTTCCTTCCGAGGCATTCCTACAAGTTCAAGGGGAAAGCAAAAATTATCCAGTGCATTTCTCTGCATTAAGAGATTAAAACTTTGAAATATCATGCCGATGGATTGACGGACCTTACGGAGCTGATTATCCGTAAAATTTGTAATGTCGACCCCCTCAAACAATACACTTCCGGTCGTAGGCTTTTCCAAAAGATTGATACACCTCACCAATGTACTTTTTCCAGCCCCGGACAAACCTATTATGCCGAAAATCTCGCCCTGATAGATCGATAAATTGATATTGTCAAGAGCCACCACGGCATTATCTCCGGTACCGAAGGTTTTATTAAGATTTCTGATTTCGACGGTAGGGATAGTACTCATTTCCCCGCTCCTTTTCTGTCATTTCTTTTCTGTTTAATTTTTTGCATTAAAAAAGTCCCTGATGTAAAACATCAAGGACGTAAGCTTCTGCTACGTGGTACCACCTTGTTTCGCCTGAACTTCGCAGCTCAGACCTCAATGAGTACGGATACAAAATCGATACTCCGGTGCTGTTACGGGCACACCCGTCGCAGCCTGTGCAAAAATGCAGTCGGTGCGCGGCTCCAAGACCATGTTCGGCAATACTCGTCATACCCCATCCCACCAAAAGGGGCTCTCTTTGATGCGACATACTGCTTACTCTTCTTTTCATCGCCTTTGCCGATATTTTATTAGTTGTGTTTTAGTTTACAACATCGGATTTAATCCGTCAATAGATTGATTATAATAATTTAATGATTCATAGTTTAAATTTTTTAGGCATTATAGACCATTTATTTATAACATAGCCTATTATAGTTTTTATATATTCTATGGAAATGTATATCTGAGTCTTCTATAATTGGATATGTTTTAAATTTTAATATCACGCAATTATATAATTATAAAACTGTTGCCTGATATTAAAAAAGATACTCTTTCATAAAATTCAGGCGCAGCCATTGGCCGCACCCGTAATTAAGGTTCCCCCCCCTATTTGATTGGCAAAAATAAACTTTACTCATCACTATACACGGACTTTAGATAACGAATACCTGTAGCTGCCAGTTCGTCCTGACTGGCAGCAAGAGGATAAAAGCATTCATCCAACGAGCCTTCACAGAATGTTTCCATCGTAATATGACGCTGATATTTGTATTTTTTCAATAGATCAAATACCCGATCCCAAGGGATGTGTCCGGTACCCGGTGCGCCACGGTTGTTGCCGCACGCATGAAAATGCTCCAGTTTATTTGCTTTCAGCACGCTTTCAAGTGCCGATAATGGATCAAATTCCTCAATATTTGCATGGTATGTATCAAAATGCACGCCAACATTGTCGCAGCCAATATCCTGCACCATTTGCAGCGCCTGCTCCGCAGTATTTACTACACTGGTGCGATAACGATGCAGGGGCTCAATTGCCAGGCTTAAGCCATGCAAACGCGCAGCTTCAGCCATTTCTCGCAAACCACTTACCGCCAGATCCCATTCCCGTTTCCGATCCTCTTCCTTCAAACGATGGCGTTTCCCGCCCCCGCTATACATTGGTCCGGCCACAACCCGGGCTCCAAGATATTCCGCTGTCTCAAAACATTTCAGTAAATAAGATTTTGCCTGCTTGCGCACCTTCTCATCGAAACTGCTCATATCGCGCTCAGCTGTCATTAACAAACACAGGCTGACTTCCATGGAGTAACGTTCCAGTTCCTGTTTCAGCGCCTTTATATTTGGAACATCGGGTTGGGTCATGGGCAATTCAATCGCAGTAAAGCCCATCCCAGCCGCATGCCCTATCAAAGGGAGAATGTCTTCATTCAAATTTTTTATCCAATTCCATAAATTAATTCCAAAACGATTCATAATAACCTCATTATCATAAAGATTTTGATCAAACGGGTGGCGGTTCAACTACAGCATCTGCAAGAATATACTCTCCAAATTAGAGATCGATATTCTGAAAATTATTGATTGTAATGATCGGGATGATCGGGGATTCGGACGTTTTTGGGGATATACTTTTACAGCTCAGTACATGGCTATAATATCTCCACCTAAAAAATCCGCTTCGGCCATATCATGGGTAACAATTATTACTGTCTTATTTTTTGTATTATCAGCCACATATTGCATTGTTCCTTCCTTTGTCTTGTCATCAAGTCCCTTAAACGGCTCATCCATAAATATAATATCACTTTTTGCCAAAACAGCCCGGACCACGGCGACCCTTCTCCTCATACCGCCGCTCAGCTCGATTACAGGTTTTGATATATTATTTTCAAGTCCTATCCTTTCAAGATGTGAAATGATCTCCTTATTTTTTACTTTGTTTTCACAAACCAAACGCACATTTGAAACAGCGTTAAAGTTTTCGCAGAGTCTGTCCTCCTGAAAAACGGCGCTTTTAAGCAAAGGGACTCCTGTTATGGTTCCTCCGTCTTTTTCCACCAATCCCATTAGAATATTGATAAGCGTTGTTTTTCCGCACCCGGAGGGACCCATGATAAATGTTATTTTCTTTTCGGGAATAACGGCATTAAAGTTTTCGAGTACGGTCTTTTCGCCATATTTTTTAGAAAGCCCGGAAATTACAATGTCCATATTATAATCTCTCCAATCCGGCATAGAACTTTTTTATCAAGTATAAGAACAGTTTTTCAAAGCCTATGCTCAGCACTACTATGATAAACGTCCAGGCAAACAGATCTGCCGTAGTGTAATAAATTTTCGCCTCATACAGTTTCTCGCCTATGGAACCGTTGGATACCCCGATAACCTCCGCCGCAATACCCGATTTCCAGGCCAGACCCATTGCCACGCTGCAGGCGGATACTAGATATGGCTTAAGCTGGGGTAGATAAATAAAAACTATCCTTCGAAACAAACCTAATCTGAAAATGTCTGCCATCTCAAGAAGCTTCCGGTCAGTGCTTTTTATCCCCTGGAGTATATTGCTGTATATTATGGGAAGCACCATAAGAAAGCTGATAAAAGATGAGAGAGTTCCCATACTGAGCCAGATCAGACACAGAATAATGAAAGATGCCACCGGGACTGATTTTATTGTGGCAATAAAAGGCCTGAACATGATCTCCGCAAGATGAAATTTCCCAGCAACAGAAGCCATTATAGTACCTGCAATCAGCCCGGCTAAAAAGCCTGCCACAATGCGTAAAAAAGAATACCCGATCGATGTAAAAAAATCAGCTTCTGTAAAGAGGCTGAAAAGTCTCTTTACAACAGCTATCGGGGTCACTATAAGCAGGCTTTCACCGATCAGCATGGCACTGACCTGCCATACAAGAAGGGCGAAAGCGGCAGGAGCCAGTTTTTCGATCCTGTTCCTATTTGATGTAGTAGAATTCATCATCAGGCAGTTTTCCCCCTACGGATTTAGGATTCTGCTGGAACAGAACATTAAGGTATCCCCCAACTTTATCCTTCATTTCCTCCCCTTCCATGAAGGCAATATTGCAGTACGGCAAAGCCTTTTGGGCAACTGCGGCCTTGAATATGTTGAACTTTTCTATAAGCTGCGCAGCTTCGTCGACATTGGAGTTAACAAATCCGATAGATTCCCTGTACTCTTCTAAAAATGCCGCAATCTGCTGAGGATGTTCTTTTGCAAAATCACTTCTTACCACGACCACACCGGTAATCAAAGCGCTGCCGTTATCCAATTTTTCCCACACCTCTGTAAGGTTTACTGCGATACGCAGTCCCTCAACCTGTGTCTGGGCTATAGTAACATAAGGCTGAGGCAGCATGGCTATGCCGCTCTGGCTGTTTTTAAACAGCGCTACCACTTCGTTGGGCTCACTCTTCCATTGGATGTCAACATCTTTGTCAGGATCGATACCATGCTCCGAAAGAAGATATCTCAAGTTATATTCGGGCGTTGAGCCTTTCCCGGTGGCATAAATAGTTTTACCTTTAAGGTCAGTAAAGTTCTCTATTTCATTTCCTTTTTCCACAATATACAATACACCCAGGGTATTGACTGCCAGAAGTTTAACCTTTTTCTCTGTGTTATTGTAAAGAACAGATGCAAGATTGGCTGGGACAGCAGCTATATCCAGCTCTCCCTTTATAAGTTTTGGTGTTATCTCATCAGCTGAGCCGACAATCGTGAAATTATAATTATTCTTAGCCGTACCTGCCTCGGCGTCCTCCATAATCTTCACCATGCCCATTGAGGTAGGTCCTGTCATTCCCCCTATGTTGATATCGATGGGCTCATATGCCGGAGTTGATGTTTCAGGAGCCGGAGATTCAGAGGGCTGCTCTGCAGTCGCTGAAGATTCGGCATCGGGAGTATTCTGCGGACCAGAGGGAGTTGATGTATTTGAAGTGCCGCACCCTGTTATGAACAACGTAAACAATACTGTAACCAACAATACTGATACAAAAATCCTGTATATATTATTACTTTTCATAATTACCCTTCTTTCCCTGCTTTATATTTTGATACAACGGTTTTTGCGCTGACTCCTTTCAGCATTCCGAGTTTTCCGGAAAGAGAGCTGGTTACGTCTCCTGGTGCGTCCAAAACTACGCAGATAATAGAAACTCCTCGATCTCTGTAGGGTATCCCCATCCTTCCGACAATATATTGGCCGAAATCATGTAATAGTTCATTGACCCTGCCAGACATCTCAGTATCTTCAACAATAATACTTATTACAGATATCCTGTTTTCCATTCTCGCCCTCCTTTCCATAAAAAAACCGTGCCGAAAGGCACGGAAACACTTGTTTCTATTAGTCCGTCACCTTTCCATCCGGGACTAACCCAAATGCGTCAGGAGCCAAATATATAATTGCATTTTTATTATAGTAAACACAAGGAAAATTGTCAATAAAATAACAAACTTTATGAGATTACAAAACTTTCTCCGTGTTTATTTTTTCCAGTATCTTTGCAGCCATAATCCTGAAACCTTCTTTATTGGGGTGTAAAAATCCGTCTGCATAATCATCTGCTTTGTGGGATGAAATTTCAAGCCCGTCTATTATTGTTATATTTTCAAATTTTAATGCTTCTTCTTTGATAACTTTAATGACATCTTCAAAAGAGCCGCTTGGCTGCAAAATATCCATGTCTCCCCGCCAGATTGGCGTTATGACAAGCATCGGCACATCAGGGAACAGTTTATATAATCTGTTAAAATACCTGCTGACATTAAGATGAACAGTATCGATATCAGGCATAGTCGTCCAGTCATTGGTGCCATATGCTACGGTAATCAGTTTTGGTTTGGGCAGGGTTTCAAGACCTTCCAGAGATTCATCATTAAAATAGTAGCTTCCTACACCCTGATTAAGAGCATCAAGATCCAGAGCATCCGCAAGCCTCGCAGTATAAGACAGGGACGGAGAACCGGCGACAAACCCCTGAGTGATAGAATCACCGAAACAATACATTTTTTCTTTGCCTGAATTTAACGCTTCGGTTTCTCCGTTACAACGGATTTCTTTGATTCCGACCTCAGCAAATATCGGAAAGCAAATCTTAACAGTCACAGGCTTATGATCGGGATTCTTAAATGATATCCTTATTCTGCCTGATTTCGGCCTGGGTTCGGCCACCTTAACGCCGTCCACAAACACATCAAAGGAATCTTCAATGTGTATGCGGCCTTTTCCATAATGTTGAATATTATCCTTAAGCTCTTTTCCCATGTCTATAAGCCTGGATATCCCCAATTCCCTTAGTACTGCCGGCAGAATTTCCAAAACCGAAGTCTTCTTGCAAATCAGAGTTATCTTATTCCCTGTCGTTTGAAACAGAAAGTACACACCTGTAGAACATCTGCTCATTAAACAGAAAATGACGTCTTCTGAATACACCTGCATCTGTGAAGGCGTAAATCTTCTGAAATATAAAAATCCTTCTTCGTCCTCTTCTGTCCATATCGAATTATGAACTGCACTGTTTAAAAAACTGTTTCCTAAAACCATATATATCCCGGAAATTAATAAATTTGCCTGCTATTTACCCAAAAAACCACAGGTTAATCAAACCTGTTTAAATTATATATACCAGCTTATGTTTGTTATGTAAATTTCTAATTTTATATAATTGAACTTGTAATATTGTTGTAAATTAATTATAATTATTCTACTATTTATTTCCACTGGCATTTTAGGGGGTGTCTGTATAGATACTACACCACAAGTAATAAGTAACTTGTTTTCGGCTTCATTGTTAATCATAATTGCGATCAATGAGAATAAGCAGTTTAACAGGCATCTGCCTCAGGAACGTCTTTTTATGGCATTAGTTTATACTAATATTGCCTTGTGTTTTTCTGCGATTTTATGTTGGTATTCCCAGAGTCTCCCGGGCAGATTCTTTTTTATATTAAATTATATATTTACATCAGCCACATTTATCACTATACCTTTGCTTGTGTATAATTGGTTTCTTTATTCTTTGTTCAGTATTTTCAGAGATATTACTTTACTTCAGAAGTATAAGAAATATACGAGATTTATTGTAATTTTAGTGCTTGCATTTATAATAGCCAATTCCTTTACCCGGTCTTTATTTTATCTTGACGACAGCAACAGCTTTCATCGTGGAACTTTGTTCTATCATTTTATGTTGGCATGTCTGTTATTCTTCATGTTCACTAATGGAATGATCTTATATAACAGAAAGAAAATCAGGCAAGGTCATCTTATACCAATGCTGTTTTTTGCCGTTCCGACCATCATCTCAAGTGTAATATCAATTCTTGCTTATGGTATCGAAATCAACTGGGCCGGAACCACCCTGGCAATATTTATTATCTATTTATTTATACAAAGACAGCGTCTTGGAACCGATTACCTTACCAATCTCTATAACAGGCGGGAGCTGAACGAATATCTTGAGAATCATATCCGCGGCAGACGCAGCAATGAAAGATTCGGGATCATTATGATAGACATCAATCAGTTTAAAAGTATAAATGACCATTGGGGACATATAGTAGGCGATGAGGTCCTTGTAGCCCATTCCAAAATTCTGAAATCATCCTTCCGCTCGGGAGAATTCATTGCCCGTTACGGAGGAGATGAATTTATCGTAGTTATGCGAGCCAACAGCATCGATGATGTTACAGCGGCTGTTAACAGGTTTATTAAGTCGATAAATCAGTTTAACGCAATAAATAATAATCCCTGGGAACTTAGCGTAAGCATAGGCTACGATCTTTATGATCCGGCAATTCATGATATGAATGTTGATGAGCTTTTAGACCATGTTGACAAACTCATGTATAAGGCAAAGTCAGAATCAGGTACGGCAGCTATTACAGCAGAAATAGAGGTTTAAAAAATGCATCAAAGAACCAGCCCTGATGGGCTGGCTTTAAATTATGAGATATAGTTTTGCTTCTTTTATAATACAGGGCCAAAAATCGGAATATAAACTGTATCTAACGTTGACAGAGTTTTGACAGTATTATCTGATTCTTCGCAAATCCGGCCTTTCTCTTGAAGGCATGTCCTATTCCACATAACCGGTAGTTGTATCAACCAACAGAGCATGTGTTGTCCATTCAACTTTAAAATCAAGAGGCTTTGCAATATCTCTCAGTTTGAAATAGTTATAGCCCTGGATATTGTAAACTGTCGGAGAAATCTCATTATCGTCTATATATACTCTTGCCGTCGTCTGGGCAGCTTTATTTATGTATGTATTGGGGCGTACCAGCTCACCGCCGGCTATTGCGTAAGGAACTCCTGATGTAATCACTATTGCCTGCTTTCCAGAATCCCATGAAACATCAAACTGTTTTTCCGTCCCATTCAACATCATCGCCAAATCACGAACCTTGACATAATTATAGCCTTTGATATTGTAAAGGTAAACCTCGATTATCTTGCCGTTTACCGATACTCGAACCTTACTGTTGGAAGCAGGTATGCCCTGGAAGTCGTACATTTTAAGTATAGTTGAAAAACTTTTGAATTCACCAAGCAGTGAGTCCATACAGTCAACTTTCTTTTTTAATATCCCGGTGGTGTCTTTTTCGATAGCATCAAGCAACGTTGCCTGAGAGCTGTCACTCGATGCAATAAAGGCGAAAGTTTCTGCAAAGTCTTCCCGTAAGCTTGTTGATGCATAATCAGACACATAGACACCGGTACCGCAGGCATTCCATTTCTTGGTAACATAAGAAGAACCTTTTTTTATGTCTAAGGCATATTGAACCATGTGGCCGAACTCATGTGATACAGTTTGGGAATCCAATTCCTCTGTCGAGAGATCTGCACTTCTGAACGTCATTATTTTGATCGTTGCATTCTTATTACTGACGCCAAACATGCCCATTGTATCGCTCCACATGATTTTTTCCAGCTTGATGGCAGCAGTATAGCCATTATTCGTGTAGACTGAAACAACTTCTTTGACAAAATTCTTACCAATTTGAGCAAGGGCTTCGTCTAGCTGCTTTAACAGTCCCTGTTTCTCACTCTCGGTATAGTCGGATACAAAAGAGACTTTCATTCCATATTTACTCTGCAGTTCTGACGCAAATTCCTTTGAGGTTTGCGCAGCATTTACAGACAATGGGCTAAGAACAAGTAATAATAGAACCAGTACTAAAGATATTCCTTTTCTGATCGTCTTTTTCATATGTACCCCCATGAGTTGTTATAATGGCATTAAATGCGCTTTTCAATCAAAAGCACAGCAAATATGGATTCATTATAACAGATATTTCCTTAATTTATGATGGTTTTTGCATAAATTATTGATTTTTCTACACAAAATCACCTCCGCCGCGCTTGAAAGCACGAGCGGAGGTGATATAAAGATTAAATGATTACGGCGCATCAGGATACGATTAGTTTTCTATCGGAGAAGGTATTTTTTTGTTGCTTTAGCCATGTTTAAAGCAGTCCTGTTTTCAGCTACTTTCGGTTCTGTTTAGACTGAAAAAGATAAATCTTGGTAATTATATGGCAATAATATGATATCACAAAATATATCACAGATTAAAATAATTTTTATAAATTTTTGTATTATAGTTTAATATTGTATTTTACAATATTATCAATATTTCGCTTCCTCGATGTCTCCATATACAGGGATGTATTGATAGTTGCTGACAGATCCTTAAGACCATACTCTTGACTGAAAAGACTGTCGAAATCCCAAAAAAGTTGCTATTACATAAAAGAAGATAATAAGAAGATAAAGAATGAATCTGTTTGTTCAAGCATTCATTTGCTACAATTAAAAAGTTTAACGGAGTACATTATCTTGTTTGTATGGAGAAAGAAAAAACCTCAGCCGAAATGAGGCTTAGTTTTTTTGCATATAATGCATATAACATAATAAGAGCAATGAATATTGTAGGAATTAATCGATTATTGGCAGCAATGTAGCTAGTAATTTCATTTATTAAAAACCCTTTCTACAAAAGGGTTTTATTACTAATTGGTGGAGGCGGCGGGAATCGAACCCGCGTCCGAAACCGTATCCACAAGAGCATCTCCGGGTGCAGTTCATGTTTTAACATTCCCTCCGCTGCACGCCCATGAACAGGCTTGCAGCTTCAGTAGCTTCATTTGTCATGCACGACTCAAAGCTTTGTCGTGTCACGTTCACCACTGTCGACGCCCTATCCCCGGCCGTGGTCCTCCAGGGCAGGACGGCTGCCTAAATTAGGCAGCTAAAGCTAAATTATCGTTAGCGTTTATTTTTGATTTCTCGTTTTTTTAAGTGGCCAACGAGAATCCACTACCCGCTTCTCCGGCTTCAACAATCCCGTCGAAACCTTAACGCCCCCGATTAGAAGGCCGCTAACAATTTAATTGTATCACAATTATCAACAATTATGCATTGTATGTTATTACCTTAATAATTCTTTAACCTGCGGTCGATTTCACGCATTGCGTCTTTTTTGGCTATATCCTCACGTTTATCATACAGCTTTTTGCCTTTTGCAATGGCAAGCTCAACTTTAACCATGCCTCTTTTAAAATACAAGCTTAGCGGTATAAGCGTCAGACCTTGCTTTTGTATCAGACCAGACAGCCGATTGATCTCGTGCCGGTGAAGCAATAGCCGCTTTACCCGCAAAGGATCATGATTAAATCGGTTTCCCATGTCATAAGGACTGATATGAAGGCTGTGTACGAAAACTTCACCGTCTTTTATGGTGGCATAGCTATCCCGGAGGTTAGCCTTTCCCAGCCGCAGGGATTTAACCTCAGTACCGGTAAGTTCTATTCCGGCTTCGATAGTCTCTTCTATAAAATAGTCATGCCTGGCTTTTCTGTTTTGTACGATAGTTTTAATACCTTCCGCCATCTTATATCCTTCAAAACTTTTATTGTAACGCAAAAACCGTGTAACGAACTTACACGGCTGCTCTGGTACACCATCGGGGGCTCGAACCCCGGACACCCTGATTAAGAGTCAGGTGCTCTACCAGCTGAGCTAATGGTGCATATCCTTATTACTTTATTGTAATTGCCTAACCGCTTAAACAGCTGTATAGGCCCCGCTACTTTTGACATTATAAAGCAATCCGCAGGTTAAGTCAATAATTTTTTCTTAAGTCTGATTTAAATCCGAGTTAGTATTTATTGACATTGGGCGCGTATTCAAATATTGTTTATTTATAGGTATTACCTGCCTGATTATGAAAAAGATCGGAGATATGATTTATGAAAGCTATCGTATTTGAGTCCAAAACCGGACATACGAAAAAATATGCAGAAATGCTCGGACAAAAAACAGGACTGCCTGTTTACGAGCATAAGGAAGCATCCAGACATCTTGACACACATGATGAAATTATCTATATGGGTTGGCTGTGTGCGTCAAGCATTAAGGGATACAAAAAAGCAGCAGAAAAGTATAATATTAAAGCCGTATGCGGTGTAGGCATGATGCGGGCCGGTGAAGAAGCATTGAGAAACATGGTGGAGAGGAATAACATTGCAGGCACTGAAGCTTTTTATTTACAAGGCGGTTACGATGAAAAAAAGTTGACCGGTATTTATAAACTCCTGATGAAGTTATTTACAAAAGCTCTGCTGAAGCAACTGGAAAATAAAGAATCCAAAACCGATGAGGAACTGGAAACGATCGATATGATAAAAAACAGCAGGTCCCTTGTTAAGGAAGAAAACCTCAAACCGATACTGGAATGGCTGAATAAGGATAAAACAGAATGATAACAATGAGGAAAAATGCGCTGTCTCAAAAACTGGTGTCAAAATGACATTTCCTTTTTGAAACAGCGCATTTTTAAACTACAATAGTCTATGTATTAGTTTTAAACTGTCGGCAGGGATTCATACCCTTTCTCCAGCATTTCATCGGGGTACTCAACATCTTTAAGTTTTCCGCTTAAATATTCTTCGTAGGCAGTAAGATCGAAATTGCCGTGTCCGCTCAAACAGAACAAAATGCTCTTTGATTCGCCGGTTTCTTTACATTTCAAAGCTTCATCGATCGCAACCTTTATTGCGTGTGCCGATTCAGGCGCCGGAAGTATAAGTTCTGATCTGGCGAACTGTACCGCTGCTTTGAAAACATCGGTCTGATGAACTGCACGGGCTCCTATCAGTCCGTCATGGTATGCCTTGCTTACCAACGCGGAATCGCCATGGTAACGCAAACCTCCTGCATGGATCCCGGGAGGCATAAAGTTATGACCAAGAGTATACATCTGAATGATAGGTGTAAGATGTGCCACATCGCCATAATCGAAAGCGAATTTACCTTTCGTCAAAGTAGGACACGCCGCAGGTTCAACAGCCAATATATCAATATTCTTTCCGGATCTGATCTTGTCATGTAAAAACGGGAATGCCAGGCCACCGAAATTGCTGCCGCCGCCGCAGCAGGCAATCACTATATCGGGATACTCATCGACCTTCTCCATCTGCTTTTTGGCTTCAAGGCCTATGATCGTCTGGTGAAGCAAAACATGATTCAAAACACTTCCAAGGGCATAATTAGTATCTTCATGTGTGGCTGCGTCTTCCACAGCCTCACTTATTGCAAGGCCAAGACTTCCCATGTTTTCGGAGTCCTTTTCCAGAACGGATCTGCCGGTTTGAGTATGGTTACTGGGGCTGGCAAAAACATTTGCACCGTATGTTTCCATAATAAGTTTTCTGTATGGTTTCTGCATGGCACTGATCTTGACCATGTAAACGGTACATTCCATCCCGAAAAGTTGTGTGGCAACCGATAGGGCTGTTCCCCATTGTCCGGCGCCGGTCTCGGTAGCCAGGCGCTTGATCCCGGCTTTATAATTGTAGTAAGCCTGAGGAATAGCGGTATTCAGCTTATGGCTTCCGGACGGATTGTTGCCTTCGTATTTGTAATAGATCCGGGCAGGAGTATCCAAAAGCTTTTCCAAATTGTAAGCACGACACAGGGGTGAAGGTCTGAAGGAACGATAGAGTTCCCGGACTTGTTCAGGGATCTCAATAAACCGCTCGTTAGACATTTCCTGCTCAATTAATGCCATAGGAAATATTGCCTTCATGTCGTCAGGCACTACGGGTTCTTTTGTATTTGGATTTAAATAGGGACTTAAATTCGACAGATCGGCCCGGATATTATACCAACTATCGGGCAGTTCCTTCTCGGACAAATGGATACGATAGGGTACATGTTTTGTACTCATAGTCTCTTCTCCTCTCTTCTTATCTTTTCTCTTCCAATCTCTTTTCTGACATCATTATATGGATTTATGCGTCCCTCACGGCACAAAACATCCGTATATTTAATACATATTACCATACCCGGTTTTGATATGTCAACATCATCCATATCCAATTATCATGGCCTTTACTTTTCTTTAAAACTTGTTTATCATGTGTCATACAGGCGGTGTTATTTATGAACAAATTTGAACAGTTTTTAAGACACAGACAGAGTTTGCTGATACAGTACAAAATGGGCGATTTAACAAAAAATGAATTTATAGAAGACAACTACAGGTATATGGAAAGTCTCGGCATCCAGCCTTTTACACGAATAGACAATGTAAAAAAAGCCGTCTATAACTATCATTATTACAATGTCAGCGCCAAGTACTGGCAATGGATTGCCCGCGACCCTAAAAATACTGAAAAACAGCGTCAGGCATACTTAGCGGAGTCCATGAATTATTATAATAAGAAGGATAATGCGACTTTGGCCTTGTTAAGACTTATCGATTTCAAGGCTGAAGCCTATTATGTAAGGGTTAAGTCTCATAAACTCAAAAATAAACTGATTGAGATCGTAATCAAGGACCCTGATATTCTGCTTGAAATTGACGCATTCCATTCGACCGGCGGGCTTACTGACAATGATTATCTGATATTGCATACAAAAAGTGATGTTATTGCAAATGCTCTTAAGGCAAATAACATCTTAAAGGATGACAAAAGAAAATCCTTGACAGACAGTTATATAAATCAGAAGTATTAGAACGGCAAACTCTTTTTAATCTATGATATTAGAGAAAAACAAAACCGTACGTAAAATTCCCTGCGTACGGTATGTTTTTTATGTTGATCAGTTTAAAACTTCTTTTAGTTGTCTTTCAATGCTTTTTTGATGTTTTCGACAGTAATCTTTGCATTTAGATCCGGAGCCGAGCCTCGGGAAAGCTCGGCGCTTTGCCAGCCTTTATATCCAATTTCCCTCAACACCGACTCTACTCCACAAAAATCTATGCTTCCCTGCCCTACAGGCAGCCGCTGGCTGTCTGCAAGATGTACATGTTCCAGATATGGCGCGGCCAGGCGGAACGTCTCCAAAGGATCCTTTTCTGCCAAAAAGACATGATAAGTATCCAGAAGAAGTCTTACGTTAGCGAATTTCCTGCTCAAGATATAGTCTATCGTCTCCTGAGCTGTATTTAAAAAATCCGATTCTTTTATGTTTAACGGCTCAAGAACTACTTTAACCCCTTTTATGCCTGCTTTGGATTCAACAGAAAACAAAGCTTCGTCCAGGTAATTGAAAGCATCATTAAGGCTTCCTGCTAATGCTGCAGTACCTTTGAAACTGCCTATAGTTACAACTGTTGCATCCATTCCTGTGGCAAAATCAATCAGATCATTCAGGAGTTTCACTGATTCGGACCTTATTTCCCTATCGGGTGAAATCAGTGTAAGACCGCGTGTAGATAATATGCATCCGGTGGAGATCGCAGCTGTCTCAAGACCATAAGAGGCAATAGTCGCCTTAAGATCCTCTGTATTAAGAAGAGATGGGTTATTGGTTACGAGCTCAATGCCTTCATAACCGTATTCTTTTGCTTTTTGCAGCTTTTCTTCAAAGGATCCTTCAAGCAGAGCCATAAGGGCATTACCCCGGACTTCCGGTGTTGTGATCGAAACTGCGAATTTCATGTTACCTCCTTATAGACCTGATATTCTGATCAGCGGTTATCCCCAGACGGCTTTTAACACTTCTGATATGCATACGCATAAGTTCCTGCGCTTTTGCCGCATCGCGTTGTTCTATAGCATTTAAAATATTCGTGTGGTAGATAATGGCCTGCTCTATATTAGCGGTTGTGTCTACCTGGAATGCATTGTACACACCTTCGCTAAAAGCGGCTTCAACATTTTTCATTGTATGTATCAAAAGTTTGTTGTTTGAAGCATATGCTATTTCCATATGAAATTTCGTGTCATAATAGGTAAGCTTGGATATATCAGAAGCATTTTCCTTCATTTTGAAAAGAGCCTCTTTGATTTTTTCAATATTGCTCTCTGTTGCACGCTCCGCTGCTAATTTGGCCAGTTCAGATTCAATCATCTCACGGAATTCTATCAAATCATCGAATGCGGACATCTTGACACTTACTTCAAATGGTGCTGATTTTGAAATATCATAAAAATCATTGACAACTGTGCCATGGCCTTTTACGCGCTTAATAAATCCTGTCGTTTCCAATGCTTTATATGCTTCCCTCAGGGTACTCCGGCTTACACAGAGTTCCTTGCAAAAATCATTTTCATTGGGAAACACATATCCTGCTTCAATTTCTCCCTGTATAATGAGGTCACGAAACCTCTCTGCAAGTACATCAGCAGCGTTGCGCCGCAATTCAAGCTTAAGTTTACTGACTATATTCTTCTTATTGTTAATATTGTTAACCATATATTATTAAAACCTCTGATGAATATATTTCTATTTTCCTGGTAGTATGTTTTTTATGATGATATTATATAAATTATAATAATTTTTTCAAAAAGTGGCCAGTGGCCACTTTTTGAATTTTAAACGGATTAGCTTAAAGTTGTTTTCTCAAATCGGCTATGATATTCAATGCACCCTTCCAATCACGACGGAAGCTTGAGCAAAACAGTTCCACAGGACCAAATTCCTCATATTCTGATGGCTTTAACCGGCCGGTAAAATATGCTTTTTCAAAATCAGGAATTTTATTGACCAGTTCATCCAGCACTACAGATGATATAGGGTTGTTGAAGCGATTAACAACGGGAGGATTCTGTTCCAGCAGTAGATCAGCAGTACCTTTCCAGTTAATCGTGTTCGAAACATCGCCTCCGACCCATTCGGTAAAATGCTGCAAGCCTCTTGCTCCTCCGTTAATAAGCTTAACGGGCGTCTGGCGAATATCCATATATTCACGGACCTTCTGGGCTACCAGTTTACCTGCGAGCCAGATATAATCCGGGGAAATATCTATATTCTGTTCTTTTACTATACCGGCAATATATTGATCAAAAATTCCTGCAATGTGAGATATGTATACTACCGGAGCCTTTTTAGCCCGTGCAACTGCCCGATCGTAAGCATCCATCACATCAATGGCCTGTTGGATACTCATTACTTCAGTACAGTTTAAAGGAATCCCTTCAACTATACATTGTTCTATAGCCTTTAACCCCCCCTCGGTAACTGGTATCTTGATCATGATATTCTCGCCTGCTTCACGGTTAAAGTGTGCCTGTTCCATAATGGTTTCATAGCTTTCGTCAAAGGGATCCCCCTGTATGCTTATATAACCATATTTCCCTCCGGTTTCCTCATACATGGGAAGGAATTGTTTTGCCACCTCTCCAACAAGCTCTCTTTGCAGCTTAATGAGCGCTTTCGTATCATCGGGCTCTTCTTTTAATATTCCTTTCAGTATCTCAGTCGCATATTCCTTTTCTTCAGGACTAACCAGCATTTTATAAGTGTATGACGGATTTTGGGTACACCCAGTAGCCCCCTGCTCAATAGCTGCTTTGGCTTCCTGCCGGGTTACGTTGTTTATCCAAAAATGAGTTTGAGTCTGTGTCATCACTCTCTTAAAATAGCTACTCATAGATACAAACCTCCTTAAATGTTCAAACTTTCAGCATAATATTTGTACGGTTGACATTTTGAAATATCAACAGCGTCGAGGGTGATTGTTTCGCCTGCTTTCACATCACGGGTCAGAACCAGGCCATTCAGCAGGTAAAAAGGCACAATATCCTCAGTTTTGTCAGAACAAACCAGGAGTTCAGGAATCAAACCATCAATGGTGTGATGATGTCCTTCAACTTTAAGGACGGTTCCTTTAGGAAGGTCTATTTCAGCAACTCCAGTAAGCACTGATACCTGACGACATTCAGGATGAGTGCCGATCCCCAGAAAATCGCCCAGTATTATGGAAACAGGTGTTTCCAGCCCCATATAGTGATAAGGCAAATACATGCAGGCATATTTACCATTGCGGCTTACCAAATGTCCCTTGCCTTTTAAGAGTTCCCAAACATTTTCGTTTTCACATTTAACTATTATAAAAACTCCACCTGCGAAACTTGCTTCGTCAGGAGCGCGTAAATTGTAAAATACATCCACTACGCCCTGACCGGTCAATATTCCTCCATCCTCTGCAGGAATGAAAATATCAGCTAATTCGCTTACCTTCGCAATCGGGTAATTTAATCTGGGTGCAGCCGGAACCAGTCCTGTGATATTTGAAACAAGGTTCATTTCGCAAAGATCCGCAGAAATAACTTCGGTATAATCCGCAAGCAATTTACGGCGGGCATCCAAAGTTTCCGGTCCTTCATATCTCCAGCAGGATTTCATATCCGGCATATTTTCGGATTTATCAAGATATGACAGGTTGCCTGAATCCGGATCCCAAACGAAATCATATTCACTGGATTTACCTGCCGCAACGATTTCCAGGCCAAGAAGCCTTGCCCAGGAACAGAGGTCTATCAAATTCCTCGGCTGATCGCCATTGACAAGTGAATAAACCACGCCTTTTTCAGCCGCCAGCTGGTTGAGATAAGGTCCGCAAATGCTGTCTGTTTCTTTGGAAACCATATATACATTTATGCCCCTGTTGATAGCCGCTATTGCGATATCTGAGCTGACAGCGGTATTACCGGTGCATTCCACCAATGAATTGATATCACTTTCAACAGTCAGCCGATAGTCGGTTGTTACAATAATCGCTTCCTCAGGCGCATTCATGATCTCTGACTTGCTTTCACATACCATGATAAGGTTTTCATCATATCCCAATTCCTTGAGTACGGCAACACATTGTTCCGCATTACGGGAAGAAATAAGTCTCAGAGTTAAATGTTCCACCTTTGGTATTTGCGCAAGGAGTGTATATCCGTATCCTCTTGTCGCGCCGATTATACCTATCTTGGACTTCTTACCTTCATTGTTCTTAAATAAATATGTATAGTCCATGCTAAGCTAAACTCCTTTTTTCTGTCTTTTTCTTTACTGTTTTTACTATTACAGGCGCTATAAGCAGTGTAAAAGCTACTAACAGGAAGAAAAGAGATATGGGTTTTGTAACGAACGTAGTAATATCGCCATTGGAGATCGCCAAGGCTTGACGTACTTTCATTTCAAAGAGCGGTGCCAAAACATATGCCAGGATAAGAGGAGTAACGCCGATCCCCTTTTTCTGCATGAAATAGGACAGTACTCCTGCAGCCAGCATCACCACTACATCGAACATGCTGTTGTTGTTGGCATACGCTCCCACGATACATACAACGATTATCATAGGTGCAAGAATATTGTTTTGAATTTTTAAAAGCTTAACCATGAAAGGAATTGCTGCCATACCTATTGCCAGACATATTATATTTCCAATATACATGGAACCGATCAATCCCCATACGAAATCAGGCTCATTTTGGAAAAGAAGCGGACCCGGTTTAAGTCCCCAGGCTAGCAATCCGCCCAAAAGCACAGCCGTAGTTGAAGATCCGGGAATTCCAAATGACAGAAGCGGTATGAAAGCTCCGGCTGCTGCCGCATTATTTGCAGATTCGGACGCACAAATACCTTCAAGTGTACCCTGCTTGCCATCCATTTTATCACGGTTCTTATTTACTTTTTTCTCCAGCATGTAAGACAGAAAACCTCCGGTAGTCCCCCCGGCTCCAGGCAGGAATCCTATGAAAGTCCCAAGAATGGAAGCCCTTATGTTTGTGGGAAGTAATCTAGTCATTTCTTTTTTCTTTAGAAAGCTCTCTCTCAGTTTTAACTTCCCTTTAAACTTATTTGCCTCAGCCTGTGCAGAGTTATCAGTCATCAGCAACAGAACCTGGCTCAGTCCGAACATGCCTATAACGAGGGGGATGAAATCAATTCCGCTAAGCAGGCTGGTTGAACCAAAAGTATATCTGAAATTCGCCGAAGATGCATCCATACCAATATTGCTGATCATAACGCCCAGTCCGGTAGCAATAAGCCCTTTTGCAGGATTATCACCCAATAGCCAGCCAATGGATGTCAATGCCATAAAAATAAGAGATGCTGTTTCGGCAGGTCCGAATTTTAATCCGATCCTGGCCAATGGGGCGCCTATTGCGGTCAGGAACAATATGCCGATTGTTCCTCCGATAAAGGATGCATAGTTGGCAGTATAGAGCGCTTTGCCCGCCAATCCCTTTTTCGTTAGGGGGTGACCCTCCAAAGCGGTTATTACTGCAGGGGAATCACCGGGAATGTTTAATAGGATCGCACTGTAAGCACCACCGTACATATTCCCGTAGTATATACCTGCAAGCATAATTATAGCGGCTGTGGGATTTATACTATATGTAATGGGAAGCAGCAGCGAACAGCCGGCCACTGCGCCGATTCCCGGAACCGCACCTACAATTAGTCCCATGATACCGCCTATAATGCAGGCAAAGAGGTTCATGGGTGATATTGCGATTCCTAAGCCACGAATCAACATCTGAAAATTTTCAGCCACAATATACCCCTCCTTATAGTCTTATTATTTCGCCGGGAAAAGGAACCTCAAGCCACAGTTCAAAAATAACGTAGATTACAAGTGTGAATATAACGGATATCATGAGACTCTTCTTCCATTCAGTACGGCTTACGAACAGTAACCAACCAAATGTGATAGTAAATGTAGTTATTACCAAACCGAATAACTCCAGACAGATGATGCCGAAAATACAAAACGCAACAGGAATAATAGGTTTGAGTTTTTCCTTCCAGGCATTGATATTGGAAGTCTCATTTTCAGCTGTATTATCGGCACCTTCCTGAAGATCTTGTTCTTCAGTGTTTTCTTTGGTCTCTGTGTCTCCTTTTTTATTATTGGAAGCTTTTTTTTGCTTTAGATTCGATATGATTACCATGATTGATGAAACTAAGGTAACAGCAGCAAATACTGTCGGTATAAAGCCAGAACCTGCTGCAGCACTTGGATCCCAAAAGCCTAGCTGAAATATGCCTATTATCATCCATATAACAGAGATGACAATAATTAAACCGGCAAAAATGATTTCAGATATCATGTCATCACCTCACAAGGGGGCGGCCGCATTTCAGGCCGCCCTTTTTTTGTCATTATATATCTCCAAGTGCCTTAGCTTTTTCGATGAGCATATTTTCATTTTTCTCATAATATTCGGCATATGTATCACAGTCCATATATGAATCTGTTAAACCGCCGGTATTAAGATATTCTTTCCATTTATCCGATTCGCATACAATCTTAAATACATCGCTCCAAAACTGCTGAGCTTCTCTGCTCATGCCTGCAGGTCCTAAAATACCTCTTGACATAGCGAATACAAGATCGCCATGGCCCATTTCTGTAAAGGTCGGTACATCATCAAAAGGTGCCGGATTTCTTTCAGTAGCGAATATTCCAAGAGCCTTCAAATCGCCTGATTCTACCAGAGCGGCACATTCGCTGGGATTGAACATACCGAAATTAACATGTCCGCCCATCAATGCTGTGGCAATTTCGCCTGCACTGTCAAAATATACATCTTTAAACTGTACGCCATAGGAATTATTGATATCATACACACATATTTTGTCCAACTGGTCTGCAACACCAACTGAAAGACCGTTGGGATTAGCCTTTATCGCTTCAATAGCCTGATCCATGGTCGTGAATCCGGAATCTTTGCTGGTCACGAACAGCACCTGATCGGCGGCCAACATAGCTATCGGAGTGAAATTGCCTTCTGGTCTTGTATTAGACACTGTTGCGGCAATAGTATGAGCATCGTTGATTGTAAAAATTGTATGATTGGGATCTTTCTTGGAGTTGACATATGCCTGCCCGGCGCTGCCGCCTCCGCCTGGTTTATTCACTGCAACTACAGGCTGAGGACACAGTTTTTTCTCTTGGATAATCTCCACCAGAAGACGACCCATAATATCGCTCCCGCCGCCGGGGCTTGCAGGGATTACCAGCTCAATAGATTGAGTAGGGTATTTTCCACTCTTTTTCCCACAAGCTGTCATGAAAGAGAAACAAAGAACCATTGCCAGAATAAGTACCAGAGTCTTTTTCATGGTATTCCTCCTTATAACTTGAAAAGTTATTCAATTAGATTGATGCCTTATGACTTAGATGTCGGCAAAGTTGAGACCATACACCGTCTATTGTATATGTTGTATGTCTGACATACGATATAATTCATTGTAACATGTACATATATGAAAGTCAATGAAGTTTTAGTGCATATACACAAATTTTTATTAACCGATAAAAAATAATTAGTAATTATGCTGCATAATGTTTCAAGACAGAATTTTGGAAGTCATAGCCCTGATTATAAAAAATGAGCGACATAATAGTGGAAGAGTATTATATCGCTCATGATATGATTATGTTGATATTATCCCCTGCTCTTTTCCATGCGGGAAAGGAGTGCCCGGTTTATAAACGATCGTTTCAGTACAAATGAGTCAGAGCAAGCGAAATACCGCTTATAAAAATCCATAATCTGAAAGACTTTTTCCTGGTCCACAAGGAATAAACTGCCAGAACGCTTCCGCAAAACAATACAAATACAAGCCAGCTGCTTTGGATCCTTAAGGGAGTAAAACCGAAACAGGAAATGTACAGTATGATCTTGGAAAAAGCCGTTACAGAAAACAGAATGCTTTCAATAAGGATCATTGAACACATCACCATGCCAAAACGATAATTTCTGATATCGTCCTTGCTGCTTTTTATCACGATCCACAGCAAAAGGAAATTCAATGCCATTATCTTGCATAATTCAAAAAATCCCTGTCTGGCATATTGAGCGACAGTAAATCCCTCGGGCAAAGTTCGCGTAAATGCTCCGAATATATAGGAGCCCTGTATGATGAAGAATACCAGGTACATAGTGCAAAATCCGGTCAATATGATAGTCCATACTTTTACAGGTACTTTTCTTAGCTCATCTGTTTTTTGTAGGATCAAATCTTTTTTCTTTCTGAGAATGGAAGTATCTTCCCTGCCGGTCCCGATTACTAAACCAAACAGATATGCGCCTACGGGAATGCTTACAATGAATCTTATCAAAATTTCACTGAACATTTCGAAATTAAAGTACTTTAATAAATCTCCTACTATCCTGTTAAAGGTTTCGTCAGCTGACGCAAGTAAACTGCCGGCCAAAAAGAACAGTACGAGCCCCACAGCAACAGCAATCCATGCGCTTATTCCTGATTCCCTGTTTTCTCTTTTTTTCATTCCGGAAGTTACAGTCATCCATAATACTTTGATCCTCAGGAAAAAATGCTTAAAGGGAAATACAAAATAACCATTTATAATATCCAAAGGAGCCAAAGGCCCACTCACCTTCTCCATAAGCCTTCCGGACCTTGACATCAGCCAATAGACGGCATAACAATGAATAAAGAATAACGCAAGACCATTACCCCAGACCTGATTTCTTCCCAATAGCATGGAAACCAATAAAACTACTATACTTCCCAGCCATATAAAGCTTTCTTTTGTTGCTTTCTGTTTATGATAAAACAATTCTGCGGAAGCACAGAAAAGAAGCGTAAAAATCGCTGTAATTACAGACTGGCTTCCATCATTGTAGGATGGTAAAAGTACATAAGTATAAAGAAAGGCAATGGGATAACTTATGAACATTGCGATTTTTTCTATTTTTGAAGGCACAAAGGGTTTTTCATACAGCTGCGGCACTTCGATTTGCTGCAGGCTTTTATTAGGGTTATCGGACATAATATCCATATTTTTATCCTCCCTTTACATATAAGCTTCGAAAAATCACTCAGAGTCATTATCCTCCCTGTATTCCAGGAGGTCTCCCGGCTGACATTTAAGCTCACGGCACAGTGCCGTGAGTGTCGAAAAACGTATTGCTTTTGCTTTGTTATTTTTTAGAATAGAGAGATTGGCAGGAGTTATCCCGACACGTTCCGCAAGCTCTCCGGCTGAGATTTTTCTTTTGGCCATCATCACATCAATATTTACTATGATCCCCATGCAATCCCTCCTCAGACTGTTAAGTCAAGCTCATCTTTCATAGATATGGCCTGCTCAAAAATATTTTTAACAATACGAACTATCAGTGCCATAAATCCAGCAGCGACAGAAATAAGAATAAAAGGGATGTAGTAAATCGTACTTAAGAAACAAATCAAACAAGCTCCGGCACAACACCAGGATGTTATACGCAGGTATTTTACGCTGGTGGTATCAAAAACCATGTCTCTTTTGATATTGCTTAAAAGCCTCCAGAGGTTCACAAGCAGAATCCAGGCAAAAATACTGCAGGAATACAGGCTGGCCATTAATAAATAGCCGTCTTTCAAACCACTGAGAGTACGAGAAACCTCCATAAACCATGTAACCAGCCAATAGGCACCAATATCGGCAGCCGCCAGCAAAAATGCGAAAATTGCAACACAAACTTGTGATAACAGAATACTCTTATCCTTATTCCAATCCATAGCAAATCCTCCTGTGATTTTCTATGGGTAAAATATACCATGGTTATTATTGAATGTCAATTATTATTTATTGTTTTTCGATATATTATTTCCGATATAAGATAAATTGTTATCATAATATGAGCACCGCAATAAAACAAGGCTGATAACCATTAAACTTCGGCGATCCTGAAGAGGTTTTTTTAGAATATAACGAAGCGATACCAACATAGCATATTAAAAGAGATGATGGCAAACCTGCTGAAGAATCAGGCAGGTGAATGTATATAAAACAGAAAAGTAATGGGTTTAACTGGTCTTTCACCCTTTTGGGTGAGAGACTTTTCCTGTATATCATCATTACAGTCGATGCTTATTATAGGTCTCTTCCCTATAATTTATAAAAGTAAGGAAATCGCGGAACCGGGTCTGGATAAACTGGCCAATAAGGATGATAGATAGGCTTGATAACTACCATTTATTCTTAGGCGGCTTAATAAGAACATTTAAAAAACATACTAACAATGATTTTTTAAATTATCATTATTTCAAAAAATTTTAAGCCGCCTTTCAAAGCTAGATACTTGGATATTCTCCATCCCATACGATTCTGCGATAAGCAATACACATAAATTCTTGCAACGCCTAGACTTTTGGCCAGCTCAGCCAAATTTACCAGTGGAGTTATTGTATACTCCGGAAAACTTCTGTGAAAGTCATTTACCTTCTTTGCATTTTCCGGACCAAAACGATGAACCGGAAAAAGATCTTTTCCATTTTTACGATCAAAATGGACGGCTTTTATGCACTCATTCATTGACAGGATCCTTGCTTTCTCTATTTGGATTTACAAGCGATCGCTTCTATTTCTACCAGTGCTCCTTTAGGAAGTGCTGCAACCTGAACGGCACTACGCGCCGGACATTCGGTGTTAAAATATTGTGCGTATACCTCATTCATTGTTTTAAAATCTCCGATATCCTGCAGAAACACAGTAGTCTTTACCACGTCACTTAATGTACACCCAGCTTGCGACAAAATAGCCTCAAGATTTTTAATTGACTGCTTGGTTTGTGCTGCGATACCACCAGGAGGAAATTCACCGGTAGCAGGGTCAATGGGAAGCTGTCCTGACACAAATACAAGTCCTGATGCTATCGTTCCTTGCGAATAGGGGCCGATGGCAGAAGGTGCCTCATTGGTATTAATGATTTTTTTCATGATACTTTGCTCCTAGAATAATATAAGTACATAATAAAAAATTATTAAATTGATGGTTACTATTACTAAATTATAAAAATTAATTATGTCGTTTACAACTAGCAAGTTGCACAAGCTTAAAAACTAATGGTCCTCGTTCCTTTTCTTGCGGCTGCTTTGCGGGTCAGTCAGTCGAATCGCATCAAAACTTAACTGCAGCAACGTAAGTATTTATCGTTACTTAGCAGAAATCAACAAGAAAAATTAAATCAAATCAGAGTTTATAATGGTTAAAAGACATAATTTTGATATGCGATTATTATAACAAATAAGCCCCAAAAACCGCATCAGCGATTCTTGAGGCTTTTGTTTTATCCTGGTGCCGAAGGCCGGACTCGAACCGGCACGCTTTGAGGGCGCTTGATTTTGAGTCAAGTGCGTCTGCCAATTCCGCCACTTCGGCACAGTGCTTTATTATATTAGCACAGGGTTTGCATAAAATCAAGTATTGCTTTTCATTATGCGTATCCATTTTCAGATGGTTTGCTGCTCATAATAAGCAAAATCTATTTCTTTATTAAAAAGATCCGGTTGGGTATCGGATAACTTTTTTAAGCATGCCTTGATTGCTTCATCGGATTCATCAATACCGATCCACTTTCTGCCAAGATCCCGGGCTGCCTTCAATGTAGTGCCTGAACCGCAAAAACAGTCAAATACAATGCTATTCTCATCAGTTGAAGCCCTGATGATCATTTTCAGCAGTTCAAGATTCTTTTCAGTAGGATATAAAGGATATTGCGGATCTTTAAATTCCAAAACATCCTGAACCAACATACCTTTGCTTTCAGAAGGATAAATCTTTTTTCTTGGCACATTGTTTTTGGACCATTCGATAAGGCCGTTTTTGTCCAATTCCTCTAAAACCTCAGGACTAGTCCTCCAATGCCTTCCTTTAGGCGGCAACATATCTCTCCAGGGTTGACCGGTAGCACCATCCTGCGTTTCACCCGGAGCATGCAACGGTATTGTCGTATATCTGCGTCCGTCTTTGTCAATTTTGGGAAATAACCTTAGAATATCTTCTTCTGTCAAAGGTCTTCTCGGTTCATTCCAAATATGTTTATTTTTGTTTCTTGAATAAAATAATATCATGTCTTTAATGTTACCGTAGGACTTTCTTGAAAAGTTCTTAGGGTTGCATTTGATCCTGGTTAATGTACTTAAATAATTTTCCCTTCCGAATACTTCATCCATTATGATCTTTACATAATGCCCTATTTTATAATCAATATGTAGATAAATAGACGCCCTGTCAGACATCAGGTCTTTAATCAAAAGCAATCTGCTCCGTAAAAACTCAAGATACTCTTCATCCGATAGATTATCGTCATATGCAATTGTTCCGTTGGCACTTCGACTAATAGTGTTGGCCTTGTCAGAATCAATTGTAAACACATTTTTAGTGGAAAACGGCGGATCTATGTAAACCAAATCAATGCTGTTTTTCAGCCCATGCTCTTCAATAAGATATTTCATTACCCGAAGATTATCCCCTTTTATCAGCATTGAACCACTGTCGGGATTGCCTTCAATATGTTTCAGGGTTATTGGTTTAATAGAATTTTTGATTTCGCTCTCAGTTTTCTTGCCATTGTAAGATAAATACATAGCTTGCTCCGATCCTATATTTGATATAAGAATTCCCTGAGTACCAATGCACTCATGATATTATGCTCAGAATATTTGGTAGTAATATCTCTATACATTTTATTTTTTCCTTTAATATATAAAACTCCGTCAAGTATTGCTATTTTTTCAGCTTTAATATCTTTATTGGCTAATAAAGCCATGGCATCATTAAACTGCGCATTTTGGTGGCCACCGAAATCCGTTAAAAACTTAGCCTCTCCTACCACATATTTGTTATTAAATTTAGCTACCAGATCCAGGCCCTTACTTCCGGTATAGTTAAGATACCTTCTGGCAAAATTCGCCAACTGAGTATCGCTGCCGTCAAAAATCGCATTACCCGCTGCTTTTAAAAACTCCTCTTCCTGCCTGTATATAGGCGCACCCAAAACACCTTTGTTTATCCAGCGCTTGAACATGGGGCCGATTTGCCTGTTTGTTTCTTTAGGCTGAGTTATCCTTTCCCTTATTTTATCGATGCCTAACTCTGCTAATCTTCCATATATCCTGTCAATTGTCCCGGGATTTCTTTCTATCGCGCCGGGATCCCTTTTTAAATATGCAATATATGAATCTTTTATAGGAAATAACTCTAAAGAAAGCAATAAACGAATCAATTCACTTTTTTTATTATTTTTAAATGCCGTTTCAATTTTATTCCATGTCTCATTGTCAATATCTCTTATGCCTTCCGGAATCGTGGGATAAACCTGAAACAATTCATCTAAGTATTTATTTTGATTAGCCAACTTGATGCTCAACTCAGTAAAATAATTCATCCTTTATATTCTCCGTCGATAATATTGAGACTTATTATAACTCTTTTTGCGATTTTAAAACAAATTCATTATATCGGTGTATAAATGGCAAGTCAACTCTTCGCACTCTCCTATATACGCACGGTAAACACGGACCGGATATTTTTTTAAATCCCGAACGATTTAAAATATTGATTTGCCAAAGGATTACAAATGATTCAAAACCGGAAAACTGCCTCCCTGATGATTTCACCGACGGTAGGATGCGGGAATACAATCTTTTTTATCTCGTCAACTGTCATACCAAGTTCAATAAATGTACCGCAAGTCACTATGAACTCAGAAGAGTAATTGGCAAGGACCTGCGCTCCTACTATGGTTTTCTTCTCTCTGTCCAAAACCAGCTTGGCTATGCCGTCTCCTCCTTCGTTTTCTGCCAGGTACCGGCCTGAGAAACGCATTGAGATCATTACCGTGTCTATATCCATTCCCTTTGACCTGGCGGCAGCTTCAGTCTCGCCTACAGACGCAAGTTCAGGGTTTGTGTATATAACCGAAGGAATTGCGTTGTAACGCATGGTATCTCTTATGCCCAGCATGTTATTAACTGCGACTTCAGCCTCCCTGTATGCGGTATGGGCGAACATTGATCTTCCGTTGACATCCCCTGCCGCATATACTTCGGGCTGGTTGGTCTGCATTCTTTCATCAGTTACTACCGCTCCCTTTTCAGTGAGAATATTTATATTTTCCAGCCCGATACCTGATATATTGGGTCTGCGTCCGACTGACAGCAGAACTTTGTCTGCCGGAATTTTTTGAATTTGGCCGTCTTTTTCAAATACAACTTCATCCTCACCGATCTCCGCAACTTTGGAATTAAGATAAAACTTAATGCCCTTTTTTTCGTAGTTTTTCTGTAAAATCCTGATAAGATCGATATCATTTTCCCCGCCAATGTGGTCAAGCATTTCTATGACTGTCACATCAGCGCCTATGCTGTTATAATACGAGGCCATCTCAAGGCCTATAACGCCTCCTCCGATCACTGCCAGTTTCTCCGGAGGTTCAGCTATGTTTAAGGCCTCCCTGTTGGTCATTACAAAACCTGATTCCATTCCTTCGGCCAGGCCCGGAATAGGCGGCACAACCGGGCTGGAGCCGGTGGCGATCAGAATCCTCTTTCCTGCATAGACGGTACCGTTGGCAGCAACCATATAATTCCCGCCGGTTTTTCCGGTTATTATCGCTTCGGCTTCGACCAGGGTTACATTACTGGACTTCAAAGATGCTTTTACGCCGCTTGTAAGCATCTTAACGACCTTGTTTTTTCTTGCCAGGACCTTTCCATGATCTATAGAAAGTCCGGTCGATGTAATACCGTATTTTTCTCCGCTTAATGCTCCGTCATACAGTTTTGCGCTGTAGAGCATGGTTTTGGTTGGGATACAGCCTTCATTCAGGCAAACACCGCCAATGTTGTTTTTTTCAAAACAAATCACATTTAATCCGGCCTTTCCGGCCCTTTCAGCGGCTAAATAGCCCGCCGGTCCTCCTCCTATTACAATAAGGTCAAAAACCATTTGTTAATCCTCCTTACTTGTCTTCCAAACAGGGCAGAAGATTCCATCGGTGCATATTAATTACCGGATGACGGGCATAAGTTTCATCCTGAAAACAGTCATTACAAACAGCAACACCGTCATAAAGCATATAATGCTTCCGATATTAACAATTATAACATCTGATATTTTTGTATTGATAATAAGAGAAAAAACTATTTTAGCAAATCAAACAAAAAATGAATGCATAATATATATAATTCGTTCCTGATATGTTCAAGCGGTTTTTTCTATTTTCAATATGCTATTTTTTTATGCCTGTAATTTTTTCTATGATTTCCCTGGTGTCATCATTATAACTGATATTATATTCACCGGGCTTAATGGAATTTTCAAGTTTATCTTTCTTGATCATAATTTCGAACTCTATTGAGCTTTCAATTATACCGGCTTCATAAAGCCTTCTTGAAACATCAGTAAAACTTTCGTTTTCATGAATCGTGAAAAGCAGACTTCCGTCATCTTTTCGTCTTATATCGCCGCCGGATTCATAGCGGTCCATCATTCCCAGCTTACGTGCATGACTTATTATTTCCGCATCGCTTAACTGGGGCTTATACCCTGCAAAAAAAATTATACCTAAAAGCGAAGTGATGATGATTCCGAGCCCTAAGCCCAAAAGAACACTCTTTCCGTCTATAAGTTTCACTTTTTACCTTCCCATTCTGGCAATAAGCTCAATTTCTCCTTTTCCGCAGTTCAAAATACGTGCTATTTCAGTACTTTCCATACCGGCTCTTGCCAGTTTGATGATTTCTCTGCGTTTTACATCAAAGGTAAGAACCTTACCCTTCATTTGGTAGGCTGAGTTTTTATTTTCATCATATGGTTTTTCTTCTTCAAGAATTTTCGTAATGGATGATTCGTCATAGACCGCATATTCGATCGATACCGGTTCATCTGTCAATGGCTGATCCATAGACTCTGATTGTAATTTTTGAATCATTAAATCAGCCTTGGCTATAGTATCCATCAGGACTTTATTTTTTTCTTCAATCTGAGTTACGGCATAATCAGAGAATCGATTCATTTCTTCTATGAGTTCTTCGGCATCTTCGATCACGCTGATAAGCTGATCTTTTTTTTCTTTAAGATCATTCCTGTAATCATGGAGCCGCTTTTTCTCATAAAGCATCAATATCAGAGAGAATACAGTAAGTACAATTCCGATAAAGATAATGCAAGTAAAGAATACAGTCATTATCCCACACCTCATAACTCTTATCTTCAGTAATTTAATAATTTTATATCAAGTAAAAACTTTATTATATACATTTATATACGGATATCAATAGTATGCCTTTCCTGTGGCAACAGTTTTTCATCTTCCTTTTTATCTTTTTTTTCTTCATCAGCCTTTTTGTTGTTTTTGTGCTGCTGGTTCTGTCTTTGTCTCTGATCCTCTGTTATAGCTATTTTTTGGGCTTCGCTCTGAGTATGCACACTTTTAATATCACGCTCAGTTTGCTTGACCGAATTATCAACCTGCTGTTGAGCCTGATTTATCATTTTCTGCTGCAATTCGCTCTGTACCTTGCCTGTTTCATTTACTTTCGGCATAAGTATTTGGAAGTCCACCGGTCCGATCGACATCCGGGTACTCCTCCCTTTTAAAAGATAATCAAAACTTTTCCTGTCCCAAGTTTCAACGAAATCTTTTATTAATACGGACCAATACGAATATCGGCTCCATCACTGTATAAAGTACAATAGTGAGCTTCTTCTTTAATATACATCATACTTTTCCCAATAGCAACCCTTACACCCGGGAAGACACTTCCCTGTACCCGTATTCGTCCGTTAGCCCCTTGTTGCAGCTTTTCTTCAATTTCTTCCACTTCTTTTTTGTATCCCTGAAGCTTACTCTCATTAATAAACCGGATTCTGGTACTCTTAGCAAGAAGCTCCCGCTTTTCCATAGAAAGCTCTCCGGTTTGTTTTAATTTGTTCAGCAATGTTATGGCCTGATTGGCTTTAAGCAGGGTTTCCTCAATTACCGGGATTTCACCTTTCAGGAATTTAAGCCGCTCCCTAAGATTCGGGTCTACTCCGACTTCAACAACCGTTACTGTAGACATCTGACTACCCAGATATTTCAGTTCAACCAGCTTTCCAACCTTTGCGATTCCTCCTACTAAAAGTCCTTTTCTTCCGCTTAGTTCCAGCTTGTTTCCACATTTAATGTCACAATGCATGATAGCCTCACATTTAATATCATTGTGAGCTTGAATATTCGCACTTTCAATATACTTGGAAACAATATCGTTTCCGGCAATCAGAACACCTTTTCCATTGCCGTGCATGCCTCTTCTTATTATAATGTCTCCCCCGGCTTTCAGGACGGCAGCTTCAACGACACCGTCCACTTCAATATTGCCTCCTGCCTCGATCTCAAAGCCCGACAGTACATTGCCCCTGACTGTGACATTTCCTATAAACTTTATGTTGCCCGTAGAGTTGTCTACGTTTGCCGGAACCTCAAATGTAGGAAAAACACTGATTTTGCCATCAACATACGTCAACTGTCCATCGATGGCCGCAAATAATTCATTGCCGTCATTGCTCAATACTACATTCCGCCCTCTCGGTATAAAAGCTCTCCTGCCTTCGATAGCTTTCAATTCAGTACCGACAACATTTTTCCCGTTTTGTCCCGGAATAGGCGGAATCAACTCTGCAAGTTTCTGTCCTTTAACGACATTATCAACAAGATTCATTTCTTTATAATTAACAGTACCGTCTTCCATGATGGTGGGTTTTCTTTCTTTGTTTACATCAAAAAGAAATTTAACCTCACCGTTTTTCCCGTTGACGGCCGGAACACCTTCAGCAACCTGTATTTGAGCATTATAAACCGGATTTTCAACCAGCTCACGAATTTTATTTTCATTCAAACCCCAGACAACACCCTTGGAATACAAAGCCTGAACGATCATTTCCAGGGTGGGAGTCGATCCGCCGGCTTCCGGAGGGGTTAAGATTACATAGGCTGCCATTTTATCTTCAGATACAATAACCTCAACTGTGGAATCTATCTTTTGTTCTTCCTGGGCTTCGGCAATCTTAACCGGTATCCCTTCGCTTTTCTTCACTGCTTCAGAAATTATATTCGCATTATAGTTCTGTATTTTCTTCCTTCGAATTGTATTAAGCACTTCACTTTCGCTTACTTTACCAAAAAAGTCTGCAGAATTATAGACCGTGAGATAAACACCGTCATTTTCAAAAGTCAGCTCAAAACCTTTATCTTTTTTTGTAGTACCACTCGGCATTTTCTATCCCCTCCTGCGCTGTCGAAAATCCTATGTCTTCATACCTTACCCGATACCGGAATGATAGGTTCCCAACGGGTCCCCGAGTTGTTTGAACTACATTACAATATTGCGCTCTTCAGCCTCTCCAGCTTTCCGCGCATTCTCATTATCGCCTTTGTATGCAGTTGTGATATTCTCGATTCAGATACTTTCATTATGAGACTGATTTCCTTAAGCGTCAGCTCCTCGTAATAATATAGTGTGACAACCATTTTTTCTTTTTCCGGCAACTTATCGATTGTATCCGCCAGGATCTCTTTAAGTTCTATCACTTCCAAACGTTGTTCCGGCAACCCTGCTTCCCTCTGCATAGAAAACGGGTCAAGGCCGGTTTCATGGTTTTGCTCCAGATAATCCTCCAGAGAAATCATTTGGGATATATTTACTTCCTGTAAAAGCTTATTGAATTCATCCAGTGTTATTCCAAGCCTGTCAGCAACTTCCTGATCCGATGCTGAGTGTCCCAGTTCATTTTCCAGTTCATAGTATGCTTTTTCAAGTTCCTTGCTTTTCTTTCTTAAAGACCTGGGGGCCCAGTCCTGTTCCCTGATAGCGTCAATAATAGCTCCTCTGATACGCAGGGATGCATAGGTTTCAAATTTCACTTTCTTGGATATATCAAACTTATCTATGGCATCAATAAGCCCGAAAACTCCATATCCAACCAAATCATCATACTCAACGTTGGAACCGAAATATATACTTAATCGTCCGGCTACATATTTAACCAAATCAGCGTACTCAATGATCAATTGTTCCTTGATACTCTGATCTTTAGTCTCGCTGTATATTTTCCACAATTCCTGTTGCCTCTGTATAACAGATGCCGACATTTCTACCTCCATGCTCCCTTAAAGAATTGATTAAGGGTCACATCAAAAACACTACTTTTTGATTTCATTCTTTATATAATCCGCAATTGGAAGATCCTCAAACTCTTCATCATTAAATCCAAGGTTTATATCTTCATCTGCGGCAATATCCAATATGCTTCCTGATGTATTTCCCGCAGTTTTCTTCATTTTTCTTTCTTTTTCTTCTCTTTCTTTTTCCCTTGCCAACCGCTTCTCTTCGAGTATTCTTTCTTCTTCTTTTTTTCTGTTTGTCTCGATAATGTCAATAATAGTACCTCTTATCAATAGCCCCACTATGTAAAATATAACCATTGCAATGAACATATTGGTCATGTTCTCTTTATTCCTGATCTGATTGGCATATCCCGCCAAACCAGTTATAATCCCGCTTGCTAGAGCCATCAGCAGAGGCAATTTACGGATATAATCCATACTACACCCTTTATTCGAATTACTAACCCATTACTGAAACCAGAGATTTCAAACGGGCTACAAATCCTTCATACTTACGCCGTTCGTTATAGTCATATATATTTAATACCGTAACCAATAGTCTTTACCATGAGCCTTCCATCCTCTGAGGAGATTTCAATTGTTCGGCCATGAGTCCCTCCGACATCTTCAGCCAATATCGGAATACCCAGTTCTTTTAAGACCTGCCTGGTAGCTTCGCTGTTTCTGGCACCGATGTTCAATGATTCGTTAGAACCGGCGAATTTGAACATCTGTGCCCCGCCTGCGATCTTTGCTACTATTTCTTTCCGGTTAGCCCCAAGTGATATCATCTCCGCCAAAAGATCCGCTATTCCTGTGTCGGCAAACTTTGCCCTGTTTGTGTTAACTGTTGCAATCTGTGACCATGGCAGCATAATATGTACCATACCTACTATTTTTGTTTTTGGGTCATATAAAGTTATACCTACACACGATCCAAGCCCAAGTGTAGTCAAAATCGACGGATGGCGCGCAACTTTCAAATCTGCCATCCCTACCCTTATCATTTCTATCATTATGCTACTCCTAAAGCATTCAACAAACGAATATAGGAAGCCTGGTCAGGAACCAGGAAAAAGTCTCCGACAACACTGTCTTCTCCATAAGTAAACTCATTCTCTATATATAACACTGTATCAGAATTTTTGCCGAATTCCACCGCAGGAACGCTTAAAATTGCTCCGGCCATATCTATTGCTATTCCGGGAATATTCGACAGGATCCTGAGATTAGTCATGTTAGACAGCGATGATAAATACGCTCCTGCCAGGATATTCCCTACTTCTTGTAATGCCGAAGTCTCCATGGTGCCAAACTCGGTCTCATCATCTATATTTTTCCCGAACAAAATATTGACAAGGCGTCTGGCGCTTAATAAATCAAGAACAAACATGATGTTTCCGGTTATATCTCCTGTTACCCCCAGGAGAATTCCAACAACCTCCGACTCGGCTCCGCCAAGGACATCGCTTACATCCGAAAATTTCATGACCCTGATTTGAGGGACCTTCATGTCTATTCTTTTGTTCAGCAGCTTTGCAAGAGCCGTCGCCGCATTGCCGGCGCCAATATTCCCGATTTCCTTCAGAACATCAAGATGAAAACTATTAATATTTTTTATATCAATATCACTTTTCATTTCACCTATACCCTCTCAAATTATTTTTCAAGAAGCTCGGTTATAAGCTTCTCTATATTCAACAAAGTGATAAGCCTTCCGTCGGCTTTGGCAATACCGAGAATATAATCCAGACTTCTGTCATTTGTTATCTGGGTAACGCTTTCAATATCACTTTCTCTAAGTGTCACAACCTCGTCAACCGAATCAACGATAACACCCAGAACCACATCATTAAATCTGAATATTATTGTCCTTGTTTCGTCATCCTCTTCAATCTCGGGCAAACCAAATTTCAGTCTCAGGCTCATAACAGTAACAATCTCGCCCCTGAGATTGACAACTCCTTTAATGTAATTCGGTGTTGTGGGAACTCTTGCGATATTGAGTGTTTTCTCTATAATGGAAACCTTGTGGATGTCAGCACCATATTCCTGATCTCCGACTCTGAACGCGACAAATTGTTTAGCTTCTTTGTCCAATAGTTTTTTCTCCATAGAAAGCCCCCCTGTCTTCACCATAGCTTAAAGCGCGAGAGAATTTACGTCCAATATGAGTGCGACATTACCATCTCCCAGAATGGTCGCTCCCGCAATGTACTTTACTCCTGACAGCACTGTCCCAAGCGACTTGATTACTATTTCCTGCTGGCCTATCAATGAATCCACAATAAAAGCAGAAAGTTTTTCTCCCTTTTTGGCAATTACACAGGTAATTGATTTTTTATTTTCATCCGGTTCAACATCCGGCACACTCAAAATGTCTCCAAGCCGGACAATCGGCACTACCATATTACGGAGCAAAATAACTTCCTGATTCCTGACCTTACGTATCTCATTCGGCTTCACATTTTCTATTTCCTGGATTGAGCCCAAAGGAATAGCATATTTCTCGCTTCCTATCCTGACCAGCAGCGCTTGAATAATAGCAAGCGTCAAAGGTATCCGGATAGTGAATGTAGTACCTTTGCCTCTTACAGATTCTACCTCAACAATACCTCCAAGGGCTTCAATCTTTGTCTTTACCACATCCAGCCCAACTCCTCTGCCCGACAGGTCCGTAACCTTATCGGCAGTGCTGAAATTAGGCTTAAACAAATACTCGATTACTTCCTTATCAGTTAAAGACTCAACTATTTCAGCTGATTCCAGGCCTTTCTGGATGATTTTCTTTCTTACCTTTTCGACATCAATACCCTGACCGTCATCTTCAACCTCTATTACAACATTATTGCCATCCTGGAAAGCACGAAGATATATATTGCCGACACTTGGTTTATTGGCTTTTAATCTTTCTTCATGAGTTTCAATGCCATGATCGGCAGAATTCCTGAGAATATGTATCAAAGGATCGCCGATCTCATCAATTACCGTGCGGTCAAGCTCAGTATCCTCACCTGACATATGCAGTTCAATTTCCTTATTCAGTTCCCTTGAAATATCACGAATCATCCTGGGGAACCTGTTAAATACAGTCTCTACAGGTACCATGCGCACTTTCATAACGGCATCATGAAGACTTGTTGTTATGCGCTCAAGATATTCTATTGACTCAATGTCCGTACCTGCTTTACTTGTGCTGGATTCTTCAAGGCGGGTCTTTATAATAATCAGCTCGCTTACAAGATTCATAAGGATGTCAAGGCGATCGATGTCAACTCTGACCGTCTTACCAGTCTTCTGGAATTTTTTGTGCTGCTCGGCATTGCTCTGAGGTGATGCGGCAGCGGCCGCAGTTGTTTCGGTTTTTTGAGAACCGGTATTTTTATTACTCTCTTTTTTATCTTCTTTATCGGATGCCTCATCAAGAACGATCGGCGTTACTTCCACGGATGAAATTTCTGCAACCGAATTAATCTCCTTTATAAACAATTCCTCAGTATTATCGGTTATTATGACAACGGTAAAGTCAAAGTCGAACCTTTCATCTTCAATATCCTCTACCTTCGGAATGGATTTGATTACTTCGGAATTCTTCTCCAGGATCTGAAATACTATGAATGCCCTGGCTGCTTTTAACAGGCAGCCTTTATCCAGGACAACATGTATTTGAAATACATTTTTATTGGCTTCAATAGCTTTTTTAATGACATTAATATCATACTGGTTCAATTCGACTATTTTTGATTTGGCGGCGGCAGGTTCAGTATTTTGAGCTTTCGGCGCCGATGAGCCCGACGCTTTATCCTCGGCTTTCTTTTCGGATCCATTGTTCTCCATGATTTTATGTAGCGCGTCTATTACATCTTCAAAAGCTTCGTCGCCCTCCTGGCCTGTAGTGGCAATGGTATTCACATAAGTCTCCAAAGCGTCCAGGCATCTAAACAGAACATCTACCATGTTTGAATCAGCAATAAATCTGTCATTTCTAAGGGCATCAAGAACATCTTCCATTCTGTGAGTTAAAGTTTGCATTTTTGTAAAACCCATAGTTCCTGACATACCCTTTAGAGTATGGGCAACGCGAAATACCTCATTTAGAACTTCTTTATTTTTATTATCTTTTTCAAGTTCCAAAAGCGATGTATTTAATTGTTGCAGATGTTCCCGCGACTCTTCAATAAATATATCGAGGTATTGATTCATATCCATTACCTGCGCACCCCCATAAAATCCATTATGCATGTCGGTATATTATGCAACGGAACGGTCTTATCAACCACTCCTTTTTCTATCGCCACTCTGGGCATTCCAAACACAATGCTCGTACTTTCATCCTGCGCAATAACAAAGGCATTATTCTTCTCTTTCAGCTCTGTCAATCCTTTGACACCGTCACTACCCATACCTGTCATAATCACACCTATGATGTTTTTAAAATTGGTCTCTGACAAAGAGCTCATCATAATGTCCACACTTGGTCTTAATCCTCCTATAGGCGGTGATTTGACAAGTTTATTACGGATTTTATCATTATCCCTGACAAAGGTTAAATGATAATCTCCGGGCGCTATATAAACATACCCGGCTTTAAGTTCTTCCATATCCTCTGCTTCCTTGACAATGAGCCTGCAGTTCTCATTAAGTCTGGCAGCCAATGATGCTGTAAATCTCGGCGGCATATGCTGAACGATCACGATTGCTGCCGGAAGATCAGCCGGAAATTCCGGAAGTATCTCCGAAAGGGCTCTCGGTCCTCCAGTGGAAATGCCAAGGGCAACTATATATTTAAGGTCAGAAGAGAACTCTGCATCCTCTACTGTTTTTAACTTCTCTTTTTTATCGGTCCTGTCGAATATATTTGTTTTTCGCAAGCTTCTATAGGCAAGTTTCACTTTCTGGATTATTTCATCACGTTTGTCTATAGAAGACATGTCAAATATATTGTCAGATTTTATTACAAAGTCAAAAGCGCCTAATTCCAACGCCCGGATAGTGGCATTTGCCCTTTCTTTTGTAATGCTGCTTACCATAATGATGCCATACAACCCCTGCTTAAGCAAGTTTTCAAGGCAGCTTAATCCATCCATCAAAGGCATCTCGATATCGAGCGTAATAATATCCGGTTTAAGTTCCTGCGCTTTTTTTAAAGCCTCGATGCCGTCTCTTGCGGTTCCTATAACTTCAATGTCCGGATCCTCCGACATAATGTTCTGCAGAATGCGTCTCATAAGCGCAGAATCATCTACAATCAACACTCTTATCTTTTCACTCATGTGGTTGACCAGTCCTTCTTAAGCTTCTTCCTCTGAGTGTCAAAAATAAAACTGATAACCTTCTCTCTTTCCTGCTCAGTTATATCTACAAATTCAATCCCCACCTCAAAACGGTATTTTCCTGGGTTATCCAATTCATTGACACGAACCACTTTGCCCTTAAAGTGGACTTCTCCTCCAATATCGATAATTCCGTCAAAAAACCACCCACTTTTCGGTTCAACATCTGTAAGCAGGCATAATCCGCCACCGCTTATGTTTTTGGTTATAGCATCTTTATATTCAATCAGGTCTTTTTCATCCATATTTTCAAAGAACCGATTCTTTACGTCCAAAACACATTCAAGCCTGAAATAAAGCCTTCTTTGCAGCCGAACTATTTTTGTTTTAGGTTTTATCCTCAAAAGATATAAATTACCTGTGACCCTGCGGTCAACGGTTTCAGCCTTAAATGTATATATATTCCCGTTCTGTGCGAACATAACGTCCATTTCTACACCGCGGTGTACAGGAAGAACTCTTCCCTCTTTTATAGGCGCCAGAATTTCCATACTACCGTCCGGCAGCAGGCTTTCGTACTGACTCGCCAATTCCTGTGAGGATTGCGTCCCGTCGTCGTTGTCATAGAGCTGCAGTTTAATTTTGTCCCCCAGATTAAGATTAGCTGTCTCCATAATATAAACCCCGTAAAATTAAATAGCAAATCCTCAAGTCCAAAAAACTAACTTTACATGAGGTTATTATAGCATAGTTCTCTTTTTCATACACCAAAAAAAGACAAAAGCTTTGAAATAAAACCTTTTGCACCCTCAATTTCGTCATTCGGATTGTCGAAAAATAGCTTCTCTGCTATTTCTGTGATATTTTTTGCCGCCTGACACTTCGGATTAACCATGCTAAAAGGTTTTTGTATCTTGACGCTTTTTGTCACATTTTCATCGTATAATATATACCCAAGTTTTAATAATTTAAAAGATAAAAATTTTTCAGATACAACACAGAGCTTGTTTGCTATTTCATTGGCTTCCCTGATACTTTCGGCTTTATTGACCAGGATGTTTATTTTTTTCTTTCTGTCCCGGCGCGAAACCATTTTAACCAAGGCGTACGCATCAGTTATTGCGGTAGGTTCCGGAGTTGTGACCAAAAGCACTTCATCGGCAGCCATTATAAAGCTCATAACATTTTGTGAAAGGCCTGCTCCCGTATCGATAATAATCACATCAAAGAGCTTGTCCAATAAACTTATACTGTTTATAAATTTCTTAAGTTTTTTCCTGTCCAGCCGTATAAGTTCTTCAACCCCTGACCCTCCGGAAAGAAATTTGATATTTTCTGGTCCGTCTGTAAGCACTTCAAAAATACTCTTTTCTTCATGTATAAGATCCAGCAGCGTATATTTTGGTACAATACCGAAAAGAACGTCAATATTGGCCAACCCAAAGTCCACGTCCAGAATTACAACCTTGAGGCCCATCCTGCTTAATGCTAATGCCAGATTGACAGTAATATTGGTTTTACCGACTCCTCCCTTGCCACTGGTTACAGTAAAAACTCTTGCTTTTTTTTCAGAGTTTTCAGCCGGAAGACCGTTTGTTTGATTACCTGTTTTCATATTAACTATTTTGCGAAGCATTTCTGCCTGATCGTTCATTCGTCTTTCAGCCTCCCTATAAGTCAGCTGCTTAGTCGCTGTTTTCATTTAATAAACTTGCTACGATTTGCTCTACGTTGGCTATATCCAAATCATCAGGAACACTTTGGCCTGCAGTTGTATATGAAAGCGGTTTTCCCGTCAAATATACTGCATTGAGGATCACCCCTGCAGCCGGGGATTCATCCAGCTTAGTGAAAAGAAGTTTATAATTCTTAATAAATGCGTAATACTCCAGGATTTCTCGAACCGCGATTCTGCTGGTATTACTGCTTATAACCAGATAGTTTTCGTCTGCATCGGCCGCGCTTACCAATGCTTTGAGTTCATCAAAATGTTGCTTGTCTTTGTGGCTTCTGCCGGCTGTATCTATCAGGATCAGGTCATTGTCCTTCAAGCTCTCTATGGCTTCCTTGATTTCGCCGGGAGAATATACCACCGTTACCTGCAAATTCAATATTTCAGCATAGGTCTTAAGCTGCTCCACTGCGGCTATCCTGTATGTGTCGGCTGTTATAAGACCCACTTTTTTCCCACGGAAGGTGAAATCAGCCGCTATTTTTGCAAGGGTCGTGGTTTTACCCACCCCGGTAGGTCCGAGAAAAATAGCAACATGAGGCTTGTTTTTCTCGACAAGCTTTATAGGCTCAGGTTCACCCAATGAAGCTGTCAGAACCTTTGCAGCAAGATTGAATACCTCATCTCTGTCAAGTTTATGGCCACCGCGTTCTGTTATCTTTTCAAGTATTTTCTCGATCAGCTTAGGTTCCACGTCCTTTTCAAAAAGAATGTTTCTTAACTCAAGAAGAGGTTTTTCTTTTGTTGCAGCATTATTTTTGTCGTCGTCTTCTGAAAACTCTTCCGCTTCAACTTCTGCCTCAATTGCTTCCATTACCGCTGCTTGCTTTTCAGCTTCCTTCGCTGCCGCCTGCTTTTCGGCTTCCTTTACCACTGCTTTCTTTTCGTCTTCTTTTTCCGCCGTATGCTTTTCAGTTTGAATTGTTGCAACTACAGTCCCTTCCTCCGGTTCTGTCGTTTTATTTGACTGGACAGCCTGATAAATTTTATTCAGCATGCTTTCCAAATTCTTAACCTTCCCCTCCAACTCAGAGATCTTTTGGTTCTCCCTGGTTTGTACCGGATTTTCGGTCATTGGGGCCGCCGCTTTCTCAACTGGTCTTTCCATAAACCTGTCGTTTCTGGGTGGCATTTGTTCAGGCACCGGTTCAGACACCGGCACATATCTCTCCTGGGCAGGTTGAGGCCGATAAGGATCATATGCTGGAGCCGGCATAGGCCGCTGATTATAATTCAATCTTGCGGGTCTGACATATTCATCATCGATCGCGGCCACAACTTCTATCAACGGCTTTTTGAACAACCCCAGAAAACCCTTTTGTCTGACTTTCTTGCTGCTCATGATCACAGCTTCGCTGCCAAGGTCTATCTTTACTTTAAGCAAGGCCTCCTGCATATCCTTGCATGTGTACCTGCGAATCTTCATCCTACACTATCCGACCCTTTCTGTCATAATTTATCAAATACTGACCATACCAATTGCATTAACCTCTATACTGGGATCCAGTTCGTTATATGACAAAACGGTAAGCCCGGGTATGGCATGTTCGGTAAGGCGTTTAAAATATAATCTGATCACCGGTGAAGCAAGGATAATCGGCTGTTTGCCTGATTGCGCCATTTTTTCGGCAAGACTTGCCGTCTTTGCCACTATTTTATTGCTTACTTCCGGATCGATGGCTATATATGTTCCTGCCTCATTCTTCTGAACCGAATCAATAATCAATTGTTCAAGCTTGGGATCCAAGGTTATAACTTCATTGGAAGAATTGTTCAAACAGCTCTTTGAAATAGCCCTGCCCAGTGCTTGACGCACATATTCCGTCAGCATATCCGGGTCTCTTGTTACAGGGGCGAAATCTGCAAGGGTTTCCAGGATAGTGACCATGTCCCTGATTGACACTCCTTCTCTTAAGAGATTTGCCAGTACCTTCTGAATCTCTCCAAGAGACAATAACTTCGGTACAAGTTCTTCCACGATGGCAGGATATGAACTTCTGACATTGTCAACAAGAGTCTGAACATCCTGCCTGCTTAACAGTTCGTGAATATGTCTTCTTATTACCTCCGTCATATGCGTCGCTACGATGGAAGGAGCGTCAACAACCGTATATCCCATCATTTCAGCCTTATCTCTCATGGACTCGGGAATCCACAGCGCCGGCAAGCCAAATGCCGGCTCAACAGTAGGTATTCCTTGAATTTCTTCCTCTGCCGTGCCCGGATTCATTGCCATGAAATGGTCCAGCATCAGCTCCCCGCTTGCCACCTCAACGCCTTTAATCTTTATGATGTATTGGTTTGGCGATAATTGTATATTATCTCTAAGGCGTATAATCGGAACAACCACACCCAGCTCAAGCGCAAGCTGACGTCGTATCATAACTACCCTGTCCAATAAATCGCCGCCTTGATTTTTATCAGCCAGGGGAATAATAGCATAACCAAATTCCAGTTCTATAGGATCAACCTGTAGCAATGAAACTACATTTTCCGGTTTTCTGATTTCTTCGACTTCCTTTTCCTCCACTTTGAGTTCTTCTGCCTTAGAAATCTCCTTTGTCTGATTCTGCAGATAAATACCCAGGTATATTAATGCGCCGGCTATCAAAATCAATGACCATTGTTTAAGAATCGGCACTAATAAAATACAGCCCCCAGCTCCTATAAACAAAACCTTCGGGCTGTCAAACAATTGTCTTACGATATCGCTTCCCAGATCATCATCCGAGGCAGCCCTGGTAACTATAATACCTGTCGCGACAGCTACTAACAGAGATGGTATCTGGCTTACAAGCCCATTACCTATAGTAAGGATGGCATAAAGTTTTATGGCTTCTTCGAATGATTTTCCCAGAAAAATCATTCCCATGACTATACCGCCGATGAGATTCACAAATACTATCAGAATCCCGGCAATAGCGTCGTTCTTAACGAACTTGGTAGCACCGTCCATTGAACCGTAGAAATCAGCTTCTCGTTGGATCCTTTTACGTCTTTCCTTTGCCTCCGACTCACTTATCAATCCTGAATTCAAATCCGCATCAATGGCCATCTGCTTACCTGGCATCGCATCCAGCGTAAATCGGGCTGCAACTTCAGACACACGCTCCGCGCCCTTGGTGATGACCATGAACTGAACGATCATTATCACAAGGAAAACAATAACTCCCACAACCAAATTATCTCCGCCCACAAATGTTCCGAAGCTTTCGATAACTTTCCCGGCTTCGCCCTGGCCGATTATAAGACGTATGGCGACTATGTTGAGAGAAAGGCGGAACAGGGTAGTAAACAGCAGCATGGTGGGGAATGCCGCCATGGAAAGAGTGTCGGTGGAATAAATCGTATTCAGCAGTATCAACAAAGACAGGGTGATATTGATTACTAAAAGAACGTCCAACAGAAAGGTAGGGATGGGTACGATAATAAAGAGTACTATGAAAACCATGCTAACGGCGACCATCAGATTTCTGTTGTTCATGTAATCCCCCCGGCTTAAACACCATTTTCTTTAGTAACTTGCAAGGTTATTAGCAATGTAAATAAATGTCGCAAAATAAAAAACCTTGTCTATTATTCTAATTTTATAATAAAGTAATTTTTAAAACAAGCAAAATGTACGACCTGAAAAGTGGCTAAAAAACCGTATTCAGAACTGATGATGAATCTGTCCTTAAGTTAAAAGCGGAAGTACGATCCTCAGCATGAATATCTCACCTGTTATCTCAAATGAACAGTAGCCGTTATATTTCTCAGCAATCATGGCCATACTCTTTGTGCCAAATCCATGACCTTCCTGTATACTATGCGGAAAACCGTTCTCCATTGTAACATCGCCTGAAAAGCTGTTTTCTATATAAATAAGCAGATTATTCTTATGAATATGACAGTATATTTTCACTTTTCTGAAATTCTCATCGATAACCTTCGAAGATGCTTTGATGGCGTTTTCCAGGCCGTTGGAAAGCAGGGTACACAGCTCTGTGTCCGGTATGGAGATATCATGAGACAATTGAGCATCCACGCTGAACTGCACACCATTGTTTTTCGCTTTTATATCAAAGTATGAAAGAATTAAATTTACTGCATTGTTCTCACAATAGCGTTTTGGGGTAATGGCCTCGATATCGTACTCCACAAGCCTGATATAATTTCTGGCCTTTTCAGTTTCTCCGCCGTTAAGATAACTGCCGATAAGAGCAAGATGATGCCTCATGTCATGGCGGTATACGGCAGCCTGCTTTTGTGTCGTCTGCAGAGCCGATAATTGCTGATTA
>Ga0134101_1000258_pt1 | contig 65791 bp, 59 predicted proteins | sample 12_3_2metaG_FD_94446 | JGI IMG/M metagenome (GOLD analysis project Ga0134101, IMG submission 94446) | Switchgrass degrading microbial communities from high solid loading bioreactors in New Hampshire, USA - 12_48_3.3_201_A2 metaG | ecosystem: Engineered > Bioreactor > Semi-continuous > Anaerobic...
CTCCAGCGGGGACACCTCGAAGTAAATCGTCTTGCCCGAGTCCTTCGGAACCTTCGATTTAAGCTCCTCGAAGCCGGCCTTCATCTCGTCCACCAAGGCCGCGGCCTCCTCGTTTTTGCCCGTAACGGCGCCGATGAGCTTTATGGCCTCATAGGTGCCGCTTATGTCCTGCGCATTGGTTACGACGACCTTGACTCCCGCCCTTTCGAGCGCCTCAATCTGCTCGTCGGTCTGAGCCATCTTGCCCATGATGACGACCTGCGGCTCGAGGGCTATAATCTGCTCGATGTTGGTCTCTCCTCCGGACTCAACGGCCGTGATTTCAAGGACCTGCTCGGGGTAATCGCAGTAGGCCCCGCGCCCTATCAGGGCCTCGCCGGCGCCCAGGGCAAAGATAATCTCGCAGTCGCCGGCAGTAAGCGCGACTATCCTCGTCGCGGGACCGTCGAGCGCAACCTCCCTGCCCTTCATATCGGTAACCGTCAGGCCCTTTTTCTGCTCGGCCGTCGGGGAGGGCCCGGCCGATTTGCTGCAGCCGGCAGATACGGCGGCGATAAGCAAAAGAACAAGCAGCAGCGATAATATTTTCCTGTTCACCGTTTTTCCCTCACTTATTTGAGTTTAATATATGCTCCTCGTTGGACCAGAAGCAAAAAAGCTGCGACAGTCCGAGACTGTCGCAGCCGATTTCCTGCAACACTACACTTATGCACCCTTACTCGAGGGTTCATAAGGCACCGGCATTTAAGCAGGTCTCCTGACTTGCGCATCACCGGGAAGCCGCACTGCCTTATCAGGACAAATCCCAATGGCTGACTTTCGTCGCGTGCGGCGCCTCCGCGCTTACAGTGGCGGTACCGTATCGGATTTTCACCGATTTCCCTATTATCCGCTGAATCTTTTTCCGATTCCAGCAGCACTTAAACGCCTTAAATTGTTGCCTGTATTATATTCCAGCAGAAATGCTTTGTCAACAGCATAGCTCTTCGGGATTTTCGCTCCAATGCCGGTGAAACGGAGCGGACGCCTTCTTTCGGTTTAAGGCCGGTATTTTTTCAATCTCCCGTGAAGAGAGTCTATAATTTTCCGCGTTTCGACGAAAACAATTATTAATTTGATGGTACTGCGCGGAAAAATATGATATACTAACGGTAAGATTTCCCACATGCTGAAAGAATCTTTGCAAAATACTTAATTCAGGAGGATTTATTATGAAATATCGCTGCAAAGTCTGCGGCTACATCCACGAAGGGCCGCTCCCCGAGGGCTTCAAGTGCCCCGTCTGCAGGGCCACGGCCTTCGAGCTGATTGAGGAGGAGAAGAAGCCCTCCGGCAGCAAGTACGCGGGGACAAAGACGGAGAAAAACCTGCTTGAGGCCTTCATCGGTGAGAGCCAGGCGAGAAACAAGTACACCTTCTTCGCGCAGGTCGCCCAGAGAGAGGGCTACGAGCAGATAGCCGAGCTCTTCCTGAAAACCGCGAGAAACGAGCAGGAGCACGCGAGGCTCTGGTACGAGGCGCTCGGCAATATCGGAGTCACGGCGGAGAACCTCCTGCATGCGGCCGAGGGCGAAAACTACGAGTGGTCGGATATGTACGCCCGCTTTGCCAGGGAGGCCGAGGAAGAGGGCTTCCACGAGCTGGCCGAAAAATTCCGCAGAGTCGCCGAGGTGGAGAGAGCGCACGAGGAGCGCTACCTCGCCCTGCTCGACAACGTAAAGAAGAAGAAGGTCTTTGAGAAGGACGAGGAGACCGTATGGGAGTGCCGCATATGCGGACACCTGACGAAGGGCAAAAAAGCCCCCGACGTCTGCCCTGTCTGCGGATACTCCCAGGTGTTCTTCGAAGTCCACGCGGAAAACTACTGATAAACCGGGAAAGAATCAGCCGCGGCGAAATGCCGCGGCTGATTTTGTTCTGTCAAGCAAAAAGCCCTGCCGCGCTTATTTGCGGCTCCATATCGTTTTTGAGAACAGCGCGAGTATCGGTAAAATCTCAAGGCGGCCAATCAGCATGTCCGCAATCAGCACAAGCTTGCTCAGAACGCCGAAGGAGGCGTAGTTCTGTGTCGGCCCGACGGCTTCGAGCCCCGGACCTATGTTGTTAAGGCAGGCAAGCACGGACGAGAAGTTCGTCGTCATCGAAAAGCCGTCGAGAGAAACCAGAATGACGCTGAAAATATAGATTAAGACGTAGGCGGCCAGATAAGAGTTTGTGCCGTCAAGGACCTTTTCATCTATGGTATGGCCGTTGGCTCTAACCACTTCCACCATCTGCGGGTGCAGAGCCTTTCGAACGTTGCGCCGCAGGGTTTTCAGCAGGAACAGGAGCCGTCCGCATTTGAAGCCTCCGCCGGTGCTGCCGGCGCAGGCCCCCATAAACATCAGGAAGAGCAGAATCGCTTTTGAAAAGCTCGGCCACATATTGAAATCCGTTGTGGCAAAGCCGGTGGTCGTTATAAGGCTGGCCACCTGAAATGCAGCGTGTCTGACAGTCTCGCCCAGGCTTGCATAGAAGCTGCGAATATTCAAGGTAATCAGCAGAATGCTGCAGGCAATAATCGCAAGATACAGCCGCAGCTCGTCGTTTTTATACACGCTGCGCAGGTGCTTTAGTATAAGCATGTAGTAGCAGTTGAAATTAATTCCGAACAAAATCATGAATACCGCGGTTACATTCTGCAGGTAAGGACTGTAACCGGCCAGGCTGTTGTTTTTTATGCCGAAGCCGCCGGTGCCGGCGGTTCCGAAGGCCGTGCAAAGCGCCTCAAACCATGGCATTTTGCCTGCCAGCAGGAACAGAAAGTCAAGCACCGTAAAGAGAATGTACAGCAGGTACAGAATCATCGCGGTCTGCTTCATCTTTGGAACAAGCTTGCCGACCTCCGGCCCCGGGCTCTCCGCGCGGAGCAGGTGCATCGTATAGCCGCTGCGGTTTGTGGCCGGAAGCACCGCGAGGACAAAGACAAGAATGCCCATGCCGCCGAGCCAGTGGCTGAAGCTGCGCCAGTAAAGAATGCCGCGCGAAAGGCTCTCCACATCGTGCAGAATCGAGGCCCCTGTTGTGGTAAAGCCGGATACCATTTCAAACAGTGCGTCGATAAAACCCGGTATCTGCCCGGAAAACACAAAGGGCAGGCAGCCCAGAATACTTACTATAATCCAGCTCAGGGCAACGCAGGCAAAGCCTTCACGGACATGGAACGAGCCCTTGGCTTTCCTGCACAGGATCCAAATGGCCACCGCGATAGCCAAAATGATTGCCATGGCTAACAAAAAAGCAATCGAAGCGCCTGAATCCTCGTCAAAAAGGGAAATTAGAAAGGCGGGCAGCATGAAAATCGCTTCAATAGCCATAATCTGGGCAATAATCTGCCCTATCATTTTGTAGTTCATTATGGTTTCCTTCTGTCACGCAAATATATCGTTTAGCTGATAGATTACCTGCTTTCCGCTGGTAACTACGATAACCGTGTCGCCTACATCGAATGAGGAGTCGCCGTTTGGAATTTCAATGCTGTTGCTGCGGGAAATGGCGGCAATCAGGACATTGCTCCGCAGCTTTATGTTCTTCAGCGGCTCGCCGCGGTGGCGGGTCGTCATGTCGACCCTGAACTCAATCGCCTCGGCCTGCCCGTCGGCAATCGAGTACAGCGATATCGCGGCCCCCGTCTGGTTGCGCATCGCGCGCACATACTGGACTATCGTGTCGCAGCAGAGCTCCTTGGGGCTTATTATGCTGCCTATCGGGAGCGAGCCTAACATATCCAGATTTTCCATCCTGCCGAGCTTCGTTATTATCTGCGGAACGCCGCAGCTCTTCCCGTAGAGGGAGATGAAAATATTGAGCTCGTCCATATTGGTCAGCGTGACGAGTGCGTCGCGGTCCGCTATCCCCTCGCTCTCCAGAATTGCGAGACTGCCGGCATCGCCGTGGATTACGTGCGCCGTAGGCAGGAGGCCCGCGAGCTCAATGCAGCGTTTCTCGTCCTTCTCTACAATCTGAACGGCGATTCCGCTCTTTTCGAGCCGCTGCGCAAGATAATAGCTGATTCTTCCGCCACCGACCAGCATCACGCTGCTTACCTTGCGCGTGATTATGCCGAGGTTTTTAAGGAGCGTCGCGAGCTCGTTCGTCGGGGCGGTTACGAAGATGCGGTCGCCCTCCCTCAGGACAAATTTGCCGTCGGGGATAATCGCGCTTCCGTCCCGCAGAACCGCGCAGACCAGGACCTTGCAGTGGACGATGCCGTCCATATCGTTTAGCGAAACGTCGCGCAGCTTGCTTTTTGCGTCGACTTCCAGCTCGACCAGCTCCACGCGCCCCTTGGCAAAGAGCTCCCTTTTAAGGAAGCCCGGGAATTTCAGCAGGCGCTCAATCTCGACAGCAGCCTGCTTTTCCGGGTTCACCGTAAGCGATAGGGCAAAGAGGTCCCTCATGAGAAAAATCTGCCTGTTGTATTCCGGATTCCGGATACGGGCAATCGTATGTATATTTGGATTGATGCCGTGCGCCGTAAGGCAGCACAAAAGGTTCACCTCGTCGGCGCCGGTCGCCGCTATCAATAAATCGGCATCGCGAACTCCTGCCTCCAGCAGCACTTCCATCGAAGCGCAGTTGCCGCAGACAGCCATGACATCGTATTTTTCCTGATTGTTCTCCAGCACCTCCTTGTTGGAGTCAATCAGCATAAGGTCGTAACCTTCGGCGGATAACTGCCGAGTGAGCGCGGAACCCACTTTTCCGTTACCCGCAATAATAATTTTCAAAAAAATTCCCCCAAAATCGTAGTGAAAATGCAACGGGTCCTTTTTTAGGCTTAATCATTATAGCACCATTATTCATAAAGGCAAGCGAATTTTACGCTCATATATTATTAAATTATGCAAAAACCTGCGCAAAGCTGAGCTGATTTCCGCTTATCTCCGCCGGGCGCGGTTTCGGAGCCTCGCCTGCGATTTCTCCGCAAAAACGCACTATTCCTCGTAGGTCCCGCCGGTGTTGCTCTTATCCAGAGTCCCCTCGGTTTCGATAAGAAGGCATTTAACCAGCGATTTGCACACCGGGCGGTGAACGGTTCCCCTGGGTACTATTATCAGCTCCCCTTCGCGCAGATGCGTAAGGCCGTCCTCAAACTCGATATCAAACTCGCCCTCGATGCAGTAGAATAGCTCGTCCGAGTGTTCGTGCACGTGGAAATCGAGCGTCCTGTTTCCACTTTTACGATGTTGAGCATGTGGTCGTTTAATTTCCCTACCCTCAGGTAGGTATAAAGGGGTTCTAACGAATCTGCTTTTTCCTTAAGGTTGATCTTCTCGACCACCAAACCACCCCCGGCGTAATATAAGCATATAATTAAAAAGATGTTTTATCACTCAAAACGGCTCTGCGCAACGATGTTTTCCTGTATCTGCCTGAATAAAAATGCGGCCGCATCCAAATGCGGATGCGGCCTCTATGTTTGCGGTGCTGTTTCGTCGGCCCTGTGCTAAAAAAGCCCCGCTGTGACTGCGCCAATCCGAAGCCTAATTATTATACGCGATGTTTTCCGGCAGACGGTTTATCCTGCAGAAATAGCGGTAAAAATCCTCGGCTGCTTCAAGGCGGTCCTTAGAAGTGACTGCGTTCTTGATATCGTAGAGAATCCTCTGCATCGTGGGGCTCGCAGTGTATTTAAACTCCGTATTGCCCCACCTCCTCGGCCGCTTCTTCTCCTCAAAGTAATCCCAGAGGCGCAGGGTCTCGCCCTCCTTCAGCGCGATTCTGTACTGCTCGTGCGCCTCTATAATGCCGTCCGTGCACAAATCGCCGAAGAAATCCTCCTTTACCATGAAGGCGCCGACGATTCTTCTCTCGCTCTCCTCCGCCCCTTCCGGGCACTCGGTCAGGAGGCAGGCGGAGTTCGGCTTAAGTTTATGGGGTATGCGGGGCTGTCCCGCCGACATACCGCTGAAGTAGCGGCCGGTGGAAATCCTCCAGGAGGAGAAGACGTCTTCGATTTTGTTGTATACCATGCCGAAGATTGCCTGGGAGTTGAGCGAGAGCTTCAGATTGGCCATCCTGTAGCGGCGCTCGAGCATCTCCTTAGCCGCCCTGCGCTCGGCCTCTTCTTCCACGCTTTTTCTGCGGAGCAGCCTGTCCACCTGCTCCTGCGCACTTTTGTCTTTCAGCTTAAGAAACTGCATAAAGGCGTCCGGATACAGGAACTTCTTCTCCCCTTCCGAAAAGCTGACCGTAACGGTATTGTCCGACACGGCGGTGATTGTGCCCTTCCCGAACGTCTTATGCACGATTGCCTTTCCGAGCAACTGCAATTTCGTTTCTCCTTTCGTAAGTGACAGGCCCCCTCAACCTAAGCAAAGCCGAGCTATTCGCCTGTATTTTCGTCCGAAGACTCCTCCTCGGTTGCGGCTGCATGCGTCCTCTCCTCTATCTTGAAGACCACCGCGTCCGCATCTACGTGCAAATCGATGTTTTCCTTCTTGAAGGCCTCAAGCTCCCCAACGGTCAGAGTGCTGCCCACCCCGTAATTCGTAAGGTCTATTGTGACCGTGTCTATCATGTCCCCGGGGAAGGCGGAGTAGGGAATCTCGAACAGCATCTGCTCGACCAAGCCATCTACGGAATCCTTGTTGAGAAGCACGACCTGCGCCACGCTGTTTACCTTTCTGTCGGCGCTCAGGGCCTGGAAGCCTATGTGCTCCACTTCCTGGTTTACGCTGTTCCGTGATATCTCCTTAATCAGCGACTGAATCGTTTTGCCTCCGACTTCGAGCTGAACTTTGCTGCCCACGCGCTTTCCCTGAAGCAGCCTGTTTACCGTTCGCTGATCCATCTGAATCAAGAGCGGCTCGGGCAGCGACCCGCCGTAAACCGCGCAGGGAATGATTCCGGCTCTCCTGAGCCTCTTTGCTTTTGCCGCAGGACTTCTCAGTTCTGCCGTAACCGTATTCATCCTGATATTCCCTCCTGTTGTTATTTTTTGATGCCCGGAATGCAGGCGCCATGCCGACATCCGCTTTTCGGCGGCAGCGGCCAAACAAACTTTTCTGCTTCTCAATCGGACGCGCAAAAGGCATGAGGAATTTTGCTGCGCCTTACAGTCCGGTGCTGTAAGAAAAGAAGGGCTTTTCATACAGCGCCGCGCCGGCACAATACCAAAAGCCCTTCTTTTTATAGACGGTTCTTTTATCTATTTAATTATCGAACAGCAGTATGCAGCTTGCTAAGCATATGGTCGGCATAGTGTCAATTCACAAAACCGCTATCCGGTATTTCCCCCAAAAAGGGCAGTTGGCATTACCACAATGACAATGAGCCTCCCGCGGGGAATCGGGCAGGCTCACAATTAATAATTTTGCTAATCTATAAGGTATTATACCATCTTTTTAGAAAAAAGCAAGGGGTTGGAAACTCCAACCCGCTTTTCTGCTTTATGGACTTGTTTTTATGCCGGAACTTTCGGCAAAGCGGCGTCAACATCAGCTTAAAGCGCCGCAGGTCTGCCCGGCTTCATAGGCCGCAGAGCAGTCTCCGTATCCGAAGAGGACCTTCTCCGTGTAGTAATAGGCCAGAGCGCCGTCTCTCCTGTTAGCCTCGCGGATATAGTTCGCGGCGTCCTCCTCGCGCAGGAACACCCTGTCGACAAATGAAGCGTTATTTGTATCCAGGCACATTACAACATAAACCTTCATTATTACACCCCCCGTTGGCTTTGCTCTTGTAATGGAGCTATTATATAGCGGGGGATATTATTCAGAAAAGAGATAATCTGCCAAGCGTTTGATTAAGCCGCCGTTCGGTCAAAAATCGGGGGTGAACGGTAAAAATACACGCCGCTCACTTGCCGAGCAGCCTGCGCAGCTTCTTGGACTGGTTGCGGCTGACGGGCACCTCGCTCCTCTCCTTGTCCTCCATCACGAGTATGCTCGTGCCGTTGAAGAAGGGGTGTATCTCCCTGACTTTCTGGATGTTGACGATATAGCTCCTGTGGGAGCGGAAGAAATTGCTCCCGAGCTTCGCCTCGAGCTCCTTCAGCGTAAAGCGGGTGAGCATCTCCTCGTCGTAGGTCTTGATGTACACCAGGTCCCTTTTCACGAAGGCGTAGTATATTTTATCCACGTCCACGAGCACCATCCGCCCGCCGGCCTCGGCGATGATGCGGTTTAGCGAAATCGAATCGGGCGCAGGGCTCTGCTGGGCGCTCTTTGCCGCAGGGGCCGCGGGGGCTTCGCTCCTCTTGCTCCGCAGCTTGTCGATGGCCTGCTTAAGCCTTTGCCTGGAAACGGGCTTTAAGATGTAGTCGATTGCGTTTACGGAAAAGGCCTCGAGGGCGTAGTTTTCGTAGGCGGTGGTGAAAATCACCTCGGGCCTTCTCGGGTGCTTGCTTATCTTATGTGCGAGCTCCACGCCGTTTATGCCCGGGAGGTTGATGTCGAGAAAAAGCACGTCGTAGTCAAGCGCCTGGATGAGCTTGAGCGCTTCGTTGGCACTTGCCGCCTCGCCCACTATTTCTATGTCCTTAAACTGCTCCAGAAGGAAACGCAGCTCCTGCCTGGCCAGGTACTCGTCGTCAACTATCAGCGCTCTAAGCTTCATGAATTTCGCTCCCTGCATTCTGGATTTGCCTGGGTATTGTAAACTTCACCTCTGTCCCCTTGCCGGGGGTGCTCGCAATTATAAGCCCGTTTTCTTCCCCGTATATCATCTTGAGCCTCTGGTTCACGTTGCTCATGCCGACCCCCGAGCCCGTGCCGAAGCCCGGCTCCAGCACATAGGGCAGAATCTCGGGCTTTATGCCGACGCCGTCGTCAAGAACCGAGAGCTCGACCGCCTCCTCCCCGAGCCTTCGCACCGTTATCGTGACCGTGCCCGGGCTCTCCTTCGGCGTAATCCCGTGCCTTATCGCGTTCTCTATGAGGGGCTGCAGCGACAGAATCGGGATAATCTGGTCCTTAAGCCCAGGGTCGACGCTCTGAATCACGCGGAGCTTCTTGCCGAACCTCGCCTTTTCCAGAATAAGATAGTTCCTGACAAACTCAAGCTCCTCGCTCACCGTAACAAAACGCCCCTTTTCCTTAAGCGAGTACCTGAAGTAGGAGGCGAACCTGTAAAGGAGGCTCCGCGCGAGGCTCGGGTTTATGCGTATCAGCGCGCCTATGGTGTTGAGAGTGTTGAAAAGAAAGTGCGGGTTTATCTGCGCCTGGAGCGCGTCGAGCTTGGCCTCAACCGCAAGGTGGGTCTGATAGTCAATCTCGGCAAGCTCAATCTGCATGCTGAGTAGCTCCGCCATTCCGTAGGCGAGCTTTACAAAGTGGTCCGGAACGTCGCCCTTCTGCGTGAGATAGAGCTTCACGGTCCCAGCGACTCGGCCCTTGTAGGTAAGCGGCGCTATGACCGCCGACTGCAGCGCGCAGCTGCAGTTCGGCTTGGTGCACTGGAACTCCTTTTTGTTTCTCAGTATGCGCAGCTTCCCGTCCCTAATCACGTCCTGCGTGGCCTGAGTCACCACCGGCTCGCCCGGCGGGTGCATTTCGTAGCCTATCCCGAGATAGGCGAGCACGTTTTTGTCGTCGGTTATCGCAACCGCCGCTGCGCCGCTTATCTCCTTGATTATCTCAGCGACCTTCGCGGCGGTCTGCTCGTTGAGCCCCGTGCGCAGAAAGGGAAGGGCCTTGTTCGCTATCTGCATGGCCGGGGTGAATATCCGGTCATAGGTATTCATCGCCGAGTAGAGCTGCGCCTGCTTGTAGCCTACGAAGACCGCCGTAAACAGAAAGGACAGCGCGCAGATTGCAAAAAAGACCGCCCAGGCCGGCGGGCATACCACGACGAGCAATACCCACACGACCACGTGCGAGATAAGCAGCACATGGGTGGTCTTGGACCTCATTGTCCGCCGAAGCGTCTTTGTCAGAGCATACCTGTTCATAATCACTTTCTTTCATAGAATTCAGATTGCAATAATTATACTATTATCAAGCTGAGTATTCAATCTTTTTCGTTCCGCCTCATCTGCCATAAATCTCTCTCCGAATGCCGGGGCGGCTAACCGAAAAACGCAAAAAAGAGAGCGGGGCTAAAACCCCGCTCAAATCGTAAGGTCAAAAACGACGCCGGGCGGAAATGAGACGCCTGCGGCCCTCAGCCGGTCTATATCGGCCGGGGAGAAAGCGCGCCCGCAATATGCGCTCTGCGCCATTAAAAGGAGAAGGATGTCATCCCCATATGCGGGCAGAGCTCTCGGAGAAAAGCCCTTTTTGCCGCGCCAGTCAGCAGGCAGGCGGGCGTATTTACTGGAGCCGAGGTATTTAAAGTATTCCTGCTGCACCCCGGCGATGCGCCTTGCGATTCTGTCCAGGGCTTCCCCCTTCTTTTCGCCGTCCAGCCCGGACCTCCTTATCGCCGCGGCCTCGCTTAAAAGCATGCTGAGCTTATGGAGATGACAGCTTTGGACATCCCTCTTTGTCCCGCCGTTTTCGAGCATCCTTCTGTGCAGCCGGCGCTCAAGCCTTATCTCCAGAGCCTCCTCGAAGAGTTCAGGCTTTTCCCTTTTCAGATACTCAAGCTCCTGCTCTGTCAGCTCCTCGCCGCAGCGGAGCCTGCTTTCAATCTGGCTGAGCGCGTTATCCTTCCTGAGCCTTTCAAGCTGCTCGTTCATACGGCTCAGCTCCCCGCTCTCTTTATCCGAAACCGGCACCCCGCCCTGCTTTTTAAGCTCCAGCTTGGCCTGTAAAGCCCACAGCTTTACACTGTTCTGCGCCGAGCTAAGGGAAGCGATGTCCATCTTCTCATCTCCTTTCGGCAAAATATAAGGCCGCCATAGAATTTCATTCTACGGCGGCCCTGAAAATTTAAGGCCCGGGAACAAAAAGCCCCTTTTTTGCTTCTTATTATATAAGCGCCTCGTAGCCCTCGGGGTTTATGTAGAAGTCGTCGGAGCTTCCGACTATATAGGCCCTCATCGAGGCGGCCTTGCCCTTCAGCGTGCCGTAGAGCTCGCCGTCAAGGAAGGCCTCAAAGACAGCGGATTCTCCGGCCTCTATCGTGGTCGAGGTCAGCGCCATTGTGAAGAGCTTGTCGGCCGACCATGTGTAAAGGTTGTTCCCTTCGCTGTCAAAGAGCTTGAAATCAAACTTCTGACCGCTCATGTGCTGGATGGTGACGGCCTTTTTCGTCCTGTTCTCGATGACAAGCCTCATCATAAGCCCGCCGTCTTCCTCTGTCGCCGAGGCCGAGACCTCCACCTTCTGCGTGAGGTTCTCAATCAGGTTCACAAGCCTCGAGACGACGGTCACCGCCTCGGCGCGGGTAGCGGCCGCCTTCGGGCGCAGCGAATAGTCTTCGTGGCCCTTAACAAGGCCCAGCACGACGGCCTTGTAAATATCCGACTTGGCGGACTCGCTTATCTCGGCGTCGTCGGTAAAGGGCTCGGGCATAATCATGATTATGAAGTATTCGCCGCCCGTCTTATAGTCGAGCGCTTTCAGAGCAAGGAGCACCATCTCCTCGCGGCTCAGCGCCTTATCAGGCCCGAAGCTGCCGCCCGGCTGTATTATCCCCGCGGTGACAAGGTCGTAAAGCTGGCTTGCGCCCGCGTCCTCGTTTTTGACGTCGTCGAAATACTCGCCGATGTCGACGGGGGCAAAGTAGTTGATGTTTATGCCGAGCGCCCTGTGCAGGAGACGGGCAAACTCCATGCGGCTTATCGCGCTGTCGGGATTGAATTTTCCGCTTCCGTCGGAGAAAATGTCGGCGTAGCCGTAGTTTTCAGCCGCCTCTTCAAACCAAGTCCCGGCGATGTCCGTGTAGGCCGCGTCCGCGTTCGGGTTCGGGGCTATGACCGGTGGGCCCGCGTAGGGGTTCGGGGCTATGAGCGGCTGCCCCAGCGGTATCGCGGCGGCCAGAACCGCTGCGGCAATCGTCTTTAATAGTGTCTTGAACATTGCAACCTCCTTTTCATTATCCTAAAAGCTCAGTCTTGCTGCCATTGCGGAGGAAAGCGAAGGCAAATATTTCCGCCGGCTTCCCTCGATATAAATACTTTTTGAAAAAGGAAAAAGTTGCAGCCCGGCGAAAAATATTTACGCGAAACTCAGCCGCTTCAGTCCCCGGCGCCGAAGGCTTCGAGCTTTGAAACCGGAGTCGGCCTGTTGTCCCCGTGCCTTACAAGCAGCATGGTGACGAAGGCGAGCAGCACGAAGGCGCAGCCGTAGGGGAAGAGCGTGGTCATGCCGAATCTGTCCATTATCATGCCGGATATGACCGGCGTCAGCGTCTGGGCGGCCATGCTCGCCGTGTAGTAAAAGCCCGTGTACTTGCCGACGTCCCCGCCCTTCGAGAGCTCCACGACCATCGGATAGCTGTTTACGTTTATCGTCGCCCAGCCTATTCCCGAGGTCATAAAGAGTATGTTCATGACGATTGGCGAGCTGCCCGCGCGGATGAAGGAGGCGCAGAGGAAGGAGCAGCCGAGTATCAGGATTCCGGCGAGTATCGTCTTTTTCCGCCCGATTTTCGAGGCGACGATGCCGACCGGCAGATAGGCGACAATCGCGGCGCCGGTCGCAACCGTGAGCGAGGTGTTGTAGTCGAGGTTCAAAACGCTGCCCGCGTAGACGGAATACTTGCTTATAACGGCGTTATAGCCGAAATACCAGAGCACGACCGAGGCGAGTATTAGGAGCAGGGACCTGCGCTCGCTCTTTTCAAGCCCCCGGCCGCCCTCGCTCTCCTCCTGTCCGTCCTCGATGCCGTATTTCCGGCTCTCCTCCTGCATCTCCTTAACAAAGCGGGGCTCGTCCACCTTTTTTAAAAAGACGAACAGCGAGACGAGCATCAGGCAGGAGACGCAGAGGAAAAACGGGGTGTAGCCCATAAGGGCGTTTTCCGCCTTTCCGGTGCCGAACACCATGCCCAGAACGAGCACCAGTATCCCGCCCGCCGAGCCCATGAGGTTTATTATCGCGTTTGCCTTGCTGCGAAGCGGCTTAATCGTGACGTCGGGCATCAGGGCCACGGCGGGGCTACGGAAGGTGGACATGCTGAGAAGCGTGAGCAGGAGAAGCGCGATGAAGATTACAAGCGGCGTTCTGTTCTCAGCCGTGACTGCGGCGGCGTAGGCCTGCCGCGCTGGCACGACGTAATTTGTGTAGTCGGGGTTCTTGGAGCCGTCCTCCCTCGTCATGGAAATGCCGAGGAACTCCTCTTTCGTGAACCTGTCCTTAACGGCGACCCTCTCGCCTGCCGGGGTTGTAATCGTGAGGTTCGCCTCGTACAGGGCCTCCTGCGCCATTGGATTGTCCGGCGCGACCAAAGCGAGCCTTTTCGCCTGCGCCCCCTCGGCGAAGGACAAAAGCAGCAGGAACAGCGCCGCCGCAACCGTGCCGATGATTATAAACGGAGTGCGCCTGCCGCGCCGGCTCCTGCACCTGTCCGAGAGCGTTCCGAAGAGCGGGAGCAGAAACAGCGCCAGCACGTTGTCAAGCGCCATAATCACTCCGGACCAGGACTGGGACATGCCGAACTTGTCGGTCAGGATTTTGGGGATAATCGTGTCGTAGGCCTGCCAGAAGGCCAGGATAAGGAAGAAGGCAAGTCCGACGAAAAAGGTGCGCTTATAATTCAGCTTCATGTCTACCTCCACCGCGCGGCGGCGCGAAATATAAAATTTTATATAATAAGACTGCAAAATGCTTATTTTCGCTTAAATTTTACACTAATTAGCCGGGCCGTTCAATATTGTTTTGACTGCGGCCAAAATTGACTGTAAAATACAGGCACGGGGGTGTTCTTATGTCAGACGCATGGGCCCTGGGAATTTTCTGGGCAGCCGCAGGCTGCGCCTTTATCGCGGCCGCCGCGGCCTTTCTCCTCGCGCCGGGCAGGACCGATATAGAGGCGCTTGCCCAGTATTACGGCCGGCACATCGCGCACCGCGGGCTGCACACGCCGGACCAGGGCGTGCCCGAAAACTCGCTCCCGGCCTTCAAGGCCGCGGTCGAGCTGGGCTTCGGCGTCGAGCTCGACGTACATATCACAAAGGATTTAAGGCTCGTGGTCTTCCACGACGATACGCTCTCACGCGTCTGCGGAGTCGAGGGGCGAATCGAGGAGATGAGCTGGGACGAGCTGCAAAAGCTCCGCCTTTTCGGCGGCGAGCAGCGCATACCGCTCTTGTCCGAGGTGCTGGAGCTTGTCTCGGGCAGAGAGCCCATCGTGGTCGAGCTAAAGCGCGGGGCGCGCAACCGCGAGCTCTGCGAAAGAACATACGAAATGCTGAAAGCATACAGGGGCACCTTCTGCATAGAGAGCTTCGACCCGCGCATCGTCCGCTGGTTCCGCAAAAACGCCCCTCACGTTCTGCGCGGGCAGCTCAGCGCCCCGCCCGCGGAGCTAAAAGACGGCGCGGGAAGGCTCAACGCCTTTCTTATCGGCAACCTTTTGACGAACTTTCTCGCAAGGCCCCACTTCATAGCCTACAAAATCGGGCCAAGGCCCTTTACGCTGAAGCTCTGCAGGCTTATGGGCGCTTCTGTTTTCTCCTGGACGGCCCGCGACTATGGGCACGAAAAGACAAGCGACGTCATAATCTTCGAGCACTACCTGCCGCGAGTGAGATTCAAATAGGCGCCAGGCCTCGCGCAGAGTCATGTCAAAGGTTAAAAACCATAATACGATAAGCAAGCCAAATTAAACGAATGGAGGTATGAAAGCTGAACTTCAGAAGCAGATTCACAGGCGGTGCCGGGGACTCCATTGTCCCGCCCGACCCGAAGAAAATCAGGAAAATCATAGTCATCGTTATCGTCGCCGCATTTATCCTGCTGGCCCTCGCCACCTGCTGGTACACGGTAAACGACAAGCAGCAGGGCGTGGTCACCACCTTCGGCAGGGTGACAAAGGTCACTGACGCCGGAGTCCATTTCAGGCTGCCCTTCGGAATACAGAAGGTCCACAAGGTCGACGTCAACGTGTTCCAGCGCATCGAGCTCGGATACAGGACGGACCCCGGCAGGCCGCAGGGCTACATCGTCGTGCCGCAGGAGAGCATGATGATAACCGGCGACTACAATATCGTCAACGTCGAGTTCTTTGTCGAGTACAAGGTCTCCGACCCGGTTAAGTACCTCTTTGCCTCCTACGAGCCGGAGCAGGTTCTCAGGAACCTCGTGCAGAGCCAGGTGCGGAACGTCGTCGGCTCGACGGACGTCGACTCGGTGCTGACGACAGGCAAAGAGTCCATACAGATGCGCGTCAAGGAGCTCATCAGCGAGATTCTGTCCGAATACGACATAGGCCTCATGCTCACCGACGTCAAGATACAGGACAGCGAGCCGCCTACCGATGAGGTCACGCAGGCTTTCAAGGCCGTCGAGACCGCAAAGCAGAACGCCGAGACCGTCATCAACGAGGCCCAGGCCTATGAAAACGCGAAAATTCCCGCTGCTAAGGCCGAGGCCGACAGCCTCATCCAGAACGCGGAGTATCTGAGGCAGAAGAGGATAAACGAGGCGATTGAGCAGGTAGCCATGTTCGAGGCGATGTACTCGGAGTACGCGCAGAACCCCGCGATAACCCGCTCCCGCATGTACTACGAGGCGATTAAGGAGATTCTGCCGGACGTAAAGCTCTACATAGACATGTCGGAGGGCGGCGTGCAGAAGCTCCTGCCCGTCGAGAGCTTCGGCAGCTTCAGCGCATCGACCGCTCCCTCGCAGGGCAATTAGGAAGGAGGCTGAAGAGATGACAAAGAAAAAATCGGCAATCATTGCGGGCATAATCGTGCTGCTCCTCATCCTCTGCCTAGCCTTTTCTCTCTACACCGTCAAAGAAAACGAGTACGCCTGCATAATACGCTTTTCAAAGATAATCAGGACGACCGACAGCGCGGGGCTGCACTTCAAGCTCCCTTTCCTCGACAGCATAAAGGTCTTCCCCAAGGCGATTATGCTCTACGACATTAAGCCCTCGGAAGTCCTGACGGCCGACAAGCAGAATATGACGGTCGACAGCTATGTGCTCTGGCAGATTGAGGACCCGCGGCTGTTCTTCCAGACATTAGGCAGCCTCCCCGTGGCCGAGCAGAGGCTCGACGCCCTCACCTACAACGCGCTGAAGAACACGATGGGCACGCTCGCGCAGAGGGACATCATCAACGAGGAGCAGAGCCGCAACGCCATATACGAGAGAATCACCGACAACGTGGCGGGTCTCGCAAAAAACTATGGAATAAGGGTCGTGGACATTAAGGTAAAGCGCTTCGATTTGCCCGAGGCGAACGAGCAGGCGGTTTACGCGCGCATGATTTCGGAGCGCAAGCAGATGGCCGAGAAATACAGCGCCGACGGCGAGTACGAGGCCTCCATCATTCGCAACAACGTCGACAAGCAGGTTAACATAATAATCTCAAACGCCAGGGCCCAGGCCGCGGCGCTGGTCGCCGAGGGCGAGCAGGAATACATGAGGCGCCTTGCCGAAGCCTACAACACGCCCGACAAGCAGGCCTTTTACGAGTTTATTCTCGCGCTTGACGCGCTGAAGGCCTCCCTCAGCGGAAGCGACAAGACCGTAATCCTGGGGCCCGACTCCCCGATAGCGAGGGCTCTGCTCAACAACTGAAGACTGCTGAAGACTCTAAAGGCGCGGGCGAAAGCCGCCCGCGCCTTTTTCTTAGTCGCAGCGCCGCAAAAGGAATCAAAAGGCACCGGTATCGTCCCCGCCAGGGACCGTTACCGGTGCCGTATTTTCAAATACCGCTATTTCAGGCTCCGACTACCTTCGCGCCGGTGAGGTAGCGCCTTAGCATGTCGAGGGCGTGGTTTGCGGCCATGGTGCGTATCCGGCTTCTGTCGGCGCCGAGATGGAACTCCCTGCTGTATGTACCGTCGAAGGCGGCGAGCGCGATGAAAACCTTGCCGACCTCGTTGCCGCGCTCGTCGGGATCGGGTCCCGCGACACCGGTTATCCCGATGCCGAAGTCTGTGCCCATCTTGGCCTTGACCGCCTCCGCCATCGCCCTTGCGACGGCCTGGCTCACGGCGCCCTCTTCTTCGAGCAGCTCCTTCGGGATACCCAAATACTCAATCTTCGCCTTGTCGGAGTATGTAACAAAGCCTCCCGGGAAGACCTTTGAGGCGCCGGGGATGTCGGTTATGCGCTTTTGCAGCAGCCCTCCGGTGCAGGACTCGGCCGCCGAGAGCGTGAGGTTTTTCTCGCTTAGTATGCGCATCACGACGCTCTCAAGGTTTTCCTCGTCGATTGCGTAAATGAACTCGCCGAGGGTCTCGCGGACCGTCTCTATGACCGGCTTCATCATCTCCTCGGCCTCCTCGACGGACGAGGCCTTCGCGGTCACGCGCAGCATGACCTCGCCCTCCTTCGCGTAGGGGGCAAGCGTCGGATTCTTCAGCTCGAGCATCTTGTCCCTCAGCATGTCCTCGACGACGCTCTCGCCCAGGCCGAAGATGCGTATGTTGTGTGAAATGATTTCGGAGTCGGACAGCTCCTTCAGATAGGGCACGACGCAGTTTTTGAACATCGAGACGCACTCCCTCGGAGGGCCGGGCAGCATTATGACGTACTTGCCGTCCCCGCGGAAGGCGCAGCCCGGCGCTGTGCCCCATTCGTTATGGAAAATCGTGCAGCCCTCGGGCAGCATGGCCTGGCTCATGTTGTTTTCGGTAATCTCCGTTTTGTGCAGGACGTTCTCGAAGTAGCTGCGGATTCGCTCGGCCTCCTTCTCATGGAAGACGAGCTTCTTACCGAAGCACTCGGCGAGCACCTGCTTTGTCAGGTCGTCGCAGGTGGGGCCGAGCCCGCCGGTCGTTATTATTATATCGGCGCGTCTTTTCGCTATCTCCACCGCAAGCCTCAGACGCGAAGGGTTGTCCCCCACCACCGTGTGGTAGTAGACGTTTATGCCGAGCATGGAAAGCCCCTCGGAGATGTCCCTTGCGTCGGTATTCGCCGTTTGCCCGAGCAGCAGTTCCGTGCCGACACCTATGATTTCAGCGGTAAGTTCCATATCGTGAAAACCCCTTTCCTAATCCCGAGCGATATATCAGGGCCCAGCCCGCGGGAGTTTATTTTGCAAACCTTTTTCACTTTTTGATAGCGGCAAAGCCGGCGCCAAGCTCTTTATCTCCCGCTCCCGCGGGGAATTTTTATATAAACTCCGGCTACTCCTGCGGCAAAGCCCTCTTCCCTGCTGCCTTTTTTAGGCTTATGGAAGCGGCGCGCCGCAGGGCGGCCAAAATGTAAAGGGCTGAATTCTCGCCCGGGCTTTATCTACACTTTCACTCTTGTTGTGCCCTCAATCGCTTCCCGGGTCAGAGCCTCTATATCGAGAGCCTTTTCAGCGGCCTCGACAAGCTCAAGCCGCGGCTTTGTCTTCGGGTGGCGGGGCGTAAAGACCGTGCAGCAGTCCTCGTAAGGCAGGACGGACAGGTCGAAGGTGCCGATTTTGCGGGCCAGCACGACTATTTCATCCTTGTCCATGCCTATGAGCGGACGGAGCACGGGCAGCGAGCAGCAGGCCTCCGTCACCGCCATCGCCTCGACGGTCTGGCTTGCCACCTGCCCGAGGTTTTCTCCGGTCACTATCGCCTTGCAGCCGTTAAAATCCGCAATCTTCTGCGCAATGCGCATCATGAAGCGCCGCATTATTATCGTGAAATACTCCTCGGGGCATTTGGCGCGCATCTCCTCCTGTATCCTGGTGAAGGGCACGATTTCGACAGTCAAATCCCCGCAGTAATTCTTAAGGACGGCGGCGATGTCCAGGACCTTCTGCTTTGCAAGCTCCGAGGTATAGGGAAACGAGAAAAAGTGCACAGGTATGATTTTCAGCCCGCGCTTTGCCATCATGTAGGTCGCGACCGGGCTGTCTATCCCGCCGGAGAGCAGCGATACGGCCCTGCCGCCGGTTCCGACCGGCAGTCCCCCCGCCCCGCGCACGCTGCCGGCGTGCACGTAGGCCGCGTAGTCGCGCACCTCGACGTTGACCGTGAGCTCCGGCTCGTGCATATCGGGTTTTAAATGGGGGAAAGCTTGATGCAGGCCGCTTCCGACGTACTGCGAAAGCTCGATTGAGGTCATGGGGAAGCTCTTGTCCGAACGCTTTGTCTCGACCTTGAAGCTGCTTATCCCTTCAAGCTCGTCCTTAAGATAGGTCTTGGCGGTCTCAAGTATGGCCTCGGCCCTCTTCTCGCAGGCGGCGGCACGCGAGAGCGAAGCGATGCCGAACACCTGCTTCAGAGCTTCGAAGGTTTCGTCCATGTCGCAGTCGTCGTCTAGCGGCTCGACGTAAATTGTGGACTGCACGGAGTAGATGCGGAATCTCCCGAAGGCTTCGATTCTCCGGTTTATATTGGAAATAAGCCGCTGCTCAAAGTATCTCCTGTTCTGACCCTTGAGCACTAGTTCGCCTAGTTTTAGCAGGATTATGTCGTTCAATTGCTAAAATCTCCTTAAATTATAAGAATTTTTCCAATATTTTACTGCTATATTTTGTCGAACAAAAATATTATTTCTATTTTTCTTCCTCGAAAACCATGCTTCTATACTGGATAGCCTCGGAAAGATGGTGCGGGAGGATGTTCTCCTCTCCCTCAAGGTCCGCTATGGTCCTCGCGACGCGCAGTATGCGGTCGTAGGACCTTGCCGAAAGGCCGAGCCTTTCGTAGGCGCTCTGCATGAGCCTTGTGCACTCCTCGCTTAGAACGCAAAACTCGCGCAGGGCTGCAAGCGGCATGGAGGCGTTGCTCTCGACTCCCCTTTTTCGCTGCCTCTCCCTTGCGGCGTTGACCCTCCTGCGTATCAGGGCAGAGGGCTCGCCGCCGCCCTTCTGTGACAGCTCCTCGAACTCCAGCGGCGGCACGTCGACGAAGATGTCGATTCTGTCTAGAAGCGGGCCGGAGATGCGCTCATGGTAGCGCCTCACCGAGGCCTCCGAGCAGGTGCAGCGCTCATAGCCGTACCAGCCGCACTTGCAGGGGTTCATCGCGCAGACGAGCATGAAGCGGCTCGGGTAGGTCGCCCCGCCCGAGGCGCGGGAGATTGTCACCCGCCCGTCCTCCATGGGCTGCCTTAAGACCTCCAGCGTGTCGGGCCGAAACTCGGGAAGCTCGTCCAGGAAAAGCACGCCGTTGTGCGATAGCGAAATCTCTCCTGGCTTGGGATTTGTGCCGCCGCCCGAGAGCGCCACGGCCGAGACCGTGTGATGGGGGCTGCGGAAGGGCCTTGTGGTTATAATCGGGTTTTCGCGGCTGGTCAGGCCCATCACCGAGTATATTTCGGTCGTTTCCAGCGCCTCCTGAAGGCTCATGTCGGGCAGAATCCCGGGCAGGCGCTTTGCGAGCATGCTCTTGCCCGCCCCCGGCGGCCCGCTCATGAGTACATTATGCCCTCCCGCGGCAGCGATTTCAAGGGCCCGTTTTGCCGCAAACTGTCCCTTCACGTCCGCAAAATCGGGCAGGTTTTGAACCTCGGCCGAAAACTCGGGCGTTCTGGCCGGCTCTATCTCAAGCGAGCCCTCGAGATGCTTCAGCAGCTTATGTATATCAGGCACAGGGTATACAAGGAGGCCCTCGGCGAAGCTCGCCTCGGCGGCGTTTTCCTCGGGCACGAAGAGCTTTTTTATTCCGAGCCTTTTGGCGGCGAGCGCCATCGGCAGGGCGCCGGGCACGGGGCGCAGCTCGCCCGCGAGCGAAAGCTCCCCGAAGAAGGCCGCGTCCTCGGGTATGCTCTTTATATCGCCGGAGGCGGCGAGTATCCCAATCAGCACCGGCAGGTCGTAAACCGTCCCCGCCTTTTTCGTGTCGGCGGGCGCAAGGTTTACGGTGATGCGGCTCACCGGAAACTTGAGCGAGCAGTTTTTCACCGCGGCGCGCACGCGCTCTCTGGCCTCGCGCACCGCGGCGTCGGGCAGGCCGACTATCTCAAAGGCCGGAAGTCCGCCGGACAGGAAGCACTCGACGGAGACCTCATAGCCGCTTATTCCATTCAGGCCGAGTGAACGGACCTTTGTGACCATGGGGGCGCCTCCTTTTAGCCGATAGTTATAGGCTTAGACCGCCGGGCATCCGCGCCCGGTCAGGTCCCGCCGGATAGAGACGTCATTCTCCTGCCGTTTTTTCAGCAGGGCGGCAAAGGCATGCCGGATATGCAAGTCCCCCGCCGCCATGAGTTTCAGATACCCGGTAAAGTTTTTCGCTTTACAGGCTCCGGATTTAAGGGGGCGGAGAGCCTGACGGGCGCAGGCAGGCGGGCGCAGAGCCGCTGCGATTTTCCCGCTGTTTGCTAATCTTTGCCTTGAAAAATATAATAGCACCACTTTCCGATATGTGCAATTTTTTTAGAAGGTCTTTGCAAAAGAATGCAAATATGTGCTTGTTTACGATTTACAATGCGGGTGCAAGATGATAGAATATACGCTGGTATATTGTAAAATAAGGCAATACTTCAAAATATCGCTTTCGAGCAACCAAAGGAGGAAACTATGGCAAGAAAACTGAAAACTATGGACGGTAATACAGCCGCCGCCCATGTGGCTTATGCCTTTACGGAAGTTGCCGCCATCTACCCGATTACGCCTTCGTCCGTTATGGCAGAGCTGGTCGACAAATGGTCGGCCGAGGGCAAGAAGAACATCTTCGGTCAGCCGGTCAGGGTAGTTGAGATGCAGTCCGAGGGCGGCGCCGCGGGCGCCGTTCACGGCTCGCTCGTAGCCGGCGCGCTCACCACCACCTTCACCGCCTCGCAGGGTCTGCTCCTGATGATACCGAACATGTATAAAATTGCAGGCGAGCAGACGCCCAACGTCATCCACGTTTCCGCCCGCGCCGTGGCCACGCACGCTCTGTCGATTTTCGGCGACCATTCTGACGTTATGGCCTGCCGCGCGACGGGCTATGCGATGATGGCCTGCTCGAGCCCGCAGGAGGTCATGGACCTCGGCGCCGTGTCCCACCTTTCCTCGATTAAGGGGAGCCTGCCCGTCCTCAACTTCTTCGACGGCTTCCGCACCTCCCACGAGCAGCAGAAGATAGAGGTCTGGGACTACGAGGACCTCGAGGAGCTGCTGGACAAGGACGCATTGGCCGCCTTCCGCGCCCGCGCGAACAGCCCCGCAAATCCCCGCCTCTTCGGCTCGGCCGAGAACCCCGACACCTTCTTCCAGCACAGGGAGGCCTGCAACTCTACCTACTTTGCCTTCCCCGCCGTCGTCGAGGAGTACATGAACAGGGTCAACGCGAAAATCGGGACCAATTACAGGCTCTTCAACTACTACGGAGCGCCTGACGCGGAGCGGGTCATCATCGCCATGGGCTCGGTCTGCCAGACAATCGAGGAGGTCGTCGACTACCTCAACGCAAGAGGCGAGAAGGTCGGCCTTGTAACCGTACACCTCTACCGCCCCTTCAGCGCGGCGCACCTCATTGCGGCCCTGCCCGAGACCGTCAAATCCATCGCTGTCCTCGACAGGACAAAGGAGCCCGGTTCCATCGGCGAGCCTCTCTATCTGGACGTCGTCACCGCGCTGCGCGGCACGAAGTTTGAGGGCGCCACGATAGTCGGCGGCCGCTACGGGCTCGGCAGCAAGGACACGACCCCCGGCGCGATTATCTCCGTATACAACAACCTCAAGGCGGAGCAGCCGAAGAACCGCTTCACCATCAGCATAGTCGACGATGTGACGAACCTCTCGCTGCCGATTACCGAGGAGCCCGACACCACCCCCGCGGGCACGATTTCCTGCAAGTTCTGGGGCCTCGGCTCGGACGGCACCGTCGGCGCGAACAAGAACAGCATCAAGATTATCGGCGACCATACCAACAAATACGTCCAGGCCTACTTCCAGTACGACTCGAAGAAGTCCGGCGGCGTGACCATATCGCACCTGCGCTTCGGCGACAAGCCCATAAAATCCACCTACTACGTCAACAAGGCCGACTTTGTGGCCTGCCATAACCCCTCTTATATTGAGAAATTCGACATCGCTCAGGACATCAAGCCCGGCGGAACCTTCCTCATCAACTGCCACTGGGACGTCGAGGAGCTCGGCAGGCGCCTCCCCGCGGCGGCAAAGCGCCATATAGCCAACAACAATATAAAGGTCTACGTCTGCGACGCCATCAGGGTCGCAAAGGAGCTCGGACTCGGCGGGCGCACCAACACAATCCTGCAGGCGGCCTTCTTCAAGCTTGCCAACATCATCCCGATTGACGACGCCGTGAAATACATGAAGGACGCCATCGTCGCAACCTACGGACACAAGGGCGACGCGGTCGTCAAGATGAACCTCGCCGCGGTGGACGCGGGTCTTAAGGAGGTCAAGGAGCTCAAGGTTCCCGATGATTGGAAGAACGCCGAGGACACGGCGCACAAGGTAGAGGTCGAGAGCAGCAGGCCCGCGCTCAAGAAATACGTCGAGGAAGTGCTCATACCCGTCAACCACATGCGCGGCGACAGCTTGCCTGTTTCCACCTTTATGGATACAGCCCGCGGCACCCTGCCCCAGGGCACGGCAGCCTTCGAAAAGCGCGGCATAGCCGTGGACATTCCCGAGTGGATACCCGAAAACTGCATACAGTGCACACAGTGCTCGCTGTCCTGCCCGCACGCGGTCATCCGCCCCTTCGCTCTCAGCAAGGAGGAGCTTAATAACGCTCCCGAGGGCTTCAAGTCCGTCAAGATGATAGGCAAGGGCTGCGAGGACTACGCCTTCGCAATCGCGATTTCGGCCTACGACTGCACGGGCTGCGGCGTCTGCGCCAACGTCTGCCCCGCCAAGAACAAGGCTCTCGTTATGAAGCCGGCCGAAGAGCAGCTTAAGGAGCAGAAGAACTTCGACTACGCGGAGCAGAAGGTTTCCGACAAGGAGCTGCCCTTCAAGGTCGATTCCATCAAGGGCTCGCAGTTCAGAAAGCCGCTGCTTGAGTTCTCCGGCGCCTGCGCTGGCTGCGGCGAAACGCCCTACGCGAAGCTCGTCACCCAGCTGTTCGGCGACAGAATGTATATCGCCAACGCGACCGGCTGCTCCTCCATCTGGGGCGGCAGCGCGCCGAGCACACCCTACACCGTCAACAAGGAAGGCAGGGGTCCGGCCTGGGCCAACTCCCTGTTCGAGGACAACGCCGAGTTCGGCTACGGCATGGCCGTCGCGACAAAGCAGCGCCGCCTGAAGGCCAAGGAGATAGCCGAGGATATAGTCGCCAACACCCAGAGCGAGGAGCTCAGGCAGGCCGCCAAGGAGTGGCTCGCGGTATTCGACGACGCCGAGGGCTCGAAGGTTGCGGCCAAGAAGCTCGTCGCGGCGCTTGAGAAGAGAATGACGGAGAAAGACTGCCCGGTCAACAAGTCCCTCTACGAGATGCGCGACCTCTTCGTCAAGCCCTCCATCTGGATTTTCGGCGGAGACGGCTGGGCCTACGACATCGGCTACGGCGGCCTTGACCATGTGCTTGCAAGCGGCGAGAACGTAAACGTCCTCGTATTTGACACCGAGGTCTACTCCAACACCGGCGGCCAGGCCTCCAAGGCCTCGCAGCTCGGCCAGGTCGCCCAGTTCGCCGCGGCCGGCAAGGGCACGAAGAAGAAGGACCTTGCCCAGATAGCGATGTCCTACGGCTACGTCTACGTCGCTCAGGTCGCGCTGGGCGCAAACTACCTGCAGACGCTCAAGGCCATAATCGAGGCCGAGTCCTACGACGGGCCTTCCCTCATCATAGCCTATGCTCCCTGCATCAACCACGGCTCCAAGAACGGTATGGGCAGGTCCATACTCACCGAGAAGCAGGCCGTGGAGGCGGGCTACTGGAACATCTTCCGCTTCGACCCGAGACTCGAGGCAGAGGGCAAGAACCCGCTGATAATAGACAGCAAGGAGCCGACGGCAAGCTACTACGACTTCATAATGAACGAGGTCCGCTACAGCTCCCTCATGCGCAGCTTCCCGGAGAGGGCCAAGGAGCTGTTCGAGCAGGCAGAAAAGAACGCAAAGCTCAAGTACCAGAAGCTCCTTGCGCAGAAGGAGATGTACGAGCGCAAAAACTCGGACAATTAAAACTCACGGGGAGAGGGTTTGGACCCTCTCCCCGATTTGCGTTTATCAAGCCAAAAAACGAGGATAATTATAAACGGCACCCCATGCGGGGTGCCGCTGTTTTCTCGTTCATGGAGTTTTGCTTCAAAACGCCCGTCGCGGGCCGATGTTTTTTCAGTCGAGGTATTTTGCCTCAAAACAGTCCAGAGAGAGTATGTCGGACAGCTCCGTGAGCACCGGTATTATGCCGAGCTCCCCGTACCTGATGGGAGCTTCGGCGAGCTTATCCATATCCTTCGTTTTGGGGAGGGTGAACCTGACGGTCGTGCCCTCTCCTTCCCTGCTTTCAAGAACCATCGAGCCACCGTGGGCCGATATGATGTGCCGGGAGTAGGCAAGCCCCATGCCCAGGCCGCGTTCAAGGTCGTCGAGTCTCTTTTTCTTTATCCGCGGCTCGAATATCGTGGACATCGCCGAAGCGGGTATCCCCGTTCCGGTATCCGATACGGTCACGATATAAAACCCCCCGGCGCCTGAGACCGATACGCTTATGTCATCGCCTATCCCGGTGTGATTCAGGCTGTTTGACAGGAGGTTCAGCAGGACGTATTCGAGCTTGTCAAAATCAGCGTATAAATCCGCACTCTTGAGGTTCGTACTGAACCAGATTCGCACGCCGCGCTCCTTTGTCAGAAGTGAGACGGTGTTGACAAGGTTGCGGCAGAGCGCCAGGAGGTCGACGTTTTTCAGATTAAGCTTTGTGCTGCGCATCTTCATCTCGTTGAATCCAGCGATATTGTTCGAAATGCGCAGCAGTTTAAAATAATTTTTGTATATCATCGCAAGGCTTTTCGACAGGGTTTCGTTGCCTGAGCTTTCCACAATCGGCAGCATGATGCTCGCCGCCGAAGACAGCGTGGCGAGCGGAGTCCTTATCGCCTCGTTGACGGTCGAGAGATAGTCAAAATCGCCGCTGTCGTCAAACTCTTCCGGGAGGAAGGTGAAAACCCTGCAGTCTTTTATTAGATGCATGGAAATATAGTACGGTTTTCCGCCTATCTCTTTGTAGCCGCTGCCGCACTCCGCTCTAGACTCGAGAAGGTCCTGCGGCAGAAGCTCGCTTATGCCGCTGGGGAAGGATTCCGGCATATGGGCAAAGAGCTTTTTTGCAGAGTCGTTCATCATTACAATCTCTCTGTCCCTTTCAACGACGACGGCGTCGGAAGACTGAGACAGGAGATTTAGAAAATTATTGAAATCTGAAATATGTTCTGTCATGAAGCACCCCAGAATATCCCTTATTGTCTGTAAATATTTCCAATCATATGTTTCTACATTTACCAAAAAAATATTATGAAATTATAAACTTCCTACAACAAAAAGCTTGTCGGCAGGGGCATTATTTTTGCAATAAACACATTCTATTGAAATTTGTTCAAAAAAGGAGTAGAATATTATTGATAGATTATTTGCTAAATTATTTGTAAATTATTTGTAAATAATTTGGAGGTTAATGATGGGTATCAAAGTTGGCATTAACGGGTTCGGCAGGATTGGCCGACTTGTCCTTCGCGCCGGGATAGACAACGATAACATAGAATTCGTAGGCATCAACGGCACCTCGGACCCTGAGTACATGGCTTATCTGTTTAAATACGACACGATGCACGGCACATTCACCGGAGAAGTCGGTCACGACGAAAACCATTTAATCGTTAACGGAAAGAGAATACGTACATTCAAGGTGCAGAACCCGGCTGACATCCCGTGGGATGAGGTCGGGGCTGAGTACGTTATAGAGTCCACCGGAAAATTCACAAAGGTCAAGGACTGCGAGGGCCATTTCAACCACGGCGCAAAGAAGGTCATTATCTCCGCCCCGGCGGACGCGCCGATGTTCGTTATGGGAGTCAACCACAAGAGCTACTCTCCCGACATGAAGGTGGTGTCGAACGCCTCCTGCACGACAAACTGCCTTGCGCCCATAGCCAAGGTACTAAACGACAACTTTGGGATAGCTGAAGGCCTCATGACTACGGTCCACTCGGCAACGCAGACCCAGAAGGTAGTCGACGGCACCTCGAGAAAGGACTGGAGAGGCGGAAGAGCGGCCTCGGCCAACATCATTCCCTCGTCCACCGGAGCCGCCAAGGCCGTAGGCAAGGTAATACCCGAGCTGGACGGAAAGCTCACCGGCATGTCGATGCGCGTTCCGACGCTCGACGTTTCGGTGGTGGACCTGACGGTCAACCTCAAAAAGCCCGCCACCTACAAGGAAATCTGCGAGGCGATGAAGAGGGCCAGCGAGGGCGAGCTCAAGGGCATCCTGGGCTACACCGAGGAGCCGCTGGTCTCCTCCGACTTTATCGGCGACCCGAGAGGCGCGATATTCGACGCCAGCGCGGGAATAGCGCTAACCGACACCTTCGTAAAGGTTGTCGCCTGGTACGACAACGAGTACGGGTACGCAAACATGCTGTTGAAGCTTGTGGAATATATGGCAGAGGTTGACAAGAAGTAAAAATAAAATGTAGCTGTTCCTTCGCAGCTAAGTAACAGATAGACGGATAGCGAACAGGCTGTCCGTCTATCTTAGTATGGTGCCGCTGACCGGGCTCGAACCGGTACGATGCATGGCATCACGGGATTTTAAGTCCCGGGCGTCTGCCAATTCCGCCACAGCGGCGTGTGCTGTTATATTATCACTAGGCAAATTCTTTGTCAACAGTCCTGAACTTGACTTTTCAGCCCGAAAAGAATAGAATTAAAAATTGGCCGCAACAAAGATTGTAATAATAAGTTAACAAATTGGGTCATTTTTTAAGGGGGTCTTGAACTGAACGGCGAGGCAGGCACAATGGAAAAAATAAAGGCCCCGCCCAGGATTTCGCTCGACAATCTCTCCCCGGGGGAGAAGCTCGACACCGACATAAAAAAGTGGAGACAGAGCAAAACGCTCCCCGAAGGGGTCTCGTCGGGGGGACTTTACCGCGACATAGCGATAATCGCGTGGCCCGCCATACTCGAGCTGTTCCTGAACCAGGCGGCTTCGATGGCGGACCAGATGATGATTGGCAAACTCGGTACCTGGGCAATTTCCGCGGTCGGCCTTTCAACTCAGCCCAGATTTTTCCTCATATCCTTTATCATGGCCATAAACGTCGGCGCAACCGCCATGGTCGCAAGGTACAAGGGCGCCGGCAGCAGGGAGAAAGCCAACGGCATAGTAAGGCAGTCCCTCCTGCTCACCTTTGTAATTGGCATAATCGTCTCGGCGCTCTTTTTTATTTTCTCAAAGCCCATCGTAAAGTTCATGGGCGCCAAAGAGGAGCTTGTGCTAATCGAGGCGGCGAAGTACCTTAAGATACAGGCGGCCGGCTTCATCACCCTGGCCCTGACCTCGACGATAACGGCCGTGCTCCGCGGCGTCGGCAACTCAAGCTCGGCTCTTATATACAACACGGTCGCCAATATTGTCAACGTGTTTTTCAACTGGGTACTTATCTACGGAAACCTCGGCGCGCCGATGCTCGGCGTCGCGGGCGCGTCGCTTGCCACAGTGCTCGGGCAGGCCGTCGCGATGATTATGGCCTTCGTTAAAATAACCAGGAAAAACGGCTATCTGTACCTTTCGCTCAAGAACATAAAACCCGACTGGGAGGCACTCGGCCATATATCAACGATCGGTTTTCCGGTAATGGTGGAGCGCACGGTCATGCGCGTCGGCATGGTCGCGTACTTGATAATGATTGCAAACCTCGGCACCGTCATGCTCGCCACTCACCAAATCTGCGTGAACATCATGCAGCTTTCCTTCGTCAGCATAGAGGGCTGCCAGGTGGCCGTCACCTCTCTGGTCGGCCAGTGCATCGGCAAAAAGCGCTCCGATATGGCCCAGGCTTACAGCGTGCGCTGCCGCAGGGTCGGAATGGGCCTTGCGATTGCAACAGGGCTTTTATTCTTCTTTGGAGGCAGGCTGCTCATATCGCTGTACCTTGACAGGGGCGACCCGCACTGGGATATGGTGCTTGCAAGCGGCGTGACAATTCTCAGGATTCTTGCTTTCTACCAGCCCTTCCAGGCCTCGCAGTACATCCTCGCGGGAGTCTTGCGCGGTGCGGGCGACACAAAGTCCACGGCGGTGATATACCTGATTACGGTTATGATAGTCCGTCCCATCTCCGCCGCCGTATTCATCTACATATTCAAGTGGGGCCTTATCGGCGGCTGGCTTTCGATGGGCGTCGACCAGGTTCTGCGCTACCTCCTCATACTCCTGCGCTTTAATTCCGGCAAATGGATTAACGCCGTGAAAGTGAAGGAGTAAAAAATACATAGGGCTGCATAAAAATCCCGGAGCCCTGAGCCTCCGGGATTTTTTGTGTCCTTTTTTAAGTACAGACATTCCTAAATATGTTAAATACATCCATATGCTTCCACCCGCTTGTGCTGTTTACACATGCAAACTGTAAGGCAGAGCTTAAAAAACGGCTGTTTCCCCCTGAAAAAACGAATGGAAATAATTAAACAATACAAAAATGCCAAATTATTAAAAAATGCAGGTTTTTCGTGTTGAAAGCGTTAATTTTTTATGATAGTATTACCGAGAACTGAACAATATATAATTAGGAAAGAGGTAAGGGCATGGAGGAGAAGCTGGAAAAACCGGATAAGCTGGAAAAACTGGATAAGCCGGAAACACCGGAAAAGCCGGAGAAACAGGAAAAGCTGTATTACAGCCAGTTTTACGACCAGCCGCAGCGCGACATTTACTTCTGCCAGTTCGTACAGGAGATAAAGAGGCACAATCTGCTCTGGCGCGACAATATGACCCTTATCATTCTGCTGAAAGGCGAAATTGAGATTACCGTCCACGGCAATGTCACGACGATGAAGGAGGACGACGTGCTCCTCATCAATCCGAACTACGAATACTCCGCGATGGCGCTGAGAGGCGGCCCTTGCCTTGCGTCGGTCGTTGTCTTCGACCCGGTGATTTTCAGGCGCAACACCGACAATTTCGACGCTCTCCTGTTTGACTGCAGGACCACCGACGAAAACCGCTACGAGGACAGGTTCAACAGAATACGCGGACTGACCGCATACCTTATGAATCGCGGCATGACCGACGACAACCTGCTGGACATAGAAGGGGCCTATTACCTCTTCGCCTCGATGCTGATGAGGGATTTCCCGCCCGACTACTTCAAGGCCGGCCTCGGAGAGCAGCGCCTGTATACATTCGACAGCATACTCGAATATATAAGAAACAACTATAAAAGCAACATAACGCTTCAGGACGTCGCAAGAGTCGGCAACTACAACCCCGCCTATATATCGCACCTTTTCAAGTCCAAGGTCCGCGTCGGATTTCACGAGTGCCTGACGCGGCTTCGCCTCAGGAGCGCGGTCGCCGACCTGAACCACACCGACAAGTCGATGGTGGAAATTGCTCTCGACAACGGTTTCCCGAACGCCAAATCCTTCTACAAGAGCTTCAAGGAGATGTACAAAAAGACGCCCTTCCAGTACAAAAAGCAGATAATGAGCGGCGACTTCTCGGAGAACCGCTTCTCCACCCCGGAGCAGCAGTACTCCCAGCAGCGCGCAAGCGAAATGGGCATCCCTTATCCGAATCCCATAGTCGACGCCAAGATTAAGGAATACATGGACAGGATGTGCCTTGCATAACCTTCGGCGCAGACAACGCCCCCCGCAGGGGGCGTTTTTGTTTTGTGAAATTTGAATCGGTTCATGCGTTTTATGTACATTTTTTCGAGGTTTTGCAAATTCAATAGTTTTCCCTCGACATCGGGCAGCCGGATAGTTTATACTTTAAGTTACTTTAACCCATTACATACAATCAATGGAGAGTTTCGCGCAGGGTCGTTAAAAACTCGGCTCGAATATGGACACTCAATCAAAAATCGCCCGACCGGCGTTAAGCAGGAGGTTATTCCATTTGATGAAGCGTTCAGTAGTGCACAGCGCTTATCTAGACGAATCGCCCGTGGAGTATTCGGGAGATTATATATACAAGGTTGTCGGCGTTAAGGAGCAGCGCGGCTGCAAGTATTATCTCCTCGAGCACGACGCGTGGGTGAAAATGGTCGGAGAGGAGAAATATATCGCCGAGCGCATGAAGGACGAAATCTGGGGCAGGGTCGAGGAACTGGAGATTGACGACGAGACCGGAGAGACAATATCTTCGCGTGACCTCGGTTTTGTGCGAATAGACCTTGACAAAAAAAGGCGCTAGGATAGAATTGTTAGGGCGGCTGTCGGCGCAAGTCCGGCAGCCTTTTTGAATATTCCGCCGAAAGCCTCAAAAACTTCTATCGGAATCGGCGTTTAGGCGCCCATCAGGCGCCCTTAACCTGCCGCGAAAGGACTGGATTGGCGATGAACTGGCTTGAAGTTACGGTGAACGCGGAAAACGTGGATTTAGACTGGCTCTGCTCCCTTCTCGACGGCCTTGGGGCCGGCGGGCTGGTGATTGAGGACCAGTCCGATTTCGAGACCTTCCTTAAGGAAAACCGCGAATACTGGGACTATGTCGACGAGGAGCTCCTCCGCGAAAAGGAGGGTGTAAGCCGCGTAAAGTTCTACCTATCGGACGACGAGCAGGGGCGCAGCCTCCTTGAAAGCATCCGCTCGGAAATCTCGAAGGCGGGGCTGAGCCTGAGCGTTGCTCCGGTGCGCGAGGAGGACTGGGAGAACAACTGGCAGAAATATTACCGCCCGATGGAGATAGGCAGAAAGCTCCTAATTGTTCCCGAATGGGAGGAAATACCCCCGCACGAAGGGCGCGTCGTGCTGCGCTTAAACCCGGGGATGATATTCGGCACCGGCTCGCACGCGACCACGCGCATGTGCCTTGAGGAGATTGAAAAATACGCGGGCCCCGGGAAGAAGGTCCTCGACCTCGGCTGCGGAAGCGGAATCCTCGCCATAGCCGCCCTGCTGCTCGGCTGCGGGAGCGCCCTCGGCTGCGACATAGACCCGAAGGCGCCCGACACCGCCCTCAGCAACGCGGCCTTAAGCGGCATCGGGGCCGAGAGATTCAAGGTCTACGCCGGGGACGTATTAAAAGACCATAAACTAAGAAAAATCATAGGCGAAGCAAAGTACGAGCTTATCTGCGCCAACATAGTCGCGGACGTGATAATCGCGCTTGCAAAGGACGCTCGAGCCTGGCTTGCCGAGAACGGGCGCTTTGTCTGCTCCGGAATAATAGAGGGCCGCCAGGACGAGGTCAGAGACGCGCTAATAAAAAGCGGGCTTCGAATAATCGAAACCCGCAATGAAGAAGACTGGTACTGTTTTAGCGCTTGCCTGCCGTGACAGGCTCCTCGGCCTCCGCTTTGCGCTTCATCTGCCTGACGACGGGGAAGACGACTCCGCCCACGCCGTTGCCGAGCGTCATGACTATCATGTAAAGAAGGGTCTTTCCGCCCCACATGTTGGCGACGGAGAAGTAGTACATGTTCGCAACGCAGTGCTCAAAGCTGCAGAGGATGAATACCGGAACGCATGTGAAGATTCCTATGTATCTTCCGAAATCGTTCGGGTTGTTCCTGTAATTGTCCACGGCTATGAACATCAGTATTCCGCAGAAGAACGAGAGTATAAAGATGCTCAGAAGATTGTCGTTCAGCTTCGTCGTGCAGAGCGTCACGGCCTTTTCGGCGATGCCGGCTATGCGCGTTGCGCGAACGAGGTAGCCGACGGCGCCTGCTCCAATCAGATTACCGAGCCAGACGCTGCCCAGGAAGCCAAGGTAAGAGGGCTTGTTTTCAAAGAGATAGGGCACCTTGCCGGTGAAAAGATTGAAGCCGTTAACGCATATTGTAAAAAGTCCCAGAGCGAAGAATATGGCGCCGGCTATTTTATTGTCAAGCGAAAGATATATAGTGCCTCCGATTCCAATACAGGCGCCAGCGAAGATAGAGTATAAGAAAGAACCTAGCTTTTTCAAAGAAAAAACCTCCCTTTTGCTTTGCCTCAACGGCTGTTATATAATTTTAATACTTTATTTCTAGAATTTGTAGTACAATATTTTGATATTTTTAAATTTGGACGCCGATTGCCCTATAAAATTGTGGTTTTTGACCTAAATATTGCTACCTTCTTGCGACTTGCAGGTATTTTTTATACAATGTGCAGTATTATAAATAGAAATGTCTAAGAAAGGCGCAATCGAAATGGAGATTAAACTGTCGGCCCCCTGCCTCTTCGGGCTGGAGAGCCTGGTGTCCGACGAGCTGAAAAGGCTCGGCGCCGGGGACGTCCGGGCGGAAAACGGCCGGGTGCTCTTTAGCGGCGGTGCCGAGCTAATCGCAAGGGCGAACATCAATCTCGCCTGCGCCGAGAGGGTCCAGATACTCCTCGGCGAGTTTGAGGCGCGCAGCTTCGAGGAGCTTTTCGAGGGGACAAAGGCGCTGCCCTGGGAAGACTTCATCCCGAAGGACGGGGCCTTCCCGGTCAAGGGCCACTCGCTGAACTCGAAGCTCTTCTCGGTCCCAGACTGCCAGGCGATAGTCAAGAAGGCAGTGGTGGAGAGGCTGAAGGCTAAGTACAAAATCTCATGGTTTGAGGAAACGGGGCCTAAATACCAGATTAGCTTTATGCTGATGAAGGACAAGGTCTCCCTCTACCTTGACACCAGCGGCGCGGGGCTGCACAAGCGCGGCTACAGGCCCGTAGGCAACGCAGCGCCGCTGCGCGAAACGCTCGCCGCGGCGATGGTGAGGCTCGCTCGCTACCGCGGGAGAGAGCAGTTAGCCGACCCCTTCTGCGGCTCGGGCACGATTGTCATCGAGGCGGCCTTCGCAGCAAAAAACAGGGCCCCCGGCTTAAACCGCCGCTTCGAGGCGGAGAGCTGGCCGCTTATTCCGAAATCCGTCTGGGAAGCAGAGCGCGAGGCGGCGAGGGCGCGCGAGTTTAGCGGCGAGTACAGAATCTGGGGCGGCGACATAGACGGAAAGAGCATAGAGATTGCAAGGTCAAACGCGCAGCGCGCCGGCGTTTCGGACATCGTGAAATTCGATGTCGCCGACGCAAGGCAATTTAAGCGCGAAACCCTGGGCGGGCTTATAGTGACAAACCCGCCCTACGGCGAGCGAATCATGGAAAAGAGAGAGGCCGAGGAGCTCTACCGGGCCTTCGGAAATACTTTCCGCGCGCTCGAGGGCTGGAAGCTCTACCTTCTGACCTCCCATGAAGATTTTGAGAGCGTCTTCGGCAAAAGAGCCGACAGGAAGCGGAAGCTATACAACGGCATGATAAAATGCGAGCTTTTTATGTATTTTTAGACGGTGAATGAGATGAAACATCTGTTTATTATAAACCCTGTGGCGGGCGGGACAAACAAGACCGAGCCTGTGAGCCGCCTCATCCGAAGCGCGATGGAAAAAAGGCCCGGCGAGACTTACGAGATTTATGTGACCAAGGGTCCGATGGACGCCTGCGCGGCGATAAGGGAGCGCGCGCTGGACGGCGAGGAGATGCGAGTCTACGCCTGCGGCGGGGACGGCACGCTCAACGAGTGCGTAAACGGGGCGGCGGGGCTTCCCAACGTCGCTCTCAGCCACTACCCCATGGGCACGGGCAACGATTTCTGCAGAATCTTCGGCGCCGATGCCGTGCGCTTTGAAAGCTTCGAGGAGCTTCTCGAGGGCGAGGAGCGCAAGGTCGACCTTATAAGCTGCAACGGGCGCTACAGCATAAACATCTGCTCGGTCGGAATCGACGCGCGCATAGGCACCGACGTGCATAAGTATTCGCACCTTCCTTTAATTTCCGGCCGTCGTGCATATATTTTCTCAACTTTGGTAAACTTTATAAAGGGCATCGCCAGCCCCCTCAGGGTAAAGCTGGGCGACACCGTATTTGAGGGCGAGTTTTGCCTCATCTGCGCCTGCAACGGCCGCTACTACGGCGGAGGCTTCAACCCCGTACCGGACGCGCAGCCCGACGACGGCCAGCTCGATTTCCTCATTGTCAGGAAGGTCCCGCGCATTACCTTCGCAAGGCTCATAGGCAAATACAAAAACGGCAGATACAAGGAGCTTCCCGCTGACATCGTGACCTACCACCGGGGCCCCTCCCTCCTCGTCGAAAGCCGTGAGAAAATGGTGATTAACATAGACGGGGAGCTTATGGAGGATACGGTCGCCGACTTTAAAGTCGCACCTTCCGCCCTTCGCTTCTTTTTTCCGCGCGGAAGCCGTTGGTAACAAAAAATTTACAATAATTTTTTTATTTTTTTGAAAAAACCTCTTGCAAAATTTAGTCGCATGACTTATTATTACAATTGCGTTAGCACTCCGGCATTAAGAGTGCTAACGCAATTAGCACGATAACAGAAATTAGAAACCAATAAACAATACAAATAATATCAGGAGGTATACGCATGAAACTCGTTCCATTGGCAGACAGAGTAATCTTGAAACAGGTTGAGGCTGAGGAGACGACAAAGGGCGGCATTATACTCACCTCTTCCGCTCAGGAGAAGCCTCAGGTGTTTGAAGTCATCGCTGTCGGCCCCGGCGGCGTTGTCGACGGACACGAGGTTGAAATGACCGTGGAAGTCGGCGACAAGGTCATTACCGGGAAGTATTCCGGAACGCAGGTTAAGATAGATGGAACTGAATATACAATAGTCCGTCAGTCCGATATCTTGGCAATCGTCGAGTAATTTGCTTGCACAGATAAACAAGAGAAACAACATCAGGAGGTAAAAATCAACATGGCAAAAATGCTTATCTATAACGAAGACGCCCGCCGTGCCCTGGAGCGCGGAATCAATCATCTCGCGGATACCGTGAAAATCACGCTCGGACCGAAGGGCCGCAACGTGGTGCTTGACAAGAAATACGGCTCGCCTCTTATCACCAACGACGGTGTTACCATAGCGAAGGAAATCGAGCTCGAGGACCCGTTTGAGAACATGGGCGCAAGCCTTCTCAAGGAAGTCGCCTCCAAGACCAACGACGTAGCCGGCGACGGTACGACCACCGCCACCCTTCTTGCCCAGGCCATGATTCGCGAGGGCATGAAGAACGTCGCAGCCGGAGCCAACCCGATGGTCATGCGCCGCGGCATCCAGAAGGCAGTCGAAGAGGCCGTCAACGCCATCAAGGCCTGCTCCCAGCCCGTTAAAGGCACAGCGGACATCGCGCGCGTCGGCACCATTTCCTCCGGCGACGAGGTCATCGGCAAGCTCATAGCCGAGGCTATGGAGAAGGTATCCAAGAACGGCGTCATCACCGTCGAGGAGTCCAAGACCGCCGAGACCTACAGCGAAGTTGTCGAAGGAATGCAGTTCGACCGCGGCTATATTACCCCCTACATGATAACCGACAGCGAGAAGATGGAAGCTGTTCTCGACAACCCCTACATCCTTGTAACCGACAAGAAGATAAGCAACATCCAGGACCTGCTGCCGCTGCTTGAGCAGATTGTCAGGGAGAGCCGCAAGCTCCTCATCATCGCCGAGGACGTAGAGGGCGAGGCCCTTGCCACAATCATACTCAACAAGCTGCGCGGCACCTTCACCTGCGTCTGCGTAAAGGCCCCCGGCTTCGGCGACAGGCGCAAGGAAATGCTCCAGGATATCGCAATCCTCACGAACGCCCAGTTCATCTCCTCCGATCTCGGCATGGAGCTCAAGGATGTCAATATCTCCATGCTCGGTTCCGCCCGTCAGGTTAAGGTCAACAAGGAGAACACCATCATCGTCGACGGCGCCGGCGATCCGGAGAAGATTAAGGCCAGAGCCAACCAGATCAGCAAGCAGATTGAAATCACCACCTCCGAATACGATAAAGAGAAGCTGCAGGAGCGTCTTGCCAAGCTCTCCGGCGGCGTAGCGGTCATCAAGGTCGGCGCGGCCACCGAGACCGAGATGAAGGAGAAGAAGCTGAGAATCGAGGACGCCCTGAACGCTACCCGCGCCGCGGTAGAGGAAGGCATCGTGCCCGGCGGCGGCACCGTCTACGTCAACGCAGCGCTTGCTGTTGAGAAGATACTCGACAAGTTCGAGGGCGACGAGAGAACCGGCGTCAAGATTGTCGCCGCCGCTCTCCAGGAGCCCATCCGCCAGATTGCTACCAACGCCGGTCTCGAGGGCTCTGTAATCCTCGACAAGGTAAGAGAGAAGATTGTAAGCTCCGGCGACAAGAACTTCGGCTTCGACGCCGCCCACGAGGCTTACTGCGACATGATAGAGTCCGGCATAATCGACCCGACGAAGGTCTGCCGCAGCGCTCTTGAGAACGCCGCTTCCGTCGCCGCGATGGTTCTGACCACCGAGGCTCTCGTAGCCGACAAGCCCGAGCCCAAGACCCCGGCGGCGCCCGCAGGCGGCGACATGGGAATGTATTAATAAATAACGCGAAGCATCCTCACTTTTCCCCAATTATCCATAATTTTAATAGGGCTGCAGCAGTATGCTGCAGCCCATGTTTTATTTATGAGCAGATTCATTTAAACAAAAATCGTCCCCCTGCGGGGACGATGCAGATTGTAGACAAACCTGTTTCTGCGAAAAAAGCCTTGCAGAGTTTGCCGCAGCGGCAAAAGGATTCAAATTGCGACGTTTCCGGCGACATGTGCGTCGGAAATGACACATCTCATGCAGGGAGCGGCTGAGCGACCTGCATGCAGCTTTTTGTCGGCAAAGCCCGAAAGGGCTTTGTCGACAGTTTGAATCGTCCCCTTGCGGGGACGATGCAGATTATGCCTCTTTGATGCCCGCGGCGCGCGGAGAAATCAGTATTCCACGCCCTCTCTCGCGGCGATACCCCTGTCGAAGGGGTGCTTTTTCTTTACCATCTCGGTCACATAGTCGGCGGCGTCGAGCAGCCACTGCACGGGCTTGTGTCCGGTCACGACAAGCTCCACGCTTTCGGGCCTCTCGAAGACTGCGCGCCTTATCAGCGCCTCGTCGACCAGTCCCTTGCGAACGGCGTCCATGCCCTCGTCGAGTATGAGCATGTCGCAGGAGCCCCCGCAGACGAGCGAAAGGGCTCGCTCCAGATTCGAGTTGTGTATAAGCGTCGTTTCCCGCTCCTCCGCCTCGTCCATCGCGAAGGTAAAGGCCTCGCCCGCCTTCCCGCGCAGCAGCGTGACGTTGGGAAAAAGCCTGAACGAGGCTTCCTCGCCCGTCGGCGAGTTTTTCAGGAACTGGACTATGACAACCTTTTTCCCGTGCCCCGCCGCGCGAAGAGCCAGCCCGAGGGCGGCGGTAGTCTTGCCCTTGCCGTCTCCGTAATAAACGTGCATCATTTTATTTTGCCCCCGCTATTATTTCAGATATCGCTTCAAGCAGCTTTATATTTTCCTCGCGCCTGCGCACGGCTATGCGGTAGTAGCCCTTTTTAAGCCCCCTGTAGTTCGAGCAGTCGCGTATGAGGAAGCCCTTTTCGCGGCAAAGCTCCCCCAAATCCGGCACGGGGCTGAGGAAAAAAATAAAATTCGCGCTGCTCCCTATCACCTTCACGCCGCAGCGCTCAAGCCCTATAGTGAGAAACTCCCTCTCTATATTTATAAGCTCGAGCGAGCGCTTTAGGTACTCGCTGTCGCCGAGCGCCGCAATCCCCGCGGCGGAGGCAAGCGAGGACACGCACCAGGGCTGCCCGACCTTCTCGAGCGACCTTATAAGCTCAAAGTCGGAGCTGAAGCAGTAGCCGAGGCGGAGCCCCGCCATCCCGTAGATTTTCGTAAAGGCGCCCAGAATAACGAGGTTCGGGTATTCGGGCAGGCAGCGGCGCAACGAGCGCCTGTCCGGCTCGTCCAGAAAGCCGTTGAAGCACTCGTCGAGCACGAGCAGCACGCCCTTCTCGCGGCATCTGTCCGCTATGCGTAGCAAAAGCTCCGGCTCTATGAGCTTTGCGGTCGGGTTGTTCGGATTGCAGAGAAAGATGATGTCTATATCCTCCGAAATATCTTCTAGAAAGCTCCCGGTCAGGACAAAATCCATCTCCGGCTCAAGGTCGTGGAAGAGCACCTCGCAGTCGACGGTGCGCAGCGCAATCTCGTATTCGGCGAAGCTGGGGGCGACAAGCAGCGCCTTCTTGGGGCGGGCAGCCAGGGCGATGCGGAAAATTACCTCGGCAGCGCCCGCGGCGCAGAAAATGCCTTCAACGGGTACCTTGTAGTGCTCGGAGAGCGCCTCCCTGAGCCTTCTTGAAAGAGGGTCGGGGTAGCGGTCTGCGGTCTCGAGCGAGTCGACGACCGCCCTTTTTGCTGATTCTGGCAGGCCGAGAGGATTGCTGTTGGCGGAGAAATCTATGGGCTCCCTGCCGTAATCGCGTATAAAACTCTCGACGTCGCCGCCGTGTATCAAAGCCATATGTGAATACTCCCTCTGATAAGTATGCAAAGCAAAAGCGCCAAAGCCGAGGTGCAGTACATAAGCCGCCTTGTTCGCAGTATGTCGGCGGGCTCTATTGGGCGCAGGGCGTCCCCTATCGTCGGCTTCTGCACCAGCTTTCCGAAATATACATTGCTGCCGCCGAGCTGCACGCCTAAGGCGCCAGCGGCGGCCGACTCCGTCTGCGCCGAGTTCGGGCTTAGGTGCTTTTTGCGGTCGCGTAGAAAGATGCGAAGGGCGCCCCTGGCGTCGAGGCGGAGAATCAGCGAGGCCGGTATCATGAGCAGGCCCGACACGCGCGAGGGGATAAAATTGAAGGCATCGTCGAGCCTCGCCGCCGCCCTGCCGAAGTACAGGTAGCGGTCGTTTTTGTAGCCCACCATGCTGTCCATCGTGTTCACGGCCTTATACATGACGCCCAGCGCCGCGCCGCCTATCGCCATAAAAATCAGCGGCGCAACCACGCCGTCGCTCGTGTTCTCGGCAATCGTCTCGACGGTGGCGCGCGTCACGCCCTTCTCGTCGAGTACTGAAGTATCGCGCCCGACTATGCAGCCGACTTCCCTTCTCGCGGCGTCAAGGTCGGGCTTAATTAGCTCCCTATAAACATTATATCCCGCGTCGGCAAGGCAGCGCGCGGCAAGGCACTGCCAGCATAAAAGCGCCTCGAGAGCAAGCCTTGCCAGCGGGTGCACAAGTCCAAGAAGATGCAGCGCCGCCCAGACCGGCAGCACGGAGGCGACAAGGGTGAGGACAACCAAAATCACCCCGCCCCAGAGCTCTCCCTTCGGCGTTTCGGGCAGGGCGCGGCGAACAAGTCTCTCGAACAGGGCAATCAGCCTGCCTATTCCGACCACTATATGCGGGATGTTCGGGGGGTCCCCGAACAGCAGGTCAAGCGCGCAGCCTATAAGCAGAGCGTATATTGTCAGCATAACTTCAGTTCCTTCAGGTACTCACGGTTGATAAGGCGCGGCCTTCCGCGCCCGTCGAAGCCTGTAAAGGTAAAGCGAAAGCCCTCGCCGTGCCCGGCGCGGCAGTCGAAGTACCCGCAGCGCGGCTCGGAAAACTCGCTCGCGACGGTCATTATCGTGCCGCCGTGCGCGACGACGATGAGCCTGTCCTCGCCTAGTTCCAGGGAGTCGGAAAGGGCCTTTATGAAAGCAGCGGCCGTCCTCTCAATAAATTCAGAGAGGTTCTCGCCGCCGGGGCACCTGCCGACGCAGCCGCCTTCGACCCAGCTGATGTAGTCGGGGTCATCGGCAAGCTCCTCGTAGTTCTTGCCCTCGAAAATCCCGAAGTCCATCTCCGCAAGGCCCTCGTAGACAACCTGCTCCGCGTTCGGGAAGAGAATCCCGGCCGTCTGCCTTGCGCGCAGGCGGGGGCTCACCGCGACCCGCTTTACGCAGGGAAAGACGCCCAGAGCTTTAAGCTGCCTTATCCCCTCTTCGCTGACGGGCTCCTCGGTCTTCCCGATATAGCGCCGCTCCAGATTGCTCCTTGTCTTTCCGTGGCGCAGCAGGATGACTTCCATGGCTCAGCCCTTTAAAACCTGAGGCAGCCCGCACTGTATGCGCACGACCTTCTCGGCCTCGGCGGCAAGCCGGATGAGAAGCCGCCCGACGGCCTCGCGCTTTTCGCGCTCGGCCCTGTCGACCGGAACTATCCCGCAGCTTATGTCGTTGCAGATGATAACCTCTTTCTTCAGAAGCTCCGGAAGATAGCGCTCCGAGTCGGCGTCGGTGCTTATAAGCTCTTGCAGATTGTACAGTACGGGAGCCTTGTCATAGGGATTTGAGGAGATGTCGGAGTCGGTGTAGCCGAGCTCCTCCTTCACGTAAGCGCGCTTGCCCGAGGCAAAGCCACCAAAAACAAGTATCATAATTCACACCTTGATTGCAACAGTAAGTCCTACGAGCATCATTATCTCCGAAAGGCTGAGAAACCATCCGGAGAGGTCGCCGCTCATGCCGCCGAACTGCTTTTGCGAGGTGAAAAAAAGCGCCAGCAGGCAAAGGGCCGACATCACAACCGCCGAAATGCCGGCTCTCATATATGCGACTGTCATCATCGAAATGGAAAGGAGCGCGAAAGTGGCAAGAACGAACACCGTCACCCCTCTGTCCGAGGCATCCCGGAACGAGCGCAGGAGCCCTTTTGCCGAGGAGGCGGGGAAAAATATCGCCGAAAGCCCGCTAAGAGAGCGGGACAGAACAGGTATCAGTATAAGCGAGGGGAGCGTCCGCCTGTCTATCGGCAGCTCGCAGCAGAGCGCAAAATAAATAAGAAAATATGCGCCCAGCGAGATTGCGGCGAAGGAGCCTATATGAGGATCCTTCATAATCCGGCGTTTCTTTTCCACATCGGCGCGGCTGGCCAGGGCGTCGGCCACGTCGCAGAAGCCCTCGAGGTGAACTCCGCCCGAGACAGCGACGGGTATCAGGGTAAGCCCCGCGGCCCTGATGACAAGACCGAAGTTAAGGGCGGCACAGATGTAGGTCCAGAGCCATACGAGAAGTCCTATGCAGACGCCGACCAGCGGAAAACCGCAGAACATGTAGCGCATATTTTCTTCTGACCAATCAAGCTGCGGAACCGGTATGCGCGAAAACATCGAGATGCCGAGCACTACGCCTTTCAGAATTTTCAGCTTGCTCACCCCTTCAAGGTGACGGGTATGCCGCACATGACCTCTATCACCGTGTCAAAACTCTTTGCGAGCCTCCTGTTCAAAAAGGCAAGCGTGCGCATATAGCTGAGAGTGCCTTCGTCGTATCTGATGCCGTCGGAAAAAACCTCGTTTGTGACGACGACAAGGTTGTCCGCCTGGGCGGACAGCCTTTCGATGCCTCTCAGAATGGCCTCGGCGGCGCTCTCCTCGGAAGCTCCCTTGTAAAAAAGCTCGTTGGCCGTGAGATTTCCGAGACATTCGAGCAGTACGGCCCCTCTCGAGGGCAGGGCAAGCTCCGCAAGGTCGGTGTAGCGCTCGACGGTATGAAAACCCCTGTCGCGCCTTGCCTTGCGGTGCTTTTCGATGCGGGCGAGGCTGTCCTCGCCGTAAGGCATCATCGTCGCAATATAGTACTTAGTGCCCTCAAGCGTGGCAAAAAGCTCCTCCGCGTACTCGCTCTTGCCCGAAGCTCCGCCGCCAATGACCAGTGTGCGCATCAGAAGCCCCCCTGAGGCGTATAGGCTTCAATCCCGGTGTCCTCAAAGGTGCACATGCCGTGGTATACGGCCAGCGCCATATCGAGAAGCGGAAGCAGGGCGACCGCCCCGGTGCCCTCGCCAAGGCGCATGCCCGCTCTGATAGGCGGCGTAAGGCCGAGCTCTTCCAGAACCGTCATGCCGGCAGGCTCCGCCGAGACATGGCTCGGGAATATCGCGCATATCGAATTCGGGCAAATTCTCTTTGCAATAAGAGCCGAAACGGCGCTTATAAATCCGTCGACAATGATTGGCACTCTGTATATGGCCCCTCCGAGGAAGGTGCCCGTCATTGCCGCTATATCGAAGCCGCCGACCTTCATCAGCACGTCTATTGCGTCTGTAGGGTCGGGGCGGTTTATCTCAATAGCCCGCTCAATCGCTTTAATCTTGCGCTGCAGCCCCTCGTCGGAAAGTCCCGCTCCGCGTCCGGTGACCTCGGAGACGGGCTTGTTCAGAAGAACCGATGCGACGGCGCTGGACGTGGTCGTGTTGCCTATTCCCATCTCGCCGGTGGCTATAATCCCGTATCCCTTTTCCTTGAATTCCTTGACAAGTTCGACTCCCGCTATTATGGCTCTCAGCGCATCCTCCCTCGTCATCGCGGGACCCTCTGCTATATTGTTTGTCCCCGCGGCAATGCGCCTGCGCAGTACGCGCTCGTCGTCCACGGTCGTGAGCATTCCCATGTCGACGGGAATGACATCGCACCTTGCAACCGAGGCCATGCGGCAAACGGAGGCGTCTCCCTTGGCAAGGTTCGCCGCGACTACCGCGGTTACCTCGGGCCCGGTCTGCGTAACGCCCTCCCTGACTACTCCGTTGTCGGCGCAGAAAACGAAAACAACGCGCTTTCCGAGATGCACATCTTCAGACCCCGTGAGGGCGGCAATGCGGATAACGGCTTCCTCCAGAAGCCCGAGGCTCCCCAAAGGCTTTGCTATCGAGTCCCAGCGCGCCTTCGCCGCGCGGGCGGCGGCGCCGTCGGCCGGCCAGACAGAGCCTAATAGATTGTAAAACTCTGAAATTTCCATAATTGCACCAGCGTTTCATTAAAGTTATTTTTAAGTATATCAACCATACGTTAGCTTGTCAACGCAATAAAAAATCGCGTTTTTCTAAATATTTTACAAAAATTCTTGCATACAGAGTATTAATTATATAACCGGCAAGCTTTTGCATCGCCGCCGCAGCCTGCCGCCTCCCCGTACATCGGCAAATTGACCATAAACCGGGCCGGAAAACCGCGCCGGGGCCTCTCCGGGGCAACAAAAAAACCATGAATCTCAGCAATCCATGGTTTTTATTATATATTATATTATGTGTTCTCGGAGCGGCCCTAATTATAAATCTATCCAGTTTTCCATCATGCTCTCGCTCTGGCCGTTTTCGGTCTTGCTGATTTTCAGGATGTTTTCCGCCTTGGCCTTGTTGTAGTAAAAGGCCTGGCTGACCCCGTAGGCGCCCCAGGCGCCCGTAACCATGGCCGTCACCCAGGGCAGAGAGCCGAGATACGCGTTCATGACGGAAAGATACGCTATGTACAGGCCTCCTGCGGATAAGGCGCAGACCAGCAGACCCTCCCAGAAGATAAGCCGCTTTGAAAACTCCTTCCTTTTCTTTTTCCTGGGCTCTGTTAAGCTTTTTTCCTTTCTTTCGCCGTTTTGCTGCATGGTGCCCCTCCCCCTGCTGTAAAACCTCTATATTAAAATATGCCGGGGGAATCAAAAAGGGCACCGCATAGAATTATTATTACGAAATTATGCCGCCGCGGGTTTTCCATACTATACTTATGGCAAGGTTCAAATCGGGAGGTATGTCAAATGATTGAGCTTGACAGGGAGCTTCACGAGTTAAGAGAAAAGCTTGCGCGCAAAAGCAAGGTCGCGTCGACGCTTGGGAGCTTACACCCGCCTGTTCTTCCGGCTGACTCCAGATTGCCCCGGAGCAAGGATTAAGACAAGACGAAAACTCAAGCTAAGAACATCGCTAACAAACGGACAGCCGCCGAAAAAACAAAAAACCCTGAAACCACTCGGACTTCAGGATTTTTTATGGTGACCCAGCGGAGACTCGAACTCCGGACACCCTGCTTAAAAGGCAGGTGCTCTGCCGCCTGAGCTACTGGGTCATTCTGGCTGGGATGGCAGGACTCGAACCTGCGGATGCCAGAGTCAAAGTCTGGTGCCTTACCGCTTGGCGACATCCCAATATCGAGTTCTTGCCCACACCTTCCGGAAAAGTGGGGTGGATGATCGGACTCGAACCGACGACCTCCAGGGCCACAACCTGGCGCTCTAACCTGCTGAGCTACACCCACCACATCCGCCTTTAAGTTGGGGCACCGCATCTCGCGAAAACGAGAGCGGCGCCTTTGGCACGCCAGAAGGGATTCGAACCCCTGGCCCACTGCTTAGAAGGCAGTTGCTCTATCCAGCTGAGCTACTGGCGCGTGTTGATTTAATTGTAACCGGCCCGTCCCTTTCCGCGACGGGGCGAGGCTGCGCTGGCAGCCTGAAACATCCCTTTGAGGGATAAGAGGTTTCTGGAGCGGGTGATGGGAATCGAACCCACGTATCCAGCTTGGAAGGCTGGTGTTCTACCATTGAACTACACCCGCGTTAATCTCTCAAACGTCAATATTCCATAAAAGGCGCTTTAAGATAATAGCATTTAGTAATTAAAATGTCAACATGTTTTTTGCTGTTTAATATGGGAGCGGACGAAATCCGCTCCCATAAATTGCATGTTTTAAGTTGGCAAAATATACTCCAGTTTAAGCCCTTAATCACACTTCCATTATTACCGGAATTATCATCGGGCTGCGTTTTGTCATCCTGTAGAGAGCCGCCGAAATATCGGCTTTTATGCTCGTCTTGAGCGTCACCCAGTCCCGTACGTTGTTTTTCCTGCAGTTCTCCAGAGTCACAAGCACAAGGTTCCTGAGCTCCTCAATGAGGTCGCCGGACTCCTTGACGTAGATAAAGCCCCTTGTGATTATGTCGGGCCCCGAGACCAGCTCCCCGTCCTCGCTCGAGAGGCTGAGCACGACGACGAGCATTCCGTCCTGGGCAAGGTGCTTCCTGTCGCGGAGCACCACGCTGCCGACATCGCCGACGCCGGTGCCGTCCACGAATATCCGGCCGGAGGGTACGGTGCCGTTCTTCTTTATCGACTTGGGCGTAATCTCTATCACTTCGCCTATATCGCCGATGACTATGTTCTTCGGGTTGATGCCCATGAGCTTTGCAAGCTCCGCGTGGAGTCTCAGATGCCTGTGCTCGCCGTGCACAGGGATAAAGTACTTGGGCTTAACAAGGCCGAGCATTATCTTCATCTCCTCCAGGCAGGCGTGGCCGGAGGCGTGGATGTCGTTCTGCTTGCCGTAAATGACGTTGGCTCCCCTTCTGAAGAGCTCGTTTATTATGTGGCTCACAGTCTCCTCGTTGCCGGGTATCGCCGAGGCCGAGATGATGATTTTGTCGCCGGGGCCTATCTCCACCTGCTTATGCCCCGAAAAGGCCATGCGGTACATCGCGGACATGGGCTCGCCCTGGCTGCCCGTGGTTATTATCGTGACCTTGTCCTTGGGCAGGCTCTTTATCTGCGCCATGTCCATCAGAACGCCGTCGGGTATCTGGAGATAGCCGAGCTTTGTCGCGACCTTTATAACGTTCTCCATGCTCCGCCCGGTGATTCCGACGCGCCGCTTATGCCTTACCGAGGCGTTTATGACCTGCTGTATGCGGTGGACGTTGGAAGCGAAGGTGGTGACGATTATGCGCTCCTTGCAGCCGTTGAAATGCGAGTCAAGCTCCTCGCCGACCGCTCTCTCGGAGAGCGAATAGCCCGGGTTCTCGACGTTGGTAGAATCGGCGAGCATAGCAAGAACGCCCTGCCTTCCAAGCTCGCCTATTCTCGCAAGGTCTATCATCTCCTCTGAAATAGGGGTCGTGTCTATCTTGTAGTCTCCCGTGTGGATAATCGGTCCGAGCGGCGTATGGATGGCGAGCGCCACCGAGCCTACGACGCTGTGGTTCACATGGATAAACTCGACCTCGAAGCAGCCGGCGGTGATAAACTCGCCCGGCTCGACCGTGATTATCTCGGCCTTGTCGAGAAGCTTGTGCTCCTCGAGCTTTATTTCAACAAGCCCCGCCGTCATACGGGTTGCGTAAATGGGGACGTTGACCTCTCGCAGGAGGTACGGAAGCCCGCCGATATGGTCCTCGTGCCCGTGCGTCAGGATAATCGCCCTTACACGGTTTTTGTTCTTAACCAGATAGGTAAAATCTGGAATTACAACGTCAATACCGTACATCTCGTCGTCCGGGAAGCCCATTCCGCAGTCGACGACGATTATATCCCCGTGGCACTCGTAGGCGGTTATATTCTTCCCTATCTCGTTGAGGCCGCCAAGCGGAATGATTTTCAGTTTTTCTGCCATTTAAATTAAGATTCTCCTTCTAACCAGTAGTAATAATTTCGCCTTATGTAGCTTTTTGAGTACACAAATCCGAGGGTCGGGTAAAGAGCGCGCAACGGCCCTGATTCGCCGGTGCATTTCCTGCGCTCTCCCCACCCGGAGGACAATGTGCAGTTTTAATATATTTTAAGTACACAGGTACATAATGCCATTTTATCCAAAAACGCCGGAAAAAAACACTATCTAAAGAACTATATCAAAACTATGCGCGTTTGTCAAATCCTGCTACTGTGTTTTATCAAAAGCCTTCGCCGTTCCCGGGATTGGCGACATGGTGCTGGATTATGCCATACAATGCCTGTTCAAGCCCAGACGAAGAAGAGCTCTTTTAAAGATATTATTGCAGCTATCAATTTAATTATCTCATCGATAATTGTTTTTATACCCCGATAAACAATCTAAGATACGTCGGCATAACGTACGGAGCCGGAGCGCCCGCTTATCCTCTTATGAAAGATGCTGAGTAAAGAATTAAAGCGAACCCCTCACCTCAAAGGCAGCCCTCGGCAGCGCCGGGGGCTTTGATTTTAATCTAAATTTTAATTTTCTTAAATTCAGCTTTAATTCGCTTATGATACCGTTAAATAAAATTACCCAGGTTTCAGCTTTTCAGCGCAATTTGCTCGTAATACAAGGTTCCTGCTGCACGCTTACCCTTAATTCTTTTTCAAATCCAGCATCAGCTTTATCAGCAGCAGTGCGTTTGTCGAGATAAGAAGAAACCAGGGATTTTTCCAGACTGTGAGGTAAACCAGCACCAAAACGCACCATATGACAAGAAAAACAAGGGTCGGATTTCTCTTTTTCACTTAATACTCTCCTTAGTTTTTGCATGTATAAAAATGCGTCACCGCATAATGCGCTTATAAATTGTTTCCGCCGCCTCTTTGGCGGAAATCCCGCTTACGTCGATTTTTTCGCTGTCCATTTCAAGATAGTTTTTGAGCCTCGATATGCTTCTCTCGACAACGTCTTCCGTTCTCAGCCCGCGGCTGATATCCCCGCCTAGCCGTGAAACCAGAGCCTGCTCCGAACAAACAAGAGAAAACTTATGAAGTGTGCAGCTTCGCATATCGAGCCGGGACAATATATCTTCGAAAATCGCCTCTTCATGGATAACCCAGCAAAAAACGATATTTTCATATACGGAACATGAAATAAAATTATTCAGCAGGTAGGTAATATTGTCAATTACCATCCTCTTGGTCTCCTCGTTCACGACAAAGGGAGACATGTCCCAGCACCAGTCGCCGTCGAGAAAGACGCAGTTCGGAAGGAGCTTCTTCAGCTCCCTGCAGGTCGCCGTCTTGCCCACGCCCATGGTCCCGTTTATGACAATCAGATTCTTCATTTTCCGGCACTCCGAGACTCAAGTTAACTCCCAGTTCACAATAATCTTGTATTATTATCCAAATATCTCGTCCGTTCAATAAATAAAACATGGCTTAATAGGTTTTCCCTAATAAACCATGTTTCGCACGAGAGTTTATTAGAGCTTTTTGCAGGGCCAAAATCCGCGCGCAAGCCGAAGGGCCGCTACATCTCCCTCCTGCCCTCGAGCGCCTTGAAGAGCGTGGCGTCGTCCGCGTATTCGAGGTTGCTGCCGACGGGTATCCCGTAGGCGAGCCTTGTGACCTTCACGCCCATCGGCTTTAAAAGGCGCGAGATGTACATGGCGGTCGCCTCGCCCTCGGTGTCGGGGTTTGTCGCCATTATTACCTCGCTGACCCCGCCCTTCCCCACGCGGCTTATAAGCTCCTTAATCCGCAGGTCGTCGGGGCCGACATGATTCATCGGTGATATGACGCCGTGCAGCACGTGGTAGTGGCCGTTATACTCCCTGGAGCGCTCTATGGCCAGCACGTCCTTGGGGTCGGCGACGACGCAGATAATCGAGGGGTCCCTCTTGGGGCTGCTGCAGATTGAGCACACCTCGGCGTCGGTCAGGTTCTGGCATATGCTGCAGCAGCGGATGCCGTTTATCGCATCGAGTATTGCATTGGCGAAGGCCTCGGACTCCTCCCGCGGCTGGCGGAGAACATGGAAGGCCAGTCGCTGCGCGGTCTTTCTGCCGACTCCCGGCAGCTTTGCAAAACATTCGGTGAGCCTCTCCAGCGGCTCGGGGAAAAAACTCATCGTCTTAACCTCTCAGTAGTTTAATCATCTCGGCGGGGTCCTCGGCGCTGAATACCGCGCTTCCCGCGACCAGCACGTCGGCGCCCGCCTCTATGCAGGTTTTGGCGGTCCTGGGGTTCAGCCCCCCGTCGACCTCGATTTCGCAGCTCAGCCCCTCCCTGTCGACATATTCGCGAAGGGCGCGGATTTTTGGCACCTGGTCGGCCATGAACTCCTGGCCGCCGAAGCCCGGCTCGACGGTCATAACGAGCACAAGGTCGAGTAGGCTCATAAAGGGCCAGAGCATCTCGACCGGCGTTTTGGGCTTTACGGACAGCCCGACCTTCTTTCCCATGGAGCGGAGGGTGCTTATCGACTCAAAAATTTTTTCTGGGAAATCCGCCTCCAAATGAAAAACGACTATATCGGCGCCCGCCTCCGCGAAGGCCTTGACGTAGCGGTGGGGCCTGTCTATCATAAGGTGCACGTCCAGCGTCAAACCGGTGATTTTCCTAATCGACTTCACCACAGGCAGGCCGATTGATATGTTAGGAACAAAAATTCCGTCCATTACGTCTACATGGAGGTAGTCGCATCCCCCGTTTTCGACAATCTTTATGTCCCTTTCAAGGTTTGCAAAATCGGCCGAAAGTATGGAAGGGGCTATTTTCACCATGTAACGATACCTCCGTGGCGAACATAGAATTAAGTGGCGCTGTGGCGAGCCGCACGCTTTTATATAGGGGCCGTTGTGGACTGAAGACACATCGGCCCCAGTGTGCAGTGCAAAATCGGACAAGCAGCCAAAAACCTCTCCCCCGCAGGGGGTTGAGCCGTCTGTTTTCAACATATAATAATGTAATTAAGGTACTGCCGTATGAAATTAATTATCTAACAGGCAGAAATACTTGTCAAGCGCGCCGCGCCAAATAAGCCCCCTTTTTTCTTGACAGGGGGTGGCGGTGATAATACAATGGGTCTTAAGTTATCCTGTTATGCGTTTTACTGGGAGTGATTGGGTTTGCGCAGGGTTGTCAAAAAGAAGTCCGTGCTTCCGATATATGCGGCGGCCGGCATGTGGCTTGTCTACTGCCTGTTCTTTCCGCTCTACGCGCTCTGGCACTTCATAGTGGTCATTGCGGCGACGGCCTTAACCTACGCGGTTTTCAAGAAGCTCTGCCCCGACAAGCTCGTCGAAGTCGAGGAGCCGGATCCGCCGAAGCCGGAGCCGGAGCTGCCTCCGGAAGTCGCGGCGCTCATAGCCGAAGGCAAGCTCGCCATGGCGGAAATGGACAGGCTGAAAAACAGCATACGCGATCCCGAGGTTAAATCCAAAATCACCCAGATTATGATACTCTCCGACAAGATTGTCCGTCACGCCGAAAGCGACGCAAGCGACACGGCGCGGATAAGGAAGTTCTTAAACTACTACCTGCCCACCACGATAAAACTGCTGAACGCCTACGACCGCATGTACGAGCAGGGCATCCGCGGCGAGCACATCGGCGGTACGATGCAGCGCATCGAGGATATGCTCGACACCATCATCGCCGCCTACGAAAAGCAGCTTGACGCGCTTTTCTTCAACGAGGCGCTCGATATCGAGACCGACATTGAGGTTCTGGACGCCATGCTCACCCGCGAGGGCCTTAAAAGCGGCGGGCCGGGCAACACCCAGCAGAGAAGTTAAAACGAGAGGATGATAAGGATGACTGAGAACTCCAACCTGGAATACACCCCCAAACTGACTCTTACGCCAAACCTTGAAGCCCCCGCTCCCGCGCTGAAGCTCGAGGACGAGGCCGCGGCCGCCGAAAAGGCTCAGGAAGAGGCCGTCACCAGCACCCTTGACCTGAGCCAGCTCAGCGAGGCCGAACAGAAGGCGGTCATGGAATTTGCAAGGCAAATCGACATCACCGACACCAACACCGTATTGCAGTACGGAGCCGCGGCGCAGAAGAACATAGCGGACTTCTCGGAGACGACGCTCAACAACATCCGCACAAAGGATATGGGCGAGGTCGGAGATATGCTCAGCAGCCTCGTCGTCGAGCTCAAGGGCTTTAACTTCTCCCCCGAGGAGAAGAAGGGCCTCAAAGGGCTTTTCAAAAAGGCGACGAACCACATTGCCGTCCTGAAGGCGCAGTACGAGAAGGCCGAGGCGAACGTCGACAAGATAGTCGAGATGCTCGAGCAGCACCAGATTACCCTTCTGAAAGACGTCGCCCTCCTCGACAAGATGTATCAGCTCAACCAGACCTATTTCAAGGAGCTCGGCATGTACATCCTCGCCGGCAAGATCAGGCTGAAGGAGCTCAGGGAGACCGAGCTTGCCGCGCTCCAGAAAAAGGCGGCTGAAACCGGCCTGCCCGAGGACGCGCAGGCGGCGAACGACTATGCGAATATGCTCAGCCGCTTTGAGAAGAAGATACACGACCTCGAGCTCACCAGGATGATATCTATTCAGATGGCCCCGCAGATAAGGCTGATTCAGAACAACGACAGCCTTATGATTGAGAAGATCCAGACCTCGATAGTCAACACCATCCCGCTCTGGAAGAGCCAGATGGTGCTCGCGCTCGGCCTGCACCACTCCAGGCAGGCGATGGAGGCCCAGCGCGCCGTCACAAACGTCACGAACGAGCTGCTCCGGCGCAACGCCGAGACGCTCAAGATGGGCAGCATCGACATAGCGAGGGAGTCCGAGCGCGGCATAGTCGACCTTGAGACGCTCAAGCACACAAACCAGATGCTCATCGAGACGCTCGAGTCCGTAAGGCAGATTCAGGAGGAGGGCGCGAAGAAGCGCCGCGAGGCCGAGGCCGAGCTCGGGCGCATAGAGAACGAGCTTAAGCAGAAGCTCCTTGATATTAGAAAGCAGTAAGCGCGGGCGGGTTGTCTTCGCTTCCTATAATGTTTCTTCAGCCCGCCGGACAAAGGCTCGCAGACGCACACCCCTCTTTTCATCCGTTTTTTTATAGCAGCGAAAGGACGGTCATACTATAGTGGAATTCTTTAAAAAGAGAAGCGGCGCCATCCTCGTTTTTTTCGCTGTCGTCATCCTCGCCTCCTTCTTTGCGGCGAACCGCAGCCTGAGCAGCAAGGTGCAGGAGATAAACGACCTCTTTTCCGACGGCGTCTACGACCCGTACCTCGGATACAGGCGGCCCAGCATAAGAAGGCAGCTTGAGGTCCGCAGCAACGCGAGCAACAATCTCCTGAGCGTGGGACTAAAATTCCCCGAAGCGAAGGCCGAAACGGAGGCGCTGAGCGAAGCGCGCACCCGCCTTATTAACGGGATTTCAAACTCCGCCGGCGCAGGCAAGCTCTACGACATAAACCAGGAGCTTGACTCAGCCTACAAGGCGCTGTACGAGAGGCTGAGAACGCTTCCCCTGAACAACGACCAGCGCAAAACAGTCGACGATTCCCTCAAAGACTGGGAAGGCTCGGCAAAAAAGATTCAGGAGAGCGGCTACAACGAGGCCGTGCGCGCGTTCAACCGCGAGGTGCTCTCCGTCTTCCCGACAAACTTTTTAATGAAAATCGTGTTTGTAGACCCTCCCGAGCTTTTTGAATAGTCTGGCGCTAAAACTATGAAAGGACAGATAGATAAGTTGAAAAAGAAGTCGCTTGTTTTCCTTGCCGTTCTGGCGCTCGCTCTTGCCCTTGTCTCGCCCGCCTACGCGCTGGTCGAGCAGAGCGAGGAGTTCTATGTGGCGGACTACGCCGGGGTGCTCTCGGAGAGTACAAAACAGTATATAATTGACGCAAACGCCGCGCTTGAATACTACACGGGCGGCCAGATAGTCGTCGTCGCCGTCAAATACCTCGACGGGCTTTACGCCGACGAGTACGCCGTCGCGCTTATGAACGACTGGGGCGTTGGCGACGCCGAGCGCAACAACGGCATGCTGCTCCTGCTCGCGACCGAGGAGAACAAGGCCTGGCTCACACAGGGCGCCGGCATAGCCGAAGCCTTCGACGATTACACAATCAATTCGCTTCTGGACAAATACTTCTGGAAAAAGTTCGACAACAGGGATTTCGACGGGGCGGTAAACAGCCTGTTCCCGAAGCTCCTCGACTGGTACGAGGACTACTACAAAGTTGACCTCGAAGGAAAGGGTCAGCAGGAGCCGCAAGACAGCTATACCCCGGGCTATGAATACCGCCGCTACAGCTTTTTCGCTTCATTATTTGCCATTTTTGTAATTTTCATTATAATAGTAGTGCTGATAACCATTATCTCCGCTCCCTTCAGAAGAAGCGTTTACTATCCCCGCCGAGGCGGCTTCTTCTTCTGGCCCATTTTCTTTTGGAGACGGCCGCCGCGAGACAGGTTCTTCCGCGCCCCGCCTCCTCCCCCTCCCCCGGGCTGGGGTAGCAATCCTCCTCCCCGCAGCAGAGGCGGCTTCGGCGGCTTTGGAGGTTTCGGCGGCGGTTTAGGCGGCCGCAGCAGCGGAGGCGGCGGCGGTTTCCGCGGAGGCGGCATTGGACGCGGCGGCGGGGGCCGCAGCAGCGGAGGCGGCGGAGGAAGACGTTAAAGGGGTAGAAGTATGAAAAAGAAATTAAGCGACCGCTTTGTGATTGTATCCGAACAGCGCACGGGTCTTTTCAGCAGCGTCACAGTCTTTCTGGACAGGGAGACCGGCGTGAACTACCTGTTCTACCAGAACGGCTACGGCGGAGGCCTCGCCCCTCTGCTCGACAGAGACGGGAAACCCGTCGTTTCGTCCGTCTACGGCGACTTTACCAGAGACTGATTAGATTAAATCCCAAAGGGCGGCAAGCTCCGCCCTCTTTTAATACCGCCCAATTCTTATTTCAAAAGGAACCTGCCATGAGAACAAGAAAAATCATCCCTATCCTGCTAATAACCGCGCTGCTGCTGAGCCTGCTTGCGGCCTGCAGCCCCGCTCCCCAGCCTACGGCGACACCCGAGGCTAGCCCGACTCCAACCGTGCAGGCGACGCCCGAAGCTACCCCCGAATCCACGCCCGAGCCTACTCCCGAGCCGACACCCCGGCCGGACACCAAGCCGCTCATCTGGGAGGTCAGGGCAAAGGAGGGGGACGGCCTCATATACCTTTTTGGCTCGATTCATGTCGGCGGCGAGGGCCTCTATCCCCTGCCCGAGACGATTATCGAGGCCTACGACAGCTCGGAGATTCTGGCGGTCGAAGTGGACATCACCGGTATTTACACAAACGTCCTTACGCAGCTTGCGCTCACCCACAGGCTCATGTACCCCGAGGGCGACGACATCACGAAGCACCTGAGCGAGGAGACCTACGAGCTGGCAGTTGATTTCCTGAAGAAAAACGGCCAGTATCTGCCGGTTTACGACAAATACAACATCTATTTCTGGAGCTCGCTGGTCGACGCAATTGCCCTCAGCCTAGCGGAGCTGGACGCCGGCGGGGGAATCGACAGCTACTTCCTCACAAAAGCCCATCAGGATGGCAAGGAAATATACGAGATTGAGAGCCTCGTTTTCCAGCTCGATCTTTTGAGCAAGCAGCCCGACCTTCTTCAGGATTACATGCTTCGCTCCTCCATACTGCATATGGACCTTGCCATAGATAATCTGCGCGCGCTTTTCGACGCATACCGCCGCGGAGACGAGGAGACTTTGACGGAGCTGGTGCTTTCTGACGTCGAGGATTACGAGCTCGAGGAGCTCCCCGCTGAGGTGGCCGAGGAGCTTATGCGGATGAGCGAGGATTATTTTAATCAGATGTACACAGAGCGCAACATCAAAATGGCCGAGTGTGCGGAGCAGTTCCTTAATGAGGGAAGTAAGGTGTTTTACGTCGTCGGCGTGGCGCACATGGTCGGCGAGGGCGGTATTGTAAACCTGCTCAGAGAGGCAGGATATACGGTTACGCAGATTGTTTATTGATTATTATTCATAAATACCGCCGGAACTCCTGGACTTCATGTATATTTATACATATTTTCCCGGGCCAGGTTGACTTTTTATTCGCGTTGTGCTATGCTTCCACTAAAACAAACCGCTAAAGGAGCAGCAATTATGAAACAGGTCAAGAAATGTGTTCTGGCATATTCGGGAGGGCTCGACACCTCCATAATCATCCCCTGGCTTAAGGAAAACTACGGCTGCGAGGTCATCGCGGTCTCCGCCGACGTCGGGCAGGGCAGCGGCGAGCTCGACGGCCTTGAGGAAAAGGCCATCAAGACCGGAGCGTCCAAGGTCTATATACTCGACCTTGTCGACGAGTTCGTCGAGGAGTACATAATACCGACTATGCAGGCCGGCGCGACCTACGAGGGCTACCTGCTCGGCACCTCCTTCGCCCGCCCCATCATCGCAAAGCACATAGTGGACGTCGCGCTTAAAGAGGGCGCCGACGCGATATGCCACGGCTGCACCGGTAAGGGCAACGACCAGGTGCGCTTTGAGCTTACCATAAAGGCCTTCGCGCCCCAGATGAAGATAATCGCCCCCTGGCGCGAGTGGGACTTAAAGAGCCGCGAGGACGAAATCGACTACGCCGAGTCGAGGGGCGTCCCGCTTAAAATCAGCCGCGAGACCAACTACTCCAAGGACAAGAACATCTGGCACCTGAGCCACGAGGGCCTCGACCTCGAGGACCCCGGCAACGAGCCGAATTACCAAAAGGAGGGCTTCCTCGAGCTCTGCGTGCCTCCTGAGAAGGCCCCCGACAAGCCGACCTATGTGGAGATTGAGTTTGAAAAGGGAGTCCCGGTCGCAGTCGACGGCAAAAAGATGAAGCCGAGCGACGTAATCCGCACGCTCAACAAGCTCGGCGGCGAAAACGGCATCGGCATACTCGACCTCGTCGAAAACCGCCTTGTCGGCATGAAGAGCCGCGGCGTCTACGAGACCCCGGGCGGCACGATACTCTACCGCGCGCACTCGGCGCTTGAGTCAATCTGCCTCGACAAGGACACCCAGCACATGAAGGCAAGGCTCGCGATTACCTTCGCCGAGCTTGTCTACAACGGCCAGTGGTTCACCCCGCTTCGCGAGGCGCTCTCGGCCTTTGTCACCAGCACGCAGCGCAACGTCACCGGCAAGGTAAGGCTCAAGCTCTACAAGGGCAACATAATAAACGCCGGCGTCTGGAGCGACTACAGCCTCTATTCCGAGAGCATCGCTACCTTCGGCGAGAGCGACTACAACCAGAAGGACGCCGAGGGCTTTATAAACCTCTACGGCCTGCCGATAAAGATGCGCGCGCTGATGGAGCAGGGGCTTTTGAATAAATAATCGCAAAAGAGGTATGTACCGATGAAGCTTTGGTCGGGACGCTTTGAGAAAAACACCGACGCGCTTGTGGATGAGCTCAACGCCTCCATAACCTTCGACTCCCGCCTCTACCGCGAGGACATAATGGGCAGCATAGCCCATGTTACCATGCTCGGCGAGACAGGGATAATCTCGCCCAAGGAGGCGGAGAAAATCAAGTCTACGCTCTATGATATTCTAGACGACATAGAGGAAGGAAAGCTCACCTTCACGCTTGAAAACGAGGACATCCACATGAGCATAGAGGCGGAGCTAACGCGCCGCATAGGCGAGACCGGCAAGCGCCTGCACACCGCGCGCAGCCGCAACGACCAGGTCGCGCTCGACATAAGGCTCTACCTGAAGCGCGAGATAGGCGAAATTCGCGACCTCATTCTCACGCTTATGGCGGCCCTGCTCAAAAAGGCCGGAGAGCACACGCAGACCGTCATGCCCGCCTACACGCACCTGCAGCGGGCGCAGCCGACGACCTTCGCCCACTACATGATGGCCTATGCGAATATGTTCAGGCGCGACGTCCTGCGCCTTGAGGACTGCCTTGAGCGCATTGACGAATCCCCGCTGGGAAGCGGCGCGCTAACGGGCACGACATATCCGATTGACAGGGAGATGGTCGCCCGCTCCCTCGGCTTTAAGCGCATAACGCAAAACAGCCTCGACGGCGTGTCCGACCGCGACTTTGCAATCGAGCTTCTATCCGACCTTTCGATACTCATGATGCACCTGTCTCGCTTTTCCGAGGAGATAATCCTTTGGTGCTCCTGGGAGTTCGGCTTTGTCGAGCTCGACGACGCCTATTCGACAGGCTCGTCGATTATGCCGCAGAAGAAGAACCCCGACATCGCGGAGCTTGTGCGCGGCAAGACGGGGCGCGTCTACGGCGACCTGATGGCTCTTCTGACCGTAATGAAGGGCCTGCCGCTTGCCTACAACAAGGACATGCAGGAGGACAAGGAGCCGCTCTTCGACGCGATAGACACGGTAAAAAAGTGTCTGCCTGTGTTTACCGCGATGCTCGACACGATGACCGTGCGCGCCGACAACATGCGCAGGGCCGCAAGCCGCGGCTTTATAAACGCAACCGACTGCGCGGACTACCTCGTCAGGAAGGGCCTTGCCTTCCGCGACGCATATACGATAGTCGGAAAAATCGTAAGCCACTGCATATCGAAGGACAAGACGCTCGAGACCCTGACCTTGGAGGAGTACAAGACCTTCTCCCCCGTTTTTGAGGAGGACGTTTTCGAGGCGATTGACCTTCAGAACTGCATAAACGGCAGGAACGTCCCGGGCGGCCCCTCGGTGGAGTCGGTCAGGGCGCAGATGAGCTACATCGACGAATTTCTGAAGGAAAAAACGAAATGACTCGCGGGCGGGACGGACTCCCGCCCGTTTTTTATTGGATATGCTTTGGGGGTATTTTGGATAAACGTCAAGTCTTATTTCCTTAATAAGCGCCATCCCATATGCCGGATATTGTGTTAATTACCGCATAGAATTTGAGAAAGGCATTAAACTTGGCTCCCTTGTGGCGCAGCAAAACTTAGAAACAGTTTCCGTGAGATTGTCATAGAACAGCGGGCGGGAGCTTTCCCGTCCGCTTGTTTTCGCGGCGCCGTTTTGAAACTGGCGAATAAATCTGCGTTTTTGTCTGGCAATTCTTGTAATCCGGTGCGTTTTGTATTATTATACTTGTGTATTTATCCACTATTTCTTAATTTAGGGCATAAGGAGCCGCCGTGAGGCCCCCGCACAAGTTTCGGGTTGTCTTTTTCCACCGCGGGTGCTATTATTGTAGTCAAGAAAAATATAATGAATTAACTAATACGAGCGAGGATGGACATGTATATAAACAGAATCGCCCTCAAAGAGGACGCAAAGGTTAAAATAGCCACCGCAAGCCCCCCCACCTTCGGGCCTACGATAGCTTATCTGGCCATCATCTTCGTTGTGACGGCAATCCAGAGCAGGCTTGACGAGCGCTTTACCGCCTTTGTGCAGGGCGTCATGAAATTTATTCTGGGACTCGGGCCCTGGCCTATTTTCAATTATTCGCCCGTAATGCTCCTTTCGGCGCTTTTCCTAATCCTGCTGAAAATAGTGCTTTCGGTCCTCGAAACCGGCTACAGATGGTACAGCCTCAGATTAAGCCTCTCCCTGAGGGCCAGTTTTTCAGATATAATGGCGCCGACAAATCACCTGCTGAAGGTTGTCGGGCTCTATATCGTAATCTCGATACTGACCTTCCTGTGGTCGCTGCTGTTCGTCATCCCCGGGATTATCGCCTCGTACAGCTACCGCCAGGCCTACTATATCCTGCACGACCACCCGGAGTACGGCATCATGAAGTGCATACGCGAGAGCGTGAGGCTCTCGCGCGGATACAGGGTTGACCTCTTCGTTCTGGACCTCTCCTTCCTGGGCTGGTATATCCTCTGCTCCCTCTCCTTCGGCATCCTTCTCATCTGGAAGCTTCCATACTTCGAAGTGACATACGCAAATTTCTACAACGCGCTGAAGTTCAACAAGGGCTTTGACCAGAACCCGGGATACGGCGGCAACCCCTGGGACAATATGTGAGCATACAAAAAAGCTGCGGGCGGTATCTGCCGTCCGCAGCTTTGCGCTACCTTTGTTCCGAAAAGCGGCGCCTATCTGTTGCCGCCGAAAAAGCTCCCTATGCCGATGTTGCCGAGAATGCTCCCCTCTCCCCTGCTCTGGCCGCCGGCGTATCTGCTCGCGGAGAAAATCCTGTCGGCAAGGCGGGAAAAGGGCAGCGACTGCAGCCACACGGTCCCCGGCCCGGTGAGCGTGGCGAGGGCGAGCCCCTCGCCGCCGAAGAGGGCCGTTTTTATGTTTGAGGCAAAGCGGATATCGTAATTTACGCTCGGCGTCAGCGCGACAAGGCAGCCGGTGTCGAGCTTTATCGTCTCGCCGGCGCGCAGATTCTTTTTGACTATCGCACCTCCCGCGTGCATGAAGGCAAGGCCGTCGCCCTCGAGCCTCTGCATAATGAAGCCTTCGCCGCCGAAGAGGCCGACGCCGATTTTCTTCTGGAAGGCTATGCCCACCGATATGCCCTTGGCGGCGCAGAGGAAGGCGTCCTTCTGGCATATCAGCGTGCCGCCGTACTCGCCGAGGTCGAAGGGGATTATCTTCCCCGGATAGGGCGCCGCGAAGGCCACGCACTTCTTCTCGCGGCCGCGGTTTGTGAAGGTGGTCATGAAGAGGCTCTCGCCAGTCAGCACGCGCTTTCCGGCGGAGAAGAGCTTGCCCACGAAGTCCTTCTCCTCGCGCCCGGAACCGTCCCCGAACACAGTGTCCATCTCAATCGTATCGTCCATGTACATCATGGCCCCGGCTTCCGCAACCACCGTCTCGCCCGGGTCGAGCATTATCTCGACAAACTGCATATCGTCCCCGTACAGCTTGAACTCAACCTCATGTGCCCTGCGCATGCCCTATACCTCCTCATAATACTTAAAGCTTATTTGACACCATGTCAGCATTATAGCATTTTCCCATAATTTATCAATTGAATTTGCGATTAATTTTGAAAACAAAAAGCGGCGGCCATACCGGCCGCCGAATCTCATTTTGCACTGCCAATCCCGGCGATGTCCTTTATCACTTCGCCTGCGAGCATCAGCCCGGCCGCCCCGGGCACCCAGGATACGCTCCCCGGTATGCTCCTTCTGCCGGGAGGCGGCTCCTCCATCGGGAGGGGCTTCAATACCGGCTCGGGGCTGTAGACCACCTTGTGGTGCCTTATCCCGCGCTCCCTGAGCTCCTTGCGGACCACCTTCGCAAGCGGGCAGCTCTCGGTTTTGGAGATGTCGGCGACGCGCAGGAGCCCCGGGTCCAGCCTGTTTCCCGCCCCGAGAGCCGAGATTATGGGGATATTGCGCTCCTTGGCGGAGACAATAAGGTCCAGCTTGCAGGAGACTATGTCGATTGCGTCCACGATGTAGTCGTAGCGGGCGCTGAAAAATTCCTCGCGGGTCTCCGCGCTGTAGCGGAGCACCCTCGGGTGGACCTTAAGCCCGGGGTTTATATCGAGGGCCCTTTCGGCCAGCACATCGACCTTGTACCGGCCGAGCGTCGAGTGAAGCGCGCAAAGCTGGCGGTTTAAGTTGCTCAGGGAAACCTCGTCGCTGTCGACCAGCGTTATCTCGCCGATGCCCGCGCGCACGAGGGCCTCGACCGCGAAGCTGCCCACGCCGCCGACGCCCACGACGGCCACATGGGCTCTGTGCAGCTTTTCCATCGCCTCCCTGCCCAGGAGCATCTCGGATCTTATGAACTGTTCCATGAAACCGCCCTCTTATAAGTTCGGGGAACACGATGTGTTCCCCGAATTTAGCTTATTTCTTAGCGAATTTAAGCGCAAACTTTTTGCTGATTTCGTAATTCGGCTTCTCAGCCTCGAGCCAGTTTTTGTACTCCTCGTTCTGCAGCGCGTTCTTCGCAATCAGAAGGCGGTAGGGCTCGCCCCTGCCGGAGAAGTACATGACGTGGTAGCCGTACTGGGTCTTAACGATTCCGGTGTCGCCGGGCTTGCGGCTCTCGTCGAAGCACCACTGCTCAAACTCCGTTACCATCTGGCCGAGAGCTATGTTCTCGATGAGGCCCCCGTTGCTGGCCGAACCGTCCTCGGAGTTCGCCTTCGCCAGCTCAGCGAAGGACTCCTCCGTGGCCTCGCCGGTCTGCCATACCTTGAGAAGGGCCTCAGCCTTCTCCTTCGCAACCTTGTCGGAATCCTCGTTCGAGGAATCTTCGACGGTCACAAGTATGTGGCGGACGTTTACCGTATTGTAGGAATTGTCGTTCCTGCTGATGAAGTAGAGCACATAGTAGCCCGAGGAGGCTTCTATGACGGTTGTGTCGCCTTCCTTTCTCGCCTCGTCGAGCAGCCATTCGGCGTGCTCATCGAGAATGTTCGAGGGCGAGAGGTTCTTGTAGAGGGTGGCCGAGCCGTCCGCGTAGCTGTCCTTCTTGTCCTCCGGGACATACTTTAATACAAGGTCGTTGAACTCCTGCTCGCTCTTCGCCTCGGATATGGCCTCCGCCGTCTCCTTGGCCTTTGCCATCGCGGTCTCGCTGTCTATGCCCTTCTCCTCGTCCGCCAGGCCGCTCACATAGTACCTGCGGAAGGTCAGCAGGTCGTACTTGTCCCTGTTCTCGTTGTAGTATTTGTTGAGCTCCTCGTTTGTGAACTCCATTTTCTCCAACATATCCTGGACGTAGAGGTTCGCGAGATAGTCGTTCTCAAGGTTCTTTCGGAAGTTCTTTTCATTCACGCCCTTGCCGTAGGCGCCGGCGAAATAGCCCGCGAGCGAGGAATATCCGTAGATGGAGTAGTTGTTCTTTATATCCTCCATCGTCTTGTCGATAACCTTAATATCATCCCCGGAGAGGCTGAGGCCGGCTTTCCTCGCAGCCTCGGAGAGCAGGGTCGTTTCCTGCATATTGCTGAGCGCTACCTCTTCGAAGTAATCGGCCCAGGTGCGGGTGTCGTCGTACATCTGGTCCTTGAGAGACTTCTTCGGGTCGAGGAACTGCGTCACGCTCGAGCCGTAGAACTGGTAGAGGTTCTGGTACGTGGTGTGGTATGCGGTGAAATAGTAGTAGTTGAAGTCGGCCACCGTAAACTCCTTGTCACCGATTGTGAGCGCGGTGACTCCGGTATAAAAGAACGTGGAGTTTAAGACAAGCACCGCAATCAGGACGATTACGACGACGGTGCCTATTATTGCGTTTTTCCTTCTTGCCTTCTTTTTCTGCAGCTCCAGCTGACGCTGCTTTTCCTTGCGTGAATCAGCGCCGGACTGCTTCATTTCCTGACGTTTCTTTTTCTCCTGTGATGCGCCCATATTAATACATCCTTCTACAGTATTGGAAGATTTAAAAGAGCCTGTCCATATTTCGGAGTAAACTCAACTGCGTGACATTATACCCGAATATACCAGCTCTTTCAAGCAAAATTCCTTAAATTGCTTTTTTGTTAACCAAAAATTAAATATTTGTCTGCTAAACTAATAAGGTTCCCCCGCTCCGGATATCAGCCGCGGGCCTGGGCGAAAGGCCTTTGAGCGCAAAAATGCGCAAAAAAGAAGGGGACCGGTAACAGCCCCCTTCAAATTCGTTTTGGTTCCCCCGCCGTGCCGTGTAGGCCCAATTATAACCTGCGCGAAGCTGCAGGTGGGTTGCCTCTTCTCCGCTTCTCTGCTTCCAACGTCCGCGGCACCGCCAGAGTGCCGCGGGAGGCCTGCAATCCACGGAGAAATATGGCATCCCTTATTATAGATGCGGGTTTAATAGGACCTATCACGAACAAAGCAGGGCACATTTCTATATAGGCCCTTATCTTCGTCGCCCGGCGCTCTGCCGGGTCCGCTTTGGTCTAAGCGTCGCCTGCATCCTCGTTATCGGGGTCGTCGGGGTCGTCCTCAAAGAGCTGTTCCATGAACTTTTCATAGACCTCGTTCAGCTCTTCGTCGCTGTCAAGCGTGGAAAGCATTTCCTCGCCGTTTTCCTCGATAACCTTGAGAATAATCATCTCGGGGTTTTCTTCGTCTATATTGATATCTGCCGGAAGGAAGGACATATAAAGCCCGTCTTTGTACTCTAGTGTGTCCAGAAGTTCGAGCTCAAATTCATTTCCTTCTTCATCAACAATTGTGATATAATCGCTTCCGAACTCGTTGGTATTGTCGCTTCCGTAGCCGCTCATAAAAAGACCCCCATTCCAGTCGTGCGAGCCATGCTTCCGCGCTTATGTTTGATTGCCCCTCGCGGGGGTGATGCTATTATACAATAAGGGCCGGCAATAATCAACCCCAAGTTTACGAGCCAAAATCCTCCAGCATCTCTCTCAGGGCTTCTTCGCCGCTTACCCTGATGCCCTCTTTTAGCATTTCCCTGTCGGCCTCGGGGAGCGAAAGGACGACGATATCCGTCATATATATAGGATTATTGGCGTCGCCTTCCAGAAAAACGCCCACGTAGCCGTCTTTATCGCGCATTATATAGGCTTCGGCAGCGGCGAAGGCGCAGGTTGAGAGCATTATGAGAGCCGAAACAAGCGCTAGGAATTTTTTCAAGTTGACCGTCCCCCCGAAAAGTTATAATTTATTATTGTTATATTGAAGTATTTCCCCCGATTACGAAAAATATAGCAAAATTTACAGAATAGTAATGACAAGCAAACGGGTTGTGTTATAATTGTATAGATTAGCATTTCTTCCCCTTTACGGAGGTGTATTCCTTGGCTGCTGACAATCACAGGCCTGCAAAAGCAAGGAAGCGCGGCGCAGTCAGCCGTTTCTTCCTTGGGATAATGAAGGTATTCGGCACGATACTGCTCATCATGCTGACCACAGGCCTGATGTTCTCGTGCATATTTGCCGCATACGTGAAAAACAATCTGTCTTCGGCCATCGATATCACGCCCGAGGACTTCTCGCTCAACCTGACCAGCGTTATCTACTATAGGGACAGGGAAACCGGCGAGTACAAGGAGCTTTCCCTGCTTTACGGCAGGGAGAACCGCCAATGGGTCGACTACGAAGACATCCCAAAGTGGCTGGAGAAGGCCGCCGTTGCGATAGAGGACAAGCGCTTTTACAAGCACAGCGGCGTCGACTGGTACCGCACTGTGGCCGCCTTCGGAAACATGTTCCTCGGCATGAGGGACACCTTCGGCGCCTCGACAATAACCCAGCAGCTTATAAAGAACCTTACTCAGTACGACGATGTGACCGTAAAGAGGAAGCTGCTTGAGATATTCAGGGCACTTGATTTTGAAAAGAAATACAGCAAAGAGCAGATAATGGAGCTGTATTTAAACCTCATCTACCTCGGCAGAGGCTGCTACGGCGTGGCTTCGGCCGCCAACGAATACTTCGGCAAGGAGCTGAGCGAGCTGACGCTGGCCGAGTGCGCCTCCCTGATAGGCATAACCAACAATCCCTCGCTCTACGACCCCTACAGCTTCCCCGAGAACAACTTAAGAAGGCAGAGAACCATTCTCTTTGAGATGTACGACCAGGGCTATATAACAAAGGAGGAGTACGAGGAAGCGATAAGTCAGGAACTTGTATTCCAGAGCGGCGAGACCGAGGAGACGACCACCACCGAATACAGCTACTTTGTCGACGCGGTAATCGAGGATGTGATTAACGACCTGAGCGCGGCAAAGAACATCTCCTACAAGGCCGCCGAGGCCCTGCTCTTCTCCTCCGGATATCAAATCTACTCGACCATAGACCCCGAGATACAGGCCGCAATCGACGAGGTCTACGGCGACAGGGAGAACCTCCCCGCCGGCTATGTGCGCAGCAGCACGCAGGAGCTTCAGTCCGCCATAGTCGTAATCGACCCATATACGGGCGACATAGTCGGACTTGCCGGCGGCATAGGAGCAAAGGAAGGAAACCGCGTCTACAACCGCGCGACGATGATGCTCCGTCCGCCCGGCTCCACCTTCAAGCCTCTCGCGGTCTACTCCCCGGCCCTGGAAATGGGCCTGATAATGCCCTACACCACCTTCAACGACGCACCCGACATCAAGCTCAAGGGCACAAGCTGGTACCCCAACAACGACGACTTCAACAACAACGGGCTTGTGACCGTGCGCTTCGCGGTCCAGCGCTCGCTCAATACTATCGCGGCGCAGATAATCGACATGATTGGCCCGAACACGGCCTTCGATTTCGTCAGGGAGCGCTTCGGCATAACAAGCATGGTCGACGTGACCGACGAGCAGGGCTTCTCGGACAGGGCCTACGCTCCGATGGCCCTCGGCCAGCTCTCATACGGCGCCTCGGTCGTGGAGATGGCCTCCGCCTACACTCCCTTTGTCAACAGCGGCATCTACACAAGGGGCAGGACCTACACCCACGTCACGGATTCCGAGGGCAGAACCATCCTCGAAAAGCCGCTCGACAGCCACGTCGCGATAAGCGAGCTGACAGCCTACTATATGACCGACCTGCTGACAAACGTCGTAAACGCGGGCTCGGGAATACTCGCTAAGCTCCCCAACATGCCCACAGCGGGCAAAACGGGCGCCGCGGGCAACTGGACGGACCGCTGGTTCGTAGGCTACACTCCCTACTACGTCGCCGCGGTCTGGTCCGGCTACGACAACCCCGAATACATGGGCTCGAGCAACCCCTCCGCCGTGCTGTGGAAGATGGTCATGCAGAAAATACACGAGAACCTCGAGTATAAGGATTTCTCAAGGCCCGCGGGCATGAAGCC
>Ga0134101_1000266_pt1 | contig 64897 bp, 54 predicted proteins | sample 12_3_2metaG_FD_94446 | JGI IMG/M metagenome (GOLD analysis project Ga0134101, IMG submission 94446) | Switchgrass degrading microbial communities from high solid loading bioreactors in New Hampshire, USA - 12_48_3.3_201_A2 metaG | ecosystem: Engineered > Bioreactor > Semi-continuous > Anaerobic...
GAAGGTAAATTCGCCATTACTGGATAATATATATCCTTGGTTAACAGGTAATGTAACGATTAGTTCTGATAAATGGACAACTCTTGAAGTCAAAGCCTATGAAGTACCGGACAAAACATCTGAGTTTATCATTTACATTGAGACTCTTAATTCTACAGCGGATATATACATTGACGAAGTATTGATAGTATGTATTTCATCCGGTACAACTCCAGGAGGCGACCTTGATCAATCTGGAATTAAATCTGATTTCGAAGACGGTATCGGCAATTGGATGATCAGATTTGAAGAGAGTGGAAGCATTGAATTGACAGATGACGACAATCATACACCGGGTGGAGCAAAAAGTCTGGCAGCAAGTGTTTCTTCCCAGTATAATGGTCCTATTTTAAATGTTATGGGTAAAATGCACAAAGGGCATAAATATTATTTGTCTGCCTGGGTAAAAATGGCTCCTGGTCAAAAGCCGACTGTACTACGCATGAGCGTACAGAGCGGAAGCAGCGCATTTACAAATGTTTCTGAGAATGTATTGGTGACAGAAAATGAGTGGGTGCAGTTAACCGGTACTTTCACAGTGGCGGTTACTCCAAGCGTATTAAATGCATATATAGAAACAGCAGATACACCAGATGAGACAGTAACTTTCTACATGGATGACTTTGAACTTTCGTATATTGGCCCGGTAGCTACAAAACCTGTACAAACTGATTTAACTCCTATAAAGGAGGCTTACAAAGATTACTTCTTAATTGGTAGTGCAGTTAATATTACAGATTTTGAAGGTGATAGACTTAAACTTCTTAAACATCATTTCAATGTTGTTACGACAGAAAATGCAATGAAGCCTGAATTTGCTTATGATAAAGATAAGAAATTTGACTTTGAAGAGGAAAATGTTCTTGTATCAAAAATTGAACAAGAAGGTTTGCAATTGGTAGGTCACGTACTTGTATGGCACAGCCAAATGCCTACATGGTTAAGTACGGCTGAGGATGGTAAACCGTTAGATCGTGAGACAGCGTATAAAAACTTGGAAACTCATATCAAGACAGTTATAGAGAATTACGGTGACAAGGTTATTTCCTGGGATGTAGTAAATGAAGCTATCAGAGATGGCTTGACATTTACTGCTACCACTGAAAATTGGAAGGATGCACTCCGTGACACGCCTTGGTTAAGGGCTCTTGGTCCTGATTATGTTGAAGAGTCTTTCAAGATTGCAAGAAAAGTGTTGGAAGATAACGGATGGACAAATGTAAAACTGTATTATAACGATTACAACGAAGATAACCAGCAAAAAGCAGCAGCAATCTATAGCATGGTTAAAGATATCAATGAAAGATATGCTAAACAAAATGGTGGCAAGATACTAATTGACGGTATAGGAATGCAGTCTCATTATAACAGCAGCACAAACCCGGAAAATGTTCGGCTTACCTTAGAGAAATTCAGCTCTCTGGAAGGAGTTGAAATAAGTATAACTGAGCTTGACATCACAGCTGGAATCAATTCAGTATTGACTGATGAACAGGCTAAGGCACAGGGATACTTATATGCTCAACTGTTTAAACTCTATAAACAGTATGCTGACAAGATAGCCCGTGTAACTTTCTGGGGATTAAACGACTCTACCAGTTGGAGAAAAGAAGGCAGTCCATTGTTGTTTGATGAATACTTGCAGGCTAAACCAGCTTACTATGCTATCATAGATCCGGATAAATTTATTAAAGAAAATCCGCCTCCTGAAAAGGTGGTTAAACAGGCGAAGGCTTTATACGGAACTCCTGTTATTGACGGTGAAGTGGATTCCATATGGTATAACACATATAATATAAAGATTGATCAATATCAACAGGAATTTGAGGGTGCTACTGGTGTGGCTAAAGCACTTTGGGATGAAGAAAACCTCTATGTACTGATACAGGTTCAAGATGATGCTCTTGATGATAAAAATGCAAATGCTTGGGAACAAGACTCTGTTGAGATATTTGTTGACCAAAATAATGCTAAAACACCTTATTACGAAGAAGAGGGAGATGGACAGTACAGAGTAAACTTTAACAATGTAGCTACCTTTAATCCCGATAGCATAAAGGAAGGATTTGAATCAGCGACAAGTGTAACAGGAACAAACTATATAGTAGAAGTGAAGATTCCGTTAAAAACAATAACTCCGGCTAAAGGCACTAAAATCGGTTTTGATCTTCAAATCAACGATGCGGAAAATGGTAAACGTGTAAGTGCTGCTGCCTGGAACGATACAACGGGTACTGCCTACATGGATACATCTGTTTTCGGTGAGTTGACTTTGGATAAAGCAACTGGTTCAGGCACAGGTGGTTCAAAGGGAAGCGGCGGTGGAAGCAGCAATGTGCCGGAAACTACTGAAACCGGAAGTGGCAACGAAACAACAAATAACACTGGTATAATAACAGTAGAAGCAACTGTGGACGAAAATGGAAATTATACTGCTGTTGTGGATGAAAAATTGGTGGAAAACGTTAAAGATGAAAAAATAAAAATAGAAGTTAAGGGTGCAGAACAGGCTAATAATGTAATAGTGAAAGTTGCTTATGATCTCATTAGTGCGGCATCAGGTGCTAATGCCAAGGTAATAGAAGTAAATACCGGTTTGGCTAATATAGAGTTGCCGGTATCCCTGTTTAGCGGTTCTAAAGAGGGAGAAGAGGTTGAATTGCAAGTAAATAAAGTTGACAATTCTCGGCTCCCAGAAAAGGTAAGGACAAGGGTAGGGCAAAATACAGTATTTGAATTTAGCCTGAGTGTAGGCGGACAAAAACTTAGTACATTTGATGAAACACAAAAAGTAAAAGTATCTTACCCATATACTCTAGAAGCAGGAGTAAGACCGTCAAGGGTTGTAGTTTACTATATTAACGAGAACGGCGAGTTTGAAGTAATAAAGAATGGTCGTTACAGCAATGGTGCAATTCACTTTAAAACAAAACATTTCAGTAAATATGTGGCTGTACCGGTTGAGGTAAACCTCAAGGACATATATGAGACAACATGGGCAACAGACAGTATAGAAGCTTTAGCAGCCCGTGAAATTGTTAAAGGGGTATCGGCTGATTCCTTCCTGCCGATGAAGGAAGTAACAAGAGCAGAGTTTGTGCAAATGATAGTTGAGACCTTTGATTTGAAGTCGGAAGCAGTAATAAATCCATTCTCTGACGTTGTTAAAGGAGAATGGTATGAAAAAGCCGTTTTGACTGCCTATGAATTAGGTATAATTAAAGGCAAACCTGATGGAACCTTTGGAGTGAATGAGAAAATCACTCGTCAGGATATGGCCGTTATTACGTACAGTGCATTAAAAGCAGCAGGAATTAATATTAATGCTACTTCTAAGCCTGTTATATTTGAAGATGACACGCTTATATCGGAATACGCAAAAGAAGCTGTAGCGGCAATGCAAAGAGCGGGAATCATCAATGGTATGCCCGGTAACATATTCGCACCGAAAGACACTGCAAACAGAGCACAAGCAGCAGTAATTCTTGCCAAATTGCTTGATGAACTGTAAAAAATGTTTAACTAATAAACTCCGCTGTTTTAAAACAGCGGGGTTTTTTATTTCAGCAGTTTTGCCAATAGCTGATTTTTTTTATTTGAAGCTAAAGCTGATTTGATGTTTTAAAAAATTTAAGCATCGATTAATAAATTTAATAATTGTATTAAAAATATTAATTGCTGCATTGACAAAAGAGAATGTTTATATTAATATTATTAATGTAGAAGTAAAATAAATAATATTTAATTTATAGTTAAAAATATTAATATGCTTCATCATAAAATTAAGGAGTGGTTTTATGGGTAAGGAAGTTTTGGGAAAATGCCCTGTTTGTAATAGTGAGACCATCGTAACCAAAATAAGCTGTGAAAATTGCAATACAACTATTGAGGGAGAATTCACACTGTGTAAATTTTGCAGACTTACAGCGGAACAGAAGCAATTTATAGATACATTTATAAAATGCAGAGGAAATATAAAAGAAATGGAAAAGGAACTGGGAGTGTCTTATCCCACAGTAAAAAACAGACTTGAAGATGTAGCGGCAGCATTAGGCCACAAACCTCAGCCAATAATTGAGGATGATGGCAGAAAGAAGGAAATTCTTGAGAGATTAAATGCAGGGGAAATAAGCTTTGATGAGGCTATGGAATTGTTGAAAGGTTAAATTGCAGGCAGATATAACAGTTATCTAGTCTTAAAAACAGGAGGTTGATTTGAATATGGCAAGTGAAGAAAAAATTCTTATTTTGAAAATGCTTGAACAAGGGAAGATAAACAGTGAAGAAGCGGCAAGGCTTATTGAAGCTGTAGAAGGTACGAGTAAATCTGCTCAAAGCAGCGGCACAAGTTATAGCTCAGCAAAACAGCAAAAAAAGATTAATTTTAGTGATGAAGTTTCGAAGGTAAAAGAAAAACTAAATGATTGGAAAAGAGACTTTAAAAATAGTTACAATCAAACGGATTTTGACCGTATGATAGAAGAGTTCAGTGCAAAGGCTGAGAAGGTGGGAAGAACTCTGGCTACAACAACTTTAGGTATTGCCGATAAAATAGTTGATTTTGTAAGTAGCTTTGTCGATACCAATTCCTTTAATATTTTCGGAAAATATCAGGCTGTAGAAAAAACATTTGATGTGGCAAATATAACAGAGGGAATGAATCTTGAAGTCCAGGGTGTAAACGGAAATATACTTGTAAAAAAGCATTCCGATGATAAGGTGATTATAAAATCAACTATAAGAAGCCCGCATAACAATGCTGACGATCTCTTGGTTTTTAATGAAGGAGAGGGCAATGTTTCGGTAAAGACTACTAAAGACGAAAATATTAGTGTATCCTATGAGATTTTTCTGCCCACTGTTAAGTTTAATACAATAAATCTTAAGACCAAAAACGGGAAGATCTATGTAGAAGATTCAATTGCAGAAACGTTTGAAGCCCAAACAAGTAACAGTAATATTGAACTTATGGGTGTCAACAGTGATAAAATCAATGTTACTACCAGAAATGCAAAAATTCAATTAGGTTATATTATAGGTAAAAATATTGATATAAATACAGTCAATTCCCTCATAGATATTAAGCACGTAAAAACTCAAAATATAAATGCTGTAAGTAAGAACGGCAGAATTTTTATTGAGAATGTCCATAATTATAAAGGATGCTCTGATATCAATATGAACCTTAAAACCAGTCATGCCGGTATAAAAGTTAATATGAACGATATGGAAAAGAGAGGATATAAAATTAAGGCACAAACTACTAATGCTGATATTAATTTGTTAATTCCAGAAATAACCTACAAAAACATAAGCAAGCAATTGGCAAGCAGTTTTGTTGAGGCTGAAAGCAGCGGTTATGAAGGATATGAGCATAAAGTAAATATAGTGGCAGATACTCAAAATGGTGATATCGAAATTGTAAAATAAATACTTAAAGTTCTTATTGGAGCAGTTGAAACAGCTGCTCTTTTTATTGTACCATTTTTAGATTTTATAAAATAAAGAATACTTTTGGGAAGTTTCAGTCTTGTGAAAAACTTTTAATAAATGTATAGAATAAGCTACAAATACATGCTATAATAATAGATTGTAAATTTAATATTATTTAAATTAGAGGTGTAAGATGTTTGATAAGTTGCAAGCAGCAGAGAACAGATATGAAGAAATAAATCATAAGCTTAGTGACCCGACTGTAATTGAAAATCAGGATGAATACAGAAAATTGATGAAAGAACATGCTGAACTTCAGGAACTGGTGAATAAATATGGTGAATATAAAAAACTTACCAAAGATATAGCTGAAGCTAAGGAACTTCTCAATGAAAAACTTGATAAAGACTTTAGAGATATGGTGGAGCTGGAGCTCAAAGAAGCTGAGGAAAGCCTGGAAAGAATAAAGAAGGAAATTAAGATACTTCTTCTGCCTAAAGACCCTAATGACGAGAAGAATGTTATTGTTGAAATACGTGGAGGTGCAGGAGGAGATGAAGCTTCGCTTTTTGCCGGCGACCTTTTCAGGATGTACACAAAATATGCTGAGAAATGCGGTTGGAAAACCGAGATTTTAGACTCAAATCCTAATGAAATAGGTGGCTTTAAAGAAGTGATTTTTGCCATCGAAGGTAATGGTGCTTACAGCAAGTTGAAATTTGAGAGTGGAGTACACAGGGTACAGAGGATACCGGAAACTGAAGCGAATGGCAGAATTCATACATCTACTGTGACGGTTGCCGTTTTGCCGGAAGTAGAGGAAGTGGATGTTGAAATAAATCCGAATGATTTGAAAATAGATACTTTTAGAGCATCCGGTGCCGGAGGACAGCATATTAATAAGACCGAGTCGGCTATAAGAATAACACATATACCTACCGGCATAGTTGTAACCTGTCAGGACCAGAGATCTCAGCATAAAAATAAAGATAAGGCTATGAGAATCTTAAGGTCCAAGCTTTATGAGATGGCCCAGGAACAGCAGAACAGTGAAATTGCACAGGCCAGGAAAACACAAGTCGGTACCGGTGATAGGAGTGAAAGAATCAGAACATATAATTACCCGCAAGGAAGAGTTACCGATCATAGAATAGGTCTCACTTTATATAAAATTGACAGTATATTGGAAGGGGACTTGGATGAAATTATCGACGCACTGATTACTACCAGCCAGGCTGAGCGCCTTGCAAGTGGCGGAAATGACGATGAGATTTAATAAGGATATTTTAGATTGATGATTAAAATGAGTTTTCTTAAAAGGTGAAAAGGCCTTTAGGAAAACTTATGAAATTTTTATAGAACAACCCTATAATATTTTGCCCCCTTGCTGAATAGAATAATATATGTATTTAAAAAAGCTAAACTGTTAATTTGAGAATATTTTTACTTATTAGAAACTGAAAATAGGGGGTAAATTGTGGGGGACTTGATAAAAGTTACACTTATTGGCCTTATCTCCGGTATGGCAGGAACAAGTATCGGCGGGTTAATGGCTTTTTTTGTTAAGAGAGTAAACAGACGTTTTATAAGCACTATTTTAGAATTTTCAGCTGGGTTGATGACCTCGGTTGTGTGCTTTAAACTCATACCGGAAGCGTTCAAATACGGAGGAATAAAGTTTACCTTTTTTGGAGTATTCCTTGGGGTGGCTGCTATTTTGTTGGTGGAAGAGATCATGGGAAGAGCCGAATTTGTCAAGACAAAAAAACAGAACTTAGGTCTCTTAAGAGCGGGTATTGTGATGGCAATAGGAATCGCACTTCATAATTTTCCGGAAGGGTTTGCAGTGGGATCCGGATTTGAAGCTTCAGTAAGTTTAGGTATGGTTATTACTGCAGTAATTATAATTCATGACATTCCTGAGGGAATAGCGATGGCAGTTCCTATGAAGGCTGGAGGATTTACCAGCAAGAAAGCTTTTGCGTTGACGGCACTGTCTGGGGTACCGATGGGACTTGGGGCTTTATTGGGAGCAATAGTTGGAGGTATCTCGGAAAAATTTATTGGAGCCTGTCTCAGCTTTGCAGCTGGAGCTATGCTTTATGTGGTTTATGGAGAGTTAATGGTTGAGTCGAAAAAACTTTATTTGGGAAGACTTCCTTCCTTGAGTAATGTTTTTGGTATTGTTTGTGGTATAATAGTAACGACGATAAGTTAATTATTTAAAATTAAAGTTCCATTTAATGTATTGGAACTTATTACTTTGATTGCGGCTTTTGCTGTGATGTGTAAGGAGAGAACGGTTTGAAAACGGAAATTCTAAAAATAGACCTACATAATATCGATAGCCAAAAGATAAAATATGCTGCTCAGGTAATAGAAGAAGGAGGTCTGGTGGCTTTTCCCACAGAAACTGTTTATGGGCTTGGAGCCAATGCATTAAACAAAACTGCTGTAGAAAAAATATTTAAGGCAAAGGGGAGACCATCGGACAATCCTCTTATAGTGCATGTGGCAGATAAAAAGTCTGTTGGAAATCTTGTTTTGCGAATACCCGAGAAGGCAGAAAGACTTATGGATGCTTTCTGGCCGGGTCCTTTAACATTAGTTATGGACAAGCAGTCTATTGTACCGGATATTATAACTGCAGGTCTTGATACTGTTGCAATTAGAGTTCCGTCTCATCCCATTGCTCTTGCTTTGATAAGAGAAGCTAAACTGCCTATAGCTGCACCTAGTGCCAATATATCCGGAAAACCTAGTCCTACCGATTCAAAACATGTAATCAATGATTTATACGGTAAAGTAGATGTTATAATTGATGGAGGATTCTCCAACATTGGTGTGGAATCAACTGTTGTGGATATGGTTGTAGACCCTCCAATGTTGCTGCGGCCCGGAGGCATAACCCTTGAACAGTTGGAAGATGTTATAGGGAATGTACGGATTGATCCCGGTATTGCGCAAAAGAACTTGGACGGTAAAGTTGTACCGAAGTCACCGGGTATGAAATATAAGCATTATGCACCAAAGGCAAAAGTTGTTATAGTTGAAGGTGAGATTCAAAAGGTTGCGGAAAAAATCAACGAATTGGTAAAAGAGTGTGAGAGCAGGGATATAAAAGTCGGAATACTGGCTACCGATGAGACGAAACATTTTTATCCTGAAAATTTAACTGTATCTTTGGGCAGCAGATTAAACCCTGAAACTATTGCAGCCAATTTGTTTAATGCGTTCAGGGATTATGACAAGACGGATGTACAGACTATTTTTGCAGAAGCTGTTGACAGTTCAGGTATTGGTCTTGCGATAATGAATAGAATGAATAAAGCAGCAGGATATAATATTATTAAAGTATAGATATTTTTAAATTCTTTTATATTGAATTAAAAGGAGACGAAAAATGAAAAAAATACTATTTGTCTGTACTGGAAATACGTGTAGGAGCATTATGGCTGAAGGAATTTTTAATGATGCCATTTTAAAAGAGGAAGAGTCCATGAGGCAGTTTGTTGCATCTTCGGCGGGAATTGCTGCTTTTGACGGGGATTGTGCCAGTGAGAATGCTTTAAATGTAATGAAGAGTTGGAATATTGATATCAGCTGTCACAAAGCAAAAAGAATTACTCCGGAAGAAGTGAACAGTGCGTTTCTGATACTTACTATGACAAGGGAACATAAGAGAGTACTGCATAAATTTTTCCCGGGGGCAAAGGATAAGATTTTCACATTAAAGGAATTTGCCTATGAAGATATTGAAGAAATAAGAATTAAGTCCGCGGATATAAGTGATCCCTATGGAAAGGATGAAGATATATACAGAGAATGTGCAGTTGAGATTAGGGACGCTGTGGACAAAGTAATTGAAAAACTTAAACATAAGTATATATAGCTGTAAATTCATTGATGCTTCTGTTTAAACTATTATTTTTGACATTAAGTTATCAGTAATATAAAATATAAATTAATTTGGAAGTTAAGATTTGGAGGTCAATATGAAAATAGCAATAGGTAGTGATCATGCAGGATACGAATTAAAAGAAGAAATTGTGAAGTTTCTTCAACAAAACAACTATGAAGTTGTTGATTTTGGGACATGCGATACTAAATCGGTGGATTATCCCGATTATGGCATAAAAGTCGCAGAAGCCGTTAAAAATGGCGATTGTGGAAAAGGTATAGTGATATGTGGAACAGGGATAGGAATATCCATAGCGGCTAACAAAGTGCCGGGTATTAGGGCAGCATTGTGTACCAACAGTTTTATGGCAAGAATGAGCCGGGAACATAACAATGCAAATGTACTTGCAATAGGAGCCAGGATAGTTGGCTTAGACCTTGCGATAGACATCGTAGATACATGGCTTAAAACTGATTATTTGGGAGATAGACACCAAAAAAGATTGGACAAAATAGAAGACATCGAAAAAAAATATGGAAGATAAAAGGAGAATAATGAGATGGAAAACGTTTTTGTACTTGATCATCCTTTAATACAGCATAAAATTTCACTTTTAAGGGATAAGAATACCCAGACGAAGGAATTTAGGGAATTGGTTATGGAGATATCCATGCTGATGGGATATGAAGTTACAAGAAATATGCCTTTAAAAGAAGTTGAAATAGAAACCCCTGTTGGGGTGGCAAAAACCAATATTATCTCCGGTAAAAAACTTGGCATAGTACCTATACTTAGGGCTGGTTTGGGCATGGTGGATGGCTTGCTTAAACTGCTTCCCATGGCGAAAGTCGGGCATATTGGGTTATACAGAGATCCTGAAACATTAGGTCCTGTGGAATACTACTGTAAACTGCCCGAAGATGTTTCCGAAAGAGAGATTGTTGTAGTAGATCCAATGCTGGCTACAGGCGGTTCAGCATCAGCTGCAATACAATACATAAAGGATAAAGGAGTAAGCAGTATCAAGCTGATGTGCCTGATTGCATCCAAAGATGGAATTGACAGAATAAACAAGGATCATCCTGATGTTGCCATATACTGTGCAGCCGTTGATGAGAAGTTAAACGACCATGGATATATAATACCGGGCTTAGGTGATGCGGGGGACAGGTTGTTTGGAACTAAGTAATACTGTTGAAGGAACTACCTAAAGCTTTTATGAAAAAAGGACGAAGTATATTTTAGCGAATTATTGCCATGGAGGGGGGAAGTTTGTGAGACCATCTTGGGACCAGTACTTTATGGAAATAGTTGAGCTCATAAAAAAGAGGTCAACTTGTAAAAGACGTCAGGTGGGAGCATTGATTGTTAAGGATAAGCGTATACTTGCAACTGGATATAACGGCGCTCCCATGGGATGCAAGCATTGTGACGAAGTTGGTTGCTTAAGGGAAAAACTTAATATACCTTCCGGAGAAAGGCATGAACTGTGCAGAGCTATACATGCAGAGCAAAATGCAATTGTCCAGGCAGCTTATTCGGGTACTAGCGTAAAGGACGGAACTCTTTATGTTACAACTCAACCCTGTGTTTTGTGTGCAAAGATGGCAATTAATGCAGGGATTAAGAAAATTGTATTTAAGGGAGATTATCCGGATAATTTAGCCATGGACTTATTGAAAGAAACAGGGATAAGAGTTGTAAAATTTGATGGAGAATAGTATTATTAATTAGGATGTTTGTTGAAAGTATGATTTAATTTTTATTAATTTAATTGCATCAAAAGATGGGACCATGGGTTGACTGAATGTGTTTTTTACATAATTTTAATGTAAGGTATATCGGCACACTTTATTACAAAAGATTAATGAAAAAAGAAGGTGTTGTCTTTGTTTTATGAATATTTAATATGTTTTGCTCTTGCATTTATAGTTTCTTTTTTTACCACTCCGATAGCAAAAAAGGTAGCGTTTTGCATCGGAGCAATTGACATTCCTAAAGACGAAAGAAGAATGCATAAAAAGCCCATAGCTCGATTGGGAGGTCTGGCTATATTTTCGGGCTTTATTATTGCGTTGATGTTTGGACTGTTTTGTACAATTATTGGTGTTGTAGGAATTATACCCGACAAACAATTGCTGGGAATGCTTGTTGGTGTTTTTATAATAATAGGAATAGGTATAGTGGATGATATAAAACAATTAGGGCCAAAGATAAAGCTGCTGTTTCAAATATTAGCTGCTGTATCTGTTGTTTGGATATCCGGTGATAAAATATCGATAATCACAAACCCTTTTTCAACAACAGGTATTTCCATACTTAGTGATTTTATTGCATATCCCTTGACTATTCTTTGGATTGTGGGGATTACAAACGCTATTAATTTTATTGATGGGCTGGATGGTCTTGCAGCTGGAGTTTCTTCCATTTCATATTTATCTCTGATGTTTATATCAATATTACAAGGTGACGAACAGACTGCAATGATTATTGCTGTTTTGGCCGGTGCTACTTTGGGATTTCTTCCCTATAACTTCAATCCAGCAAAGATATTTATGGGAGACACCGGATCTACATTCTTAGGGTTTACCTTAGGAGTTATTTCAATTCAGGGAATGATGAAAACCTATGCAGCTATATCTATAGCCATTCCTATATTAGTTCTTGGATTGCCTTTGTTTGATACAACTTTTGCCATCTTAAGAAGACTTGTTCAAGGAAAACCGATAATGGCACCTGATAGAGGGCATTTGCATCACAGGCTTATTGACATGGGATTTAGTCAAAGGCAATCGGTAGTGACAATGTATGCCGTTAGCGGTGCTTTGGGGCTTGCAGCTATCGTTTTGGCAGACAAAGGAGCCTTGAGTGCTGTTATACTTATAATTGCCGTATCGGTATTTTTAATTGCCGGTTCAAGGTATATGAGCGAAATTAATGACTCTCCTGACTTGATAGAAAAGACTGAGGAGGAAAGTGTACCTAATTTATCGGTGCAAAAAGCTAAAGAATAGATGAATAGAAGTTTGTTATAAAACAATGATTTAAAAAATGTACGGATATTGGGAGGATTATTTTGGAAAAGTTAAAAGTGACAGTTGTTTTCGGTACAAGACCGGAAGCTATAAAAATGGCACCATTGGTTAAAGAATTAAAGAAATATGAGGAAATTGAAACAACGGTTTGTGTTACTGCTCAGCATCGGCAGATGCTGGATCAGGTTATGGATATATTCGGTATAAAAGCGGATTTTGATTTGGATATAATGAAAGACAGGCAGACCCTTGTGGATATAACAACAAGAGGATTGGAAGGGCTGAGCAAAGTTTTTGCTGAAGTCAAGCCGGATATAGTTCTTGTACATGGGGATACTACCACTACTTTTGTGGGAAGTCTGGCTGCTTTTTACAACAAGATCAGTGTCGGACATGTTGAGGCAGGGCTTAGGACGAATGATAAATATTTCCCCTATCCAGAAGAAATTAATAGAAAACTTACAGGTGTTTTGGCTGATATTCATTTTGCTCCAACCAAAACCAATAAAAATAACTTGATTAAGGAAAACATAAACGAAAATAAAATATACATAACCGGTAATACTGTAATTGACGCAATCAGGACTACTGTAAAAAAAGAGTATATTTTTCAGAATGCCGAACTTAATAATATTGATTTTGGCAGCAAGAAGGTTATAACTGTTACTGCACACAGAAGGGAGAACTTAGGTACTCCTTTGGAGAACATTTGTCAGGCGCTAAAGTACATTGTGGACATACACGAAGATGTAGAGATAGTATATCCGGTGCATTTAAATCCTGCTGTTCAGTCGGTGGCAAGGAAAATTATGGGCGGACATACAAGAATCCACCTTATTGATCCCATAGATGTTCAGGATATGCACAATCTTATGGACAGATCTTACCTGATAATGACAGATTCCGGAGGACTGCAGGAGGAGGCACCTTCTTTGGGGAAACCTGTGCTGGTTCTCAGAAACGAAACTGAAAGGCCTGAGGCTGTGGAAGCAGGTACAGTTAAGCTTGCTGGTACACAAAAGGACAGAATTGTCAGCCTTGCTGAAGAGCTTATTACCGATGAAGATGCCTATCAGAAGATGGCTAAAGCTGTTAATCCTTATGGGGATGGCTTTGCATCTGAAAGAATAGTAAAAGCACTATTGTATGAATATGGATTCACTAAAGAGAAACCTGCGGAATTTCTGATAGGATAAGCTTCGAGAGTATTTATTTTTATATGTTTTGCAAATGGAAGTGCTAATGCGTTGGACCTTATTATATATTAAAGTAAATATAAAAAATGACGAAAAATAAATTATTATGAATAGATTTTTTAGTACTTTTTTTATTGAAATAAAAAAATGGCTGTGATAATATAATTTCATTATTAAAGATTCCTAAAATTGCAGAGTAAGTTATTTGTTGGGGAAAGGTATATTTTATAAACTATAGCTCTAAATGGGGAGTATAGACTAAAGGTAAATATATTTGAATTTGATATTGATGCCGAAAAAGCTATATCCGATGGAAGAGCATCTGGGGTTGTTACTCAATGCTGAGGATAACAAGAGTACATTTTGCATGCTGGAGTGTTTTGGTATGGCAAAGGGTACTGTTTATAGCTGAGTCGGTTTTTTTGTTAGGTGATTTGGTAAAACTTAAAATGAATATAAATTATTTGAACGGGTTATTCCGATAATATTCTTAAATATTCCATTTTAAATTATAATGGTAGAGGTAAATATAATATAGGGATGAATAATGATTGAAAGGTAAGGTTTTGCAAGGTTTTTTGAAAATTCGTCTTATAATAGTTTATATGATATTGATAGTCATTAGTACTATATTATTTGATAATAGATGGGATATAGTTATTGGATTAACTTGTGGGACACTGGTTTCAGTTGTAAAGTATATAGAAATATCAAGATTTATATCAAAAATTTTAAAAAGAGAGCGGAAGAGATTATATTCTAAAGTTTTTGCCAAGATCATGTCGTTGCAGATAATAACTGCTTTATTGATGGCAGTTGCAATAAAATTTGATTTGCAGTTTTTTTGGGGATTTGTATCAGGTGTATTGCTTATACCTGTAATAATAACTATAAATGGAATAACGGAGGCCTTGGGCATATCCCATAATAACTTTCAATGAGAAGGTGTAATTGTGGAAGAGCTTGGAGAAAGAATCAAAGAGGTAATGACAAGCAATAGAATTGATATACATCTGTTTGGATATACCATACCCATCTCAGATGCTGTAATAACCATGTGGATAATCATGGGGGTTTTAATAATACTATCCATTGTTTTTACACGTAAACTTCAAACAATTCCCGAGGGGAAGCAAAATGTTGTAGAAACTATTGTTGAGTTTATAAACAAGCTGACTGAAAACTCGATCGGACATCATTGGAAGCTATTTGCGCCATATATTGGAACAGTTCTGCTTTTTCTTGTTTTTTCCAATACCATATCAATTTTTAATATAATTCCAAGCGGTGAACAACTATATAAATTAACTCATATTGAGGCACTTAAAAAGATTCCCGATTTTAATCTTTTGCCGCCAACAAAGAATGCCAGTGTTGCTATGGGTTTTGCGGTTATGTCCATGATAGCTGTTATTATTTCGGGAATAAGGGTAAATAAAGTGAAAGGATGGCTTAAGAGTTTTTTGAAGCCTGTCCCGATATTATTGCCCTTTAAAATACTTGATTATTTTATAAGACCTTTATCGTTATGTTTTCGGCAGTATGGGAATGTGTTAGGAGCAGTCATTATTATGGAGCTGATTTATAGTTCCTTGCCGGCATTTCTTCCGGGAGCGTTAAGTATTTATTTTGATATTTTTGATGGAGTTTTGCAGGCATACGTTTTTGTGTTCCTCACGTCACTCTATATTGCTGAGGGTATTGAATAAGGAGGTGAAAAGTATGGGAGTTCAGGCATTTGCAATTAGTTTGGCATTATTGGCATGTGTAACTGCGGGAATAGGTATCAGCTTTGCTACAGCAAAAGCAGTTGAAGCAGTTGCAAGACAACCGGAGGCAGCATCTAAGATCCAAACTGTTATGCTTTTAGGTGCAGCTTTGGCAGAAGCAACAGCTATTTATGGCTTTGTTATTGCATTATTAATGGTATTATTGAAATAGGCTGAAAAACATTATCCTATTAAGATTTTAAGGGGGGTTACAGTTAGATCGTATCCCTCTTCTTAAAAGATAATGTTATTGTTCGCACATCCTTGTGAAAGGAGTTTAGTATGGGTATACTGTTTAATATTCCTGATTTTGTATGGACAATGATAAATCTTGCAGTATTGTACTTGATACTTAAAAAGGTTTTATTTAAGCCTGTTACCGAGTTTATGGAAAATAGGGCTAATTCCATCAGGCAGCAGTTGGAAGAGTCAAAGGCAAACAATCAAAAAGCTTTGGAGCTTAAGGAAAATTATGAAAAAATTATTGCCTCAATTCAAATGGAAGCAGAAAAGATCAAGAAGGAAGCGGAAAGGGAAGCCCAAGAAAGATACGACGAAATAATTAAGCAGGCTAAAGCTGAAGTCGAGGAATTAAAAGCTAAAGCAAGAGAAGATATCGAGAAGGAAAGAATTGAGATGATGAAAAATATGAGAAATGAAATTGTGAGTCTTGCTTTAGAGGCAGCTTCTAAAGTTATAGAGGCAAATATGGATACTGAAGCAAACCGTAAGTTTGTGGATGAGATATTGGACAGAAAAAATATTGCATAAGGATAAATATTGTATTAAATATCTATTACCTTATAAGTTTTATGCGTGGGTGTAATTGAGAAGCTTTTTTATGGCAGTGAAGAAAGGAAGTAATAAAATGCCATTGATTGAAGCCAGATATGCTGAGGCATTGGTTGAAATAACCGAAGAAAATCACAGTACTGATAAAGTATTAGATGATTTTAGTACCTTTGTAAGTATTTTTAATAATTCTCCCGAATTGGAAGAATATTTGAAGAAACCCAATGTGCAATCAACAGCAAAAAAGAAATTGCTGGATGAATTGTTTATGGGGCAAGTAGATGAAAATTTTTTAAAGTTTTTATATTTATTAGTAGACAAAAACAGAATCAATTGTATAGGAGGAATTTTACAAGAGTACAAAAGAATGGCTGATGAAAAGAAAAATGTGTTGAATTTGAAAATAATTTCTGCAGTACCGTTAGATGACTTGCAGATTGAGAAGATAAAGGAAAAATATGCCGGAATTTATAAGAAAGACAAGGTAAACGCTGTTGTGAACATAGACCGGTCGTTAATCGGAGGAATTAAAGTGCAAATAGGTGACAGAGTGGAGGATTATTCCGTAAAGTCAAGATTGGATAGCCTCAAGAAGTTGCTAACGGAAAGGTGATATATATGGTTCTTAAACCTGAAGAGATTAGTTCGATAATAAAAAAGCAGATAGAAAATTATGATAACAAAGAAAAAATTGATGATGTAGGATATGTGATTCAGGCAGGAGACGGAGTTGCTAGGATTTACGGCCTTGAAAAGTGTATGTATGGAGAGCTCTTGGAGTTTGAGGGCGGAGTTTATGGAATGGCTATGAACCTTGAAGAGGATAATATAGGAAGTGTCCTTTTTGGAGAAGGACTGGATGTCAAAGAAGGAACCTATGTAAAAAGAACCGGCAGACCTGTAGAAGTACCGGTGGGTATGGAGTTACTGGGAAGAGTTGTGGATCCGCTTGGCAATCCTCTTGATGGAAAAGGCCCTATTGAGACCGGAAAGTTCAGACCTATAGAACGACCGGCACCTGGAGTTATTGAGAGAAAATCTGTTGGGGTTCCGCTTCAAACCGGGATTATGGCAATAGATGCTATGGTGCCTATCGGAAGAGGACAAAGAGAGCTGATTATTGGAGATCGACAGACGGGAAAAACTTCTATAGCAATAGATGCAATCATTAACCAAAAAGGAAAGGATGTATTGTGCGTATATGTTGCCATAGGCCAGAAGGCATCAAGTGTTGCAAGTATAATAAATACACTTGAAGAGTTTGGTGCTATGGAATATACAGTAGTAGTTTCATCCACAGCAAGTGACATGTCCACAGTTCAATATGTAGCTCCCTATGCCGGCTGTGCCATTGCAGAAGAGTTTATGTATAACTATCATAAAGATGTACTAATAGTATATGACGACTTGTCAAAGCATGCTGTAGCTTATAGAGCCATGTCACTTTTATTGAGAAGACCTCCCGGACGTGAAGCTTTCCCGGGGGATGTATTTTATTTGCATTCAAGACTTTTGGAACGGGCTGCCAGATTAAGTGACGAGCTGGGAGGAGGTTCTATTACAGCCCTGCCGATAATTGAGACTCAGGTAGGAGATGTTTCGGCGTACATTCCGACAAATGTTATTTCAATTACCGACGGTCAGATTTATCTTGAATCCAGTTTGTTTTTTGCCGGACAGAGACCTGCTGTGAATGTCGGTTTATCAGTATCAAGGGTAGGAGGAGCAGCTCAGATAAAGGCTATGAAAAAAGTTGCCGGTCCAATAAGGATAAACCTTGCCCAATATAGAGAGTTGGCTGTGTTTGCCCAATTTGGCTCGGATCTTGACAGGGCGACCAGAGATAAATTGAATCAGGGAGAACGTTTGGTTGAAACCTTGAAACAGTCACTACATAAAACCCTTCCGGTGGAAGACCAGGTTATAGTGCTGTTTTGCGCTACCAATCGTTATCTTATGGATCTGCCGCTAAAGAAGGTAAGAGAATTCAACAGAGAACTTTTAAAATATATAAAAGAAAATCATCCCAATATTCCTGAGACAATTCGCAATACAGGAGATATGGATGAAGAGTTGCAAGGACTTTTGAGAGCAGCAATAGAAAGTTTTAAAAAACAGTATGTTTCAGAAAATTCAGATTAAGCTGGTGATGAAATTTGGCTCAGGTTAATGAGATCAAGATGAGAATTAAGAGTATAAAGGAAACGAAGCAAATTACAAAAGCTATGAAATTAATTTCTGCTGCAAAGTTAAAAAAGGCAAGGAGACAGCTGGAACATGCCTTGCCTTATTTTGAAAAGGTCAGGTCTACTATGGTAGACATTCTTATGCATAGTGCTGGGGTTGAAAACAAATACTTTGATTTGAGAAATGAAAAAGAAGGCAAAAAAAAGGCTTATTTGATTTTGACCGGGGATAAGGGCCTTGCCGGAGGTTATAACCATAATATGATCAGGGTGGTTGAGGAACACCTTAAAGGAGACAAGGATGCTCTTTTATTTGTTGCAGGCAATGTGGGAAAGAATTATTTTTTAAAAAATAATTACAATGTATACATGGAATTTGAGTATCCTGTGCAAAATCCAACTATTTACAGAGCCAGGGATATATCGGAACTTATTTTGGATTTATTTATCCAAGGGGTATTTGATGAGATGTATCTGGCTTTTACTTATATGCAGTCAACCATGTCAATAGAACCTCAGGTTATTAAATTACTTCCGCTGGAACTTCATGCTCTTAAAGAGCATATGAAAATAACTGAAGACATAGAGGATAAAGTTGATGACATAATAGTTTATGATCCATCACCTCAGGATGTACTTGATATTCTGGTAGCCAAGTATGTAAAAGGAGTTATTTACGGTGCTTTTGTTGAAGCTTTTACCAGTGAGCAGAGTGCAAGAATGACAGCTATGGATAATGCAACTGCCAATGCTGATGAAATGCTGGCGCAACTTAGCCTGAGTTATAATAGGGCAAGGCAGGCTAGAATTACACAGGAAATATCAGAAATAGTAGCTGGTGCAGAAGCTATGAAATAATTCCGGATTTGAGGTGTAAGGAATATTTGGAACGGAGTGGGAATATGGCAAAAAATATAGGAAAAGTTGTACAGGTAATCGGTCCCGTTATTGATGTCAGATTTAACAGAGGGGAGTTGCCTGATATTTATAATGCTTTGGAAATAGAGCTTGAGGATAAAAAAATTGTTGCAGAAGTTATGCAGTATGTTGGAAATGATACGGTAAGATGTATTTCCATGTCAGCCTCGGAGGGGCTGATGAGAGGCTTAAATGCTGTAGATACAGGTTCGCCTATCAAAGTTCCTGTGGGGAAAGGAGTTTTGGGAAGGCTCTTTAATATATTGGGGGAGCCTATCGACAATTTGGGAGAAGTAAAAGCGGAAGATTATCTTCCCATTCACCGGCCAGCACCTAAACTTGAAGAGCTTAAACCTTCCACCGAAATTCTTGAAACAGGAATAAAAGTAGTTGACCTTCTTGCGCCTTATGCAAAAGGTGGTAAAATAGGTCTTTTTGGAGGCGCAGGAGTTGGAAAGACGGTTCTTATTATGGAACTGATTAGAAATATTGCCACTGAACATGGAGGATATTCTGTATTTACAGGAGTTGGAGAACGTACCAGAGAAGGAAATGATTTATGGCATGATATGAAAGAGTCGGGAGTTATTGAAAAGACCGCTCTTGTATTCGGACAAATGAACGAACCTCCGGGGTCGAGAATGCGTGTTGCTCTGTCGGGCCTTACTATGGCAGAATATTTCAGGGATGAAATGGGACAGGATGTACTTTTGTTCATAGATAATATTTTCAGATTCATTCAAGCTGGTTCGGAGGTATCTGCGTTACTTGGAAGAATTCCGTCAGCAGTTGGATACCAGCCTACTCTTGCAACAGATGTTGGAGCACTTCAGGAGAGGATTACCTCTACAAGGAAGGGTTCCATCACATCGGTTCAGGCAGTTTATGTACCGGCTGATGACCTAACAGACCCTGCACCGGCTACTACTTTTGCACATCTTGATGCGACAACGGTTTTGTCCAGGCAAATAGTTGAGCAGGGTATTTATCCGGCTGTAGACCCGTTGGAATCCACATCGAGGGTTTTGGACCCGAGGATTGTGGGAGAAGAACATTACAGGGTTGCCAGAAGAGTTCAGGAAATATTGCAAAGGTATAAGGAGTTACAAGATATTATAGCAATATTAGGTCTTGATGAGCTTAGTGATGAAGATAAACTTACAGTGTTTAGAGCAAGGAAAATTCAAAGATTTCTATCGCAGCCTTTCTTTGTAGCCGAAACCTTTACCGGATACAAAGGGAGATATGTCCGCATAAAGGATACAATCCGAGGCTTTAAAGAAATTATTGAAGGAAAAATGGATGATATTCCTGAAGCAGCTTTTTATATGGCGGGTACTATTGACGAAGTTTATGAAAGAGCAGAAAGCATGAAATAGGAGGTTTAGTATGTCCTATACGTTTTATTTGGAGATATTGACACCTGACAGAAAGTTTTTCTGGGGTGAGGTGGAGTCGCTTATTGTCAATACTCCTTCCGGGCAAATCGGGATATTAAAGGACCATATGCCCATAGTAGCAGTAGTTGAAGTTGGTATTGTTAAAATTAAAAAAGACGGAAATTGGCTTGAGGCTGTTCTGGGTCAAGGGTTTATGGAAGTAAAGCAAAATAGAACGGTTATTATAGCTGATACTGCAGAATGGCCTGATGAGATTGATATAAACAGAGCTAAGGCAGCTAAGGAAAGAGCGATGGAAAGGATTTTAAGACGGGAAAACCAGACGGAATATATACGATCCCAGGCGGCGCTGGCCAGGGCGATGGCCAGACTTGCAGCGGGGAAGAAGGTCAAGTAAAGTTGAATATATTGCAATTTTTTAAATATTATTGAAAAGAGATTGAATTTGCCTTCATTGGCAAATTTTATTTTTTTGGTCGAATTGGTTTAGAGTTTTTGCAATATACAAAGCTATTGTGTACTACAATGATAACATTTGGATGACTATTAGTTTGATTTAAGGCTTTTATATACTCTAGAGTAAAATTATGTCAGAGCGCATGGATATTTAGATTAGGCAATTTTATCAATTATGTTAAAAAGATAGTGTGCCCTTTATATTTTGCAGTAATTTGCCGATAAATTTATAGGATAATAATGTTTTTATATAGCAGCGGTTTAAACAAATTTGGGGGTTAAACTATGAAGATATCGAAGCACACTATCACCATTCTTGTTATTGCGGCATTATTACTCGGATATATTCCTGTATTTCAAAATGACGTATGGGCAGCTCCCATGCCGGTCGATATTTTTGTGGATAGCTATACCGATGGGAAGCTTACGCTTCGTTGGGATGTAGCCGGGGCTACTTCTTTTTCCATTAGCTATCATGATCCTGACGGTACAGAACAAAATATAAGTGACAGCGGTAACACATATACAATTTCCAATCTTCAGAATGACTACATATATGATTTTAAAGTAGACATATACAGTGGTGTGAATTTAGTAGGCAGAGGACTTTTGTACTATCTTCCGAGAATCACTTTTTATGCTACCCAGGGCGAACAAACAAGAGAAGCTATAGAGGGTGGAGGCTATGAAATAGGGAATAGGCCAACACTTAAGTTGAAATGGATAATGCCTAAAATTTGGGTAGATTCAAGTGGCGGAAAAGTGATATCTGCAAATGAAGCTCTTGATTATATAAACAATAATTATAGCAGTATTTATGGAACCGATCATAAACTGTCAAAACTGAATTTTAAAATAAATATATCCAGCAATGCTTCTACACTAAACAGTGGTTCTGCTCAGTCTGCCGTCAATGTTATTGATGACGGAAGTTCAGGATATAAGGCATATGTTTCTGGAAACCCAAGTATTGAAGCTAAAGTGGAAGGACCTGACACAGACAACTACATGAGTTTGGATTTGGTGGGGAAAAAAGATGCTGCATCTCCATTGCCAACAGCAAGTGGAGATAATGAACTGCCCCATGGAGATATACTTCCGGGGACAGTGTATTATATGAATATTAAACTTTCATATCAGGACGATAAAGGTAATGAAAAATTTGTGACAACAGTTGGGGCACCGGACGATTTAAATGGAAGTACACTGATGGGTAAATTCCCATATACATATACTCCAATAAGGTTTCAATTGTCTAAAGATATGTTTAACAATATTTATGTGAGAATATACAGAATTAATCAGGGAAGCCTCGATTTGCCGAGGTTATATTATCAAGTACAATCTATTGACCAAATCAGACCGGGAGACTGGGTTGTAAAAAAGACAATAGATGACAGCTTTTTTGCTTCAGGTTCGGATAGTGCCTTAACTCTTATATCCGGTGTGGGAATTAACAACAAATATTATTACAAGATAGTTGTGAAAACAGATAGTACCGATGATAGGTTAGAATCACTGCCTTTGGAATACACTCTTTCGGAAGACACAAGTAAGCCCCCGATACCTACAGGTATAACGATAATTGACAGGGTACCTGTAAAAAGAGAGATTAAAGAAGGAGACAAAACTGTTATTCAGCACTTATCAAATATTACCATATCTTGGGAAAAACCGGCTAATTGGAACGAAATAAAAACTAAAGCTTTAAGCAATCCCAATGATGATATTGTTTTTCATATATTATTGAATGTAGCTGAGAATGAAGACCTATCACAACCCTATCCGGTGCTAAAGGCCGATGGTAAGGCGTATGGGAATTTTCCGTTAAAATACAGGAAAGTTTTGTCTATTTCGTCACAGGCAGTAAAGGAAAATGGAAACAGATTGGAATATACCATTGATGGATTCAAACTGTTTAAAGCTTATTATTTCAATGGTTTAGACAGTAACGGCAATCCTGTAATTATGGAGGAAGATATCATAAGGGAAGAGGAAGAAAAGGATTATCCGGACTTTTTGCTTCCTAATACGGTTTATTACATGCAAATGTATACAACAACATATACTAACCGTAATTCCAATAAAGCGGAGGATATGTCCAACAAGTCCTTAATTGTCAGTTTTACTACAAGAGCAACCAATGAAATTGATGTTCCTGTTCCAAGAAATCTGCAGCTCATTGTTAACGATGCCTATGTAATCGATGAAAAGGAAAATATTATTTCAAATTACGTTGAACTTCAGTTTGATAAGGTAGATATAAACTGGAACAATTATCTTTTGAACACAACGGTTTCAAAAGCTGTTTATTATGACATATATATGAGTACCCGGACTGATTTGAATTCCTTTACGTTGATTGGAACTACCGAAAACCTAAAGGGAGACATCGAATTCTTCGGTACCGATGATATGGCAAGTAACTATATTACTATAAAAGTTGAGAAGTTTTCTAAAGGCACCAAAGCTTATAGCATTTTTGGTCCGAACCTTAAATCCAATACTACTTATTATTTTGTTGTAAAAGCAAGATTGAAAGCTGAAGGAATGGAAAGAGACAAAGAATCCAACTATTCATCACTGCTTGCTGTTACAACAATAAAAGGAGCAATAGGAGAGCCCGATGAAACATCAAAACGTCCTGTTGCACCTATTGATTTTAAAATTGCCGAAGATAAAGAAGGAAATCAAATCTTAAGCAGTTCAACGGTTACTTTTAGCTGGACAAGAAGAGAGACCGATGTGGTTTACAATATTATTTGTTCAGCCGTAAAAATAGATCCTTATGAAGGGAATTATACAGGAAATAATGATGCTATATACCAGAGTTTTTTGGAAAACTTTGGTGAAATCATACTGGACCCATCGGTTGAAACGGAAAATTTAGAATATGACCCCATTTCAAAGGAATGCAGGTATACTATTGATAAATGGCTATCTCCAAATAGGCTGTATTATTTCAGCATAAGGGCTATAAATAAATCGGACAATACAATATACAGTGCATGGGTATCAATACCTGTTACAACCTACCTTATTGAACAGCCTCAGTATTTGGAAGCAGTTACAGATGTACAATTGGGATTCTTTTTTGATGATGAAGACCTAAAAACTAAAGCCGAGGAATACAGTGTATATATAAAATCCGAGAAAGACTTAAGGTTTAGTCTTCTTAGCAAAAGTAAATACACTATTGTGAAACTTGGAACATTAAGCTATGTCCGTTTGATTAATTTAAAACCCAATACTTATTATGATATAAGAGTGTATAAAGATGGTGACAGCAAACTGGTATATACAAAGGATGAACTGTACACTCGGGATTCCAGCCATCAGCTTGAGATTAAATGGAGAGGTATTTCGCAATATAGCTATGAAGTTGCAATTAAGGCAAATTCGGATGATGATTATGTTGTGCTGAATGAATCCAATCTTGAAGAATATATCGATGCCCAAGGCAAGGTTGTACCTTACTATGTGCAAAAGAGTGCCGATACCATTGGAACTGAGTATGAATATTATGCAAGGATTAAATCAATTCCGGTTACGCTTGAGAATGGAACATATGAAAATCAGCCGTTAAAATCAAATACTAAATATTATATAAAAGTTAGAGCTAAAAAGGTAGACACTGTGGATTCAACAATTATATCCTACTCAAAGTTTATAGGACCTATTTCCGTTAGGACTGATTTTAATCAGGATGACTATGATGAGGAGGATAACAATACAAAAATAGAAATATCCTTTATGGATAAAATTAAAGAACTTGAGAAAGCATTATTCTGGAGAATAAACTTAAAAGAACCCGATGAAAACAAGCTGCTGTTAAAAGAAGACAGAATGATAAATGCAATTGAGAACAGCAATTCCTATAACTTTATTCTGGATATTTCTTATTATGCCAAGTCTGCTGATATTGACAGATTATATATACCTATTGAGGTAATTAAAACTTTGGACTTAACAAACAAGAGCCTGTTAATCAGAACTGATGATGCGGAATACAGTATAAGACCTGATACCTTTAATTTGGAAACAAGGTCTGAAATAGAAGAACTGGAGAAACATAAAAACATCAAGGGAATATATCTGACTTTAAACATAAAGCGTAGTGAAAAATCCAAAATCAGTATACCTAAAGGAATGACACTTGTTTCCTATGTTAATAAGCTGGATATTGAAGCGTTGGGAACTTCTATGACGTATACACAATTAAAAAATCAAATAAATGACCTGATTTACAACAAAGATTCGGGACTTGTGCAAAAGAAACTCAAGGAACTTCTTGACAGTAAAGTAAAAGGCGATTCTAAAGCAATAGAAAAAGTAATAAATGACTCTATTTCTCAAATCGAGATGGAAGTTTCTCAGTTTATTTATTATAAATTGGAGGGCGGTAACAGAACTGCCTCTATAGCTGTTGAAAGCTTAGATATCAAGAGCTTTGACAATCCTATGCTTGTAAATCTTATATATAATGAACAGTCAGGGTTGAAGCTCCCATATGTCCTGTATAACGGAAGTAGCAAATGGCAGTCATTGAGCCGCGGTACCGTTGTATCCGGCAATAAAATAACATTTAATGTAATAATGACAGGTGAATATGCAATATTTGCTCAAAAAGCGTATGCATCCGATTTGTCTGATAATTACGAATTCACATCGGATATAAAACTGCTCCTTTCCAAGTTTGACTTAAGTGGCGCTTTTGGGGACTTAAGCTTGTTCTTCCCAGAAGATAGCGTCAAAGTGAAAGAAATAATACTTTTATATGAGATAGTAACTGGATTAAACCAGGATAATAACGGTCTTACAATTAATCAGAAGGCACAAAAATACGGATTGGAGAGCCTGGTAGGATATGGAGGAGTTGTAAGGGATATAAGCCGTCAGGAGACTGCTAAAGTAATAATGAAGATATATTCGGACAAAACCGGAGTTAATTCAGTTAATTTAATTCCAAACAGCAGTAAAATTCCTAAAGATATATCAAAAGTAGATAATATGTACTATAAAGATGTACTGATATGTTTAGATTTAGGTATACTGAAAGTAAATGGAGAGGGCAGATTTAATCCTGATGGAACCATAACCAGAGGAGAACTGGCAAACTGCCTGGTAAAACTATTAAATCTAACTGGGGATATCTGATTAATACTTAAAGAGATTTAGTATCCTTATAAAATATTAAGTTAAATTATAAATATGCAATTATTTAAGAATAACTGTTAGGAGAAATGGATATGAAAAGGTTTTATAAAACAGTAGCTTTAACCATACTGTTATCGCTAATTATACAGATTATTCCGAATATGAAGGTATTGGTTTATGCCGCTCCGTTTCAATCACCTCCGTCTCCAACACTAAAAGTTGAAGAATTGACGGGAGGTGTACTTAATATTGGGTATGATGAGTATGATAAATACTATGTGGGGTTGAAGTGGGATGCAGTATTTGATGCAGGTACTGCAGGTTATTTGAATTTATATCTCCAGGAAGTACCGAAAGGATATAGGACTGTTACTCCACGGACTATAAAGGAACGCGGCCTAACGGGAACAAGTAATACCCATAAAGTTAAGGATTTAAAGTCGGGAACCATATACTATATGGATATGACTGCCTATCAAATATACTTCGACTCTAGTGGAGAAATAGCATATACAAGCCCTGAGTCTTCACCATCAAATAGAGTGAAGGTGCTTACTGATATTGAGATTGCGGCTTACTCCTATGGAACCAATCAGATTAAGATAGAGTGGGATGATGTCTGGGATACAGGAGGCAGAATAGGCTACAAACTTTATATATCAGAAAATGAAGCCTTTGCAAATACTCAGCCCATCTATATCGGAAATGAGCAGATAGGAGAAGGTAAAGCCGTTTCTGTAAATGAAAAAACCGGGAAGCTTGAATATATTCATACAGTGAGAGATCCGGGAAGGGTTTATTACATTAGGATTGAACCGGAAATATCCAATGATGAAATAAAGAGAACAAAGTATACCAAGACTGTACAAGCAAGCAGTTTCATACTGGTAAAAACGTCTAAAATGTCGAGCACTAATGACGGTATAGTGTGGAAATTGGAATGGAGTCCGGTTGTTGCAGGGCTTAGCGACAGCAATATAAAAATTTCTTACCATATATACAGAGGAATAATAGGGTCCAGTTCTTTGGCACAGTACATGGCAGCTGTAGACGGTAGGGAATTTTTTGTTACCGTCCCGCCGGGAAAAGATCAATACTATTTTATAATCAGGGCTATTGTTACCAGAAATGGTGAGGATATTTACAAAGGAATAAGAATTGAATCGGACCAAATTATTTTAACGGAACAAGAGATACCGTCGCGTCCTACCACTCCGGAAATAGTAGACTTTTTTGAAAGGGCCGGAGGGGACAGAATAATAAGTTATGATGATGAGTTGACTCCAAGAAGTGCCACAATACTGTGGAGACTCCCTTTAAAAGGTAATGGTGAAGTTGACAATGATGTTACTTATGATATTTGGTTGGTAACAGACCCGGATACATTGGATAATCCTTCCGACAATCAGAAAATTATGACAGATTTTAAGGTGGGCACTAACAATTATATAAAAGATGGAGATAGTCTAATCGGATATAAATATAAAATAGACGGGCTTAATCCGAATTCCACCTATTATTTGAAAATAGTTGCAAAGAAAAAATTCCTTGAAAATGTGAACGGAGTTTTACAAAGTGTCACATACTATTCCGATCCTGCGTTTAAGGTAATTGTAACTCCTATAGACGGTGATATCAACCAACCGGTGGTTCCTGCAAGACCTCCCGTTAAAATAAAAGAGTATGGTCAGGGCAAGTATTCAATTACGGAAAATTCCGTTACGATACAGATTAAAAACCTTTGGTATGAGAAGTTTAATTTTGAAACCAATAAATGGGAATACATCAGGAGTGAAAAATTAAACGAGAATGATGTGCCTCCTTTTGATCCTAAAACTACTGTAGTGGATGATGTTTACTATAGAAAAGTAACCTATGATTCCGGGGTTACTTTGGAGGTTGGCTGTATTGAGTATGTCGAGGGAATGGATTATGAAGAATTGAAAAAATTGGTGCCGGATAAAGTAACCGATTTTCCTGTTACACCCAATGACCCCAATGAAAATCCCAATTTCAATCCTGACAGAAATTATCACAATGTTGATATAACACTGACCGGTCTTGAACCGAATACTACCTATGTGGTATGGGTAAGGGCTGTAAGGCGGAGTGTAAATCTTGTTTCCGGTCCATCGGATCCCCTTGTTTTTACTACTCTGCCGATTATTGAAACTCCAGTGGAGAAACCCGTTGTTCCATATTTTAATTACAGCTTTGCCGGCGACACATATATTGATTTGGGATGGGATATTGTACCTGGGTACAGTTATTATCTGAAATATGGATTGGAGGACAATCCCAATGCCGCTTCAAATCAAATAACCATTACATCCCAGGATCTTAGAATAAACACATACTATAGAGTGGAAGGATTAAAACAGGATACTTTGTATTATTTCTGGATTCAGGCTGAATCGTTTAATGCTGACGGAATAAGCAGCAAGTCGGATTGGAGTGATTCCTATTCTGTAAGAACTTTGAAATTTATTCCTCCGGACACACCGAAAGGGTTTGGAATAAAAAACACAGAGGATGCTATAACAAAAAATAGCATAACCTATGAGTGGATGATGGAAGAAAATATGCAGTATATACTTGAAATTTCAAAGGATATCGACTACAAAGATTCAACGGAATATTCAGTGAGTAACAGTTCGGAATACACAGTTGATGGCCTTTTGTCCAATCACAGGTATTATGCAAGGTTATATGCCTATGATCCAGTTAAAAATTTGCGTTCACAACCAACTCAAAGCATAACAGTTAGAACGCTAAGAAGTGATGATGATTTCGATTCGGACGAGGATATTGAAGATGTGATAACCGGAGAATTTGTGGAAAAAGGAACAAAAATAGTTAATGATACCTGGAATATAAAAATTACCGGTGTAAATGCAGACCGTTTCGTGCAGCATGTTTTAACCGACAATAAACTGGATTATGTACTGGATGTTACAAATCCGCCTTCAGCCTGTGATGTTATAAGCATTGTAATATCGGATAAGGTTTTCAAAGCATTGACTTTGATTGGTGAAAATCTAATAATCAAAACCAAAAAGGTAAATCTTATTATAAGGCCGGGAGTTTTGACTACCGAAAGTAGCAATCCGCTGGTTAAAAAAGCTTCGGGTGTAGACTATGAAATAGCTATTTCCTTTTCAAAAACAGGCGGAATTGATGTTAAAAATATGACTGTCAAGCTGGAAACCGGAAACTATAAAATCAGTGCTTTTGAAGGTGCCAATACAATTCCTCTAAACCAGGTTTTGAAACCATTACAGTTTGTGGTAGCGTACAATGATGAAAATTGGTACGCTAATGGGAAGACTTCGGGTTTTGTATTTGATTCTGCTACTTCAACATGGACACGGGCAAGTACTTCAGCGGTATATAATAGGGATATCGGTCAGGGCAAATTAACCTTTGAGTCGATAAAATCCGGAGAAACTATGGTGGCACAATTTGGCAATGACTATTTTGACGATATATATTATCATTATTATGAGACTGTGATAAACAACGTAGCATCGGTTCATGAGATAAAAAGCGTATCTGGAAGGTTGTTTGCTCCGGATCTGAATGCTACTCTAGGTGATAGTGTCAAACTGATTTTTGATGTTCTGGATTATCAATATGGAAATACTTATATGGAAGAGGCGTTCAAAGCCGGTTTGATAAATTATAACGAGATATATTCAGCTTCAAGGAACTGTACTGTTTCAAAAGCTTATTCGATGATAGTAAGACTATTTGAATTAAAAACCGGTACTACACTGAGCAGTGAAAAGAAATCGAAGTTCATAAGCAGCAATGGATTTACGGTTATACGCAATGGAAAATCTGTCTCAGAGGATAGTTTTATCACTAGGGGAGAAATAATGTACCTTATAGAAAAGTTGCTGGTATTTATAGGTGAAATTGATTGATGTTTGAAAATATATAAAAATAGGCATTTGGAAATAAAAATAAATCCAAAAAAGAAGGATTTGGGGTATGCAATGATGAATATAAATAAAGTGAAGGTTTACATAATGGCGATTTGTGCTCTCATTTTCTTAAATGTAAATTTTTCCTTTGCTCATGGACTTAATTATGAAATTGAGCGATTGGGGAACAATAAAGAAAGAGTTATATTAAAATGGAGCAATGAGGAAGAAAAAAAAGGATTTGCTCTTGTGTATCATTATTTTAACAATGGAAAAACTTTGCATATCGGATATGAGCTGAAAGAAGGATATCCTACTGAAACATATTTGGATTATGACTTAAATAGTGTTTTGTATCCTATAAGAGTAAATTTGCATGAAGTTGGAAAAAACGATGATACACCCTTTAGCGACATTAATGGTTTGGAAACTGAAGAATATATAAGACATTTGCATGATGCAGGGATTATAAACGGTTTTCCGGATGGTACTTTTTTACCGGAAAGCCCTATCAGTAGGGCAGAGTTTGTGGTAATAATGGTTAAAGCATTGGGGATTGAAGGCAAGAGTAGTAACACAAAAGGTTTTGTGGATATAGACAGGCATTGGGCAAGGGATTACATTCTTTTGGCAGCCGATAACGGGTTAATTTCAGGTTATGAGGACGGTACTGTAAAACCTGATAAACCGATAACCGTAGCAGAAGTCAGTTCGATTTTGGTGAGATCGTTTTCTTTTAAGACAACGAAGAATGGTATATATTCTAGAGTTAAACAAGACAAATGGTACAGTGCTGCTGTGAAAAAGATGTTTGATGTCGGAATACTTAATATTAAAGACAGTATTTACGAATTATTTGATGAGGAGAGCAATATAAGCAGAGCAAATTGTGCAATGATGATAAGCAGAGCTATTTCAACGTATTGATAAAAAATAAAATTTTATAGAAACTTTTTAGCATAGGAAAATACTTTTTTAAAATTTTATATTTTATGTTCATTTTATTCAGGTTATTCAGAAAAGTCCTATGCCTTAAAATATTGCATGTATATCCCTCAGGCGATAAGGCAATAATTTAAAGTGAGTCCGATAGACATAGAAATTTATAGGGCATATTTGTTCTTATCAAGGGGGATAAATGTGATTGTAAAATTAAGTAAATATTTCATTTTGTTTATGTTTTTCATAATGCTATTTACAATATTGTATGGAGGAATATACTATAGATGGGGAGATAATTCCGTCCTCCAAAATGCTTTTTTGAGTTCAGGTGCTAAATTTGTAAATAGTGAAGTTTATGTTTGGTCTAATATAGATCAACATAATAAGGATGAGGAAAAGCTGTTGAAATTGGCTGATCAACTTGAGATGGACTTAAGTGTAGTAAAAAACAATACTTATACAAAGCAATATGCTAAAGAGCATTCTTTTGATAAGCTGGAGATAAAGGGGATTTGCGCTGATGGAAAAAGTGTTGATATATCTGCTCAGCAGAGCAAAGATGATTCGCAAAAAAGCAATATATCAGTTAATGTAATTAACAGAATGAATGCGCTGGATATAAATGATACAGTTAATACAATTAAAGAAAGATTTAAAAATTTAAAACTGAAGCCAAAGATTAATACTTGTATTATCGGTTGTTTTGATGGTAAGCTAGACTATGAAGAAATGAACAGAATTAGCGAAAATATACTTAAATGTGCAAAAGCTAAAAAGATTGAGAGCTTATATGACAACAATTTAATCAGTATATCAGCCTATTCACCTTGTATAGACAATAATATTGAGGTGAAGGGCAAAAAAATAAATATAAATATAGCATTAAGATATAATGCTTATGAAGACAAGACTTACATATGGCTTGCGACACCGGTAATTACTATTGAATACTAGATTTTTCGGTATTCTGAACTGCAAGGAAGCACATACAAAAGATAAATATATGATGAAAGGAAGAATTAACGTGCCCAAATTGATTGTTTCCGAATCAAAACCACTGAAAGGAACTGTAAGAGTAAGTGGTGCAAAGAATTCTGTATTGCCAATATTAGCTGCATCTTTGTTAGGGGACAGAGAGAGTATTATCGAAGAAATTCCTTATCTATCTGATGTAAAAATTATGTGTGATTTACTCAAATCATTTGGGGCAAAAGTTGAATTTTCGGATAATAAGACAAAATTGAGAATAGATTCGAATTCAATAAATAATGCTATAGCACCCTATGAACTTGTAAATAAAATGAGGGCATCTATTTTAGTAATGGGTCCGCTTCTTGCCAAGATGGGTGTTGCTAAAATTTCTCTTCCGGGCGGGTGTGCTATAGGTTCAAGACCTGTTGATCTGCATCTCAAAGGATTTGCAGCAATGGGAGCAGAGATTACTCAAGATCATGGGTATATAGAAGCAAGGGTAAACGGCCGGCTTAGAGGAAATAAAATTTACCTTGACTTTCCCAGCGTGGGAGCTACCGAAAATATAATGATGGCAGCAGTTCTTGCGGAAGGTCAAACCATAATTGAAAACGCAGCAATTGAACCGGAGATAGTTGATTTGGCCACCTATTTAACTACTATGGGTGCTGATATTAAAGGAGCCGGGACTGATACAATAAAAATAAACGGTGTTGATTCACTTAAAGGTGCTACCCATGCAGTTATTCCTGACAGGATTGAAGCCGGCACTTTTATGGTTGCAGCAGCTATAACTGCTGGGGACGTAAGGATTGAAAACGTGGTTCCTGATCATCTGAAACCTATAACAGCTAAACTTAGAGAAGCAGGAGTCGAAGTATCGGAAGAACTTTCAAGCATACATGTCAAGTCTGACGGAAATATAAAGCCAATAGATATAAAAACCCATCCCTATCCGGGATTTCCTACAGATATGCAGTCGCAAATGACTTCACTTATGACCAGGGCCGATGGTACCAGTATGGTTATAGAAACTATATTTGAAAATAGATTTATGCATCTTGCGGAACTGAAGCGTATGGGTGCAAATGTAAAGATTGAAGGCAGAAGTGCAATTATCGAGGGAAGATGTAAACTGACCGGTGCGAGGGTTAGAGCTACCGACTTGAGAGCCGGTGCAGCGTTAATATTGGCGGGGCTCACGGCAGAAGGCATTACGGAAATTACCGATATTGAACATATCGAAAGAGGATACGTTAATATACATGAAAAACTTAATCAACTTGGAGCCGATATAAAAAGGATTGATGAAGATTAAAAGGTAAATTGATTATTGTCGATAAAATTATTAATTAACTGTTATAAAAAAGCGGTTTAAGTCTCTTAATAGGCTTAAACTGCTTTTTTATTTGTCATTATAAAATATTTAAAAGTTGAAAGCAAAGTTAACTGCAAAACAAAAGTTTATGGTTAAAGAATAATTCAAGTATATTCAATCATATCTATAAAAATAAAAACTTTGATTTGAAATTTATTGCTATTCCTAAGAAAAAAGCGAGAATGGGGATAACTATGAGAAAAATAATTTATTACATATTGATTATGATTATAGTTATGATAGTTCTTCCTATGATAATTGTGGGTGGTGGGAATACCGTTATTGAAGACATCAAGCCGAAGCAAAAAGCGGAAAAAGATGATATAAAGATAAAAGTGTATATAAAAGAACAGGATAAAGTTGAAGAAATTCCGTTAGAAGATTATGTAAAGGAAGTTGTTGCAGCAGAGATGCCGGTAGAGTTTGAGATTGAAGCATTGAAAGCACAAGCAGTAGCTGCAAGAACCTTTGGAGTGAGTAGAATTATGAATTTATATCCTGCCAAGGAAGATATCCATAGAGGTGCACATGTATGTACCGACTCGACTCATTGCCAGGCATGGATGGATAAGTCGGATAGAATAAAAAAATGGAATTCTGTGAGTGCAGATAGAAATTGGGAAAAGATTGAGACCGCAGTTAAGGAAACGAAAGATCTAATAATATTATACGATAATAAACCCATTAACCCGCTGTTTCATGCCAATGGCGGAGGGAAAACCGAAAATTGCGAGGATGTGTGGGAAGGAGTAGAAGTTCCATATCTGAAAAGTGTAAATAGCGATGGAGATGAAGAAGACCCCGGATATAAGGTTGTTACTGCTTTTAAAGAGGAAGATATAATTGATAGCTTAAAACGCGAGTATCCTGATATTTTGCTCAATGAAGATGACTTGCTGAGTAATTTTAGTGTCCTGGAGCTTTCGGACGGTGGAAGGGTAAAGAAGGTTAAAGTAGGAAATATAGAATTAAAGGGAACCGATTTGAGAAAACTCCTTTCCCTTAGGTCGACAAATTTTAAAATTGAAAAGGGAAAGGATAATGAACTGAATATTACTACAATAGGATATGGGCATGGAGTTGGTATGAGCCAGTATGGTGCAAATTACCTTGCCAAAAATGGAGGTACTTTTGAAGAAATTTTAAAACATTATTATAAAGGGGTGACATTAGCACCAATTAATAAAGACGATTTATTGAATAAAACAGATAATCAAACAGGAGAATAAAGAAATTTTATACCTCTATGTATATTGTTGCCAGATACGGTAACAATAATATATGGAGGTGGAAAAAGTGAGTTTTAAAAAGTTATTTCCGGAAAGAAAAAAGACACAAAAAAAGGTTTTGGAGTTTTTGGATAAAAAGGGTTTTTACATTATACTGACAGTATGTATTGCAATTATGGGAGTATCTGCGGCATTAATAACTTCAAAGAATATCTCATCATCTAAAAATTACACCGATGATGGAATAGCAATTGATGATTTGGCAGATAATATTTCGAGCGATGAAAGTAGTATCAGTAGTGCGTTAGTACCTTCGGATTTAAAAGTGAATGAGAAGACTCAAACTGAAAAACCTAAGCAAACAAGTAATGCAGTATCTGGAGCAACACCGGACAAGAAAGATTCAAAAGCTACACCTGAACCTAATAAAGCAAATACCTCAAAGGAACCTGCAAAAACTGCCGGGAAATCAAATAACAGCAGTAATTCGAAAAAAACATCAGACAGCACGGCAGAATCAAAGACAAACAGTACAGCAGACAGCAAGAAATTTTCAATGCCCGTATTCGGAGAAATATCCTTCGAGTATGCTCAAGACAGATTGGTGTATTCGAAAACGCTTAACGAGTGGAGAGCACATCCCGGTATAGATATAAAAGCTGAAAGAGGGACACCTGTAAAAGTAGTAGCTGATGGAGTTGTTACAGAAATTAAAAACGATCCCAGGCTTGGAGTAACAATAATTGTTGACCACTTAAACGGTATAAAAACTGTTTATTCAAATTTAGCAAATGGTGATATGGTAACACCTAACCAGAAGGTAAAACAAGGTGAAGTTATAGGGGCTGTTGGAAATACTGCAAGTTTTGAGTCGGCAGAACCGCCACATCTCCATTTTGAAGTACTTAAGAACAATAAAAATGTCGATCCGTCCGATTATCTGCCAAAGAAGGCAGAGTAGTAATGATTATCTGCCAACGAAGGCAGAGCAGTAGTTAAACTTCGAAAGGGCGAAGTTAGGGAAACCTTTTCTTATTGCATTTGTAATAAGAAAAGGTTTTTTTAGTTATGGTTTGATTGATTCGATATAAATAGTATTCATATCAAATGCGTATAGGAAGCAATCGTTAAAAGATCCCTTTAACGGTAAGTTATAATACACAACAAATTTTTGTATGATATAGGGTGTGTTTTTTACTCTGTTACGAGAAAACATTTTATGTGTAAGTTCTCCAAAAATAGGGTTGATTATACAAGAGTTGGCTTTTATTGACAATTGCCGCGTGTTTTTATAAAATTATATTGAAAGAGCTGTTTTAAGGGTGGTTTGCATAAAATTTGTAGTGCTAAGCCAAAAACATTGTATATAAATATAATTCGCGACATAAATTACGATGATGTAATGATTTATTCTAAAATACAAAGAATTATTCTTTTTCGTCAATATAAGCAAAAGGTACCTTTTTTGATTGGCTCTTGCACATCGATGGGTTATGAGACAGCTTAAGTTTATTAAGAAATCAAAGGAGGTAGTGAAAATGCAAAAGAAAAAATGTAAGGCGCTTATAGGGCGTTTTTTGTTTATTGGGATGGTTTTAGTTACTGCCGTTCTGACGCCTATTGAGTTTGGGAGAGTAGAGGCTTCAGCCAAAAGTGGTGAAATAGGTAACATAGTACTGGGTGATGTAAATAATGATGGAGATGTCAACAGCATTGACTTTGCATATATGAAAATGAATTTGCTGGGTATAAAAGGCGGTTTGCTTAACGACGAGAATATATTTGTAGCTGATCTTAATGGGGATGGGAAATTTGACAGCATAGATTTGGCTATTATGAAGGGATATTTGCTTGGAAAAATAAAAACATTCCCTATAGGCCAAAGTATTGCCACACCAACGCCGGCTGTACCTACTCCTAAGCCGACAGTTTTGCCGAGTCCTACTAAGTCTTCAGACAATGATGATTTTACGAATGATATATCAAGAGCATCCTATTTAGTATCAGTGGGTGAAGAAGTCCGCGGAAAGATAGATTATACCGGGGATGAAGACTATATGCTGTTTATACCGCCTAATGACGGACGATACAGGGTGGAGATATATACAAATGTCGAAACAAGTATAGCTTATTTATATACGGAAAAAATAGAAGGTCTAAAGTATTATTACAATAGTTTCGGTACATATACTTCAAAAGAGGGATATTATTATATTCAAGAAAACTTAACCGGAGGTACGAAATATATCATCGGTGTTAAAAATAGAAAAGATAAAGTTTCGTTAGATTCATATGTCATAAAAATTTCAAGGCTGAATTAGTTCATAAGTTTAGTAATTAAAAAAGGATGGGTACTTTAATACCTATCCTTTTTATATTATTCCAAGTCTGTCCACCGCAAAATGTTTGAAGGTGTATTGTACCAAAAGTTTTCATTTGGAGCTTTTAATATTATAACTTTACCTTCTTTAGGATCAGCCTGTATCCATTCCTGATTGCCGATGTATACCATAGTGTGGACCCCATTGGCGGTTACCATAATGTCTCCTTCTATTATCTTGCCGTAGTCTAAAGTGTTAAGAGTCTGATTTAACAGTATAAGAATAGTTTTGTTTTTTAATCCGTTTCCAAGTGCTTCGGCAGACATGTCGTTAAACCATAGATTTAAGCCTTTTCTTATATATTGAGGACTAAAATTAACAATACCGAGACGAATATAAGTATCTATAAGACCTCGCCTTACAAGACCCGAACAGTCAATGCCCAAAGAGGATTCACCTCCCCACAGGTATCTGGTTCCCTCATATTTTTTTAGAGATCTGACATATTCGGCTCTGATAGTCTCTTTCTCTATAGCAGGACCATTAAGGCTTAAACAGAAAAATAGAATAGCCGGGAACAGGATTAGAACAAGCTTAACGGTTTTGCTTTTACGGCTTACAAATAAAGTATAAATCCATAGAAAGACTAGAGACGTTATCAGCATTAAATTTGTTGATTTTCTATTTATCGGATTTATAAACAGGAAAAATATAAAAACAACCAGAGCTGTAACAACTAATTATGATGACGTCTTAATAAATTTTTCATCCATTCTCACATCCTGCCTGTTTTAAATATTGATATCATTATATCCTATATTTTTCAACGAATAAATAGAAAAGTGCAAAGCTTTCGACGTGCTTCCTGAAGTGAGAAGTGAAATGAATAATTATACTCATAAGGATAGCTTTCAGAGCATATATATTATTGAGGAAAAGGATAATTAGCCCAATATACCGGAAAGATAAAGCTTTTTGAGCATCAGAATAGTATGAGTAAGGGGGCATGGTCATTGAAAAGTTATATAGAAGAAAGGGCTATTGAGCTTGCCAATTACATTATTGAAAGCAAATCAACTGTTAGAGCGGCTGCAAAAAAATTCGGGATAAGTAAAAGTACTGTACATAAGGATGTAACTGACCGTCTGCTGCAGATAAATCCGACTCTGGCGGAAGCAGCAAAGGCGGTATTAGATACAAACAAAGCAGAAAGACACATTAGAGGCGGTTTAGCTACAAAAGCAAAATATAAAGGCCAGGCATAAAATAAAAGTCGGGAAACCGACTTTTATTTTTTGTGCAATTATATTCCGTTTATTCATAAATTTAGTAGATAAATCAATTTTATAGCAATTACAAATTATGTGTGTAAATTTACCGGGATGGCTGAAATAAAGTTGCATATAAAAAATACAAAAATGTTAAAATATTAAGTTGCAATATTAAAATAATATGATAATATAGTTATGATATGTTGTACCTTTTCTATTCTATTGTAAAAAAATGTATCCTTGCTCATGCATAATTTAATAGGTTTTATCAATATGATTATTTGTCATGTTAATAAATAACCTTAGAATTGAGAAAGTAAGGCAGTCAAAGTAATGTGAAAAGCAAATTTTTTTTGGCATTAAAAACATAAAATTGGCAATGTAAATAGTATTACTATAGATAATTGAAAGGAAGATGCATTTTGTTTGGTATTGGTCAGGATATAGGTATTGATCTCGGAACTGCTTCCGTTCTGGTTTATATTAAAGGAAAAGGTATAGTATTAAGAGAACCATCTGTTGTGGCCATAGATAAGAATACTAACAAACTCCTTGCAGTTGGAGAAGAGGCAAGGAGGATGCTTGGAAGAACACCGGGTAATATTGTCGCAATAAGGCCTTTAAGAGACGGAGTTATTTCTGATTATGACATTACAGAGAGAATGTTAAAATATTTTATAAATAAAGTATGCGGAAACAATTTCCTCAAACTTGTAAGACCTAGAATTATTGTTTGTGTGCCAAGCGGTGTTACGGAAGTTGAGAAGAGGGCTGTTAAGGATGCAGCTATGCAGGCAGGAGCCAGGAAAACCTATCTTATAGAAGAACCTATAGCTGCAGCAATAGGTGCAGGAATCGACATTTCAAAAGCCTGTGGAAGCATGGTAATAGACATAGGTGGTGGAACTTCCGATATTGCGGTTATTTCTCTTGGAGGAACGGTTGTCAGCAGTTCCATAAAAATAGCCGGAGACAAGTTTGATGAAGCAATTGTAAGGTATATGAGGAAAAAACACAATATAATGATAGGTGAACGTACTGCTGAAGAGCTTAAAATAAACATCGGTACAGTCTATCCGAGGGTACAGGAAGTGACAATGGATATTAGAGGAAGAAATCTGGTATCCGGCTTGCCAAAGACGATAACGGTAACGTCCAGCGAAATAATGGAGGCTCTTGAAGAACCAGTTTCAAGTATTGTTGAGACTGTTCATTCCGTTCTCGAAAGGACTCCTCCTGAACTTGCAGCTGATATAAGTGATAGAGGTATTGTTATGACAGGCGGTGGAAGCTTAATCTATGGTTTGGATAAACTAATTCAGGAGAAAACAGGTATCAATGTAATTGTTGCAGATGATGCTGTTTCTTGTGTTGCTTTAGGCACAGGTAAAGCACTGGAGAATATCGAAGTCTTGGAGCAAAGTGAGGCTTATGAATTCAAATCACGGCAAAAGTAAAAGTTTATATAGGATTTTTTAGGGACTGTCTCAAAATAGAATTTTGAGATAGTCCCTTTTTTGTATTAAGTTGATAAAAAAATAGTACGATATATAATACGAGGCAAAAATCACTATTGGAATTCGGGTGAATAGATATGATTAGAGCATTATATACTTCCGGATGGAGTATGCGAGCCAACAATAAGCAAATGGATATAATAGCCAACAATCTGGCGAATGTCAGTACAAATGGATATAAAAGGGATACTGTTGTTTATGAGAGTTTTCCTGAAGTCATGATAAGGAGAATTAATGATACCCGAAGTACGTTAAATCCATCGGGAAGGGTTGGAAATGTGAATTTTGGTAATGACATTGGAGAAGTGTTTACTTATTTTACCGGCGGAAGTCTAAATAAGACAGATAATCCGTTGGATTTGGCAATTGGAGGATCGGATTCAGCATTTTTTACCATAGGAGTTCCAAATGCTAATGGAGAAATTACAGAGTATTATACCAGGGATGGAAGTTTTACCTTAAATTCTGAAAATCAGCTTGTTACAAGTGAAGGTTATTTTGTAATGGGAATGAATGGACCTATAACTCTAGAAAGTGAAAATTTCACTGTTTTAGGTGACGGAACCATAATACAGAATGAACAAGTGGTGGATAGACTCCTCATAAGGGAATTTACCGATACTACTACACTGAGAAAGTATGGGGAAAACCTTATCCAAGTCACGGATCAAACACAGGAAAGAGAGTTTACGGGAGCTGTAAAACAGGGCTACATAGAGCAATCAAATGTTGATGCTGTAAATGAAATGATTAACATGATCACGGTAATGCGTGCTTATGAAGCTAATCAAAAAATTATACAGGCGCTGGATGGAACCCTTGAAAAGGCAGTAAACGAAGTTGGTTCAGTAAGATAAAAAAGCATTGATTGACATATTAATTATGTAAATTTTCGCGTAATTAGCAGTATAGAAACGCTAAAAATGGAGGTTATATAATTATGATGAGAGCACTTTGGACCGCAGGTTCAGGTATGAAAGCCCAACAGTTCAGCGTAGATGTGATATCAAACAATCTCTCGAATGTAAATACAACTGCTTATAAAAAAGAAAGAGCGGAATTTAAAGATATGCTCTATGAGACCCTTAATAGGGCTACAGTATTGGAGGGTGACGGGAGACCTGTCAATCTTCAGGTGGGCCATGGGGCATCTGTTGTAGCTACAGTTAAGAATTTTGAAACCGGAAGTTTTGAAAGAACCGATAATCCTCTTGACTTCGCAATTGATGGCGATGGATTTTTTGTGGTAATGGGGCCTAGAGGAGATTTGGCATATACCCGTGACGGCAGTTTTAAATTGAGTGTGACAGAAGATGGGAATATGCTTACTACCTCTGACGGTTATCCCGTATTAGATGGAGAGGGATCAGAAATATATCTCGATTTTGACCTTTCCAAATTAATTGTATCCGATTCCGGAGAACTGTCCTATACCGATGAAAATGGAGAAGTGGTTTCTTTAGGACAGAGAATCGGTATTGTGAAATTTGCTAACAGACAGGGCCTTGAGAGCATCGGAAATAATTTATATGTAAGCACCCCTGCCTCAGGAGAGGCAATTCCCGATGAGGAAATGGGAACATTAAGTACTGTGAAGCAGTATTTTATTGAAGCTTCAAATGTTCAGGTTGTTGAAGAAATGGTTAAGCTTATAATAGCACAAAGAGCTTATGAAATAAATTCAAAAGCAGTACAAACAGCAGATGATATGCTCGGTATTGCAAACAATCTTAAGAGGTAGGCTTTTTACTGGAAATAAACTAGGGATGTGAATACAATATGGATATACCGAAAATAAATAATATGTTTGTTGAAAATTCCGTGAATTTAACAAGAAACACAGTTAGTGATACCAGTTTTGAGGAAAATTTAAGAAGCGCCATGGAAAAGAAGGATGATAAAGCGCTTAAAGAGGCCTGTACTCAATTTGAAGGGATTCTCCTGGAAATAATGTATAAACAGATGAAGGCCACTGTACCAAAATCATCACTCTTTCCTAAAGATAGCGGTACGGAATTTTTTGAAAGCATGCTGGACGAAAAACTGGTGGAAAACGCGTCAAAAACCAATAGTTTGGGATTGGCCGACTTACTGTACAAGCAGCTTTCGAAGCAGATGAAGTCTGGTAAAGCTGACCTCAAAAATGACTGAAAATTTGCTTGTGATGGCTGGAAATGAATTTTTGATAAGAAAATGAATTGGTTGGATTAAATGTGTCCCAGCAGATTGTTATGCCTATGGGGCACTTTTTATTTGAGTTTGTCCTGGTACTTTTAACCTAAAGATTCATGGTTTAAATCTTCTATTGACAATTTAGTGGCAATAATGGAGAATAATTTTTAGGTGATTGCCGGAAATGACCAAAATGACAAATAAAATGTTTACTTAGGTGGCACTGAAATGTTAACTAATGTTGATATTCAGAAAATTATTCCGCACAGATATCCGTTTTTGTTAGTAGATAAGATTTTGGAAGTAGAACCGGGTAAAAGGGCGGTTGGAATTAAAAATGTAACAGCAAACGAGCCCTTTTTTCAGGGACATTTTCCCGGAAACCCCATCATGCCCGGAGTACTGATAGTTGAGGCTCTTGCTCAGACTGCTTGTGTGGCAGGTCTTTTGATGGAAGAGAACAAAGGGAAACTGGGCGTGTTTACAGGCTTTGAAAAGATAAAGTTCAGAAAGCAGGTTGTACCGGGGGATACTCTAAAACTTGAAGCGGATATTTTAACTTTAAAAATGGGAATGGGGAAGGTAAAAGTTGTAGCTACTGTTGATGACCAAGTGGCCTGCGAAGGTGAAATAAGGTTTGCAATGATTGATGCTTCTAAATAGTTAAAAACTAATTTGAGGTACTTAAAGACAACTAATGTTGTAAAAGATATAAAAGCTGTTGCTGTATTTATTTTTTCTGAAAATTCATAATTAACCATAAATATAAAGATGGTTATGAAAAGAAGCTGAAAGAGTAGCAACAGCTTTTAAGTATTTTATATTTCAACTAGTGGCTTCAATATTTTTTCCTTTAAAAACATTTCGCCAACTCTATATACATCTCCGGCACCCATAGTCAAGATCAGATCTCCTGGAGACACATTTTCTTTCAGATATTCCACAATATCTGAAAAATCGGATATGTAAATTGCATTATTGCTTTTTGCATTTATTTCTTTAGCCAGTATGCTGGAATGGATTTCTCCGGTGTCAATTTCTCTTGCTGAATAAATGTCGGTAACAATAACTTTATCTGCATCAAAAAAGGCTTCGGAAAAATCATTCAACAAAAGCTTTGTTCTGGTATAGGTATGGGGTTGAAAAACACACCAAATTTTTGAGTGGCTGGTACTTTTGGCAGCTTTTAATGTTGCTTTGATTTCAGAAGGATGATGGGCATAATCGTCAATTATTTTTATATTGTCAACAACTCCTTTTACTTCAAAACGCCGGTGCGTGCCTGAAAAAGACTCCAAGCCCATAACAATATTGTTTATTCCGCAGCCGAGAGTATGACATGCGGCAGCTGCTGCCAAAGAGTTACTGACATTATGAATTCCGGGTACTTTTAGTTTTATGGTCGATATTGTATTACCGTTTTGCACCAGGTCAAAACTGGCGCATCCTGAAACATCAAACTGGATATTGCGTGCAGTCCAGTCGGCATTTTCGGATTTTATTCCGTAAGTTACTGTGTTGCGTGAACTCTGGCTTAGAAGTGACGAAACATTGGGGTCATCAATGCATGCAATTATGTAACCGCCTTCCGGTACCAAATTCATAAACTTTAAGAAAGCCTGCTTTATGTGGTTTATGTCCTTGAAATAGTCCAAATGGTCAGCTTCAATGTTTAGAATAACCGCAAGGTATGGATGTAGTTTCAGGAAACTTTCCACATATTCACATGCTTCCGTTATGAAATATTCATTGCCGCCTATCCTTGTGTTACCGCCTATAGCATCGAGTTCTCCACCGATATGTATTGTTGGGTTAAGATTTGTCTCTAACATAATCATCGATATCATGGAAGTAGTGGTTGTCTTTCCGTGAGTTCCCGAAATGGCGATACTGTAAGGATATTTCTTGGTAATTTGACCTAACAGTACGGCTCTTTCTATAGTGGGTATACCAAGCTGTTTGGCTTTCTTGAGTTCCGGATTGTTTTCTTTAACAGCCGCGGTATAAACTACCAAATCACAGTTTTCAATATTTTCTTCCTTATGTCCAATATATATTTTAATGCCGTCTTTTTTGAGTCTTTCGGTAATATTGGAGGATTTCATATCAGAACCGGAAATATTGTATCCATGGTTTTTTAGTATTTCGGCCAGTCCACTCATACTTATTCCTCCAATTCCTATGAAGTGGACGTTCTTTATATTTTTTAAATCTGAAAGGTTTATATTTTCCAATCTTAACACTCCTTATTTTTTAATAGAACAATTGGCGCTTTGGATTTTTATACTTCAACAAAGAAAGTAGACACAATTGCTCTAAAACAACTTTATTATGAGAAAGCAATTATTATAGATAAATTCCCAAATTATATTAATTATACTGAGTTATATTATAATATACATAAATATAAAATGCGAAATATTTTTGCAGAGTATTGCCAACAGTGTTGTTTATTTTGTGTATCCATTTAGTATTATATGTAATTATTGACAATATTATAAATGCAATATAACTCAAGGTAAAAATTATTTTCTTGTTTTACAGAATAATAAATGTAACTCTGGACTTATGAGACTGCGAAAAGGCCATTTCAAAATTTTTTGGAATAATCTTTATAAAAGACCTTATTTTCTTTGATTATATATAGTATAATATATTCCAAAAATGCTGATAGTTATTAATATATATTATCTTTTAACGCAGGGGGTTTAAATGGAAAAGGTTAGCAGAAACGAAAGACTTGCAGTGTTGCTGAAATGTCTGACAGATTCTCCGGGAGAGATTATGACCTTAGGGAGTTTTGCAGAGTTACTTAATTCTGCCAAATCTACTATCAGCGAAGATATAGATATTGTTAAAAACTTATTGGCCAAACTTGATATTGGAACAATAGAAACCATTCCCGGTGCACAGGGTGGAGTAAAATTTGTACCTGGATTTTCAAAGGCAAAATCAGTTTCCATTCTTCAAAATCTTTGTGAAAAATTATCGGATACTCAAAGAATACTTCCGGGCGGTTACTTATATATGCTTGATATTATATATAACCCTAAGCTGGTTCGAGACATTGCGTGGATATTTGCAGGTCAATTTTTTGATAAAGGCATAGATTATGTAATAACTGTTGAGACAAAGGGAATACCTTTGGCTTTTGCCGTTGCAGAATGTCTTAATGTTCCACTTGTTATTGTAAGGCATAACAGCGAGGCTACTGATGGCCCTTCGGTCAATACCAGTTATGTATCGGGATCGGCTAAAAAGGTTCAGACTATGGTACTTTCTCTCAGGTCTTTAAAGAGAAAATCCAAACTGCTGTTTATAGATGATTTTATGAAAGGTGGAGGAACTGCAAAGGGAATAATAGAGTTGGCTAAGGAATTTGAATGTGAAGTTACCGGAATAGGAGTTCTTATAGAGACTGTTAATCCCGCTAAAAAGCTGATTGATAATTATATATCGCTTTTGACTTTAAATACTGTTGATGATGAAGAAAAAGTAATAGACATAAAGCCAAGCATTTCATGAAATACCGCTATCCGATTGTAGATAGCCTTTTTTTGAATATGTATTAAAAGGGTTATCAGGAAATATTTTATTATGAATAATTAGGATTATAAAGGTAAATGATATAGACAGATAAAAGTTAAAAAAAATATAAAAATAATAAAAAATAAGAAGGAATATTAAAAATAATAGCGAATATATAATATACATGGTTAACGTGACGACTTTATTATGTTACTTTTTTCAGAGCTTTATTCTAAGCATAAACGAAGAGTATCTTAAAGTCCGTTCCTTAGAAACAAACAATTTTACGGAAGGTGGTAACATCTTATGGAAATTACCGATGTTCGTGTAAGAAAAATTGATTCTGAAGGCAAAATGAAAGCAGTTGTTTCCGTGACTTTTGATAATGAGTTTGTTGTTCATGACATTAAAGTTATTGAAAGTCAAAACGGATTATTCATTGCTATGCCTAGCAGAAAAGCCCCAGACGGTGAATTTAGAGATATTGCCCATCCAATTAATGCCGAAACTAGGGCTAAAATTCAAAGCGCTATTCTGGAAAAATATGAGTCTATTTCAAGCGCTGGCGAGTTGGAAGAAAAGACATCTGAATAAGCTTAATAAGCTTAGATTTTTATAATTGCATTTTTATAATAGCGTTTTTATTATTAAAAAATCGTAAAAAACAATGCATTAATTGTCTTTCAAATTATTTGATTGTAATTTGAAGGATAGGAACAATTATGGATTAATTCAGTTGGCGAATTAACTTATAATTGTTGCCTGAATGCATGTTTTTGACGGTTTTTTTATTGTGTTTTAAGGGATAAGGATGTGGAAAATACTCAAATTTCTTCTACATGTAGGATTTATTACATTTTGGATATTTGATGTTGAAAAGTAAGATAAAAAATGAGAAAATATATTTGGCTTATAAAATCTAGGGTTATTTGTAGAAACGGAATAAAAAGAGGCTAATAAGCATATTCTCGAATTTTTGTTAAAATTATGAGATAAAATTGAATATAATAGAAAAGACTTGACTGTTGTTACCTTAAAGGAGGAAGTTGTTGGATGGGACACTTGATGGCAGTAATTCTTGCTGCCGGTGAAGGAAAAAGGATGAAATCCAAGAAATCAAAAGTTTTACATAAAGTGTGCGGAATGACTTTGATTGATTGGGTATATAGATCGGTAAAAGGAGCCGGTGTCGACGAAACTGTTGTTGTAGTTGGACATAAAGCCGAAGATGTAAAAGAAAGCATGGGAGATAAGGTATTATACGCTTATCAGGATAAACAACTGGGGACTGGGCATGCCGTTATGCAGGCAAAGGAGTATTTTAAAGATAAAGATGGAGAAGTTTTAATATTATGCGGAGATACACCGCTTATTACTTCGGAGACAATTTCTAAAACCTTTGAAATACATAGAAAGAACAGCAATTCGGCAACTGTAATAACTGCAGAACTTGAAAATCCTGCAGGTTACGGAAGAATTGTCAGGGATGAAAACAATAATGTATTGAAAATAGTTGAAGACAGGGATGCAACTGAAGATGAAAAAAGAATTAAAGAGATTAACTCAGGAATGTATTGTTTCAATATAAAAGATTTGGAAAGTGCATTGGGAGAACTTGATAATAATAACAGTCAGGGCGAGTATTATTTGACAGATACTATTGAAATACTAATAAAAAAAGGCTTAAAAGTTGGTGCGATAAAGGTAGATGACAGTGATGAAATACTTGGAATAAACGACAGGGTTCAGTTATCAATGGCAAATGAAATCTTAAGAAAAAGGATTTTGACAAAACATATGAAGAACGGTGTTACAATAATCGATCCTGGTAATACCTATATTGATGCCGATGTGAGCATTGGAATGGATACTGTTATATATCCTGGCAGTATAATCGAAGGACAGACTGAAATTGGTGAAGATTGCATTATCGGGCCTTCAAGCCGAATAGTAGGGTCAAAAATATCAAAGGGTGTTGAAGTAAAAAATTCTGTTGTTTTGGAAAGTTCAATAGAAGAGGATACCAGTATCGGACCTTTTGCTTATATAAGACCCGGAAGTGTTATCGGCAAAAAGGTTAAAATCGGAGATTTTGTGGAAATTAAAAAATCGGTGATAGGTGATAGGACGAAGATATCCCATCTCACTTATGTGGGCGATGCAGAAGTCGGTACAAATGTTAATCTTGGATGTGGCGTTGTGGTAGTCAATTATGACGGGAAGAAAAAGAATAAAACCAAGATTGGCGACAACTGTTTTGTAGGATGCAATGTAAACTTAATCTCGCCGGTGGAAGTAAAAAATAACGCATATATTGCGGCAGGGTCTACAATTACAGAAGAAGTTCCGGAAAATTCACTTGCTATAGCAAGAGCTAGGCAGGTTATAAAAGAGGAATGGGTTACGAAAAAAGGTATGTTGAGAAATGATTAACAAAAGTATTGGAGATTTGTTATAATCATTGTTTTTGTCTCTTTCGAGGAAATATGTTACAATTATAGCGACGGGAAATAACTTTATAACTAATGCTTAAGACTTGGTTAGTATTGTAATGTAAAGGCAGGAATATTGTTTATTGAAAGGATTGAATTCCGATAATAATAGGAATAACAAGTGAATTATTCCATTATTTATTTTGTGTTAATTTATTATGTTAAATTTATCACAAGATAAAAATGGGATTGTTAACTTGGTTATTCTTAAACATAAATATTTTTATGAGAAGGGGAACATAGGATGAATTTGCATGGAAAGGATATTAAAATATTCGCTGGAAACTCAAATAGGAAATTGGCAGAAGAAATTGCAGAGAAAATAGGACTTCCGTTAGGACTGGCTAAGGTTGGCAAATTTAGTGACGGTGAGTCGGCTATTCATATTGAGGAGGTTGTTAGAGGATCAGACGTATTTATTATACAATCTACATGTCCTCCAGCAAATGACAATCTTGTGGAATTGCTAATTATGATTGATGCTTTGAAAAGAGCATCAGCCGGTAGAATAACTGCAGTTATGCCATACTTTGGATATGCAAGACAGGACAGAAAAGCAAAAGCAAGAGATCCAATATCTGCTAAGTTAGTGGCTAATCTTATTACAACAGCGGGAGCAGACAGGATATTGACTATGGATTTGCATGCACCGCAGCTTCAAGGTTTTTTTGATATACCTGTCGACCATTTAATTGGAGTACCCATACTGGCAAACTATTTTAGAGAGAAATTCAAAGATACCAGTGATGTAGTTGTTGTATCACCGGATGTGGGCAGTGTATCAAGGTCAAGGAAGTTTGCCGAAAGGTTGGAAGTTCCTTTGGCAATAATAGATAAGAGACGTCCTAAGGCAAATGTTTCTGAAATTATGAATATAATTGGAGATGTTAATAATAAGAGAGTTATCCTGGTGGATGACCTCATTGATACCGGGGGAACTATAATAAATGCTGCTAATGCACTGGTTGAAATAGGTGCAAAAGAGGTTTATGCCTGCTGTACTCACGGCGTATTGTCCGGTTCGGCCATAGAAAAGATAGATCAATCTCCTATGAAAGAACTGGTTACACTCAATACAATTCCAATACCTGAAGAAAAGAGAATTCCTAAAATAGTATCGCTTTCTGTTGCGCCTGTATTTGCGGAGGCAATAGAGAGAATTTATGGAGATATATCCATAAGTACTTTGTTTACTCAGCAGGATGAATCGTAATTTATAGCCTTGTAATGCGGCTTCAAAGATAACTTGAAATATGATTTCCAAAAGGACGTATTTTTAAATTATTGAAGTTCGCTAGGCTAATAGAGACAGCAATGGGAAAGAAGTGCCTCCTTTAAGCCGTGTTAGACTTTGAGGAGGCTGTTTATGTTTATTAATGAAATTTCATGCGAGAGGTGTAATATTTTGGAGGATTTGTCGGTAGTAATCGGTCTGGGGAATCCCGGTCCAAGATATGAAAATACACGCCACAATGTAGGATTTGATACCGTTGACCTGCTTTCAAAGAAACATAATATTGATGTTACAAAGGTTAAACATAAGGCTCTTATTGGTGATGGCAATATCGGAGGGCATAGGGTCTTACTGGTAAAACCTCAGACCTTTATGAATCTGAGTGGAGAAAGCGTGCGGGAAATAATTGAGTGGTATAAAGTTCCTGTAGAAAATATTATAATAATATATGATGATATTGACTTGCCTGTAGGTAAGATTAGAATCAGACCAAAGGGAAGTGCAGGTACTCATAACGGAATGAGGTCTGTGATATATCAAATTCAATCGGAAGATTTTCCGAGGATTAGAATAGGTATTGATAAACCTCCACAAAATTGGGATCTGGCCGATTTTGTTCTAAGTAAGTTTTCGACCGATGAGAGAAAAAGTGTGGAGGAGGCAATTGCAAACGCTGCAGAAGCAGTGGAAGTAATTCTGAATTCCGGTATTGATAAAGCGATGAACAGGTATAACAATAAGTAGAGGATAGATATGGATAGTATAAAAACCAAGGACTACATAATTGAACCACTTCTTGAGTCGAAAGATTACAAAAATATCATTGAAAATATAACTAAAGAGTTCCATATATCCATAAATGGCCCTTCTGAAAGCCAAAGGGCTCATATTTCCTATGCTATTTGCAGCCATTTGAACAGTAAAGGTATATTTATTGCATATAATGATCTTCAGGCCAGAAAAATATATGAAGATTTTTCCTATTTCTTTGACAAGGATGTAATTCTATTTTCCTCAAAGGAAATTATGCTTCACGATGTTGAAGCTAAAAGTTATGATGCTGTCTATGACAGGATAACAGCATTAGACAGAATTTTAAAAAGCGATTACAGGTTTATCGTTATTAGTGCTGAAGCTATATGCCAGAAATTAATCGACCGGGAACTTTTTAAATCCAGTTGTTTAAATTTTGATCAAGATAGCAGAATAGACTTAACTTTTCTTATTCATAAGCTGGTATCAATAGGCTACGAAAGAGTTACCACCGTTGAAGGCAAAGGTCAGTTTGCTGTCAGAGGCGGAATAATAGACATTTTCCCTGTTAATAGCGAAAATGCATATCGTATCGAATTGTTTGACGATGAAATTGACTCTATAAGAACCTTTGATGTGCTTTCTCAGAGGTCTGTGGAAAGAACTGAAAGTATTGAAATTTTGCCGGCCAGGGAAATGTTGTACGACCGCTCGGAGCTTGATGGAATAATCTCCAGGATACAAAACGACTTGACTGCGCAAAAGGAAAAGATAGATAAAAACGTTCAGCAGGATTATTTGATAAAACTTGATGAAAAAATAAGCCATGACATTGAAAAGTTTAAAGAGAATTTTTACTTTCCGGGAATGGACAAATATATTCCCTACATTATTCAAAAACCTGCCTTGATAACCGATTACATAGCTGAAGAAAATACCATTGTTTTTATTGACGAGCCTAAAAGGTTTCAGCAGAGAATTGAGAATATTCTTAACGAAAACGCGGAAATGTGTAAAAGTCTTTTGGAAAAAGGACAGCTTCTTCCCGGATGCTTTGACCTTTATTTTGAATTTGACTATATATGGAGAAGGCTTTATGAGAAGAAATCTGTTTATTTCAACACTATTATGACCGATGAAGTGCTTTTGGCAGGAAGTAGAAAATTAAGTATTGCTTCGAGGCTATTAAACTCCTATCAGGGAAATTCTGACCTGATGGTGGAGGACATAAAGTATTGGAAAAAAAGTAACTTTCGGGTACTGATTTTGGCTGGGACCAGAAGCAGAGGAGAAATGTTTGAGGAGACGCTTAAGAATAAGGAAGTTGAAGCGGTTTATATTGATGAAATTAAAGAAGGCATTTTGCCGGGCCAGGTTGTAATAACCCATGGAAGTCTAAGTAAAGGTTTTGAGTATCCAGATGCAGAGTTTGTTGTAGTCAGCGGAAAAGAACTGTTCGGACAGGACAGGAAGCTTAAAAGGCAGGCGGTAAAAAAAGTCAAAGGCAAGAAAATAAATGTTTTTACCGATTTGAATGTTGGAGATTTTGTGGTTCATCAATTCCATGGTATCGGAAAGTATATCGGAATTGAGCAGTTGACTGTAGAAAATATTAAGAAGGACTATTTGAAGATTCAATATCAGGACGGGGCTTTTCTATATGTACCTACAAGCCAGCTGGACTTAATACAGAAGTATATAGGTTCCGAGGGGAAGACCCCAAAGCTTAACAAACTTGGTGGAACCGACTGGATAAAGACAAAAGCAAAGACAAAAGAATCCATCATGGAACTGGCAGGAGAACTTATAAAATTATATGCCATGAGAGAGTCATCAAAGGGGCATGCCTTTGGAAAGGATACAATATGGCAAAAGCAATTTGAAGAGCAGTTCCCTTATCAGGAAACTGAGGATCAACTTCGGTGCATAGAAGAAATTAAGCGGGATATGGAATCGGATAAACCTATGGATAGGTTATTGTGCGGAGATGTCGGATACGGAAAGACAGAAGTTGCAATTAGAGCCATATTTAAAGCGGTAATGGATGGAAAACAGGTGGCGTATCTTGTACCGACAACGGTATTGGCTCAGCAGCATTATAATAATTTCAAGGAACGCATGAAGGATTTCCCTGTTAAGGTTGAGATGGTAAGCCGTTTTAGAACTCCGGCGGAACAAAAGCGTATTTTGAAAGATGTCAAAGCAGGTCTTGTTGATGTATTGATTGGAACACATCGACTTTTGCAAAAAGATGTGGTATTTAAGGACTTAGGTCTTTTGGTAATAGATGAAGAGCAACGCTTTGGAGTCATGCATAAGGAAAAATTAAAAAAACTGCGGGCAAATGTTGATGTTCTTACATTAACCGCTACGCCTATTCCAAGGACCCTTCATATGTCCTTGATAGGTATAAAAGATATTAGCACCATAGAGGACCCACCGGAGGAAAGATATCCGGTACAGACTTATGTCATGGAGTATAATGAAGAGGTTGTAAAAGAAGCTATTAACAGGGAAATGGCACGCAATGGTCAAGTTTTTTACCTGTATAACCGTGTAAGGTCAATTAATGTAAAGGCAGCAGAGATAAAAAAAATGGTGCCGGATGCTAGAATTGCCGTAGCCCATGGACAGATGGATGAAACGGAACTGGAAGATGTAATGTTCCGATTTATAAACGGCGAGTATGATGTCCTTGTGTGTACGGTAATTATTGAATCGGGGATTGATATGCCGAATGTCAATACAATCATAGTTGAGGATTCGGATAAAATGGGACTGTCCCAGCTTTATCAGTTGAGGGGAAGAGTCGGAAGATCAAATAGGATGGCTTATGCCTATATTACTTATAAAAAAGATAAAGTACTTTCTGAAATCGCAGAAAAACGCCTGCAGGCAATTAAAGAATTTACCGAGTTCGGTTCGGGTTTTAAAATTGCTATGAGAGATATGCAGATAAGGGGTGCGGGAAATCTTTTGGGCGCGCAGCAGCATGGACATATCGATTCTGTGGGATATGACATGTACTGCAGATTATTGGCTGAAGCGATAAGCGAGTTAAAAGGACAGTCGGTTCAGGAAGAAATTGAAGTTACTATTGATGTGAATGTAAGTGCTTATATTGACAGCAGTTATATTAGCTCGGAAAATGAAAAGATAGAAATGTATAAAAAAATAGCATCCGTACAAGATGAACAGGACGTTTTTGACGTTGAAGACGAACTTATGGACCGATATGGCAACATTCCCACTCCTGTGTTAAATCTTATAAAAATTGCCCATATTAAGGCTTTGGCTTTAAAATGCGGATTTTCTTCGGTTCAGGAAAAAAACGATTCAATAATATTTCAATATATTGATAGCAAATATGTTAATTTTGAAGTAATCGGAAAGGTTATGGAAAAACACAGGCGGAAGCTTTTGTTTAATGCCAGCAACAAACCTTATATTACGTATAGAATAGCTGATATAAAAAGAGAAAGTTTGCTTGACAATATTACGATTTTATTACAGGACATTATTAAATTGAAGTAGTGCCTGCAATTTATTATAATATTAATTAGATATAGTTAACATTGCTGTTGCCGATTCAAAAATCAATTTGCAGTCTTCTTAGCAATTCCTTATATTCTATGGTTAAAATACATGATTTTTTTATAAGTCAGTTATTTTTATATTTTACTTAAAGTTATAAGTATTCTATAACGTAAGGAGAGAGTATGTTGGCAAAAAAGAAAAAAGTGAATAAGAAAAAAGTGGATAAGAAAAATGTTATATCTATTGTATCAATTATAGTAGTATTATTAGGGGTGGTCGGGTGGATTTGCTATATTAACGCAACTAATTATGTCGCTACCATTAAAGGTGAGAAAATTACAGTTGATGAGTTTAAATTTTTCCTTGGTTCCACAATGGTTGAAATGGAACAAAATGCTAATGTGGATAGAACAAGTGAATCGGCACTTAAAGCGTTCTGGGACACTAAAATTGAAGGAATGGATGCAAGAGAATACGCAAAACAACAAGCACTCAATAGCGCAAAGGAATATAAAATTCAGCTTATAAAGGCAAAGGAAAAAGGACTGAAGCTGAGTAAAAATGAAATTGAAGAAACAAAGGCTATTCTAAACCAAATCAAGCAAGAGATGGCTGCCAACTACGGTAGCGATGCAAAGGGAGAAGAAGCATTCAGGAAAGACTATAATATAGGTTATGATAGGTATGAAAAAATTCTTAGGAATCTCAGACTGATATATAAGTATGTTGAGCAAGAACTTCCCACCTTTGATGTAACCGATACCGAAATGGAAGAATACTATAAAGAAAGTCCCAATACAGTTGATAAAGTAAAAGTAAGAAGAATAATGTTTGCTACAATGAATCTTAATACACAAAAGGAATATACTGTTCAGGAGAAAGAAGAAATCAAGGAGAAAGCCAAAAAAGTTTTGGAGAGGATAAAAGCTGGAGAAGATTCGGAGAAACTGGCACTGGAATATTCCGACGATCCTTCCTTACAAGATAACAAAGGATTATTTGAGGTTACTGCCCAAACTACATCAACTATACCCGGTTATGTAGAATGGGTGCTGGACCATAAACCTGGCGATGCCGACTTGTTGGAGTCTGAAGTGGGATACTTTGTAGTAAAAGTGGAAAGCAGAACAACCTATGATGAGGTTAAAGATGCGGTTAAAGAGGCTGTTCAAACCAAGAAATATTTGGAGAGACTTGAAAAGTGGGCAAATGATTCCGAATTTAATGTTATAAAAAACGATAATATTTATAATAAAATATATATAAAGTAAAATATAAAGCATTTAAGACCGAAAATTCGGTCTTTTTTTGTGTGGCTTTTTTGGACAATATGTAAAAAAGATCGACCTTTTACACTTAAAAATTATCAAAAAATTTTTTAGTTATCATAATTCACCTGTTATGTATAAAAAAACAATAAATAATTAATAATAAAACTGTACTATAAAAACTGTAAAAGGAGGTAAAACACATTGAAGGCTACTGGAATAGTCAGAAGAATAGACGATTTGGGCAGAGTAGTTATTCCTAAAGAGATAAGAAGAACATTGAGGATAAGAGAAGGAGATCCTCTCGAAATATTCACTGATAGAGAAGGAGAAGTTATATTAAAGAAATATTCACCCATCGGTGAGTTAAGTGATTTTGCTGCTCAGTACGCAGAATCACTCCATAAGACAAGCGGTCATATTACATGTATTTCCGATAGAGATACTATAATCGCTGTTTCAGGTGCTTCCAAAAAAGAATTTCTTGAAAAGCAGTTAAGTCCTGAAGTAGAAAAAATTATAGAAGAGAAAAATACTTTGGTTATAAAAGCACCTGAGGAAAAAACTATTACCATCTTAGCCGATGAAAATGGAGAGAAAAAGTATACTTCACAGGTAGTGTCTCCGATAATTTCAGAAGGAGATCCTATTGGTGCAGTTATATTTTTATCTACAGATCCCAATGTACGCATGGGAGAATTAGAAGCAAAGCTGGCACAGACAGCAGCTGGTTTTTTAGGAAAACAAATGGAACAGTAAATGCAAAAGTTTCATAACATGAAAAAATTTTGTATTGTAAAAATAACAGGTAGCCTTTAAAAGTGCCTGTTATTTTTATGTTTATATATTGTATCGATTAAAGATTATATTATTTGCACAACAGTTCCAACAGGTACGGTATTGTATAAAAAAATGACATCGTCATTATACATTCTAATACATCCGTTAGACACAGCCTTACCGATAGACGAAGGGTTATTGGTTCCATGGATGCCGTAACTTCCGGATGTTGTGCTAAGTCCAAGCCATCTTGCACCGAAGGGACCGCCGGGATTGGCTGCTTTGTTTTTTATGCGGAAAGTTCCCTTAGGAGTTGGAGTGGATGGTTTGCCTACAGCAACAGGAAAAGATTTAAACCACTTTCCATCCTTATACAAGGTTAATGTTCGAGCGCTTGTATTGACCACTATCTTATAGGTAGCTCTTAACAAGAATGGACATATATACGGGCACATCAAGTATTCCTCCTTGTATTTCGAATTCGGTAGCTGTCCGGGATATAGAAATTATGTATACTATATAATATTCAAGTCATTAAGAATGTGTAATACATTTTTTAGATTAAACCAATTGTTTAGCATATGTTCCGTAAAATATATTTTGAAAATGCCAGATCTGCTAATGTTATTTGACTTTTAGTGGTATAATTACTTATTATAAGCTTATGTGCTGGTTTATTTCTCAATGGGATAAATAATGTGGCTTAAAAACATTTTGAAGCTGGCTTACCTTTTAACTGAAAACCTTTTGCATTAATGAGAGTGTAACTTTATTTCTGTAGGGATAATAGGATAATGTGCTTTCCTAAAGGATGGCCGGTGTTTTTTAGGTTCTGTAATTGAAAATAAAAAAACTTATAGGTGGAGGAGTGAGTTTTATGTTGAAGGACAAATATACATTTTCAGACTTGGTGGATATTATGAAGTTGCTGAGAAGCGAAAATGGCTGTCCCTGGGACAGGGAACAGACTCATGAAAGCCTTAAAAAGTATTTGATTGAGGAAACTTATGAGGTGCTTGAAGTAATTGACCTAAATGATAAAAAGCGGCTTTGTGAAGAACTTGGGGATTTACTGCTGCAAATAGTATTTCATGCTCAAATAGCAAAGGAAGAGGGAACTTTTACAATAGATGATGTTATAACGGGAGTATGCAGGAAAATGGTTGTAAGACACCCCCATGTCTTTGGAGAAGTGAAAGCTGAGACTTCCGATGAAGTTTTGACAAATTGGGAGCAGATTAAAAAGAAGGAGAAGGGAATTGAAAGTCAGACAGATGTGCTTAAAGATGTACCATCAAATCTTCCTGCATTGATGAGAAGTTATAAAGTTCAACAAAAAGCAGCCCAGGTGGGTTTTGACTGGAATAATATCGAAGATGTGTTTAAAAAGCTGGAAGAAGAAATAATTGAACTAAAGGATGTATATAAAAGTAAAGATGTGGAAAGAATAACTGATGAAGTAGGAGATGTATTATTTTCCATCGTAAATTTGTCCAGATTCCTGAAAGTGCAGCCTGAGCTTGCATTGACAAGTTCAATTAACAAATTCATCAGCAGGTTTGAGTATATTGAAACTGAGAGTAGGAAAGAAGGGAAAAAGCTGGAGGACATGTCACTTGAAGAGATGGATGAATTGTGGAACAAAGCAAAAATACATAAGGAGAGTGTGAAAAAATAATTTCGTTAAAAAAAACATAAGGAGGAGATTGGTGTAAGATAAATATAAATAACTTGCTTAATAAAACAATTTACGTAATTGACCAATTAAAACCAGAAATTATAGGTCTTAAGAAATAAAATAACTATTAGGAGGATGGAACTATGAATAAAACTGAATTAGTTGCAAGTATTGCAGAAAAAGCTGATTTATCAAAGAAAGATGCGGAGAAGGCTCTTAATGCTTTCATAGAGAGTGTGGAAGAAGCTTTGGCTAATGGAGATAAAATTCAATTGGTAGGTTTCGGAACATTTGAAGTAAGAGAAAGAGCTGCAAGAAAGGGTAGAAATCCACAGACAAAAGAGGAAATAAATATTCCTGCAACAAAGGCTCCGATTTTTAGAGTTGGTAAAGGATTAAAAGATTTGGTCAATAAAGAATAGTATGATTTAAAAACTGCGAATCTATGGAAATTTATCCTATAGATATTATGTAAAATGGAGCTGTTTCAAAGAATATTTAACCACTGAGCTGTTTACTGGCGAATTTTAAAATTTTGCTCATAATAAAGTGGTTAAATTTGTTGCGACAGCTCCTTTTGGTTTTATAAAATAGATTATGACGAAGTAAGTGAGATGAAATTTAGATTGGTTTTATGAATATATAAAGATTGTCAATAAGACGGGGGGATATTTATGAGGATAGACAAATACCTTAAATTATCGAGACTAATTAAAAGACGAACTTTAGCCAATGAGGCCTGTGAGCAGGGAAGAGTAAAAATAAATGATAAGATTGCAAAGCCAGGGTCGGAAGTCAAGGTGGGAGATATAATTGAAATTCAATTCGGGAATGGCAGTACCAGAGTTGAAGTTACTTCTATAAGTGAACATGTTTTAAAGGCAGAATCTAAAGAAATGTATAAAGTTCTCTAAAGAACTTGCAGATTAAGCTTTTTGAATTTGCACTGTTGGTTTTGCAATAGGTGATATATATTTAATTTATATTTAACCTCAATAGGAATTTGGAGTTTGAAAATTATCTTTTTTCGAAACATTTGTACATATTTTGTAAATGGCTGTAGAGATAAAAGAATACTGAAAAAGAATATTCCGTCAAGGGATATTCTTTTTTTATAGGTATTTTTTGTTTTGTACAGGCATAAATATTATAAGTATATTTTATTCCACATATTTTGAGTGCATATTATAAATGCTGGAGGGGTAAAAATGAACGAAGATAAAAAGCTGTCAAGACAAACAACTCAAAACATTATATTGGAGAACAGAGAAAGGCTTAGTGTGTCGGGTGTACTCAAAGTAAGAAGTTTTGACGATGAAACAGTGGAAATTGAAACAGAGTTAGGTCTTCTCATAATATGCGGTGAAGATTTACATATTAACAAATTAAGCATTGATAATTCTGAACTTAGTGTTGAAGGCTATATAATAAGCTGCGAATACAATGACAGTGAAAGCTCAAGATCTCGGGGAATGGGTTTCTTTTCGAAAATGTTCAGATAAAATCTGTTCTGAAATAACATAACTGCCATTTCAAAAAATCTGTTTTTGAGTTTTAATCCATAAAAGGTGTATTGAGATTATTTTGAAATGGTCTTAGATAATTTTAAAACCTTATAATTGATAATGCGTAAAGGTTATATTTTATTGACCTTGTATCATAAATTATATCATAAATATTGAATTACTATTTTCAGAAATAGTCTAAAGGATAAGTGATCAAAATTGTTTCCTACTGTTGGTAATCAAGCGTATGTTTTTTTATGGTGTGTATTAGGGGGAATGATTATTGCCTTTATATATGATATTTTCAGAATACGAAGGAAAACTATAAAGTCAGGCAATTTAATTGTTTATTTTGAGGACTTTATTTATTGGATTTTGGTAGCACTTGTACTTTTTGCTGTTGTCTACGTAAGCAATGATGGAGAAATCAGAGGATACCTGTTTATAGGTGCTTTGATAGGTATTATACTTTATTCGCTGCTCTTAAGCAGGATTATAATGACAGTATTTATCTTTACACTTAAATTGATATATAGAGTTTTCAGAACTTTGTGTATAATTTTATTCTTTCCAATTAAAGTTTTGTTTAGAATATTGAAAATACCTGCCAAAATAATCTATAATGGTCTAAGGATGGTATTCGGAAAAGCACATAGAATAACTAAAGCCAAGTTAAGCAGTTTTTATACCTGGAAAAAAAGATTTAAGAATATAATAAAAAAAATATAGGTGTACAGATATTATCCTTTTATAAAATATTATAGGAAGGATATAGGAGGATTTTTCTAATAGCTGTAGAATTAATTTTATAGGCATATTTTTTGGACATAGATATGCGGCACTAATTTTTGAATTTGCTTTTCAGATAGAAAACAGGTATAGTGTATTTTGTTGAGGGAGAGTAACGCTATGAACAAAAGAAAAAAGTCTAAATTAGGAACTTTACTTTTTTTGGGTGCCTTAGCATACTTGACGTATTTGCTTATTAATCAGCAAGGAATACTTTATGCAAAAAAGGCCCAACTGGATGAACTTAATGCCAAAATAAGAGCGGAAGAAGAGAATAGGGAGAGACTTATAAGGCAAACTGAAGAAGTAAATTCTGAAGAAAATATTGAGAAAATAGCAAGGGAAAAATTAGGTATGGTAAAACGCGGTGAAAGGGTCTTTATTGATGTCAATAATTAACACATTTGTATATATAGCTAATACTTGACTTACAACGGTGTATATTATATAATTATATTACTTTATATATTCAGGAGGATTATTATATTTATGCTCGTTGAGGTAGGTAAAATTGTTGAAGGAAAGGTTTCTGGCATCACAAATTTTGGAGCTTTCGTTCAACTTGCTAATGGTCAAACAGGATTGGTTCACATCTCAGAAGTCGCTGATGAATACGTAAAAGACATAAAAGCACATCTTAATGAAAATCAAATTGTAAAAGTTAAAATCATTTCTGTAGACAATAATGGGAAGATAAGCTTGTCTATTAAGAAGGCTTTAGATCCAAAGCCCGTTGTGAAGTCAAGTAAACCTGATGAAATTGACTGGAATGGTACTAATAATAGTAATAGGAATATGACCTTTGAAGAACTTATTTCTAAATTTAAAAAAGATAGTGACGAAAAGCTTTATGACCTAAAGAAGAATTTCGAGTCAAAAAGAGGTGGAGGCGGATACAGAAGGTCTGCACAATACTGATTTTTGATACGGCATTTATTAGGATTTTATAGTTGGTAGTAACTGAATAGATACGTGTAAAATAGATTAATACAGTTTTTTATATATAAAAAACGGATTTGGTCTTTTAGGTTAAATCCGTTTCTTTAATTGAATAACATATTTGAATTGAAAATAATAAATAAGCATATACTAATTGAGAGAAAGAATTTACATGTGATTTTTCATAAAAAATACCATGAAAATTATATTGACATAGTAAATGATATGTATTATAATATAAAAGTCGCTTGGATGAGTGATACGTAAGCTGCCGAAGTGGCGGAACTGGCAGACGCACAGGACTTAAAATCCTGCGGGACTTAAATCCCGTACCGGTTCGATTCCGGTCTTCGGCACCAATATATCGCGGGGTGGAGCAGTATGGTAGCTCGTCGGGCTCATAACCCGAAGGTCGGAGGTTCAAATCCTCCCCCCGCAACCAGAAAGAAACCCTGTAAGCACAAAGCTTACAGGGTTTAGTTGTTTTATTACGTAAACTATAAAAAATTGTTTTTGACTACTACGAACACGGAAATTCCTAATGAACATTAGTACTTGCATAGCCGAAACGGTGGCTACTTCTCTCACATTGAGGCTGTTGTTAATCAAAATTGCTGCTGCGGTATGTCTTAGATTATGAAGCCCGATATCCTGAGAATCATATTTCTTAATGAACTTCTTATAAGCATAGGTGAATGAATCAGGATGTTTTTATCAAGTGAAAATTAGAATAATACAAACACACATCTTTGAAATCGATGGCGTTGGTTAGGGGACACCTGTTGCAGAATACATTTCGCTGATTACTGCTGCAATATTTGTCTTACTTTACTTGAAAGTACTACAGATGAATGTCCGGAATTTTTGCCCTTTCGGCCGGGTAGAGTAATTGAATACAATCCGGCAATTCCAGTAATATCAAAATTTTCAGCCCCATAATCAAGACGATGCGCTCACCATGCCTCGGATAGTCAATATTGATGTCTGGGTCTATGGGAACTTATAAACCGTTTTTAGCTTTTTTATTAACCGAACTTCACCAATCATATTCTATTCAAATGAATTGTTCTTTTATATACATGATAAAAGCACTGAACGCATACTTTATTGTAGCAATCATCTTTTCCAGGCATGTGGAGTGAACAAAACTAACAAAGGGAAAAATTCCAATCGTCCTGCGATCATGCAAAACGAAAGAACAATCTTTGAAAAAGAGGAAAATGTAGCGTAGTTCCCTGTCGGACCGACAATACCGAGCCCCGGACCTACATTGCTCAATGAAGCAATTACCGCTGTTGCGCTCGAAACGATATCCTTGTTCTCAATGGATATGAGAAGAAGCGAAACAAAGAAAATTGCAAAATAAATAAAGAAAAATAAAGCAGTTTTTGATACAATATCATTGCTTACTTTCTTCCCGTTAATCGACACAGTTTTTACGCTTCCGGGGTGAAAGATTTTGCCCAGCTCGACTTTAGCCGCTCTAAAAAGGATAATAAATCTTATAAGTTTTATACCGCCGCCGGTGGAACCAGCGCAGCACCCCGTAAACATTAAAAAAATCAATACACTTTTGCTCAAAGTAGGCCAAAGATTGAAATCTGTGGTTGCGAATCCTGTTGTCGATATGATGGATGTAACTTGAAAAGAAGAATGCCGTAATGCTTCCCAAATTCCGTTGTAAAGCCCGGAAATATTGATGGTAATGATGAGGATCGCTGTTATTACAATTCCCAAATATATCTTTAATTCAATGTCGTTTGCAAATTTTGTAAATTTTCTGCCAAATAAGGTAAAGTATAGTGAAAAATTAATTCCGAACAAAAACATAAACACAGTCATAATGATCTCAGCAACAATATTGTTGTATCCACCGATGCTTGCATTCGTATTTGAAAAGCCGCCTGTTCCTGCAACAGAAAAAGCATTGGTGAATGAATCAAAAATCGAAAGACCGGCTATTTTGAGGAGAATAATCAGTATAACAGTCATTGCAAAATAAATCGTATACATGATTCTGGCTGTCTCTCGTATCTTGGGTACAATTTTATCAGGCGACGGCCCCGTGCTTTCCGCTCTTAAAAGATTAACCGATGACGCATTAATAGACGGCATGACCGCTATTATAAACACCAGGATACCCATACCGCCAATCCAATGAGAAAAGCTTCGCCAAAACAATATTCCTTTCGGCAGCACTTCAACGTTGGTTAAGACGGAAGAGCCAGTAGTCGAAAAACCTGATATGGATTCAAAAACACAGTCTATAAAACTATTGAAATATCCGGAAAAATAAAACGGTAACGCACCGAAAAGAGAGAGCATAATCCACGAAAAACCGGCAACAACAAAGGCATCCCTTGTTCTAAAATTTTTGTTTTTTGGGTTTAACTTAGCTAATATTGTACCTGCTGCGGCTAATATTAAAATTGACCACAGAAAAGCCGGGTGATCTCCACCACCATATATAAATGAAACGGCAAGAGGGAAAAGCATGAATAATGCTTCTATCCTGAGTACATTTCCTATTAACTTAAAAATGAGCTTGTAATTCATTTCACACTACCTTCTTTTTTATTTTTTATAGTATTTGTCAAAATGACTAGCTCTCTAAAATATCATCTAGTTCACGAATATCATTATTTTTCGAAATAATAATAACTCTGTCACCGATACGAATCTGTGTTTCGCCAGACGGAATAATAACATCAAAGTCCCTGCTTATACAGCCTATTAAAATCCCTTTCTTCAGCCTTAATTTTTTTATAGGCATATCAATGCATTTTGCTTTTTTGTTCACTTGAACTTCAATTGCTTCAACATTCCCGTCATCACCGGAATAAATCTGGTGCACGGTTATAATATTTCGTCCAACCGCCCCACTCAGTCCGTCAACATAGCGGATAACGGTTTTCGCCGTTATGTCTTGAGGTGTAATAATATTTCCTAACCATAGACCGAGGTTTTTAGCCATATTCTGATGAATATAGTTTATCTTTGTGATAATCTTCTTTACGCCCCTGCGCATGGCATAAAGGGAGATGAAAACGTTTTCTTCATCCCTGTCCGTCAGGCATACACATGCGTCCATTCTGTCGATTCCTTCATCGATGAGAAGCTCTTCATTCGTTCCGTCTCCATGTATGAACAGGCAGTGCCGTTCAAGGGAGGAGGAAGATAATGCTTCGCACAACGATTCGCATTTATTCCGGTCTTTTTCTATGATTTTTATATTTGCTTTCGTCGTATGTCTGTTTAAAAGTTCAACAAGGTAATGTGTTATTTTTCCTCCACCTATGACCATAATTTCCTGTGCTTTTTTAGACCTTCTTTTTATAAGGGTGAAGAACTTCATAATTTGAGACGGGCGCCCCATTATCCAGATAATGTCGGATTCCTTAAAAATAAAATCTCCATTTGGAATTAACGCTTGGTTTTCCCTTTCAACGATGGCAAGAAGGATTCCCATATTACTGTCAAAAACCTGAGATACGCTCTTGCCAACGAAATATTCCGGTGTTTCAGATACTTTAAAAGAAACCAATTCTACTCGTTCTCCTATAAATGTAACTATATCGTCAGCAGCACGGTATCTCAAAATCCTTGAAATCTCTCTTGCCGTTTGCCTCTCAGGATTAATGACCATATCAATACCAAGGTCTTTCCAAAGCTTATTATATTCCAGCATATATTCAGGATTTCGCACTCTTGCTATCGAATGCTTTGTTCCAAGACGCTCTGCCATAATACAGCACAAGACATTTAATTCATCAGCATTCGTTGTACTTACAATTAAATCCGCATCTTTGGCACCGGCCTCAATTAGCGTCTTTTCATTTGCACCATTACCTGAAATGAATATTACATCAATTGGTTCAACTGCTTTATTAAAAATATTTGGATTATTGTCTACGACCGTTACATGGATGTCTTCCTTTTCAGATAAGACCTTTGCTATCGTATAGCCGATCTTTCCGCATCCAACAACGATAATCTTCATATTGCATTATCTCCCTCTCCGAAATCTAAGTCTTTCAATTATTTTCCCTCAAAGGCTGCAGCCCGTCCAAAATTTCCGTACAGTTCATTGTTAGAAATAATAAAGGGTAAAAACTTCACAAAAGAAGATCTTACCCTAAAGCTAAAATACCTTCAAGGATTGATCTGCTCGAAAAACGTGATTAAATTCATATATATAATATTATATGAGCAATAAAAAGTAAAGAAAGTAATTAAATTTAATTGTGTCAATTTACTGTAGGGGTTAATTGTAAAATTAAATGCAACAGGTAAAATGTAGTAAAAAAATTAACAACCATAGTGAGAAATCATGTATGATTTAGGTGTCCAATCCAAACATACAGGAGGTTCTCAACTATGGTTA
>Ga0134101_1000271_pt1 | contig 63966 bp, 59 predicted proteins | sample 12_3_2metaG_FD_94446 | JGI IMG/M metagenome (GOLD analysis project Ga0134101, IMG submission 94446) | Switchgrass degrading microbial communities from high solid loading bioreactors in New Hampshire, USA - 12_48_3.3_201_A2 metaG | ecosystem: Engineered > Bioreactor > Semi-continuous > Anaerobic...
CAACTGCCTTGCCGGCCTTGAAGTCTTCTGCTGCTTTATTGATGCACTCAAAATATTTCTCCAGGAAATCTTTCCTTTCAGTAATAAACTTGCTTTTATCCATCCTTTTTGCACCTCACTTTTTATTCATAAGCTCTTTTAGAGCTTGTCCCAGTTGAATGAAAAAGAAAAAATGGTATGTATTTCATTGCTTCTGTTCGTCCTGATTTTTAAATGTCAATGTAGCCTTGCACTTCAGCAATCTTGAGATGATGTCTTCAAGGTCCTTAATGCGCCTGGCGTTTTCCTCGGGTGTAATATCCGGTTCCACTATCTCAACAATAATTGGCATGGTCATCACCCCTAAAAGCCTATTAAATACTGGTTGTACACTATGCTCATAATTCCTGCGCTCAATTTCTTGACATGCCTACATGTCCGTGGTAGTATTGGGTTAGGGTATTTGATATGCGGCTAATAAGCCGTATTTTTTTATCTCCATGCGAAAACCACAGACAGGCCGGCTCCTACCATTTCCATGAGCTCTTTTTCGATGTTTGACCAGGTCTCTTTTTCATGGCTGTCCACTACGCCATCACAAGCCACGTCGACCATCTGGTGCTGAATATCTGTGATATCCTTTACTTCCTTTTGAAGCTTCAATACTGACCTGGGAAGGTCCAGAATGTTCAGTTCTGGAAGGAATCTCCGGCCCACTTCGGTGGAGTTCTTCAGGTGCAGGTATGCGAGAGGCTTTGAGCCATATACCTCTACCATTCTGCAAACCACATCATCTGGCGGCAGTGTTTTGCCGGATTCATAGTCAACAAGGCTACGTACAGATATGAATAGTTGCTCCGCTGCCTGTTCCTGGGTCAATCCTGCAGCTCGTCTGGCATTTTTGTATATGTTCTCGCAGGACTGCTTCATTCTCAATTCACCTCCTTCCGGTTATACTTGAATTGAAAGCTGTTCAACATCCTTCCCCTACCGCTCCATGTACCTGCTTCCGACGAGTTCCCCCACGTCTTGTCCAACTAAGAAGCAGGAGGCTTGATATGGCGCCTGGATTCAAATTTCAGGCGCTCTCTCTTTCAGACACCTGGTACCGCTCCCTGGCAAGAGCCATGATCCTTGACAATATACATCTTCTCAGCAAGCTTGTTCGGTACCGGTCTTGGGAAGTCTCTCATCGTCTTGATAGAAACGTGTCCAGTCAAAGCCGAGGACAGCCGCAATGGATTTTGCTGTTTCGACTGATGGAGTTCTGTCCCCGTTTTCAATGAAACAATAAAACTGCCTTGATATGCCACATAATGTTGCTACATCTTCTTGTGTCATATTCCGCGCTTTCCTCATTTTTATAAGCCATTCTCTCACGATTACCACCTCCGTATACTGCGCAACATATCGTAGCCTATGGTTTTATTATAGCAACCTTTTGTAGCTTGTCAATACTTTATGCTACACTTCGTTGCTATAATTGATGTGCTACATTAAGTTGCTTATAATAATTCAAGGAGGCTCTTTTATGCTGTGTGTTAGGCTAAGGGAATTAAGGCAAGAGAAGAAATTATCTCAAGCTGATGTAGCAGAGTTCTTGCAGATTTCAAGGCAAGCTTATAATTTTTATGAAACAGGAAAAAGAGAGCCTGATAATGAAACTTTGCAAAAGCTTGCTTCTTTTTTTAATGTCTCCACAGACTACCTTCTTGGCCGCACCGATGAGCGCAACCCAGGTATTTCTAATGACGACTGGCCACCAGAGGCAAGAGTATTATTCCGGGATGTAAAAAAGCTTACCCCTGAACAGTTAGAACTTGTAACAAAGCTTGTAAAGGAGTTTATAAACGAGGACTGACATATTCATAAAATAATTATTCTTTGAAAATTATAAAAAAGCATAAAAAGTCTAGGGTCTTAAATAGCTTCAGAAGCTAGTTTCATAACAAATTATTAAAATAATCAAGAATGACAGCTCAGGCTACATCGGAGGGTCAAGGCACAAGAATTGTGGACTTGGCTTTTTTTATTAGGTTAGAACATTAAAAAAGAGATTATTGGTGAGGATAAATAGGAACAGTTTAGAGGTGGTACCTATGTCCAGAAGACGAGGGTCAAACACGGGTATTCCGGGGTTATCTTTTAGCTGGAAACGTGCATTGGGCATTACGAATGCCAAACGTAAAATCGCCAGGGCAACTGGCATTCCTACTACACGCTCGGGCCGTCAACGTAAGATTGGACGAATGGTTACCGGAGGCGGTTGTTTAGTTCCAATACTTTCTACCCTACTTTTCGTGGCAACAGTAATTCTGCTTTTGTTGTAATTGGTTAACTTAAGATAACACCATAATAAAATGGCAGCTTAAGCTACATCCAAAGGTTAAGGCACAAGAATTGTGAACTTGGCTTTTTATTATCACGAAACACATGTTTTATTTTAAAAAGGGGGTTTAAGTGTATGAAGTATGTTCCAATTTTAAAATGGAAACAGGGTGAACAGTTTGCTCTAATGAATCTATCAGAAGATGTAAAAAGCAAATTAACGCCCTTAATTTCATTGGTTAATTTATCAACGTCTCCTGATGAGCTTACTGCCCAAATAAATCGTTTTTGGGGCAATAATGAACCTTTTTATTTGGGTTTTTCTCCAAATTTATATAGCAAGTTTTCCAGTCTTATTGCACCATATTTCGCTAAGATTATTAATCACGCAATTAGTCTTGATCTTAAAATAATACCTGTAATTTCAAATTTGAACGATAATGCTTTCTATAGAATAATTGCTGCTCAAAAGCATAATTTCAGTCATGGCTATTTACTAAGATTACTTAATGTTGATACAGAATCCATAAATCAAGTTACTAACAATATTATGAATAGCTGTAATATCTCAGATAGTAAGCCTTCCATTCTTTTGGATTTTTATATGGTAGATGCTAAAATAAGCCCAATAAGTTATTCAGACATTATATGTAGCTTGTATAAAAAATTAAGAATTGATCAGTTTGATAAGATAATTTTCGCCGCTTCTTCTTTTCCTGTTACATTGTCAGGATTAGAGAACAATAGTATAACACGATTATCTCGACATGAATGGTTAATTTACAAAAACATAAGAAGTAAAATCAAGGATATCGCATTTGGTGATTATTGTGTTGATGATCCTTTAGATCTGGATTTGTCTCAAGGTGCTACTATCATACCCACTATAAGATATACAAAAGATGATTACTGGTACATAATCAGAGGTAAACATGATCCTACTAGGCCAAGAGATTTTTCACAATATCACAAATTGTGTAGAGCGTTAATAAAAAGAAAAGATATTTATTGTGGCGAAGAATTTAGCTGGGGCGATGAAAAAATCAACGAGTGCGCAAATAAAACTTGCAGTGGAAGCAAAGGTTGTAATCATGGCAATTTGCCAGAATGGGTCAAGCGAAATACAAATCATCACCTAACTTACGTGGCTAATCAGTACTACAATTATATCTCGTCTTCAAAATCAACCTAACTCTTTCACGCAAAAAGTCAAGCTTGCAATTTTGGGCCAGTTCACTCCATAAAGCATATTTCGGGAGCCGGAACATTTTCTTTTCGGCTCCTAATTCTTTTAATATACTTATTATCTCGTCTTTTCTTAAGAATTGAGCTAAAGAAAATGGATCCAACTCGGTATTTAATTTTGCTTCTCTTACCTTTACAATAGATACTGTTTCATCATTTATCGACTTTGCAATGTAAATACCCCACCAATCTGGTATAATTTTTTCGGCTTTTTCTAATAAAACCTGGCTGCAAACAATATTTATATAATCAAACACCTTGTTATAACTATCCTTTTGCTGAGGTAATCGCTCCAATGTATCACTATCACTTTTTATCTCATATCCATAGAAGGACCCATTAATTGCAGCTATATCGACACGAGCTGCTCCATAGCATACGTTTAATTCATGCACTATTTTAGTGGTTTCATCGTACTTAAAGATGTCTTTAAGATATTGATGCAATGAGCCTCGAATGTCAATGTCACGCGTTTTCATTGTTTTATGATACTCCTTAATAATGTATATAGACATCCTTTACATTTTTTATATCGATCATTTTGTCATGCAATATTATCATAGCAAATATTGAAATTATTCTGCAATAAGTAGTACAATAAAATGATATCTTTGAGTGCAACTAATCAGTGTTTAATAATTTAAAGAACATATGTTCTTGTAACGCAACTTAATTCGAAGTATAATTAAGGCATACCAAAGGAGGGTATGCCTTGATTGTATCTGAGGATGCTCGCTGCTATGAAATCCGGCGGAAGGCTTCTAATCTATTAGAAGAGCTGAATATCGACACTTCAACAGCAATAGACATTCGAGGGATAATCGCATCTTTGGGTAAGCCAATTTCACTGAGAATAAAAGACCTTAAAGGTATTCCAGGCTTTACATGCTATGATCAGGTAAAAGATAAGTATAGGATATTTGCTGATGAGGACCTTTTTGAACATTGTCCCACCAGATTCAAGTTTACCGTAGCGCATGAGCTAGGGCATATTTTGCTTGACCACTTTAAAAGCACTGCCAATTCGCTGTATATGGATTACATTATGGAAAGAGAAGCCAATATATTTGTTGATGAACTGCTTATGCCCACAGCGGCCATACTATGGAAAAGATACAATGCCAAAGAAGTGGCAGAGATATATGAGGTATCGGTATCGGCTGCCTACAATAAAATAGCGCGTATCAAGGAAAATGCATTATATAAAGAGTTACAAACCAAAATTGCATCAGAAATGATGGCTTATAGGCGCATTAGATATATACATTATACGGATGAGTACGGTAAAAATGTTGAAAGGTTACGTGAGCTTTGGCTGGATCCGGATTTTTAGCTTGGAGGAGTCTAAATTTCACATTGTATATTACTTTAAAAATTTCGTGCAGATTTAAAGGCTGAGGCCGTGGCGAGGGCGAGACGATAAAAGGGCATGAGCAAAACACTACTTAATATGTAATTTGCTTTGATCCACCTGGAGTATTTATTATCTAAGAGGGTGATCCAAATTGAAGGTTGATATCTATCTGCGTAAATCCAGAGCAGATGAAGAGCTAGAAAAGACGATTGGACAAGGGGAAACCTTGGCTCGTCATCGCGCTGCATTGCTCAGATTAGCGAAGGAACGCAATTATACAATAGTGAATATCCACGAAGAGCTTGTATCCGGCGAGGAACTCTATTTTCGCCCTGCAATGCTCGAAGTCTTAAAGGATGTTGAGAACAGGCTCATAGAAGGCATACTTGTTATGGATATCCAGCGATTCGGACGTGGTGACACCGAGGAGCAGGGATACATCCTTAAGAAATTCAAGGCGGCCAATATCAAAATTATTACGCCTGGGAAGATCTATGATCTATCCAATGAGTTCGATGAAGACTACCTCGAATTTGAGGCCTTCATGGGACGCAAAGAATATAAAATGATTACCCGCCGTATGCAAGGCGGCCGTATTCGTTCGGTAGAAGAAGGGAACTACATTGCTACCTTGCCACCCTATGGCTATGACATCTTAAGGGTTGACAAAAAGACCCGTACCCTCACTATAAATGAGGAACAAGCCAAGGTTGTCCGGATGATATTTGATCTCTATGTCAACCACGGCATGGGTTATGGCTCCATTGCCAATTACCTGAATGAGCTGGGCATTAAGCCGTATTCAAGCATACGGAAACTGAATAATCAAGAATATAGCGGCAAATGGGACGGCAGCATGATAGGCGCCATTCTGAAAAGGCAAATATATGTCGGGAATGTGGTTTGGAAGGCGAAAAAGATTAAGAAGTCAAAAACGCCCGGAAAGAAAAAGGATGTCAAGCTCAGGCCAAAAAGCCAATGGGTCATATGTAAGGGCAAGCATCCGCCTATCATTGACCCTGAAACATTTGAAAAAGCGCAAGCGATACTCGCCGGGAAATACCATCCTCCCTACCAGGTGATTCGCGGGCTTGCGAATCCTTTGGCCGGCCTCGTTGTGTGTGGCATATGCGGAGCAAAAATGCAACGTAGGCCTTATGTAAAAACCGAGCCATTCTTAATTTGCAGTAATAAGTGCGGCATAAAGAGCAACAGATTTTCCAGTGTAGAAAAAGCTGTGATAGAGGAGTTGAAAAAATACCTTCATACTCTCGAAATAAAGCTCGAAGCCGGACCACAAAAACCCTTTAATGATGAAATAGCTCTGCTTACTCAAAACCTTAATGAGCTGAAAAATGAGCTGAAAACTCTGGAAACACAGCATTTAAAAACTTTTGACCTGCTAGAACAAGGTATTTACGATGTGGCTATGTTCAAAGCCCGTTCTGAATTGTTATCCAATAAAATAACGGAAGTGAAAAATGCTATTAAGACTTGTGAGGCCAAAATACAAAGCCTCAATAATGCCAATGACAATTTGAACAATACGATTACCCAGATAAAGAATGTCATTGACATATACCCCACGCTCGACGAACCCAAGGACAAAAACATGCTGCTTAAGGGCATACTCGAAAAAGTAGAGTATTACAAAGAGAAAGATTGGGGCAGCGATGAATTCCGGCTAAAGCTGTATCCTAAAACCTCGTTCAATAGCCGCTTATAGCATATGTACATCATATTGAGGGCAATGAGATTTCCCTGATAGATATCCTCGGCTGCGAGGACGAGGGCGTGGATGAGAAGGTCGACCTGAAGCAGAGGATCAAGAAGCTTTACCGGCTAATCCGCTCGGCGCTGGAAGGCCGGGAGCAGATCATAATCCGGCTCCGCTACGGCCTTTGCGGCGGCTGCGGCAAAACCCAGCGCGAGGTGGCCGAAAGCCTGGGCATCTCGCGTTCCTACGTATCACGCATAGAGAAAAAGGCCCTGATCAAGCTCCACGAAGGCCTAAAGTAAAGCCAAGCCACGGGGACAGTCCCCGTGGCTTTCTTTTTTATTTTTCTTTCTTGTCCAAAAGGCGGAAGATCGCTAGAATATTTACAGCAGGATTATCCGGGAGGTGTAATGCTGCATGAAAAAAACTGTTTTCCATTATCAAAAATTCGTTGGCAAAAGAAAGAGTGTCAGTACCTTTATGACAATATCCGAACGGGCACGGAAAGTTTACAAGGTATTAGTCGTTATATTATTATTAGTGTGGATCACTCTTTTTCTCCTGTTGCGTAACGAAAAAATCGACGACTTATTGATGATGCTCATACTTTTTACCAGTCCGATCCCGGTGTTTGCCATTCCGATAATCATAACCGTTATGGATAAAGGCAAGGAAGCCGTGCGCCAGGAGCTAAAACAGAACAAGGTCACGGAGGTATTCGACAGCATTTCGAAAGAGCCTGTATACAATAAAAGCGATGCGGATGCCGATTCACCGATTATAGAAAGGAAATTCGGCACTTTGAACGTGATTGACGACACGGATACGGGCAAGGAGCCCGGTAAGTAAGAAGCCGGAAATCCTATGGTTGCCATTAGTAAAGACCATGTAACAGTTCTTCTGATTCTTAGGAAAGCAAGCTAAAGCGGCGGAGACGGTTATCCGGCATAGACAGCAGGAACCGTCTCCTTGGTTTGAAAAAACCAGGGGGACTGTCCCCGTGGCTTTAACCAGCGGAACCGTCCCCCTGGTTTGGTTTGCTTCTGAAATTTCTCTCGAACCAGCCTTTAAGGCCGTCGGCCTTGAGGATTCCCTCAAGTGTGTGCTTGATGATAACCACGCAGATGGGTCCCAAAAACAGTCCGAAGACCCCGATGAACTGGAGGCCCAGGTACATGCCGAACAGCGTAAACAGCGGGTGGATGCCTATCTGGTTACCAACCACCTTGGGCTCGATCAACTGGCGGACAAACAGGGTTATAAGCCACAGCAGGGCCAATGAGAGCCCTTCCCTGGTGTTTCCAGTCAAAAGATCGATGAATGCCCACGGAACCAGTATGGAACCCGTGCCCAGTATGGGCAGGGCATCCACCAGCGCTATGATAAGCGCCAGCAGAAGGGCGTTTTCAATTCCAATAATCAGGAACCCTATCAGGACCTCGCTGAAGGTGACCGACATCAGTATGAGCTGGGCTCTCAGCCATCCGAACAGCGCCGCAAAAACATTGTTTATAACATTCCTGGTGTTGCGGAGCCAGTCGTCCGGGATCTGCGAATCAAGGAAGCTTACTATCTTATGCTTGTCACTGGACATGAAATATGTCGCCAGGATGGTGACCAGCAGGAAAATCAGGGCCTGGGGCAGCGAAAACGCAAACTTCACGGTGCCGGTAGCCAGGTCCACAACGGGCTTCAACAGGCTTTCCAGGTTGTTCGAGAGGTTGTTTATCGCCGCGGTGATTCCGTCGGAGATCTGGACCGGAAGCTTCAGGAAAAAGTTGCTCGCCTCTTCCATGATATTGTTGATAAAGTCGGCGATGTTGTCAAACGTCAGGTTCAGGCTGTTGTACACGTTGATGATTTCCTTGACAAGCCTTGCGATCAAAAGGCCAACTATGGTCAGTATGATCCCGAACACGACAAGTATGGAGAAAACCGAGCCGATTTTCCTGGATATCTTGAGCTTGGTCTCGATAAACTTCACAACGGGTTCAATAAGCGACGAGAAGACAAAGGCGATGATAAAAGGCACAAAGTACCGCCCGATTTTGAACAGTATAAATACGCCCAGAGCTACCAGAAGTATTTTTATTACGGAGAATATGGTCCTTTTAAGTGCCTCCGGCATGCCAAACCTCCAGAAAACCGGCTGTATCAGGCTATTTATCGCCAAGGGCAAGGAACGATTTCCGAAGATAGACCAGCTTTCCGTCCTCACGGGTGCTTTCCATCAGCGAAACGCCCCTTACCATTATCTTGTGGTCTGGTCTTTTCACTCTGCCAAGCAGATCGTCAATCGGATCTCCCGGTTCCTCCCCGCCGCTTTCGCCGTGTGGCGTGCCGGAGGGAGCATTGCCTTGTATATCCGCCTCTCTTATAAGAGTAATATGAGGAGAGTACCTTTCATGCCCTGAGAACTGGCTGAACTGCGACGCCAGTTCTTCAGCCAGGTCTTTCTGCAGTTTCATCAGGGGTCTGCTGGCCTCAAGGCCGCACCAGATTATAGGCCGGTTCCTCCTGCTAAATTTACCCAATTCCCCCAGTCTCAAAACAAAGGGATCATGCCTCGAAGCAACTTTTCCCAGGACCCGCTCCAGCCCCGGAAGCATGGCGGGGCTCACCTCGCCGAGAAATTTAAGCGTGAGATGAAAATTGGACAAGCGGGTATAGTTCCCGCTTATCCCGCTTTTGCGCAAAAGATTCTGTATTCCTGCCAGGACAAGCCTGGTTTCCTCGTCAAACTCAATCGCGTAAAAACATCTCATGACCTTGCCACTTACTTATCTTCGCCGTTCTCCTCTTCCTGGTCAAGGCGTCCGCATCCGCCGCAGCACCCGGGACAGCCGGAGTACTCGCTGTCGCTGTCAAGCCCGTGCCTTGCTCGGTAGTCCTGGAGGGCCGCCGCGATAGCCTCCTCGGCGAGAACCGAGCAGTGCACCTTCGCGGGCGGCAGACCGTCAAGCGCCTCCATTACCACCTTGTTCGTGATCATCTCGGCTTCCTTGATGGTCTTTCCCTTGATGAGCTCGGTCGCCATACTGCTGGTTGCAACAGCCGCTCCACAGCCGAATGTCTTGAACTTGGCGTCAACGATGATGCCGTCCTTTATCTTTAAATACATCTTCATGATGTCGCCGCATTTAGCGTTTCCAACCTGGCCCACGCCGTCGGCATCCTCGATCTCGCCGACGTTGCGCGGATTCATGAAATGGTCCATTACCTTTTCACTATACATTTATATCAGTCCTTTCAGTTCCATAACTTAAAAATATACGTCTCTGCAAATTTCCTAGCCATTAAAATATACGTTCCGGACATCAACCTGTCTGCAAAAAACGCAATTTAGTCATTCCCCAGCCTGCTTCCGGGACTTTACGAAATCCTCGTAGAGGGGCGACATGCTCCTGAGCCTCGTCACGATCTCCTCCAGGCTATCCACCAGGTAATCCACGTCGGAATCCTCGTTGGACTCGCCGAAGGTCAGTCTCAGGGAACCGTGGGCAATCTCGTGGGGCAGGCCGATAGCCATAAGGACATGGGACGGATCCAGGGAACCCGACGAGCATGCCGAACCGCTGGAGGCCTTGATGCCTTTCATATCCAGCAGTAGGAGAAGGGATTCGCCCTCGATGAACTGGAACGAAAGGTTGAGATTCCCCGGAAGCCTTTTATCCACGGGACCGTTGAGCCTTACATAGGGAATCCTGCTCAGTATCATGTCCCGCGCCCTGTCCCTCAGCTTCCTTATCTTCTCGGTGTACACGTCCATGTTGGCAATGGCAAGCTCCAGGGCCTTGGCCATGCCGACGATGCCCGCTACGTTCTCGGTGCCGGCGCGCTTGCCCCTCTCCTGGTGTCCGCCATGGATCAGGTTCTCCAGGCGCACGCCCTTCCTCACGTAAAGGGCGCCCACGCCCTTCGGCCCATAGAACTTGTGGGCGGATATGGAAAGAAGGTCCACGCCCAGGTCCCTGACATCTATGGGGATGCTGCCGGCGGCCTGCACGGCGTCGCAATGGAACAGCACGCCATGCTTCCTGGTAATCTCACCGATGGCCTTGATTGGCTGTATGGTGCCGATCTCGTTGTTGGCATACATGATGCTGACTATAACCGTATCCTGCCTTATCGCCTTTTCCACGTCGTCGGGGTTGACAAATCCCTCCGCGTCGACGGGAAGGAAGGTAACGTCAAAACCCTCTTTTTTCAGGAACTTGCATGTTTCCATGATTGCGGGGTGCTCGATGGCCGATGTTACAATATGCTTCCCGCCCTTTTTCCGAGCCGCGTATACTGCGCCCTTGATGGCCCAGTTGTCCGCCTCGGTGCCGGAACCGGTGAAATATATCTCTCCCGGCTCGGCCGCGCCAAGGCACCTGGCAATGGTGGCCCTGGCTTCCTCGACCGCCTTCCGGCTGTTTCTCCCAACATCGTACAGCGAGGAGGCATTGCCGTACTGCTCTATGAAATAGGGCTTCATGGCCTCGAATACCTCGGGCTTGACATATGTTGTTGCCGCATGGTCCAGGTATATTACAGGCTTCTGCATAAAAATCTCTCCGTTTCATACAGCGTATAGCTGAATATCGCATTGTTTATCGCATTACAATAAAGTTAGCACTGCCTAATTCAAAAGTCAACAGGCCCGCGAAAGCTGCAGGCCTTGCGATAAAGCGCAACCTTTCATAGAATATTATACCTTGCCGTTTTTTGATTAAACAATATGGAAACTGTACGCCTTTTCCCGCTCCCAGGATGGATTTATTGACAAAATTTATAATTCCTCCCCCGGCGGCACGCGGTGATTGACAGCGCGGACGGACTTATGCAAGAATGTGATTGAAACATGAGGGGAACAGATGGATAATGGAAACACAAGAGAGAAAGAAAAAGAGCATATGGAAAATTATACTGACAGTCGAGATACTGGTCTTCGTCGCGGCAGGCCTGGCCGCGCTTTATTTCCTCGTATTGAGGAAGACACCCGCATTTGAGTTCATAGGAAGGTTCCTGAGCCCGCTTGAAGGGAGCAAAAGCATAAAGGAAAGGCGCGTTGAGACGAAAAAGCCCTTTGCTATTACAAAGAACCAGAGGTATTACAAGCAACTGACCGATCCCGGAAGCATCAACGTACTGGTAATCGGCACCGACGCGGACGGGACCAACTACGACACGCTCCTTGTGGTCAGCATCGAAGAGGAGAACAACCTGGTCAGGTTTATCAATATACCGAGGGATATTTACATCGACTACAGCGACGAGGTCCTGGAAAGACTGAAAAAGGCGTTCCCGAAATATACCTCCTCGAAGGGCATATTCAGGATAAACGCCGCACATACCATAGGCAGGCTGATAAAATACAACAATGACGCGGGACGTTTCCAGGACCCCGAGTTCGATTTCACGTGCGACCTCATCGAGGAGGTTTTCGGCATATATATCGATGATTTTATATATATGAAGCCAGACAGCTTTGCCCGCATAGTCGACTATTTCGGCGGGGTGGATATCGAGGTGCCATACCGCATGAAGTACAGCGACCCCGTCCAGAATTTCTCGGTCGACCTCGAGAAAGGCTTCCAGCACCTTAACGGCAAGCAGGCCGAGGGGTTTGTCAGGTTCAGGCAGGGCTATGACGAAAAAGGTAAGTTCTGGGGCATAGGCGACCTGGAACGCAAGAAGAACCAGGTCAATTTCGTAAAGGCTTTCCTGGAGCAGCATATGACCATCGGCAATATCGGAAAGATAATCTCCATCGCGGGGGACCTGGAAGAGTACGTGATCACCAGCATTGACCGTGCCCAGGAGACCGCAGAATACGGCAAGCTGGCCGAAAAGCTTTACAGGAACAAGTTCACGACCCAGTCTGAGGAGATCGAATGTAAAGACGTGACCATCGATAAGGTCTATTACCTGAAGCTCAAGACAAGGAGCGAATAGATTCATCAAGAGCCCGCATCATCGGTACCGGCCGGTAATCTTGCAGCAATAACGGGAGGATATGAAAAAATGACAGAGAAAATCAACGATCTGATATCAGCCCTGTCCAGCGGGAACACCGAGACCGCTGCGGCCATCGGCAAGGAATTCCTGGGCATGATCGTGATGTTCGCCATCGGGGCAATACTGATCTACCTGGCCATAAAGAAGGACTACGAGCCCGCCCTGCTCCTGCCGATAGGCTTCGGCGCCATACTGACCAACATACCCATGAACACCATCTTTATAGGACCAGACGGTGAATCGGGGGTTTTCGGTTTTCTCTACAAGAACACGATTGAGAACGAACTGTTTCCCGTGCTCATCTTCATCGCCGTCGGCGCCATGATCGATTTTTCCCCGCTGTTCCAGACACCGTTCATGCTGTTCTTCGGGGCGGCGGCCCAGCTTGGCATATTTGCCACCATGCTGGTAGCCTTGCTGTTCGGCTTCACTCTTCCCGAGGCTGGCGCGATCGGCGTCATCGGCGCGGCGGACGGACCCACCGCCATCTACGTCGCCAATGCCTTCAAGCTGGATAAGGGCCTGATCGCGGCCATAACTGTAGCCGCCTATTCCTACATGTCGCTGGTGCCGATCATCCAGCCGCCGGTAATCAAGCTCCTTACCACGTCGGAGGAAAGAAAGATCCACATGAATTTCCATCAGCGCAATGTGAGCAAGCTGGCGAAAATACTCTTCCCCATACTGGTAACTATAGCGGCGGGGCTGGTGGCGCCGGAAAGCGTGGCCCTGGTCGGCGCCCTGATGTTTGGAAACCTCCTGCGTGAATGCGGCGTGCTCAACAGGTTGTCCGAGACCGCGCAGACCGTCCTGGCAAACCTGGTTACGCTGCTTCTGGGCATAACCATTGGCACCACCATGACAGCTTCTTCCTTCCTCAACTGGAAGACACTAGTGATCATGCTCATGGGCCTGGTCGCCTTCATCTTCGATACCGCGGGCGGCGTCCTGTTCGCCAAGTTCATCAACCTTTTCCGGAAGGAAAAGATCAATCCCATGGTAGGCGCTGCAGGCATCTCGGCCTTCCCCATGTCTGCCCGTGTGATCCAGAAGATGGCCAAGGAAGAGGACCCCATGAATTTCGTCCTGATGCAGTCTGTCGCCGCCAATGTTTCGGGTCAGCTGGGATCGGTGGTTGCCGGGAGCATGATCCTGGTACTGGTTGGCCGCCTGATCGGCCTGGCCTGAGACCGGGGTACTGGATTATAACCGTGTAAAGGATGATGATAAAGTGACACCGGAATTCATGCAAGGATTGAAAATAAGCGGAGTAGGCCTGCTGGGCGTATTCGGCGTTCTCATCGTATTTTACGTGATCGTGATACTCCTGGGCAGGATCAAGGAAAAGGAAGAAGAGCAGTAGCCTATGATCCTCCCGCCAGCCCGGCCTTTCCCAGTATGGGCCTTAGCTTGGCAACAAGGACCGCGGCCGGGTAGAAAGTGACAAGGTCTCCGCCTATTGTCACGGCAAAACCGTAGTATATCGCCTGCCCAAGCGGCATGGCGTTTTTAAGGTAGAGGTTTGTCATAAGGTACAGGTATGTCACGCCGAAAAGGTATGTCATTCCGGCGCCGGCCAGGATGCAGGCAAAGACGTTCATGATCCTGATCTCTTTTAACCTCTCCGTGAGAAGTCCCGTAAGCCAGGCCGCGAAGATGAACCCGACAAGGTAACCGAAGGTCGGCTGGAGCACATATCCAATGCCGCCACCCTTAGTGAATATGGGCACACCCATTAGGCCCACGCCAACATATAGAAGCTGGGCCAGCATTCCCCTCTTAGCGCCCAGTAGCGCGCCTGACAGGGCTACAAAGAAGGTCTGAAGCGTTATCGGAATCAAGGGCAGCGGTATCCTTATGAACGCGCCCACCGCCGTCAGGGCGGAAAAGAGCGCAACCAGCGCGATATCCCTTGTGCTTATCCTTTTAGCCATATTCTTTACTCCTTTTCCCGGTATGTCGTCATGGCCTTACTTTTCACATCATAAAAGAACAGCCCGTAATTGTCAACCTTTTGTTTTATATGGTTAACAATTATGGGCATGGTATACCTGCGTACCGGTATGGAAAACGAGGCGCCAGTCAAGCCCGCCCCGCTTCGCACCCGCACAATCACGGTTGTGCCGGACTTACACGCCGCTTACCTGGCCATGACCTTGTACTGTCCCATCTCCAGGTCGTAAAAAAGGTAAACGCCCTGCTCATTGGTCCGTGTAACCTGAAGCGGCACGTTGTCGGCGCTGAGCAGCACCACCGCCGCGTTGGGCACAGGCGTGCCCTGGCTGCCGGTTATAACCCCGAAAACCGTTCCCTTGGGCTCTTTCCTTTTGAGGTAAATGGTCTCCAGCGGGTAAACCGGGTTGTCGGCGGCGGGCTGGAACGTCCGCGTATAAGTCTCATGGCCGTCCGACTGGCATGTGATCCTGTAGATTGCTGGCTCGAGGCCGTCGAACAGGAAATTGCCGTCGGTATCGGTATAGGTTATATCCTCCTTCATGTCGGCCCGGGACAGGATTACCCTGACGCCCGGGGCAGGCTTCCCCGAATAGTCCCTGACGCTGCCGTAAAGGACGATGCCTCCGGGTTCGGCGGGAGACAATGCAATGTCCATCCCCTTCTTCCCTATTGCCGCAAGGTCTATTGGATCGCTGGAATAAGTGCGGTAGCCCTTTTTCGCCGCCAGGATCCTGCACGAGGAAGCTGCTCCCGCGGGGATGCTGAAATGCCCCCTTTCGTCCGTGTAGTCCTGGCCAATGGAATTCAGGGCGCCGTCGGTAAGTTTAACACACGCGCCTTCCACGGGTTTGCCGGTATTTTTATCCGAAACGAAACCGGACAGGAAGGTTTCATAGCTGCCTGACTCGCCTACTTCCATGTTCTTGCAGATTTCATCATTCTCGGAGGTAACCATAACGGTTTGCGGCTCCGTATGCGGTCTTGACTTGTCCAAGAGCGTACCTCCTCATCCTTCAGGTATTCTCAAACCATTATATGAGCCCACAGACAAGCTTGCCAAAGATTACATGTGTCTTTTCAAAAAGTATATTGTTATATTATAATGACTGTGGACAATGAGAACTGCACATATTATCAACCGTACGGAGACGCCCGCTGAATGATCGGAGGTTCGGATTCTTGCGATTGAAGCCAAAACCCGGCGATTTTTTTATTATCCTGGTTATCGCGGCAGCCGCCGTCATAATGCTGATCTCGATGCGGCAGGCCGATACGGGTGAGAAAACCGCATTGATCATTCATGACGGGATTGTTGTTAAGAAGATACGGCTGGACACGCTGGACCATACCGAGATCTTCGAGTACAGCGGGAAGTATCCGGGCGTGATAGAAGCGGAGAATGGCCGGATCAGGTTCAGGGAGGCAGCCTGCCCCGACCAGGTCTGCGTGCATACGGGCTGGATATCGAAGAACGGGCAGATCGCCGTATGCCTGCCAGAAGGTGTTCTCATCAAAATAACCGGCGGCGGATCCGCCGGAGACGATACCGATATCCTTATAAGATGAATGCCTCCGGGATTTGCGGGGAAACCATGAAAAAGATAGCGCTGAACGGATTACTGATATCGTTGGCACTGGTATTATCCTATATTGAAAACCTGTTTCCCGCAAGCCTTATAATCCCCATACCCGGGGTAAGGCTCGGGCTCGCGAATATCGTAACCATGTTTGCGCTTTTTTACCTCGGTTTCGTGTCGGCTTTGACGGTATCGGTGCTGAGATGCCTCTTGTCCGCCCTGCTTTTCGGCGGCCTCTCTCCCATGCTCTTTTCCCTGTCGGGGGCATTGCTGGCGCTGTTCGCCATGCAGGCGCTGAAATACGGCTACAACAGGCAGTTCTCGTTGCTTGGGGTCAGCATCGGCGGCGCGGCGGCTCACAATACCGGGCAAATCCTCATGGCAAGCCTGATGATGAGAAATACCGCTCTTTTCGCATACCTCCCCGTTCTCCTTTTCGCGGGGATAGCGATGGGATTTATCACGGCCGCTGCGGCCCAGGGCATTTTCTACCTTGTCGATAAAACCCAGGTGGTAAAACACCTGGGTTAGCAAATAATAAGATTTACTTACATAGAAAGGAGTGCAGCCATGTCGAAGAAAGTTCTGATTGTCGGAGCAGGTTACGCAGGCATAGAAGCGGCTCTGACCCTCAACAAGAGGAAGAAGAAAGACAAGATTGACATCACGCTGATAGACAAGAATCCTTATCACACCCTGCTTACCGATCTCCATGAGGTGGCAGGCAACCGTGTTTCCGAGGAAGCCGTGCGAATACCGCTGAAAAGCATTTTCAAATATACCGACGTCAACCTCGTGATGGATGAGATAACCGAGTTTGACCTGGACAACAACGTCCTGCGCTCGAAGGACAACGAGTATCGTTACGACTACCTCATATTGGCAATGGGAAGCACGCCCAGCTTTTTCGGCATACCCGGTCTTAAGGAGCATGCATTTACGCTCTGGTCCTTCGATGACGCCGTAAGGATACGCGAGCATATAAAGAAAACCTTTATCCTAGCCGGCCAGGAAAAGGACCCGGAAAAGAGAAAGCGGCTTTTAACCCTCGTTGTTGCGGGAGCAGGCTTTACCGGGGTCGAGATGATCGGCGAGCTTGCCATCTGGGTGAAAGCACTGTGCAAGGAGAACAATATCCCGAGGAAGGATGTCCGCCTCGTGATCGTGGACATGCTGCCCAGGATACTTAACAACCTGGACGAGAAGAACGCGGCCAAGGCTCACAAATACATGACCGAAAAGCTTGGCATCGAGATAATGACGAGCACGAAAATCCTCGAGGCAACCGAAAAAGGGCTCGTCGTTGAAGGCGGTTTTATTGAGACTGCAACGGTCATCTGGGCCGCGGGGATAAGAAGCGCCGAAGTCGTGGATAAAATAGACGTTGAAAAGATCAACAGCGCGGGAAGGATCGCCGTTGACGAGTTTGGCCGTACCAAGCACAAGAACGTGTATGCGGTGGGCGATATCTCGGGTCTCAAGGACGAAAACGGAAAACTCTATCCCGCCATGGTCGAATTCGCCCTACAGTCGGCCAACGGCGCGGCAAAGAACATACTGAACGAGATCCGGGGGAAATACCTGGAGAAAATCAGGATAAAGATGCATGGCATCATGGTCAGCGTCGGCAATTACTTCGCTGTTTCCGAGATCATGGGAAAAAGCCTGCCCCGCTGGCTATCCGTCGTCATGAAGTTCCTGGTGAATGCGCACTATCTTTGGGAAATCGCAGGTTTCCGCGGCGCGGCGGTATACCTCTATCACGAGGTCCTGGACCGCAGGCAGCCAAAGAATATCGTTGAAAAGCATTATACCACCAACATGCGCGCGTGGTGGGTCACGCCCCTTAGATTGTTCCTCGGCGGAATGTGGCTATACGAGGGCATCAAGAAGATACTCGAGGGTTGGTTTGCGAGTCCGAAGCTGGCCGAGTTCCTGGGTATGGCTGCCGATTCCCAAAGCGCAGCCACGGGTTCCGCCCTGTACCTGACCAAGGTTGAGGAAACATTTGCAATAAAGACGGGCATCATAAACTTCATACTTGGCGTTGAAAGCAAGGTTGTTGAAGGAACCGCCATATCGGCGGCGGATTTCGCCAAGGTTGAACTCTTCCATTTCGGCGATTTCAACCTGGTGCCCTGGTTTATCAGGAATGTGGTGCTGGCAAACGACGGCGTGGCCATGTTCTTCCAGGTACTCGTGGTGATCATGGAAATAGCCATCGGCCTCATGCTGCTCGGCGGAGTGTTCAGTTTCGTGGCGTCGGCCATATCGCTGGGGCTCCTGGCCATGTTCGTCACGTCCACCGGCCTTTACAGCGATACATGGTGGATGGTCTTCGCCGCCATAGCGGTCATGGGCGGAGCAGGCAGGGCCTTCGGCCTGGACTACTACCTGATCCCCTGGCTCAACAACATTTGGGAATCCTTCTGGAAGAACAGGAGATTCAGGCTGTTCTTCAAGGGCAGCTTTGACCGCTGGGACTAACGGCTTTTTGAGAATTTGGAGGTAAAGCGACTTGTGGGATAATTACCCTGAAATAAAAGCGGAACTTCTGGCATTTGAGGAATACCTGGCAGAAAAGCTCTCCTCAAAGAATGAGTTTTTACGGACGGCCTGCCGAAGCGCGGTGCTTTCGGGCGGTAAGAGGCTGCGTCCCGCTTTCACAATCATTACTGCCATGTCGGGGAATTACAGGCGCGAAGTGGTATTTCCCGCCGCGGCGTCGGTGGAGATACTCCATACCGCGACCCTGATCCACGACGATATCATTGACTGTGCCAGGACAAGGCGCGGAAAGCCCACGATATCCGAGAAGCACGGCATCAACCTGGCCGTATACACCGGGGATTACCTCCTGGCAAAATCCCTGCGCCTCCTCGTGGAGACAGGCTTAAAGCCAGAGAGGCTGGACGCTCTGGCAAGGGCCGTAAGCATGATCTGCGAAGGCGAAATTGACCAGTACCTGGGAAAGTATGAAATCGCGAGCGTCCACGTCTATCTTAAGCGCATTATGCGAAAGACCGGCATACTCTTCTCGGCGGCAAGCCTCCTTGGAGCAAAGGCGGGGGATCTTGACGAGAGAAGCCTCAAGCTTTTCGCGCGATTCGGCTTAAGCTTCGGAACCGCTTTCCAGATCAAGGACGACATCCTTGACATGGAATCGAGCGAACGCGTCGAGGGCAAGCCCGTGATCAACGACCTGAAGGAAGGCATCGTCACGCTCCCGGTCATATACGCCGTTAGGAACAACCCCGAGCTCAGGGCGGAAATCGAAGGGTTCTTCGACGGCAAGGGAGATGTCCGGGAGATCCTTCATAGGGTTTCGCGCTCGGGCGGGTCCAAGGATTCGCAGGCGCTTAAGCGGAAGTATGTTGAAAGGTGCAGGAAGTATCTTGCCCAGCTTCCCGACAGCATCGCCACGAGGGCGCTGGCCGAGATTACCGACTGGCTGTAGGAAATGGCGCGGAAGGCCGTTCCTTCGCCAGCGATGGGAGAACCGGTTGTGTTTGGGATCAGAAAAGCCTTTAAAGCTATCATATTGCTGGTTATCCTTGTTCTTGCCGCCATGATACCGGGCTGCGGCGGCAGTTCCATGGCCGGCTACACCAAGTATTCCTATGAATTCCTGGGCGCCTTCGATACGGTGATCCAGATCATAGGATTTGCAAAGAGCCAGGACGAATTCGAAGCCATGGCCAAGCTTGGTGAAACCCGGTTCATGGAGCTTCACAGGCTTTTTGATATCTATAACTCGTACACCGGGTTCAACAATATAAAGACCATCAACGACAATGCGGGCGTAAAACCCGTGGAAGTAAGGCAGGAGATAATCGACCTGCTGCAATTCTCAATAGAATGGTATTACAAGACCGGCGGGACCGTGAATATAGCCCTGGGTCCCGTCCTTCGCATTTGGCACGAATACAGGGAACACGGGATCGAAAACCCGGAAGAGGCCATGCTTCCTCCCATGGAGGATCTCGTCGAGGCGAGCAGGTTCTGCGATATAGGAAAAATCGTCGTTGATCCCGATGCCAGGACCGTTTTTTTGCCCGACAGGAACATGAGCATCGACGTGGGAGCCGTGGCCAAGGGCTTTGCCGTGGAAACAGTGGCAAGGGAACTCCGGGAGAAAGGGTACGACTCGTTCCTGATCAGCGCCGGGGGAAATGTAAAGGTTGTTGGGAAGCCCAAGGACAGCACCAGGTCGAAGTGGGGCATCGGCATAGTTGACCCTGACGGCGACATGGAGGACCAGGAAGGCTCCACACTCGACACCTTGTACATAGACAAGGGTTCGGCGGTTACGAGCGGCGATTACCAGAGATACTACATGGTGGACGGCAGGAAGTATCACCACCTGATAGATCCCGAAACGCTGATGCCGGCTTCCCATTACCGGTCCGTAACGGTCTATGCCGTCGATTCGGCCGAGGCCGATTTTCTTTCCACGACCCTCTTTCTGCTGCCATATGAAAAAAGCCGCAAGCTGGCCGAAGACATGGAAGGCATCGAGGCGCTGTGGGTTTTTCCGGACGGAAGCATCGAGGTTACCGACGGCATGAAAACCATGCTCAAGGTCCTGGGAGGAGCTACAAACAAGTAAAATAAATTAACTGTCACTGCGGGGAGGCAAAAACCGGGTTCCTCGCCTCATATTCCAATATAGGAGGGATCCAGGTGAACCGAAGAGTCAAAGTTTATTATCTCTATCACAGCGGTTACGCGATCCAGCTCGACGACAGGCTCCTGGTTTTCGACTACTACCTCGACATGCCCGACGGCAAAGTGAGATCCCTGGACACGGGGGTTATAGAACCTGATGAAATAAAGGGTTTTGAGACCTATGTATTTTCATCCCACCGCCACCCGGATCACTTCAACCCGGTCATTTTCAACTGGCGCGGGACGGTTCCCCGGATAAGCTACATACTCTCATGGGACATCCCCAAAAGGTATCACCAGGGAAATATCGTGATGAGGCCGGGCGACAAGGCCTATCCCGGAGAAGGCATAAGCGTGCGTACCCTGAAATCCACCGATGAAGGGGTCGCCTTCCTGGTGGAGGTAGACGGAGCGGTCATCTACCATGCCGGTGATCTTAACTGGTGGCACTGGGAGGAGGAGCCCAAGGCATGGAACAACGACATGGCCGCAAGGTTCAAGCGAGAAATTGAGCAGCTCGGTGGCGTCAAAATCGATATCGCTTTTCTCACCACCGATCCCAGGCAGGAATCATTCTGGCACCTGGGGGCCGAGTATTTCATAGATCATGTCGGGGCAAGGTTCATATTCCCCATGCATTTCGGGGACGACTTTGGCATCATGGAAGCCATAATGCAAAAGAAGGCAACCCATCCCGGCTTCGGCGCAATTTTACCGGTCACCAGGCGGGGAGCCTGCTTCGAATTGTCGTTATAAGCGCGTCACCCGGCGTACCTGCGGCAGGAATTCCTTATTATCAGCCGGGTAGGTATCCTTATCCTCTGGGAGTTGGCGTTGGTTCCGTTCAGCATCTTCAACAGCGTTTCGGCACAGGTCTGGCCGATCATCGCCCTGTCCTGCCTTACGGTTGTAAGCGACGGCACCACGTATGCCGCGATCTCTATATCGTCAAATCCTATTATCGAAATGTCTTCGGGCACGTAAAGGCCCCGTTCCCTTATAGCCGCAATGGCCCCGCACGCAAGGAGGTCGGACGCGCAGAAAAGCGCCGTGGGAGGCTCGGGCAGGTCCAGCAGCCTCTGCATGGCCGCGTAGCCGCTCTTGAAATTGAACTGGTCCGCCACCTCGATGATGCCTTCGCCGTAGTCGCACTCGTGGGTCTTTACAGACATCTTGTAGCCTGCGATCCGTTCCTGGCTTGAGTGGGCGCTGAGAGGACCCGAAATATGGGCCACCTTCCTGTGCCCCAGGGAAAAAAGGTAATCTACAGCCTTTTTCGCCCCTTCCACGTTGTCCGACAGGACGCAGGAAACGCTGTCGGAAATGGGTTCGCTGGACACGCATGGTATGCTGCTGTTTATAAGGTCATGAAGCCCTTCAACATCCGGAGTATTGGCGATGAAAACACCATCCAGCCCCCTGTACAGGCAGTGTTCATAGACCGAGTTATGCCTCTCGCCTATCCTCTTGCCGATGAAGATAAGCTCATAACCGGCTTCCTCGATACGTTCCCTGAACTTCTCTATGATTTCCGAAAAATGGGGATGGCGAATGCCGAGGCCAAGATCCTCGTTGTACAGGATACCGATAAGCCATGATTTGCTTGTGGCAAGCGCCCGTGCGCTCGAATTGGGGGTATAACCCAGTTCCCGGGCAATGGCGCGGATTTTTTTCTTCGTGGCGGCACTGATGTCAGGATAGTCGTTCAGCGCTTTCGACACAGTTGTGGGTGAAAAGCCGGACTTCTTGGCAATATCGTATATTGTGACCAATTACTATTACCTCTTCTCGCGTTATGCTTATCTGCGGCATTGCTTGCGTTATCCTTTGCCGATAAACAAGCTCAGAGATTATTATATTTCTCCTTGCCGGAGTAAAGCAATACCCTTTTTGCTATATTATTGCCAATCAGCCCGGGGCTCATAGTTAGTTTCAATATTTTCGAAACAGGCCTATAACCTTTCCCAGGATGGCAATGTCATCCTTAACGATAATGGGTTCATAGGCCGGGTTTTCGGGCTGAAGCCGTATATGCCCGTTTTCCCTGTAGAAGGTCTTGACCGTAGCCTCATCGCCTATCAGGGCGGCTACGATATCGCCGTTGCTGGCGGTGTTCTGCTGCTTCACCAGGATGTAATCCCCGTCCAGGATGCCCGCGCCTGTCATGCTGTCCCCGCGGACCTTAAGCATGAATACCGTCGAATTCTGAAGATACTCCACCGGGACAGGGAATGTTTCCTCGATGTTCTCCACGGCCAGGATGGGCTGGCCTGCGGTAATCTTCCCCACTACGGGCACGTTCTCTATTTCACGGTCCGACAGGTATCCTTCAAGGCTGCTGTTCCTGTTGTCAAGGATTTTAAGGGCGCGGGGCTTCGTGGCGTCCTTCTGGACCAGTCCTTCTTCCTCTAGCTTCTTGATATAGGCATGCACCGTGGAAGTGGACTTGAACCCCACCGCCTGGCAGATTTCCCTCACCGATGGCGGATATCCCTTTTCTGCCACCTGCCGGTTGACAAACTCCAGTATCTTCTTCTGTTTGTCCGGATCGCGACGACGCATTCCCCATCCCTCCGTTTTTTCCATAGTAAATACAGGCAGCATGCCCTGTTTAACTTGATTATATATAACTTATAAATATTTGTCAAACAAATGTTCGATTTTATATTGACAAACGAACAGTTGTTCGATAAAATTGTAAAAAAGAACATATGTTCCGGCGGGGTGATGGTATGCGCAGGCGTTACAGGCTGGCAAACAAAAGAAGGTTTTTCCTGTTTCTCGCATCGGTACTCATGGTACTTTACCTTGTAACCATGATAACAAGCGCTGGCGCCGTTTCCAACGATCCCTGCGAGTATAAGGCCGTCAAGGTCCGGAAAGGCGACACGCTCTGGGATATAGCTTCCTCCTACTGCACGGGAGATATCAGGGAGAATGTTTTCAAGATCAGCAAGCTCAACCAGATCCAGCATGGTATCATCCATGAAGGCCAGGTTCTTCTCCTCCCCTGATTATTGCACGCTGTTATTGCCCTGAAATATGTGGTAAAATTTATCTATCCGGTAGTCGTTGAAAAAAGCTTTTTATACCGGGTAATCGAGTCGGGGAGTGATGTTAATGCTCATCAAGCAGTTGACCGTCTTTCTTGAGAATGAATCCGGCAGGCTGGCGGAAGTGACCAGGGTGCTGGGTAACGCAGGAATCAATATCAGCGCCCTTTCCATCGCGGATACCACGGAATACGGAATCCTGAGGCTCATTGTCAATGATCCCGACGGCGCGGCATCTATACTAAAAAAAGACGGTTTTTCGGTGGGAATAACCGATGTTATCGGTATCACCATTGACGATACACCTGGAAGCCTTTCCAAGGTGCTCAGCATCCTTGAGAAGAACAACATAAGCATCGAGTACATGTACGCTTTCACAGGCAGTTCTAGGGCCGGGATGGCCAACGTGGTCATCAAGGTCGAAGATCTTAATAAGGCAGTCGAGATACTCATGGGCTCCGGCATAAATATCATGCCCCCGGATGAAGCCTATAGACCATAGATAGGCATTACCACCGGTAAAGGTCATGGCAAAGGGGCGGGAAGCTTCTCGGTAAGAAGCCACCGCCTCTTAGTCTTACCAGGGGGACGGTTCCGCTGGTTTGAATGAGAAGCGGAAATCATGTGGGCTTTATCGGTTTTTCACGCACGCATAACCGCATCACATGGTTTGGAGTGTCAAAAGAACATCGCAGAAAAGATGCAGGCAGCCGCCTGTTGAAAACCGCCATGCGCCAGTTGGACAATACAAAACCCATAACTGTGGACACTTTTCCCGAAGGGTACGAGCCGGGCATACCAGCTAGAAATCTGTACCGAAAATTTGGCTTTGTTGAAACTGAAAGCAATCTTATTGGCCCGCACGGATTGCCGGTATGCCGTATGACAGCGGATTTGTCGGGCGAAAAGCGCGGTGGCAGTTTTCACTGCAGGTATCCCGAATTCATCGGGGAGTCTGAAAAGGAAAACCGTCCGGTTTGCAAGGGTAAACCTGCCCCGTAAGGTCATGTTGATATAGAAGCTTTCCTTTAATGAAATTTTTCAATATCATGAGTAAAACAATGAAAAAGTGGTATCACGAATAGTGTAAAGAAATATTCCCGAACCGTCTTACGGTTTTCATGGGGATGAAGAACCGGCCGTTGAGGCTGGAAAACCGGCTGGATTCGTTAATCTTTTCATCATTTCAGATACCATTTTGGAAAGGAGCGTCAAATATGCAGGGAAATCCAAAACTTATTGAAACCCTTAATGCATTGCTTGCCGATGAACTCGCAGCCATCAACCAGTACATAGTACATGCGGAAATGTGCGAGGACTGGGGCTATGGCAAGCTGCATGAAAGCTTTGAGAAGCGGTCAATACAGGAGATGAAGCATGCTGAAAAGCTTATCGGAAGAATTCTTTTCCTCGGCGGAAAACCGATCGTGACAAAACTTAATAATATCCGCATAGGAAAAGATGTTCCGCAGCAGCTTGAATTTGACCGCGCAGCCGAGGAGATGGCAATCAAGGCTTATAATGACGCAATAGCCCTTGCGGCCGAAGTTGGCGACAACGCAACAAAAGACCTTCTCGTACAAATCCTGAACGATGAAGATCGCCACATCGATGAACTGGAGGAACTCCTGGACCAGGTTGAGCAGATGACTCTGCCCATATTCCTCACGACCCAGGTAGACTGATTATTCAGGTAAACTGAAAAGAAGAGGCTGTTGCGGCAGCCTCTTCTTTTTTCATTGTGACGGTTTCCTCACAGGAAGAACCGGCCTTATCATTTTTACGGCGAGATGTCGCTCAGTTCCAGACCCTTGTTCTTTTCTTTTGCCCAGTTGATGGACCACTCGTTCTCGAAGAGCAGGACGAAGTTTTCGCGGCCGTCCTTGACAATCCTGGTGGATGAGGTCAGGTTAAGCTTGTCCGGTTCGGCAGGCGAGGATATGATCCAGCGCGCATGGCGATGAGGCAGCTGCTGTAGCTTAATATCCACCGAGTATTCGTTCTTCAGCCTGTACTCAAGAACATCGAATTGCAGCACGCCCACGGCGCCCACAATGAACTCCTCGACGCCTATGTCGGGCTCCTTGTATACCTGGATCGCCCCTTCCTGGGCAAGCTGGGTAATGCCCTTGAGGAACTGCTTGCGCTTCATGGTGTCTTTCGCGGACACCCGGGCAAAATGCTCGGCGGGAAAGCTCGGTATTCCCGTAAAGGTCAGGCCTCCCCTTGTGCTCAGGACATCGCTTATCCGGAAAACACCCGGGTCGAAAAGGCCCACGATATCGCCCGGATAGGCTTTTTCTATTATTTCGCGCTCCTGGGCCATGAGCTGCTGGGGCTGCGCCAGCCTTATGGGCTTTTCAGATCCGCTGTGCATGACCTCCATTCCGCGCTGGAACACGCCCGAGCATACCCGTATGAACGCGATCCTGTCCCTGTGCTTCGGATTCATGTTGGCCTGTATCTTGAACACGAAGCCGGTAAAATCCTGGTTCTCGGGATTTACTACCTGGTCGCCGAAAGCGCGGGGTCCGGGAGGAGGCGCCATCTTCAGGAATTCCTCCAGGAACGGCCCCACGCCGAAATTGGTCATTGCGCTTCCAAAAAAGATGGGCGTAAGCTCACCCTTCAGCACCTTGCCCAGGTCAAATTCATCCCCGGCCATATCCAGGAGCTCTATCTCCTCAACCAGCCTGGAATAATAGGGTTCACCCAGCAGTTCCTTGAATACCGGATCATCCGCAGATCCTTTCGTTGAGGCTACAATAGCCTGCCCGTGGGACCTGTCTCCTGTGAAAAGCTCGATCTGGCGAAGCTGCCTGTTGTATACGCCCTTGAAATCGCCTTCTGTGCCGATGGGCCAGTTGATGGGATAGGAGCGGATACCCAGGACATCCTCCAGTTCCTGCATAAGCGCAAACGGATCCTTGATGGCCCTGTCCAGCTTGTTTATAAACGTAAAGATGGGAATCTGCCTCATCCTGCATACATGGAACAGCTTAATGGTCTGGGCCTCAACGCCCTTTGCGCCGTCTATGAGCATCACGGCGCTGTCGGCAGCGACCAGGGTCCGATAGGTATCCTCGCTGAAATCCTGGTGTCCGGGCGTATCGAGGATATTGATGCAGCAGCCCTGGTACTGGAACTGCATGACACTGGAAGTAACCGAAATCCCGCGCTGCTTCTCTATCTCCATCCAGTCGGACACGGCATAGCGGGCGGCCTTCCTCGCCTTTACCGAGCCGGCCATATGGATAGCTCCCCCGTAGAGGAGAAGTTTCTCGGTAAGGGTGGTTTTCCCCGCGTCGGGATGGGATATTATTGCAAAGGTCCTTCTTCTTGCGATCTCCCTCGTAAGATCCGAATCAGCCATCGTTAACCTTCCTTGTTTTTTCTCTATAGTATTCCGTAAAGATAACAAATCATATTTTATAGTCAACCCCCTGCCCCGTCAAGCAAGCATTTTTTCCCGGAAATCCCCTGCAGCCTGTATCATGCCGGCTTTTCAAATGCCATAAGCATGGCCGGCGGGCGGTTTCTATTCACATGATCCGCGTTTCATGGTATTATAATACTAATTTGTTGGCAGTTCATCGGATAACCAATGCATGGCGAGGGACAGATATGGATACCAGGTCAATGGCGGTACAGGCCAAAAAGGCTTCCATACTTATGCAGGGAGTTTCCACGGAGCTTAAGAACAGCGCCCTTGAAAGGATTGCAAATGCCCTCCTGTCACGAAAGGAAGAGATCCTTGAGGCAAACAGGCAGGACCTGGAGAGGAGCGCTGCCGAAAACCTTGCCTCTCCGCTGCTAAAGAGACTGAAGTTTGACGAGAAAAAGCTCAATGACGTGGTTGAGGGCATTCACAGCCTCATCGGCCTTGAGGACCCCGTGGGCAAGACACTGCTTGCGCGGGAACTGGATGACGGCCTGAGGCTCTACAGGGTGAGCTGCCCCATCGGCGTGATCGGAATCATCTTCGAATCGCGGCCCGACGCGCTGGTCCAGATATCCACGTTATGCCTGAAGAGCGGGAATGCCGTTCTCCTAAAGGGCGGCAGGGAGGCCATGCTGACAAACAGGATACTGGCCCGGACCATTTCGGAAGCATCCGTAAAAGCAGGCATGCCCGACAACTGGATCAACCTCCTGGAAAGCCGCGAAGAGGTAAACGAGATGCTTGCCCTGGATGAATACGTGGACCTTATCATCCCGCGGGGTTCAAACGAGTTCGTCCGGTATATCATGGACAATTCGCGCATCCCGGTCCTGGGACACGCCGACGGCATCTGCCATGTATATATCGACAGGGATGTGGACGTTCAACGGGCCGTGGACATAGTGGTGGATTCCAAGACCCAGTACGTGGCCGTGTGCAACGCCCTGGAAACCCTGCTGGTTCACAAGGATTCGGCCGAGAAGGTCCTGCCCGCGCTGAAAGAAGCCCTGGAAGCAAAATCTGTGGAGATCAGGGGATGTGAAAGGACCCGCAGGATAATAGCCTGCAAGGAGGCCACGGAAGACGACTGGAAGACCGAATACCTCGACCTGGTCCTCTCCATCAGGATAGTGGATTCCCTGGACGAGGCCATAGACCATATCAACACCTACGGTTCAGGGCATACCGACGCCATCGTTTCACGTGACGGGGAGAGCATCAAGCGCTTCCTTGAATACGTGGATTCGGGGAACGTGTTTGCCAACTGTTCGACCAGGTTCAGCGACGGGTTCAGGTACGGCTTCGGCGCCGAGGTTGGCATCAGCACCAACAAGATCCACGCGCGTGGACCCGTGGGGCTGGACGGCCTGGTGACGTACAAGTACAAGCTGATAGGCGATGGGCATATCGTGGCCGATTACGCATCCGGCAAAAGGCGTTTCACCCACAGGGACCTGGGACAGTAACACGCTGAACCGTTTTTACCACCGGACATTCGGCACATGTCCCGCGGGCGATCTGAGGTTTCATCCTTCAATATCACGGATCCGTCCGTGGAAGGATCTCTCGGCCTCTACTTCACCCGGCCGGTTTCCCGGACCTCGCGGATATAATCGCTTATTGCGGCATCCCTGTCCTTTTCATCGTCAAGGTAATACCGCGCCGCGTCCAGGAACACGTTGAAGAGGTCATAATTTACCAGGTCGTCAATTCGCAGTCCTTTCGTATCTTTAAGCGCGTTGTACACCATCGGGTTTATGTTCTGTCCGCCCAGGAAGGCCCTGCCGCCGTCAACTTTCTTCATGACGGTCCCCGAGATTACCGAGAACTTCTCCATTCCTAGTCTCTGTATCCCGTGTGTATTTGCTGCCAGGCTGTGCTGAAACCCGTTTTCTGAGCTATCCAGCGTGATCCATTCGACCAGGGGCCCCAAAAGTTCCTTGTGGGGCGAGTTTTTACTTACCATTATGCCTGTTTTGCTGTGTATACGGATATTGAACGGGGGAACGCATGCAGCCCAGTCGCCGGTAGTTTCGTCCGATATGAACTGGAAAACATCGGTCGGAAGTATAAATCCAAAAATCCTGTCGTTCTCTCCCCAAATATCCCTGAACCATTCCAAACTCCAGGCCTGGGTTTTCTTTATGTAACCCTTTTCCAGAAAGTTCTTTGAGATTTCCATGAATTCGATCCATCTCGGATCGGGTTCGAAAGTCTCTTTTGGCCCGGGATTATACGCCAGGGACGCATCTATCATGTATGCCAGATCGAGGTAGCCTGGAACGATGAAATACCCGTGGTCTTTCAGGGTCTCTGCAGCTTCGGCGAATTTGTCCCATCTTTCGGTGCCCGAGCCTATAATCTCCGCTATCCTGTCCGGATCGTCGGTGCCCCATACTTCCCTTGCCACGGAACGCCGGTATATGAAAAGGACCGTTTCAGCCTGGTAATGAAGGGCGATAAGTTTGCCCTCGGGATTTAAACCGTCCTCCACGATGCACCCGGGTATGTCTGCCTCTTTTACGGCCTTTTCCACATCTATGCCCAGATCTTCATAAGCGCATGCGTATTTCGCGTATTCGCCCTTTACGAATTCATCCATGTTCGCGGCCGGAAGAATATACAGGTCAATACCTGTCCCGCCGTTTCCGTCAAACTCCTCACGTACCATGCGGACGATATCGTCCTGGCCATATACAAATTCATCGTTGTATATCTCAAGTTCGTACTCAAAATACCAGTGTTTTTGCGCGTATAAATCGATTATTCTGCCTATGTCCCGGTCAACGGTATAGATTCTAAGCGTGAGCACACCGTGCTTTTCACCGTCATCCTGATTGGCCTGCTCATGCCCGCCGCCTGCTTTGCTTCCGGTTTCCTGCGCCGCTGCCCCAGGGGTTTCTGCCGGTTCCTGCATGCTCCCGCTCCCGGCTTCTTTCTCCCCTTTATCCGTCCCTGTTGTTAATACAAGTACCGTTGCAATGGCCGCAACCAGGATTATGCCTGCAACAAGAACCAATATAGACTTTTTTATTTTAAAACCGGGTTTCATAACATTAGCCCCAATCCTTCAGGTATTCCCGCCGAATTTGCCTTGCACTTATTGGAATGCCTACCGGAGTTTGCAAAGGTTCGCCATCCCATTTCTGTATATATTTATTATACAATCATTTTGCTCATTACGTAACAGGGCGCGACACCGAATACTCGGCATCACGTCCCGTATTATCGCCGCTGCCTGGCGCCTGTTCACCTCCACGCCATCGCTCCTCCCCCGTAAAGGGCTTCTTCTGACAAGGCGCGGCAATCCGCGAATCAATTAAAGGAGCCGCGAATCCCGCGGCTCCCTTGCTTGTTCTGCCAGTGCGACCTGGCTTGCAGTTTACTGTTTGCCGGATTACTTAGTTTCCAGCAGGTACTGGTTGAATATGGATTCCAGCAACTCCTGGCGCCCGGACGAGAGCTTCGGCTCGCCGTTCTTGAGGGTGTATTCCTCGAGTTCCTTGAAGCCGACCTTGCCTTCCACGATGTCCTTGCCGATTCCGTAGGTATAGCTCTCGTAACGCTTCGCAATGAAGTCCTCGAGCACGCGGTCCTCGATGAGTTTCGCGGCAACCTTGAGTCCTCTTGCGAAGGCGTCCATGCCGGCGATATGGCCATAGAACAGGTCCACGGGCTCAAAGGAAACCCTGCGTACCTTGGCGTCGAAGTTCAGGCCGCCGGTGGTAAATCCGCCCATCATGAGCACTTCGTACATCGCCAGCGTGGTATCATAGAGGTTGGTCGGGAACTGGTCGGTGTCCCAGCCAAGCAGCATGTCGCCCTGGTTGGCGTCGATGCTGCCCAGCATGTTGTTGATCCTGGCCACCCTCAGGTCATGCTGGAATGTATGCATGGCCAGTGTCGCATGGTTGGCCTCGATGTTGAGCTTGAAGTAAGGATCAAGGCCGTAGCTCTTCAGGAACCCTATAACCGTGGCAGCGTCGAAATCGTACTGGTGCTTTGTGGGTTCCTTCGGCTTGGGCTCGATAAGGAGCGTGCCTTCAAACCCGATCTCCTTCTTGTACTCCGCCGCCATACGCAGGAAGCGTGCCAGGTTATCCAGTTCCAGCTTCATATCGGTGTTGAGCAGCGTCTCGTAGCCTTCACGGCCTCCCCAGAACACGTAGTTCTGGCCGCCCAGCTCCTTGGTAATCTCCATGGCCTTCTTGACCTGGGATGCCGCATATGCGAAAACGTCGGCATGGCAGGATGTGGACGCGCCATGGGCAAACCTGGGATGGCTGAATGCGTTGGTGGTTCCCCAAAGGAGCTTGACCGGGCTGTCCTTCATGCGGTCCTTGATTTTCTCCACGACCTTGTCAAGGCGCCTGTTGGTCTCCGCGAGGTTGTCCGCCTCCGGGGCTATATCCCTGTCATGGAAGCAGAAAAACGGAACACCAAGCTTTTCGCAGAATTCGAAGTTGGCCTCTACCTTGGCATAGGCCAGGTCCATTGGATCTGTGATGTGATCCCAGGGTCTCTGCGCTGTTCCGACACCGAACATGTCCGCGCCCCTGGCCTGGTATGTATGCCAGTAGGCAACGGCGAAGCGCAGGTGCTCCTTCATGGTCTTGCCGGCAACAACCTCGTCCGGGTTGTAATACTTGAATGCCAACGGGTTCTTCGATTCCGGCCCCTCATACTGGATCTTGCCGATTCCTTTGAAATACTCTGACATAATGGTAACCCTCCTTGTTTTGGATTTATGGTACAGGCTTAATTGGTAACGGTTTCTTCCTCCCCGGCTATTTGCCGAAGAGCTTCCTGATCGGTATGATTGCCGCGCCCAGGGCCGAGGAGTTTTCCCCGAAGCTGGACGGGACTATGCTGCAGTTCTCCGCCAGGTGCGCCAATGCCGTCTTGGCAGCAGACTTGGCGATGTCGTCAAGGACCAGGTTCGCATACCGCGGAAACTTCTTTCCTATGACGATGGTCTGCGGGTTGAAGGCATTGATGAGGTAACCGATGGCCTTTCCGAGGCTCACCGCCGCTTCTTTGAAGATCCGAATGCACGCCCGGTCACCTTCAAGCGCGCCCTGGAGCAGCGCTTCGAAATTCTGCTCGATGGTATTTTTAGAAACGTCCGGGTTGCTCTTTACCGCCATCTCCCTGTATCTTTCCGCCATGGCGTTTATGGATGCCATGGTTTCAAGGCAGCCCACATTTCCGCATTTGCACCTGGGGCCGTTTTCGTCAACCGAAATATGGCCAACTTCGCCCGCGCTGCCGGTGAATCCGCGGTAAATCATTCCCCGCACAAAGATACCGGCGCCGATACCGGACTCGATGTTGATGCAGACGAAATCCTCCACGCCCCTGCAAATGCCCAGCCAATTCTCGCAGAAAGCCGAACACCTTGCCTCGTTGTCGAGGTAGACCGGGGCTCCGAGCTCCTGGCCCAGGCTTTCCTTTATATCCACGTTGGACCATCCCAGGTTCGGCGCAAGGTAGATCCTCCGGGTTGTAATGTCCAGCATTCCGGGTATGGACACGCCCACACCCAGTATCCTGTCCTTCTTGATCTTAAGCCTCGACACCACGGTATCATAGATCCGCTTAATCCGGTCGACCGCCTCTTCCGGGGAGAGGGACGAACGGTTTTCCCATTTCTCCTCGTAATGCACCTTCCCCGTGATATCCAGCACCACCGTGTAGATAAAACTCATGTCGATGTCAAAGCCGAATGCGTAGTAGGAATCCGGGTTTATCTCGAGTATGACCGGTTTTCTGCCGCCGGAGGATTCACCCTCGCCTACCTCCCTTATAAACTGGTCCTTCAGGAGTTCTCTCACGATGGCTCCCGTGGCGGTGGGCGAAAGCCCGGTGAAATCGGCCAGGGCTTTTCGCGAAACCCCGCTGGTGGTCCTGATGAGGTCCAGGATAGTGGCTTTATTCAGTTCCTTCAGGTACTTGTTGTTGCCCGTCTTTGTTTCCCTCAAGAATTACACCTCAAAATCAGTTCTGGAGCCTGGCCAGGGTCTTGAAATCGTTCTTCAGCGACTGGTAGATGTCGTTGTACAGCTTGTAGTATTTCTGGTAAGCAACATGGTTATCCTTGTTGTAATCCTGGCGGGTAACCACCCTGATGGTCTGGTCGCAGGCCTCGGGAACGCTCTTGTATATGCCGGCGCCCACGCCTGCCAGCAGTGCAACGCCCAGGGCCGGACCTTCGCTGGAGTTCACGGTGCAGATGGGCGTACCGAAGAGGTCGGCCTGAATCTGCCTCCACAGCGGGCTCCTTCCGCCGCCGCCGGAAGCCCTGACCTCGTTGATCTCAACGCCCATTTCAATTATGATGTCCAGGCAGTTTTTGAGGCTGTAGGCCACGCCTTCCATGACAGCCCTGAGGAATTCGCGCTTCGTATGCTTCGCGGAGATACCGAAGAATACGCCCCTGCAGTCAGGGTCGAGATGGGGTGTCCTCTCTCCCATGAGATACGGCAGGTAGATCAGCCCGTCGGCGCCAACGGCTACCTTCTCGGCCGCCTTGTCTATCAGGTAGTACGGGTCGACATCCAGGAGACCTGCAGAGGAAATCTCCTCGTGGCAGAAGTTGTTCCTGAACCACTGGAGAGAAAGTCCCGCTCCCTGGGTAACACCCATGATGTGCCAGGTGTTGGGAACGGCATGGCAGAACGTATGTACGCGTCCCTTAGGGTCAATGCTAACCTTGTCGGTATAGGCAAAGACGACGCCCGATGTCCCTATCGTGGATGAGATTACGCCCGGCTTCACGATACCGTTGCCGACAGCGCCGGCAGCCTGGTCGCCTCCTCCGCCCACGACGATGGTGCCTTCGGCAAGGCCCGTAAGCTCAGCAGCTTTCCTGGTCACCTGCCCGGTAACTTCCTGGGATTCGTAGACCTTGCCCAGCATGCCCTTGTCAATTCCCAGCTTCTGCAGGACCTCGTCGCTCCATCTCCGGTTGGGCACATCCAGGAGCTGCATGCCGCTTGCGTCCGATACCTCGGTGGCATACTCCCCGGTCAGGCAGAAGCGGATGTAGTCCTTGGGCAAAAGGATCTTGCGCGCCTTCTCATATATCTCGGGCTCGTTGTTCATAACCCACTTGATCTTGGATGCCGTAAAACCTGTAAGGGCAGGGTTGGCGGTGATCTCGATCAGGCGCTCCGCCCCGATGATGGAGGTGATCTCTTCGCATTCCCTGGCGCTGCGCTGATCGCACCAGATGATTGACCTTCTCAATACCTTGTTGTCCGCGTCCAGGAGAACCAGGCCATGCATCTGCCCCGAAAGGCCTACGCCCTTGATGTCCTTGGGGTTGACCCCGCTCTTCGCGATCACGTTGCGCGTGGACGTGCATGTCGCTTTCCACCAATCCTCGGGGTCCTGCTCGGCCCATCCGTTCCTGGGCTGGTATAGCGGGTATTCCTGGGTATCGCTCGCTATTGTCGTGCCATTTTCATCGAAAAGAACCGTTTTGGTACCTGATGTACCTATGTCGATGCCAAGAAGGTATGCCATGGTTACCCCACCTCCAAAACTTATTAATCTGACATTATTAAGTCTATCCTAATTCATCCCTCAATGCAATAGTGTTTTGTACATTTTGAATAATTTTGAATTGTTTATTATTTTACTTTTATTAACCATGACTGTATCATTAAATCAGGCGGCATTGCCGGGCGGGATTCGGCCGCCCTGGTATATTGCGCCAATCAACATGCCAGCGAGGATGGTGGGAAAAGCCATGATCTACAAGGATCCCTCAAGACCTGTTGAAGAGCGCGTCAGGGACTTGCTTTCCAGGATGACCCTGGATGAGAAGATTGCCCAGATGACCTGGGTCAGGCTGATCAAGATCATAACCGACCGCCATACCCTTACATTTTCCGAGAAAAAGGCGGCGGAGAGTATTCCACATGGTATAGGTTACATCAACCGCATAGGCGGCGAAACGGAGCTAAGGCCCGCCGAGATGGCCGCTGTTATAAACAGCATACAGAGATACCTGGTGGAGAAGACGAGGCTGGGTATACCCGCCCTGTTCGTGACCGAGGCCACCTCTGGGGTCTTAAGCCGGGACCATACGCTTTTTCCGCAGAACATAGGCGCCGCCGCCATGTTCAACGAAGACCTGGTCCGGCAGATGGGTGACGCGGTGCGAAAGGAGATGCTCTCCACGGGCGAGAGGCTGGCCCTGGCTCCCGTGGTGGATGTGGTCCGCGACCACCGCTTCGGGCGCTACGAGGAATCGTTCGGCGAGGACGTGTATCTTGTCACCCAGTGCGGAATGGCCTATACGAAAGGCCTACAGTCCGACGACCTGAAGCAGGGCATTGCGGCGACCCTGAAGCATTTCGCTGCCCAGGGCATCAGCGACGGCGGGCGGAACTGCGCCCCTATCCACATCACGAAAAGGGAAATGCTCGACTGTTATACCGTACCCTTCGAGGCAGCAATTCGCGAGGCGAACGCGGCATGCATCATGGCGGCCTACCACGAGTGGCATGACAGGCCGTGCCATGTCTCGGAAGAACTTTTAGTTGAAATCCTTCGCGGGAAGCTGGGGTTCGATGGGCTCCTGATGGCCGATGGCAACGGCATCAAGCTGATCAGGGATTTCCACGGCTATTGCGAAACCCTGGACGAGGCCATCGAGCTGGCGCTGAAGGCGGGCATCCAGATGGAACTCCTGGAACAAAGCCTCAGGGATAACCTTAAGCCGCTGGTGGAACAGGGGCGCGTCGACATGTCAATAATAGACCGGGCAGTTGAGAAGATGCTGGCCCTCAAGTTCCGGCTCGGCCTTTTCGACAATCCCTACGTGGATGTTAGCCGCGTTTCCGAGACGGTATGCTGCAGGGAACACATGGAAATAGCCGGGAAGATGGCGCGCCAGTCCCTCACCCTGCTCAAGAACAGGGACAACATCCTGCCCCTTTCCCCGGACATCGGCAGCATCGCCGTGGTAGGGCCCCTTGCAGACAGCAAGGAATTTGCCTACAGCGACTATTCATACCCGTCCCATATCGAGTACATGTACTACCGGACGGAATTTCTTGAAGGCGAGAATATTCCGACCTCGGTTTTCCTGAAACGGAAGGACACCCGGTTCGAGGACCTGTACCATGACATAAAAACCGTGTACCAGGCCATCTGCGAAAGGGTAAGCCCTTCGACCCGGGTTTACCTGGCCCCCGGCCTGAAGGATACCAGGGATTACAACCATGATCCCGGGTTCTATTCCATCGGGGATGCGGTGGAGGCAGCATCAAAAGCAGATGTTGTTATCGCGGTATGCGGGGATACCAGCGGGCTTGGCCATGAAAACGACAGCGGGGAATCGGTGGACCGGGTTGAGATCTGCCTTTCCCATGAGCAAAGAAAGCTGCTTTCGGAGCTTAAAATGCTCGGGAAGCCCATAATACTCGTCCTGTGCAACGGAAGGCCCCTTGAACTTTCATGGGAAAGCGCCGAGATGGACGCCATCCTGGAAGCCTGGCGCCCTGGAATGGAAGGGGCCGATGCAATCGCCGACGCCCTGTTAGGGAAGTATAATCCTGGCGGCAGGCTCCCCGTTTCCATACCCAAGAGCCTGGGGCAGCTTCCCATCTACTATTCCCAGCATGCCACGGGCAAGACCCAGTTCTGGAAGAACTCCTACCTGGAAATGGACACAAAGCCCCTGTATCCATTCGGATACGGCCTGAGCTATTCCAGTTTCAGGTACGAGGAAGCCACCTTCAGCCAGGAAGAGGACAGGATCCGCGTAAAGGTGACCGTTTTAAACGAAGGTCCCTACGATGGCGACGAAGTGGTACAAGTCTATGTCCGGAAGCGGTACACCTCGGTCATACAGCCTGAGCGCGAGCTTAAAGCCTATAAGAGGGTTTCGCTGAAGAAGGGAGAACGCGCTACAATAAGCTTTGATATCCTGTACGATTCCCTCGCCTACCACAATAAAGACTACGAGCTCTGCCTGGAAGACTGCGTACTGGACGTGATGGTCGGCTCCTCCTCCGAGGATATCCGCCACCAGCAGAGCTTCCGCCTGCACTTTCAAAACGGCATGCGCAAGGTCCGCAAGCGCGTGTTTACCAATCCGGCAAACCAAGGGGACGGTTCCTGCGGTTCAAACCAGGGGGACGGTTCCTGCGGTTAAAGCCATGGGGACAGTCCCCCTGGCTTTAACAACTCACTTGAATTCGGAGCCATTACATCATATAATATCTTTGCCTGCCGGCTTCATATTTTGTCATTGCGATGGGCAAAGAAATATGCTAAAATAGCGTATGTCGTTGTCGGGGTGTGGCTCAGGTGGTAGAGCGCTTGGTTCGGGACCAAGAGGCCGGAGGTTCAAGTCCTCTCACTCCGACCAGTAAAAAGCGGATTCTGATATTTCAGAATCCGCTGTCTTTTTATCAATTGAGAGAACTTGAATCCGAGAAGGCACGAGCCGTTAAGAAAACGTGCCGGGGGCACGTTTTCAGGCAAGCTACCGCTTCGGATCATTCAGCTCTATTGCAGCGCATTGTCTACTTTTTCTTTTATGCTTTTTATATTGTTCCCAAGTTCGATGATATTGTCGGCAAGGCTATCCTGCCTTGACTGATTTGATTTTATAAGTTCTTTGGATTTAAGGGCAAGCTTCTTAATCTCATCCGCGACAACTGAAAACGTCTTTCCGGATTCCCCTGCGTGCGCCGCTTCTATTGCCGCATTCAAAGATATCAGCTTGGTTTGCTGAGAAATCATATCCAGATCATGCGCAGATTCTTTCAGGTTCTCAACATGCATATACATCTGCGCAATCTGATCCTCGAGGGATTGGAACAGGTAATCGAATTCCTGCCTGCCCGATTGCAGTTTTGTGCGCGCATAGTATATGCAGTTTCTGATATCGTTGTTTCCCTTCGCTACCTCTTCCGCAAACTTTCTGCACCCGCCGTAACCACATGCATAGCAATTGATGTTTCTGGCCTCCTCGGTATCTTTTCCAAGTTCCATAAATATTTCATCAATGTTCCTTTGAAGCTCGACAGAAACATTTTCGCTTTTATCGGCATATTCCCGGATAAAATCATCAATCTTAAGTTCCTCGTCGAATCTCGGGAATAATAATGAATCCCACTTATCCTCCTTATGCTTTTTCATGAATTCAGACTTGAGCATATTTGTATTGTAATCCACATCATCTATATCAGTTTCATTCTCCGTCGCTGTTCCTTTATTGCATCCATGTTTACAGTTCAGTACGTCGATGAGCAGCGGTACCCTCTTATTCTGGGACAACCGCTTCTCATATTGGCTGAAGTAGTCCAGAACCTCATCTATGCCTTCGACTTGTCTAACCCAGACATCGCCTCCCATGTAGAATTCTACGTTTTCCCTAAGCCCTCCGGGACGGCTGAATGCAAATCCCAGATCGCACGGGGTATTGTCAAAATCTACTGATGGATAGTCTGACAGGTTGATATTGTTTTTCTTGATGTATTCCTTGAGCTTTGCTATTGTAACGTTGTATTTGATCATTCCATATGTATTTTCATCGGAGAACTCGATTGTTTTGGCGATACACGGCGATATGAAGGCAAGATCGTCATCGATATTCTTGTATTTTTTCAGGTAAATGGCGGCACACATTGCCGGGCTTTGGATCGGAGCCAAATAGGGCAAGAGTTCGGTTTGATAATGCTGTATGTATGAAACAATTACAGGGCAAGGCTGCGCGATAATCGAGGAAATCTGCTTTTCTTTTATTGTCTTCAGGTAAGCCCAGGTCGTTATATCTGCGCCGAACGACACATCAAAGATCAGGTTGACGCCTAGTTCTTTCAGCAGTCCCAGCAATTTTTTGTAATCAGGAAAATTATTGCGTACGGCAGGAGCTACGAGTACAGAGATCTTTTCGCCTTTTTCCAGTCCTTCGAAAAATTCTTCGGTATCGTCGCAATAGAATCTCGCATCATGGTCGCAGACCCTTATGCATTCTCCACATTGTATGCATCTTAGCGCATTGATGAAAATTTTACTCTTCCCGTCCAGTACTTTCGCATCGTTTGCATTCACCGGGCATTTTGCGATACATTTGTTGCAACCCATACATTTCTGCTCGTCGGTCTTAATGATCGTCTTTTGCATAGTCCCACCCTCGCTACTCTTTATTATTGCGGTCTTTGGTTGTATCCATGGATAGCATATATGAATGTAATATTGTTATGTAATTGGCTAATGGATTGTCGCTTTTTTATTATTTACCCAAGCATTATTAAATGAAAACCGAACTGATCAAACTGATATGGGGTACTGATAAGAACGTTCCCTATTGCTTTAAGTATTACTTTGATTAGACATGTGCAAAAACACCACAGGGACTGTCCCTGTGGCTTGCCGGTGGCTTGGCTCCTGTGGTTAAGGCTATTGCAAACTCTGCAGTTTCTTTATCGAGTTTCTGTCCTGGTGCAGTATTTCGCCGGCTATATCGCGCGATTTATCGTCAAGGTCTCCCCTCAGCACTTTTTCGGCCATATTAACGCCCTTGATTTCCCCTTCTATGGCTTTTTCTATAATCTTCTCGGCGCCTGCGTCGGGACCCAGATCCATGTTCACCTTCATTTCTCCCATAGTTCCCTTGATTCCAAGATTTTCTTCCGGGCATCCGCCAATCTCCTGTATATAGCCCGCAAGCTTTTCGATATTCTTCCTGTGCTGTTTTTGAACATCCTTGAAGACTTCTTTTACTTTTTCATCCTCCAGCCTGGATATGAAGTTGTTGAAACTCTCAACAGCCATGTACTCTCCCTGTAAAAGCTGATTGAGAGACCGTATGGTTTCATGATGCTGTTCCACTTATAACCTCCTGCATGATGGATATCAAACGGCCGGATCTTATCTTTCCTCTTTACGTGATAAAAAATTCTCCAAATAGAAAAGTGAACCGGTATAACCGTCCATCTGGTTTCCCTGGCTTTTTCAAACCAGCGGAACCGTCCCCCTGGTTAGAGCGTCATGCCTGTTTTGATGAAGCGGAACATGCGGTCGGCGGCGTCAAAGAGCAGTTCTTCGGCGTTTGCGAGCGCTTCTTCAAGGGGCATTGCCCGGTTTACCGTCGTCATGATGCTGTTTATCCCGTATTCATAGACTGCAGAGGCATTCCTGCCCATGATGCCCGCTATGGCGACCACCGGCACATTCTTGGCCTTGCAGTGTTTTGCCACGCCGACGGGCACCTTGCCAAAAACCGACTGTTCGTCAATCCTGCCTTCCCCTGTGACCACCAGGTCCACGTCGTCAAGGAGGCTGTCAAAATTGACGAACTCCAGTATAGCTTCTATACCCGGCTTCAATGTTGCGCCGAGGAACCCGGTAAGGGCGGCGCCCAGCCCGCCCGCCGCTCCGGCCCCCTGTATGCCGTCAACGTCTATTCCCAGCTGGCTTTTTATAACGCGGGCATAGTTTTTCATACCGTTTTCGAGGATCTCAAGCATATCCCCGGTCGCGCCCTTCTGCGGCCCGTACACATAGGTCGCTCCGCGTGGGCCGGTAAGGGGATTGTTAACGTCGCAGATAACCGTTATCCTACTTTCCCTGATCCTCGGGTCCAGCCCATCCATTACTATCTGCCTTACCTCGGAAAGGTAACGGCCGCCCAAACCCACATTCTTCCCATCCGCGTCCAGGAAAGCTATGCCCAGGGCCTGGGCCATTCCCATGCCCCCGTCGTTGGTGGCGCTGCCTCCGATCCCTATGATGAACTCCCTGATACCCTCGTCCAGCGCTGCCCTGATCAGTTCACCCGTCCCATACGTAGTGGTCACCAGGGGATTTTTCTGGGTTTCATCCAGGAGAGGCAGTCCGGAGGCCTGGGCCATCTCGATAATCGCGGTTCTGTTACCGGAAATACCGTACCTGGCTTTCACTGTCATACCTTCAAGAGGACCGGTCACTTCCGCATACCTGTACTCGCCGCCCATGGCAGTTACCAGGGCTTCCACGGTTCCCTCGCCGCCGTCGGCAATAGGCACCTTGATCACCTGGAGGTCTTCAAAATGAAGCCTTGCCGCCTTTTCAAGGATTTCAATCACCTGGAGAGAAGACAGAGTACCTTTAAAGGAATCAGGAGCAAAAACAAACTTCATAAAAGGACTACCTCCAACAAGCTGGTTACATATAGACTATACATAAATAAGCCGTCGTTGCCAACCTCCAAAACTTCTTACCGGCAAACTCGGGTTTCGGGCGAAACTGTCATACATACCCGGCAAACACATGCAGGGGCGGATCGGGAAGACACCGCAGGACGGGGAATAATGCAACGGAAAAAGACATGCCGGACGGGATCACGCAATATGCAATGCGAAAAAAGAGATTTTGTATTTTGCAAACATGGACATGAGGAGGGCTGTTTAATGGCGGACAAACTAATATGGATGAAATTAGAAGCATTATTGTTATGTAAAAATTATTGTCAATAAAATTAAGATTATAGTTGATTTATCTCGATTAATAATATGGCGGAAGCGCAGCATCAAAAAGAAAAAACAGTCGCATTTTTCCGTTTTATTGTGACAAGGCCATCAAAAATGGGTAAACATTTAAAGACAGGAGATGACGTAAACCGCCTTTTTTATTCCTATAGAATATATAAAATCAAGGAGGCTCTTATGATGGGGGGAGAATCTCAGAAAGTACTTACTGGCAAGATTAAGGCCAAAGTACCCATGCTGATCAGCGCGTCAACCATCTGCGTCCTGCTTCTGTTCATACTCTTGCTCAAGCTTATGTCCGGCCAACAAGTTTCTGCAAGCATGGCAACCCAACCGTTCAATATCTTTACCGTCTTTATCATCATCGCAATCATCGCTGCTGTATCTCTGATAGTGGTTATTTTGAGGTTCTTCTCATCGCTGGAGCTCATAAACAGCCATGCGAAACTGCTGGCATCAGGGGAACTGAATATCAGCGATATCAGGATGGAAAAAACAAAAGGCCTGCATGTGCTGACCAGGGCTTTTAACGATATGAAGTCCAACCTTCTGCGTTTTATCGAGCTTACCAAGGGTAACGTCATAGTGCTTTCCGACTCCATTGACAAGCTTTCCAAGAGCATAGACATGAGCTATAAGGGCAATGAGCACATTGCGACGAGCATAAACCAGGTGGCGGAAAAGGCGCAGGAACAGCTCAGGATAGTCAACCAGACCATCGAGAGCATCGAGGGGATAAACAGGCGCGTGGAAGCAATAGCCGCCAGCATCGCCAATATCGAGGACTACGTGGAGGACAACGAAAAGATCACCAAGGCCGGAACCGAGCACATGGATAAGTTCTACGAGCAGCTCAACATCATCTCGGAAAACATGAACAATACCCATAAGTTCTTCGAGAACCTGAATGCCGAGATCAAGGAGATCACCGAGGTAAGCGAGTTCATCATCAGGATCAGCGAGCAGTTGAAGCTGCTTGGAATAAACGCCTCCGTCGAAGCCTCGAAGGCTGGTGAATACAGCAAGGGATTCACCGTGGTCGCCAACGAGATCAACCAGCTTGCTGCCAAGACCAAGGAAGGCATTGCAAGGATTAAGTCCATAGTCGAGAGCATTATCAAGGGCAGCGGCATAGTCAGCGAGAGCATCAGCCGCAGCGTCAACAGCTTCAACGAGAGCAAGGAAACCTTCAATACCGTGAAGGAATTCTTCCATACCATAAACAGCCAGAGCACCATGCTCAACGAGGGCATGAAGGATATCTATACGCAGATCAACGAGATTAACAACGTTACCAAGGAAACAAGCTCAAGAGGCGAGGCGCTGCATCTGGCCTCCAACGAGATCTCCTCCAAGACCCAGGAAATCGCCGCGGTTACGCAGGAAGAGCTTGCCGAGCTTGAAGAGATCAAGCAGAACACGCAGAAGCTCAACAATATGCTCACCAATATTCAGAACCTGACCCGCAAGTTCAGGACATCCATCATGCCGGTTGCCCAGAGCAGCCCAAGGAAGATAAAGATCGCCTTCCTGGCTCCCATGGATCATGCCTTCTGGCTGGCGGTTCGTCAAGGCGTACTGTATGCCCAGAAGGAACTCGCCGGCAAGAATGCACATGTCGAATACTGCGGATTCCCGCCCGGCTATACCCAGGAGGATTTCATGGCAGCCCTCAACAACTTCATTAAGGAAGGCTATGATGCGTATGTCGCCCCGGGATTCTTCGGCGATTCGTTCCCTGTTTTCAACAGGCTCTCTTCAAGGGGAATACCGGTTATCAGCTTCAACCATGATTTCCCGCGTGACGTAAAGAGGCTGGCCTATTACGGACCCGACACGTACCAGCAGGGTGTTGAGGCCGCCAAGCTTATGTACAATGCCCTGAACGGTAAAGGAAATGTCCTTGTGGCTCGCAGGGAGTCCGGCGCGGGAACCGGCATCCACGAGCATCGCTCCAAGGGCTTTGAAGATCAGCTAAAGAACTACAGGGGCATGAAGGTCATTGGCCATGTGACCGTGGAAGATAATTTCGATACGGTTTACAGGGCGGTCAAGCCCTTCCTGGAAAAGAACAAGGATGTGGACGGCATCTTCGTTGCGGGCGGCGGGCCCACGGGAGCCGCGCAGGCCATTATTGAAACAGGACTGAAGGGCAAGACCAAGATAGTCTGCTTCGACCATGACAAGGATATATTCAATGCCATCAGGGACGGCCTCATATACGCCGCCATAGGGCAGGATCCCTTCGGACAGGGGCATGATCCCGTTATCTACCTCTACAACTACCTGGTGGCCGGGCAGAAACCGCCCAGGGACCATATACCTACCCGCTTTGATGTCGTTGATCAGAACAATGTTGACGATATCCTGGATACATAGTCATCAGGGACCGGAAAGCAAATAAATACGATATAAAAAGTGGCGCAAACTGCGCCACTTTTTATTCCTCGATATGAATAACGCTGACAGGACAACTGTCGGCAGCCTCCCGGGCGGAATCCTCCGCTTCCGGGGGTACAGGGTCCGTATAGGCTTCAGCAAGCCCGTCGTCCCCCATCCTGAAAACATCCGGACATATGCTTTCACATAACCCGCAGGCTATGCATCCGCTCTTGTCTACCCATGCTTTCATGAAAATCACACTCCTCGATAAGGTAGTATAACCTGAAAACATCATACCATATCCTGCCGGAAATGAACCAGCAAAATCGTGCGGATACCTGTCCGGGGCGCTTTGCCCGGCCGAAGCATGAAATCCGGGCGTTTTGCTTCCGAGAATACTTCCCGGCACATGCTGCAGGAAACTACTGGTCCATGTACACGAGTTCGGTGGAATAATCGGTGATCTCAAGCCATCCGTCGCTCTCGATGAAGTTTACCACCGCGGCAAGCATACTGTCGGCGTGGGCGGACTCGTTGGAAACGCAGGCAACCCCAATCTCGCAGCGGTTCCATGAATCTTGGGCGCCGGTTTCGGCGACCGATACGTTAAACTTGTTTTTCAGCCGTTCTATGAGGCTTTTCACCAGCCGGCGCTTGTCCTTGAGGGACCGGGGATCGCTGGAGAACAGCCTGACCTTCAGGATGCCCACAACCATGCTGGCCACCCCTCGTTCAGGATATCGGTATGAAATCGAATACGTTTTTCCTGTATTGATTATAATGCTTATGGCGCAAAAGTAAACAGCCTGCCGGAAAAGCCCGCCAAACAAACAGCTCCCGTTCCGGGCGGCATCGGTTTGCCATCCGGAACAGGAGCATGCTATACGTTTTCATGCGGACATATCCTTATTTGAAAATCTGCCGCTTGTCGATAACCCGCTTCGCCTTGCCCTCGCTTCTCTGGATGGTCTTGTGCTCGACCAGGCGCACTTTCGCATGGATGCCCAGCGTGGATTCCAGGTCCTCTGTTATGCTTCTCTCGAGGGCTTCCAGCTTCCTGATCTCGTCGGAGAATATGCCGTTTGTCACCTCGATCTGCACTTCCATGACGTCAAGGTTGTCCTTGCGGTCAACCACGATCATGTAATGCGGCTCCACTTCCGAGTACTTGAGCAGCACCGACTCCACCTGGGACGGGAATACATTTACTCCGCGGATGATCAGCATATCGTCGGAACGGCCTGTCACCCTGAGCATCCTCGGGCTGGTCCGCCCGCAGGAGCACTTCCCGCGTTCCAGTATCGTAAGGTCCCTGGTCCTGTAGCGGATCAGCGGAAGGGCTTCCTTCGTGATGCAGGTGAAGACCAGTTCGCCTTTTTCCCCGTCGGGAAGTACTTCCTCGGTTACAGGGTCGATTATCTCGGGGATGAAATGGTCGGCCATAATATGGAGACCACACTGGCACTCGCAGTCCATGGAAACACCAGGCCCTATGATCTCGCTAAGGCCATAGATATCGTAAGCCTTCAAGCCCAGCCTCTCCTCGATCTGCTTCCTCATTTCCTCTGACCATGGCTCGGCGCCGAAGATACCTACCCTGAGGGACAACTCCTCCTTCGTCACCCCGAGCTCAGCCATCTCGTCAGCTATGTACAGCGCATAGGACGGCGTGCAGCAGAGGACAGTGGCTTTAAAATCCTTCAGGAGCTGGACCTGGCGTTTCGTGTTTCCTCCCGAAACGGGCACAACCGTCGCCCCGATCTTCTCCGCCCCATAATGGAGTCCGAGTCCTCCGGTAAACAAGCCATACCCATAGGCCACGTGCACGATGTCCTTTTCCGTAACGCCGACATTGACGAGGGACCGGGCTATGCATTCTGCCCAGATCTCAATATCATTGTGCGTATATCCCACCACGGTCATCTTGCCGGTGGTGCCCGATGAGGCATGGATCCTGACGACCTGGTCCATGGGAACCGCAAACATGCCATACGGGTAAGTGTTGCGCAAATCGTCCTTGTAGGTGAACGGAAGCTTTTTCAGGTCTTCAACCCCGTTGATATCATCGGGCGTAACTCCTGCGCGCCTCATCTTCTCGGCATAGTAGGGCACGTTTTTATAAACGCGTTCAACTGTTGCTTTCAGCCTTTCTCCCTGGAGTTTTTTCAATGCCTCGACGTCCATGGTTTCAATCTCGGGGTTCCAATACCGTGCCATCTTGTATACCTCCACTCCTCCATATAATTTTTTGCTTTCCTGGCAGCGTAATGCCCTGCAAACGTTTATCATCCCCTGCAGCAAATCCAACTGAAAAAGCCTTTCGTCCATCCATGGGACGAAAGGCTTTCGCTTTCCGCGGTACCACCCAAATTTACTGCAAATGCAGTACACTCTGCCAGGTACGGGATCCTGCTATCCGATACCCTCCTCCAGTAACGCGGAGAAACGCATCGACCTACCACTTGACGCTTCAGCCGATGAGCTCGGGAGCGAACTTCGGTATAGTTTGCGTGAGGGCGCTTTCAGTCTGGGCAGCCCCTCCCTGGGCACGCTGAATTATACCTACTTTTCTCCGTCATCGCTTGTTCATTTTTCGATAATTCTACCATCAAAAACCGGCAGTGTCAATACCTTGCCGCCATAAGGGCCTCCGCGCCAGGGAATCGCAAAACTCCCTGAAAAGCGGAACAACTCCCGAAGCCAAAAGGCGCGGGAGTGTTTTGCCGGTTAGTATACATATTCATCGTCAAGATAGTATTCGCCCTTGACTTTTTTAACTTCCACGTAGTCTTTTTGGCCCATAATCTCAATTTCCACTCCGTAATATGTAATATCTCCTTCCTCGCCAACTTCTTCGACTTTTCCTATCTTGATTTCCTCTCTCCAGTTTTCGCCAAAAAACTCCTCGTACACATTGGCCAGCTTCTCAAGATCTTCCTGGAGATATTCCTCGTCATACATATCCAGTATCTCCCTGCGCGCTTCCTCATCGACGCAGTTCAGCAACTTATTTAAATCACGTTCATAAATGGCATCAAAATAATCGTTTACTACGGCGGCTGCGCCTCCAACTCCGCCACCGCTGCCTGATAAAACAAACTCCTCCGCGTAATCGCTGTCAAGGTAGTACTTTCTCTTGACCTTGATAACGGGAATGATATCATCCTCGTCGTCCAATGAAACTTCTACCTCGTAATACACGATACCATCATCTTCGTCCACTTCTTCAGCGTCTCCGATTTTAACCTTCTTTCTCCAGTTTTTGCCGAACTCATTGGTCAGTTCTTCATCCCATACTTTGAGCAGATCCTCCAGCTCGTCTTCGTCGACATAATCCAGGATTTCATCTGCACCATCCTTCTCCAGGCAGTTTAAGAATTTATCGACATCCTGCTTATCGATGGCATCAAAGAAATTATTGATCAGGCCTTTTATGCTTCCTGCGCTTCCTCCGCCGCTTCCGCAGCCTGCAAGGGCAAAGGCGAGAATAATCGCCAGGACAACGGAGAATACGCCTATTCTCCTCCTGAACATGACGAAAAACCTCCCGAAACTGTCTTAAAATGAATCATCTCCCGCAGCCGAAAGGCGCGGGAGATGATTTATCGATCAGAAGATTCCGTTACTTATGTAGTACTTGCCCTTGACTTTCTTGACCTCGATGTAGTCTTCTTCTCCGTCAAGTTCAACTTCTACTTCGTAATAGATAATGCCCTTATTCTCGTCAACTTTCTTCGCCTTGCCTATCTTGACTTCTTTCCTCCAGTTCTTGCCGGCAAAGTTCTCGAACAATTCGTCCAATACCTCAAGCTGATCCTTGATTTCATCCTCGTCGTAGTAATCCAGTAAGTTTTCGCGGTCATCCTTGTCGTAGCAGTTGAGGAACTTCTTTGCATCGTGCTTATCAATGGCATCAAAGTAATCTTTAACTACCGCGGTTGCGCCTCCATCTCCACCGCCGCAGGCTGTCACAGATAATGCGAGAGCCACAGCCATAACCACAGCAACCACTGCGGTCAGCCTCTTCCTGTTTGCCATAATACCAAAATCCTCCTTAACAAAATAAACTCATTGCCCCTCGGAGGAGCATATCAACAATATAATCTCATCCTGCCAAAGTCAACCGAATGAATCCTTCATCACAATTTATTGACTAAAAAGAAGAATAATAAAACGCCCCACATGGTGGGGCGCTGTCAATCAGCCGGGATCAATAATCGAAATAGTCCTCGTCGAGATAATACCTGTCTTTGTCATCCCTCTTTATGTAGATGTAATCGAAAAACTCGTCGTCAATTTCAACACGTATCCTGTACGAACCTTTACCGAGGTTTTCCCTCCTGCCCAGTTCCACTTTCTTGCGCCATGATCTGCCGTATTCGTCGACCAGTTCATCCTTCAATTCTTCTAATGCTTCCTTGATATCGTCCTTGTCCTCTCTGAGGTCCTTCTGGGTATCCTTATCGAACAGTTTGATAAAACCATTTACGTCTTTCTTGTCAATCGATTCAAAAAGAGCCTCAGCCAGTTTATTATAGTCCTTATAGCCGCCTCCTCCGCCTGACAGGAGCAAAACAAGCGCAATAACGAGGACAACGGCCGCCGCTATGATTATTATGCCTGGGTTGAGCTTCTTGGCAGCGGTTGCCGGGGCTGATACCGGAGAGGTATCCGAAGCAGCCTGTGGTGCCCCTTGGGTCGGCGCCGTCGGCTGTTCTGCGGGCTGAGCAGCGGATTCCTGGGCAAGCCTCGCGCCGCACGATGTGCAGAACAATGCGCCATCGGCAACTTCTTTCCCACAATTGGTACAGAACATTCGAAAAACCTCCTTGATAATAATGACAACAAACAAAAATTACCTTGTCAGACTGATTATATCCTCTCGAAAATATGGTGTCAACCTCAAGAAGCCTGCATGTATTCATCTTTTCCCGATGGCAGCCCGGCCGGCTACCTGCTATAATAAAGTATATATTTCCGGACTGATCTTGCGGAGGTTTTCCATGAAGCGTGTATTATACCGGGTTGTGATCTTTCTTGCCATCCTGTCCCTGTTATTCGGCGGATGCTCGCTTAAGCTTACCCGCCAGATGGCAGGCGAAACCAGCAATACTGCCAGCGGCGCCGGCGAAGACAGCGAGTTGGATCAAGGGACTGTCTTCATGTGGGAGGTCAGGGCCAGGGAGGGCGAAGGAAAACTGTACCTCCTGGGCTCCATCCACGCCGGATCCGATGACATGTATCCGCTTAACCCCATCATTACCGAAGCCTTTGAAAACTCCGACATCCTTGCGATAGAATGCGACGCCACGACGATTCTCCAGAGGCCTGATTACCTTAAGCTCATGGAAAAGCTCATGTACACCGATGGAAGCACTTTGAAGGACCATTTACCCCGGGACCTTTTCGAGAAGACCGGCGCCTTTCTCGGCAAGAGGGGCCTTCCGATCGAGTTCTTCTCGTTGTATAAACCCATTTTCCTTGCCCAGAACATCACCAACCTCCTCCTGGAAGAATGGGGTTATTCGCCCGATAAAGGCATCGACGTCTATTTCATCAACCTTGCAAAGGAAAGAGGAATGGAAATCCTCGAGATCGAATCTGTCGAATTCCAGCTTGACATGCTGGGTGGTTTCTCCGAGGAGATCCAGGTCATGGAACTGAGGCGCTCCCTGGAGGAAAGCGAGGCTTCCAGGAGCATGGTGGAAGACATGTTCAGGTACTGGACTGAGGGCGACGTAAAAGCGTTCGAGGAGCTCATGACCCTGGAGGATGGCTCCCTGAGCCCCGAGGAGGAGGAACTCTACAGGGAATACGAGAAGATCATGTTTGACGACCGCAACCTGCACATGGCGGACAAGGCGGAAGAGTACCTGGAATACGGAAAAACCGTGTTCTATATCGTCGGCGCGGGGCACATGGTTGGCGAAACCGGCATTGTCAGGCTGCTAAGAGACAGGGGCTACACTGTCGTCCAGAAATAAAAAGGCCCGATTACAAGGCATGGGCTCACGACAGGATCACTTCCTCGAAAGCCGCGCCGCTGGCAGCCGGGAACCCGTTGCACGCATAGTAATACAAATCCCTGTACGGGCATGAGATGACTGAGTACACAGTCCCGGAATCACCAAGGTTCTGTTCCACTCCGGGATCCGCAAGGATGCGGATATAATCCCGGCGCGGGTTTTCGACTCTCATGGCGGCCAGGAGATCTTCCATGCGCTTTTGGCGGCTTTTGGATGCCGGATCACCGTTTTTGAATCCCCTGGGAACCTGGGTGGCGACGTAATGGTTGGAACCTGCAATAAAGGATTTGCCGCTTTGCCTCTTGACATATCCCTTGCATGTGCATTCAAATACTGCGCAGGCATTGTTCTTCCCGTCAACCGCGAACAGGTTCATCCCGCCGTCCCGGACCGTTGCCTGCAGGAGTTTTTCCACGTCGCCGATATTGGCGCAATTTTCAAGGGCCATCCGGATAAAGACGAATGGCGGTATGGATTTCTCCTCGGGATCCGGCATATCCCAGGCAGGAAGATGGTTATAGTGGAGCCATAGTTTCCGGTAATTAAAGCCCGTCTGCGAGAACAGCGCGCCTTCCTGCCCGAATATCACCACGGGGATGCGGGCTTCCTTCTCGATGACGTTTATATTCCGCCACATCAGGGGACCCGCGTGATCAAAGTTCCTTCCGACCCAGACCGCTCCGTCCGCCCAGGCGATAAAACCGGAGCAGCCGTCCGAAACGAACCGGTCGCAGTATATCCATTGGGCTATTCTATCAAGCTTGACCGACGAACCGTATGCCAGGCTTTCCACTTCCAGCTGGTATTCCTCGGGGAGCCTGGACAGGAGCTCCATCGCCCCTTTTGCCAGCTTTTCGAAATCAAGGCGATATGCCCTGTCCACAGCCTTGAGGAAATTATCGATTGCCGGTTTGAACCGGTCCTTGACCTGCCTGCCCATGTATAAACCGATTTCACAGCCATTGCCCCTGAACTTCTGGACCTGGTAGCCTCTCATGCCGCATCCCTCCTCCTTATTCATATGCATTGGGGCCAAAAATAAAGTATGAATTTATCCGCATTAATAAAGCGGTTCCCTTCCCAAAACCGGGAAAGAAACCGCCGTTATTGCTCATGGCATGGATCTATGGAGGTTACGGCATGATCCTAGCGTATTGTAATCAGCACGACCTTGCCGCCGTAGTTTAAGGGTTTGTCCAGGTATACGGAAATCTGCCTCCGGTTGTCTCCCTTGACGATCTCGTTCGTGCCGGCAGGCACCCATTTTTCCCCGTCATATTTCAGAATTGAAACATCGCTCCTGTACCTGTAGGTCGTTCCTTTCATCCTTATCCTCGAGGAGTCGACTGCTTCAACCATGGTTCCCGTTACGGCAGGCGAAATGCCGTATTCAACCCTTGTTACGGCCTGGCCGCCGAACCTGACCCTGAGGACCCTCCCCTCGAAAATGCCCTCTTCGTCCCTGTACGTATAGACGTATTCATTGCCCCCGATCATGATTGTGGCGATTTTGACACCGCCGGTCACGGGGTTGTATGTGGAGGTAACTCCGGTTACGAGGCCATAGGCCACTCCCTGGTCCAGGATATTGTCAAGCAGGATGACGTCGATATCCTGGAAATCCCCGGTCTTCCGCAGATAAAGGACTCTTCCCGGCTGGATATCCCCGTCGGGAAGATCGGACCACTTTATGACCGAGGCGATGCTGTCGGCGCCGTAGATATTGTCTACCAGGTTGAATATCACAACGTCGTTGGTCACCATGGAAGCATCAATCATCCGGTTCTCCTTGTCGATGCGGGAGACCGAGGGTTTGCCGTAATCCAGGCTGATCAGCTTCACGGTGTCGTAATCGTCATGGTCCTTGCCGGCCTTGACTATCTCGTAGCGCGCTATCCTGCCTTTCTCGCCGATCTCGCTGGTCTCGGCAAGGTATGTTTTCTTCGTCCCGTCGGCATGGAGCAGGGTTACATAGTGGCGGGTTTTCCCGTAGTCTTCCCTCTCGGTGGATTTCGCGTCATAGGCATTGAGGACCAGCACGAAGTCCCTGTTGTCGGAATCGCCTTCCAGGATTATATCTATAGCCTTCCCGTCGCCGGTCAGCAGAACCCTTGCCCTCTGGTCCACTTCCGCTCCGCCCTGGCCTATGATCTTCTCAATGGGGAAATCATCGGACAGCGGGTAGCTTACGCCGTCTATCTCGATGAACCTGGGGGATATCTTGTTGGGCAGTATGCCCGTGATCTCCCCGGATACGCTGTTGGAGTAAATGATTACATAAGGGTTTTTATCCCATATGTCGGTGACCTCGTATACGACGTCCTCGCCCTCGATCTGCGACGGGGAAATATATTTCCCGCCCCTGTCGATGGTCTTTCCGCCGTACAGGCTTTCGAGCATGCTGGCAGTCATGCCCGGGTCTATCACCCTGGGATCCGAATATATGGGATCAAACAGGACACCATAGCCTGATCCGTCGCTTTTTGTCCCGATGACCACCGACGAGTTGGTTTTCAGGCTCGTGTTGACCACATCGTAAGCCGACGGGGCAGCGTGATAATACCAGGTCACGTTCGCCGGCAGGTATTCGGTTGTCCCGTCATTGGTCAGGATCTTCCCGGACGAGGCATACCTTACCGAGAACTCCCGGTAGTTTAAACCGGCCATAGCCATCTTTACGATCTCCCCGTCCTTCATGCGCGCTATGTACTGCCTGCCGGCCTGGGGTATGGGCAGCGACGGCGCAAGGCGATACACGCCCGTATCGGTTACTATCCTTCTCTCGTCGGAGTTCTTGCTGATCAGACTGTTCTCGAGAATTATCATGCGTCTGTAGACGCTGACCGTATCGACAAAGTCCCGGGCGTCCCCGAAGACCTTCGTGTTGAGAAGCCTTTCCACCATGACGGCCAGCTGTCCCCTGGTAACCGCCGACCTTGCCGTGTATTCCAGGCCGTCCAGGATTCCGAGGCTGGCCATGAGGTTGATAAACTTATCAGGATAGCCGCCAACGAGGGTGTAGTCGTTGTAGCGGAGAAGATCGGCGAAGATCTCAGATACCTCCGCGAAGGTGACGCCGTCCAGGGGATGGAACAGCCCGTCCGGCTTTGCGCTCATATAGCCCAGTTTCACCGCGGCGCCCACGTACCCGGCAGACCACCTGCCCGGCGCCACATCGGGAAAAAGGTTCGAGTTCCTGTAAAGCGCAGCTTTATCCTCGTGACCGTTCAGGAGGATGATGACCGTGGCCAGCTGTTCCCTCGTCACAGCCTGTTCCAGGTTCATATTACCGGGCTCGGCAGGCGATAAGATCCCGAGGTCCATCAGCCACTGCATGCTCCCTGCATAATCGGGTTCAGCCCGGGTTGAGGCATAAGACGGATGAGGGACAAAAAGCCCTGCCGCAATGAGGGTTATAGCCAAAAGGGTCACGATTGTTCTTTTCATTGCACACTCCCCCCTGGAATACCTGAAAGGTCTGTTTACTGTCACCGTGTCCTGTCCTATTATACATATCCAAAACGAGTAAAGTCTGAGCGGAACGCATCCGGGCCGCGCTTCGGCGCCGGTTACAGCCCGCCTTCCTCCATCGCCTGGCGCGTCTCCATCCACTTCCCGTACAGCTCTTCCAGCCTCGCGGAGAGGTCCTCCTTCTCGGTCAGCAGTTCTTCCAGTTTTACGTAATCCGAGGCATAGTCCTGCATCTCCTGCTCTATTTCCCGGAGCCGGGCCTCTGTCCCCGAAATATCGGCTTCTATGGAGGCAAGCCTCTTTTCCAGGGTCTTTGGGCTGGGTTTCCTGGTCCTCTCCTGCCTGGGTTTTGAAGCCGCTTGTTCCCCGGCTGCCTCTCTTTTTCTTTCTTCCTCCATGATTCTCTTGTATTCCCTGAAGGACTCGTAATCACCGTCGAAGCGAAACAGCTTTCCATCCTCCAGTTCACAGACCGAAGACGCGAATTTCCGGATGAAATATCGGTCGTGGGACACGAACAGGATTGTCCCCTCGAATGCGTCAAGCGCCTCCTCTATCCATTCCCTCGACTGGATGTCCAGGTGGTTGGTGGGCTCGTCGAGAACCAGGAAATTAACGTTGCGCTGCATGAGAAGGCAAAGCTTGAGCCGGCTTAGCTCCCCCCCGGAAAGGCTGCCCACGGTTTTGAAAACGTCTTCGCCCCTGAACATGAAGCCGGCGAGGATGTTCCTGGCGTTTCCCTCGTCCGTGACAAGTTCGTGGCGCACCGTGTCAAGAACCGTCAGCCCGGGGTTCTCAAACCGGACCTGCTGGGGAAGATAACCGGTCCTGATACTTGTCCCGGTCTTCACGATGCCTTCGCAGGGAGCCAGTTCTCCCATTATGATCCTGAGAAGCGTCGTCTTGCCGCTCCCGTTGTTCCCGATAAGGGCAAGCCGCTCATTCCTCCTTACAAGGAGGTCAACCCCGTCCAGGATGGTGTTCTGGCCGTAACTGAACTTAAGGCCCCTTGCCATAACCACGTCGGAGCCTGAAAAGCCCTCCGTCTTGAAGCCCCTGGAGATCTTGCGTTCGGTCCTGGGCTTTTGAACGCTGTCCCTTTTCAGCCTTTCAAGGCGCTTCTCCATGCTGAAGGCCCGCCTGTGCATCTTGGCCGAATCGGCCCGGTTAGCCCAGTCATGCATGCGCTTAACGGCTTCTTCAAGCTGGCGGATCTTCTTCTGTTCCTGCTCGTAACGCTTTAGTCGCTCCAGCCTTTTCTGCTCCTTCATGAGGGCATACTTGCTGTAGTTTCCGTCGTATACCGACGCGGCGCCGTCCTCGATCTCGATGATCCTGTTTACGACCCTGTCCAGGAAATACCGGTCGTGGGAGATCACCAGGACCGTTCCCCTGAAGGATTGGAGGTATTCCTCCAGCCATTCCGTGGCCCTGATGTCCAGGTGGTTCGTGGGCTCGTCCAGCAGGAGGATATGCGGATCGGTCAGTATGATGCGCGCCAGGTTGACCCGGGTCTTCTCGCCGCCGCTCAGCCTTGAAAACAGCTTATTCTGCATTTCCGGGCCAATATCCAGCCCCGTGCATACCCTCTTTATCCGCGTTTCTGTTTCATAACCCCCCCTGGACTCGAATTCGGAAAGCAGGGCTCCGTATCTTCCCAATACCGGCGCCCCGGGGTTTGCCGCGAGTTCAAGCTGCATCGCGTCTATGCTCTTCTTCATCTCCCTCAGGTCCTCGAAGGCCGAGTCCAGGACCTGGTACACCGTGAAGTCATCGGGATATTGGGGTATCTGGTCAAGGACGCCGATCCTCAGCCCCCTTGCGATCTGCATCTCGCCCGAGTCATAGGGCTCTTCCCCCGAGATGATCCTGAAAAGCGTTGTCTTTCCCGCGCCGTTTTTCCCGATAAGCCCCGCCTTGCAGCCCTCGCTGATTTCCAGGGAAACACCGCGCAGGACATGATATGTGCCGTAGTATTTGTTTATATCCTTGAGTACTATCTCCGCCAATCGCGAAACCCCCCCCCGCTGCCTGCACGCAGAGCCTCACGCGTCGCGCACCGATGAGATGGCCTCGTCCATCATGTTAAGGGTGTTCTTCACGACCCTGTCAAGCCCGCAGTCCTCAAGCTCCGCGGACTTTTTAATCACGCACAGGGGACATTCTTCCGGGCAATTCCCGCTCCCGGACGCAATCCATCGCGCCGCCCCTCTTTCAATGCCCAGGGCCGTCCCATAGCCAAGCAGCGCCGTACAGGAACGCATCCAGCCGGGAAGCTCTTCAAATGCCGCCGGACCTCTCCTAATCCTTTCCCGCAGGGCTTTCCACAGCCTTAGCTGCCCTGTCCCATACTCGGTGTATTTCCTGATGTTCAGCGTGTATGTAAGCATCAGTAAGCCCGCGGGGATCAGCGCATAGCCCATGGCCGCCGAAATTGCGACGGGCATGATAAGTCCGAGGAACAGCAGCAGGACGCTGTATGAAAGGCCGAATCCCCGGTACCCGGCAATGCCGCCGTCAAGGATATTCCTGGTGTGGAAGGCCTCTTCGGCTTTTCCGACCCACCCTTCATACATGCCCTTCAGCCTGGCCGCCTTCTCGTCGGAATCCATGAATCCCATAAGCTGGATGGGATCGAACTCATGGTTGGATGAAAGCTCGCGGATCCAGTTTACCAGGTACCTTTCCGCCTCGCTAAGTTCTTCGCGGTTTACGTCAGCCGCCGTGAATGTGAATCGCAGCCTGCTGTCCAGGCTTTTCCTGGTACCAAGGCTGATATATCCCCTGGAAGCCATCTCCATGAGTTTTCCCAGAAGAGCCCTTGCCCCCGCGCTCCCTCCGGTTATCAGCATCCTGACCTCTGCCGGGTCAAGCCTGTCCATCCCGTCAAACCCGTGCGGCAGCGGGCTTTTTCTGCCGCGCTTCAGCTTCCTCTGCACAAGCAGCACGTAATACACGCCTCCGAGTATCAGGAGCACGGACAGGACGCTGAAAATGGTCCTGATCTTTCTTTTCATGCGCTCATAGAACGCCCGCTGCCCTGCCTTCCTGGCCGCGGACTCCCTGGCCTCGATAAGATCCGACTTGTCGCTTGCCAGGTATTCAATCTCTTCTTCGATTATCCTTTCCAGGGCAGGCGAGTCCTCGGCAACGGGACAGTCCGGAACCTGGCTTTGCGGGAAAATGACACGGGTTTCCACGTACTCTCCGGGGACAGCATCGGGCACATCATAACGAATCACCTGGTTTTCGGTAAACGACCTGACGCCGATAATCACGCCATGGAGCCAGAATTTCACGTCGTCCGGCCGGTCCGGTTCAGGGAGCTTTATGGCCACATTTATATTGGATACCCGGATTTCCCATAGCCTCGGGACATGGACGCGCCGGTACTCGGCCACATCCCGGTACCGGGTGATGGCATTCCTGACCCTGTAAAATACGAAAACCGTCCCAGAGGACCTGTAAAAAGAGCCATAGATCTTCAGCTTAACGAAATCCTCTTCGTCTATGACGCTGTAGGTTCCCGTAAACACCTCGGCATCCCATTGCCCGGCCATAAGCTGCCTGCATTCGATGATCTCATCCTTACGCAGCATGTAGACGCGGTCGATTTCTATCTCTTCGCCTTCATTCTTCGCGATGGGGATCATGACATTGTTGAACCCGTCGAAAAAGATGAAATCGATGCGTTCCCTGACATCGGCCGATCCGTCGCCGTGAATGGCGACCGCCACGTCATACGCCGAAACGAGGTACTCGTCATCCGGGACGCTGAAAACATACAAAGCCCCGGATAGGCAGAGTATAAGCAATGTTACGAGGATTATGGCATGGCTGGCAATTCGACTTGGTTTCACCGGGCAACCCCCTAAACGCATTATCCGATGGCCCTGGTCCGGTCTCCGATAAGGGACCTTATCGAGCAAAGAAACGGCCTGTAATCGGCAATCAGGAGAATCGGCGCGACGATGGCGGCCCTGTAGCGGTAATAGGTTTCGCCGACATCCTCGCATATCAGGGCGTTGATCAGGCTGTAGGCGGTGATGAACGCCAGCAGCCCGAGCATGTACGGGTTTCTCTCCAGTATGGCGTTGATCGTGCCGAATATGGCGATCACCAGGCACAGGTACCATAAAAGCTGTTCTATCCTGACAATGGTTATGGCAAACCAGTTTCCGCTTATATCCGAGATCCTGCTGACCATGGAAAGATGAGGCTGCGTCAGGAACCCGTTGATAGCCTCGGGTACATCCTTGTTCCTTATTATGTTGATTATCGAACCGAGCTCATCGCTGATGTTCTCGTCGCCGCCTTTGCTCCGGTCCAGCGGAAGGGCATGGTAGCCGTCCATCTGGACTATTATCGTCGTACAGGTCACCAGGATGCAGGTAACAAGTATCATGGCGCCGAACACCAGCGTTATCCTTCTTTTGGTCCTCATGTAATAGAAGAACAGGGCCACCAGGATCCCGCCGCCAAGGGTGTACAGCATGTATATCCTGAGGAGCGTGCTGATCCAAAGCAGAACGCAGACCAGCGCCATGCAGATGAGCGGCCTTACCAAGTTTCGGCTGCGTTCCCGCAGTGCTTTCAAAACCATGTACCAGACCAGGAGAATTATGAAAAAGGTGACCGACTCCTTCCTGGTGTCGGTGGTCCATACCGTCATGCTGGGCATAAAAAAGTAAGCCAGGCTGATGACGGCCGACTTCTTCCAGGAAAATTTAAGCCCCCAGGCAAGCTTGAACAGGACAAAGCACGACATCACCGAGATGAAGATATTGATGAAGGAGGCCGCGTATCGGTTTACACCGAAAACCGCGTACTGGATTCCCACCAGCACGGTATACCATGTGTACTTGTACTCGAGCCTCCATACCGGGACACCTGACCGTAACTGCCCGGCGACGCTTTTCGCCACCTCGTGGTATATGAGTCCGTCGGTACCGGAAGCCTCGGTCCCGCACTTGTACATGTAGAAGACGAGGCCGTACCTTAAGAGGATGCCCAGGGTAACCGCCAGGAGAAAGGCAGTTTTGTATTTATGAGCCGGCAGCAGCACTGTGCCGAGGTAAACGGCAAGGGCTGCCAGCAGGACCATCCAGGTTATATTCTCAATAAGAGGCGACAATTCGATCAATCCTTATCGTTATCATCAGTTGTGTGAGCGCCGGCCATCAATGATGGAACAGCCTCAGTCCGGTAAAGCACATGACCATACCGTACTCGTTGCAGGCGCGGATCACATCCTCGTCCCGCGTGGAGCCTCCCGCCTGTGCCACGTACCTCACACCGCTCTTTGCCGCCCTGTCGATATTGTCCCGGAATGGGATGAAGGCGTCCGAGCCGTATGCCACATCGGTGAACCGGCTGAGCCATGCCTCCTTTTCCTGTTTCGTAAGCCTTTCCGGAACAACTTCAAAAAGCTTCTCCCACTCCTTGTACTCCATATCGGATATATCGTCCCTGAGATAGAGGTCGATGGCGTTGTCGATCTCGGGGCGCTTGATCCCTTCCCTGAAACGCAGGCCCAATACCTGCGGATGCTGGCGCAGGAACCATATATCGGCCTTTGACGCAGCAAGCCTCGTGCAATGGATCCTGGACTGCTGGCCGGCGCCGCAGCCTATCACCTGGCCGTCGTATGCAAAGCATATGGAGTTGGACTGGGTATACTTCAAGGTGATATATGAAACGATCAGATCACGGATGGCCGAGTCGGTCATGGTCTTGTTTTCGGTCACGATATTGCTGAAAGTGTCCCTGCTGATAACCGCGTCGTTCCTCTTCTGCTCAACGGTTATGCCGTATATGTCCCTCGACTCCATCTCAGCGGGCTCATAATCCGGGTCCATGCGCATGATGACATAGCTGCCCTTCTTCTTTGCCTTGAGAATCTCCAGTGCCTCGTTGTCATATGCGGGAGCGATGATGCCGTCGGACACTTCCTGGGATAGGAGCCTGGCGGTGTCCACGTCCACCCTGTCGCTGATTGCGGCAAAATCGCCGAAGGAAGAAACCCTGTCGGCTCCCCTGGCCCTGGCATAGGCGCACGCCACAGGAGAGAGCTTATCCGCTTTTATGTGGTACGCCTTTTTCAGGGTATCGCTCAAGGGCAGGCCGACCGCCGCCCCTGCCGGGCTTACATGCTTGAAGGAAGCCGCAGCGGGAAGGCCGGTGGCCGCTCTGAGTTCCTTTACCAGCTGCCATCCGTTCAAGGCGTCCATGAAGTTTATAAGGCTGGGGTTCCCGTTCAGGATCGTGATCGGGAGATCTCCTTCCCTCATATATACGCTCGCGGGCTTTTGATGCGGGTTACATCCGTATTTCAACTGCAGATCGCGCATGACGACTATTCCTCCTAGGCTCCATGCCTGTTTATTATGCTGATTTCAAACTCGCCGGTTCTTATGTCTATATATTTCGCCAGGATCGATATCCTGTTCTCCTCGTCCAGGAGGGACCAATAATACCGGCATGCCTCCCTTGCGTCCCCCGGCACGGGCATAAGGTACGGCTCGCCGGAAAACGACGGCAGCGGGTTCCCATCGCCCTGGTAGGTATGTATGCAGTGGCCGTAACCTGGAATGACCTTTTCGTAGTAATAGAAATGGCGGAGACAATTGACGCCGTCCCCGTCCTGGGACTTTAGGATTGACAGGGCATACGCCCATGGCGCCTTGAGATCCATGACGCCCGTAATGCGGGGAGTAAAATTGGGCGCGTCGGGCTCGAATTCCCTCGTCATGAGCGCGTCAACCCATGAACGCCCGGCTTTCACAAACTCAATGACCGTGTCGGTCTGGTCCCCGTTGGACACCACGTGGATATCGTCGTAATGCTTTACGGGATAATAGATGATGAGGGACGGGTCGGTGAGCTTGCTCTCGTCATACGCTTTTGTCCGCACAAATCCGGCTTCCTCCTGGAAAACCCGGTTGCGGCTGTTCTGACTGCGGCCCATGATCCAATAGATCTGGGCGAGCCTTGTCCCGTCACCTGTCGCGCCCAGCACGATGCCTCTGCCGGGATAGGAGTTTCTCATAAGGTTTGCCGCGTTGATTCCTGCGATATCCTCGAACATCCTTTTCTCCTTCCTGCAGCCCCCGCAATCCCTGCGGCTTTATAGAATAATCCTAACCAATTTTACATGAATCCCTGATTTCCTACAAGTGGTAAGAACCGTAAAAGCCGACGGGCTGGCAGAACTTCTTCCAGCCCGCCAAGCCTGTATTCTCCGGGATTTGGCCTTGCCGGGAATGCAACCTTCATACCGGTCATGAGGGGTTTATAACCTGTACAGCATATCCTTTTTCAGCTTGTCTGCAACCTCTTTACCCTTAATCTCCGACACGATGGCATAGGCAAAGGCCAGCGCGGTGCCCGGACCGCGGCTTGTTATGAAGTTGCCGTCCACCGCGACCTCGTCATAAACCACCTGGGCGCCCTGCAGGTACTGTTCGAAGCCGGGATAGCAGCATGCCTTGAGCCCGCTCAGCAGCCCCAGTTTCCCGGGTATGGATGGACCTGCGCAGATCGCCGCGACCCTGCCGTTGTATGAACGGTGCTTCTTTAACAGTTCGGCCAGCTCGACGCTCTTTTCCAGCACCGCCACGCCCTGTCCGCCGGGAATTACGATCATATCATCCAGTCCAACCGTGATATCTTTAAGCAGTTTATCGGCCTTTACCCGGACCTTCCGGGCGCTGTCCACGTAGTAGTCCTCTGAAACCGAAACCATAAGAGTTTCAATGCCTGCCCTCCTGGCCACGTCTACCACGGTGAGTGCCTCTATTTCCTCAAACCCGTTGGCCAGCATAACGAGGATTTTCATTGAGATCACCCTTTCATGCCCTGTGTTTTCGAATGGGTTTCCCCAGACCCTATTTTAGCATTATGCCCCAATATTGACCAGTCCACCAGAATAGATGTGAGAGGTGATATGTCAAACCAGGGGGACGGTTCCTGTGGTTCAAACCAGGGGGACGGTTCCTGTGGTTCAAACCAGGGGGACGGTTCCTGTGGTTTGTCTTTTGCATAATGCAGGAGATTGCTTCGTCACTGCTTTTTCGCAATAACACCGGCAAAATAACACGTAAAGGTCTGCAAGAACTTATGCGAAGGCATGCTGTCCAGCCTCGACTGACTACGCATACCGGAGGTTGGAAGCAGGAGGTTTGGAAGCATATAATATATAACGAAGTTGTACGGTAATAAATCTGACATCTGCCATCTAACCTCCAACTTACCACCTCTCACTTCTACCTGCGCGGTCTGAAGGAAAGCCTGAACAGCACGGCTATAATAACGCAATAACCATGCTTCATTCGCAATGACACCAAAAGGGTTTGGGTCTTGACAAAAGGAGTTCACCCGCTATATCATGGATCTGTAATTTGTGCCATGCACATGAAAGGTGTTTGGATGTCGGTTAGCTACTTGGCTTAATGCAATTGAAAAGAGTTGAAGCTTGGTATCCGGGGCATACGACCCTGTTTGTGCTATGCTTCCAATCAATTCTTAAGTCAAGGAACACGGCTTCCATAAAGGTTATCCGCCGTTCTGACTTAACAGGAACGGTTTTTTCATACCCTTTTTGGATACTGGACCGGCATTCGTTCAGGCAGTCATAAAGGCTGCGCCCGTTTCTTTGACGGTGCGCGGCCTTTTTTGCTGGCTTAAGGATTCCCGAAGAATTCATACAAACAAGGAGTGGTTTTATGAAAAGCATTGTCGAAAACTATATCTTTTCCATTGACATAGCAAAGAGCGATTTACCGGAGGTGGTTTGCCATGAACAGGACAACACTCGAAGTACTTGAATACCAAACGATTATTGATATGCTGGAAGAATTCACGGTTTCGGAGATGGGGCGCGACCTGATCAGGGCGCTGAAGCCGGAAACCGATGCCGCCATCATCAGGAACTGGCTGATGGAAACAAGCGAAAGCAGGGCGCTCCTGGATAAAGGGGCCTCGGTTCCGTTAAGCAGCCTCAGCGGTATCGGCAAGGTCATGGAAAAGCTGGGCAAGGTTACAGCACTGCAGCCCGAGGATCTGACCATTATACGAAACGTATTGATTGGCGCAGGCCGTATCATAAGCTACATGAAAAGCCGCGCCGAACTGGCGCCCCATGTGGCGTCCTACGCCTCTTCCATGTTTACGCTGGAAGACCTGGCAGCCGAGATCGACCGTTGCATCCGGGACAACCGGGTAGACGACAGGGCTTCCACGGAGCTGGCACGCATCAGGAAAAGGATAGCGCTTGTTGAAGCAAGAATCGCCAGCAAGCTTGAAAGCATCCTTCATTCGCCGGCATGGCAGGAAAAACTGCAGGACCAGGTGGTAAGCATCCGCGGCGGAAGCTACGTCATACCGGTCAAACGCGAGCACAGGCGCTCGGTCGAGGGCACGGTGGTGGATACCTCATCCAGCGGTTCCACAGTGTTTATAGAACCCGAAGCCATTCGCTGCCTGAAAAACGAGCTGAACCTGCTCAGGATCGAGGAGGAAAAAGAGGAGTTCCGGATTCTCTCCCGGCTCACCGGGATAGCGGAGGGATACAGGAGGGAGATCATGATCAACGTGCAGACCATGGCATATTACGACTTCCTGTTTGCCAAGGCAAAGCTGTCCAACGCCATGAAGGCTGTCTGCCCGGAGATCAACGAGGACAGGCGCATCGTGATCGTAAAAGGCCGGCATCCCCTCATCGGTGATCATGCCGTTCCGCTTGATTTCCGGATCGGAGAGGACTACCAGGCCCTGATAATTACAGGTCCCAACACAGGAGGCAAAACCGTGGTCCTTAAGACAGTTGGCCTCTTCTGCCTCATGGCCCAGTCGGGGCTTCATGTGCCTGCCGATACCGGAACAAGCCTGCCGGTTTTCCGGGATATCCTTGCTGATATAGGGGATGGCCAGAGCATCACCCAGTCCCTGAGCACCTTTTCCTCACATATCCGCAATATCATCAGCATCATCCGCTATGCGGGACCCGACACACTGGTTATAATCGACGAACTCGGTACGGGAACCGATCCGGCTGAAGGGATGGGGCTCGCCATTGCCATAATGGAGGAACTGAAGCTAAAGGACAGCATAATAATCGCTACCACCCACTACAGCGAGATCAAGGAGTTTGCTGTTAATGCTAGCTCAAATTGTCCCGAAATAGATGTTGTTAATTGACCAAAAGTTGACGGTATAACTGCCAATAAAGCGAAGGCATGAGCGGATAACTAAAAGGTTATCCGCTATGTATTTA